>Ga0055470_10000004_pt1 | contig 26761 bp, 20 predicted proteins | sample MayberryNW_TuleB_FD_57676 | JGI IMG/M metagenome (GOLD analysis project Ga0055470, IMG submission 57676) | Wetland microbial communities from San Francisco Bay, California, USA, that impact long-term carbon sequestration - MayberryNW_TuleB_D1 | ecosystem: Environmental > Aquatic > Marine >...
GATGTTGTAGTCGACGCCGAGCGCGACCAGGAAGATGAAGGCGAGCAGGGTGAGGTCGAAGGTCATGCCGTCGGCGCCGAGCAGGTCGGTGAAGGCGAAGGTGGCGAGGCCGAGGGTCGCCGCGAAGGAGGCGACCACGCTGAGCATCAGGTAGCCGGGCGCCGCCAGGGCTCGCAGGACGGCGACGAGGATCAGCCCGACGACGAGCAGCACGACCGGGACGATCAGGCGCGTGTCGCGGGCGTTGGCCCGCTCGACGTCGTAGTTCTCGGCCGGGATGCCGCCAAGCAGGGCGCCGGGGGCGACCGCGCGCAGCCGCGTGCGCACGTCCCTGACCAGAGCGGTGGCCCTGCCCGAGTAGGGGTCGCCGCGCAGCACGATCGCCAGGGCGGCGACGGGGCGCAGCGAGGAGGGCGGCAGCGGCACGGCGAGCTTCACCGAGGGCAGGTGGCCGAGACCGCGCAGGGCCGGCGCCAGTTCGCCGGGGCCGAGCACCGCGGTGAGCGGCGAGCCGAGGCCGGGCGGGAAGTGCGCGGCGAGCACCTCGTTGCCGCGGCTCGATTCGGTCGAGCGCGCTTCGCCTTCGCCGAAGCCGATCGTGCCGTGGCTGACGAGGTTGCCGCAGGCCATCAGGACGAGCAGCGCGGCGACGCCGACGACGATCGCCCGCGGGCGGCGGCCGACGAAGGCGGCGACCGCGGCCCAGCGGCGGCCCTTCGCCTCCTCCGCCGCGGCTCGCGCGCCGCCGCGCGCCGGCCAGAAGGCGCGCGGGCCGAGGATCGCCAGGGCCGCGGGCAGCAGGGTCAGCGCCGCCGCCAGCATCGTCGCGATGCCGATCGCCAGCACCGGCCCGAGCCAGTGGGTCGACTCGAGTTCGGCGAGCAGCAGGACCAGCATCGCCGCGATCACGGTGGCCGCCGAGGCGGCGATCGGCCGGCCGCTCTCGGCGAGTGCCGCGCGCAGCGCGGCCTCGGCGCCGGCGCCGCGCTCGAGCTCCTCGCGGTAGCGGTGGACGAGCAGCAGCGAGTAGTCGGTGCCCGCCCCGAAGACCAGCACCAGCAGCAGGAAGGTGCCCTCGGTGTTGACGACGATCAGGCCGGCCTCGATCAGCAGGTAGACGACGCCGATCGCGATCAGGTAGGCGGCGCCGACGACGAGCAGCGGCAGCAGGGCCAGCGGCGGCGCCCTGTAGACGACGAGGAGCAGCAGCAGGACGAGGCTCAGCGTGGCGATCAGCAGCGTGCGGCCGGCGTCGTCGGCGACCCGCTCGAGGTCGGCGGCGACGCCCGCCGGCCCGGTGACGTAGCTGTGCAGCCCGGCTCGCCGGTGGGCGGCCAGGTAGGCGCGGATCCTGCCCACGTCTTCGACCACGGCGCCGCGGTCCCCGGCGTCGATCGCCAGCGTCACCAGGGCGGCTTCGCCGTCGCGCGAGATCGGCCCCACCCCGGCGGCGATCCGAGCGACGTCGCCCAGCGGCCGCCTCGCTTCGCCCGAGAACGGCGCCAGGACCGGCGTCGCCCCGGCGAGGCCGAGCCGTTCGAGCCCGGCGCCGAGGCGGCCGATCGCGTTGAGGTCGGCGGCGGTCAGCCCCCCTTCGCGGTCGAAGACGATCAGCACCGGCACGTCGTCGCCGTCCTTGAAATCGCGCCCGAGCGCCGCCAGCGCCCGGGTCGACTGGGCGTGGGCCGGCAGGTAGCTCGCCTGTCCGGCGGCGGTCACCTTGTCGATCTGCGAGCGGGCGAGGAAGCCGCCGACCGCGAGCGCCGCCCAGACCGCGACCGTCACCCACCGCCCCCGCGGCCCGGTCACCGACCGCGCAAGCCCCCACACACTCACGGCCGCAGCCTAGAGCCAGCGCCGGTTCCGGTGCGCCTTATCTCCGCTATAGGTGGAAAAGGCGCACCGGAAGCGGGGGCTACGCCTGGGCGGGCTCGGGCGCTGGGTCCGGGCGCCGCGGCGCGGATGGGGGGCCGAGCCTTGCCGGGACCAGGAGGCCGGCGGCGAAGCTGAGCACTAGGAAGCCGGTCGCCATCAGGAAGGTCTCGGTGAAGCCGGTGACGGTCGGCAGGCCGCCGGCCATGTTGTCGGCGATGAAGGTGGCGGAGAGCTGGCCGCCGAGCGCGCCGCCCAGGGTGCGCATCACGTTGTTCATCCCGGAGGCGACGCCGGTCTGCTCGGGCGGCACGGCCTGGACGATCAGGTTGCCGAGCGCGGCGAAGGCGAGGCCGATGCCGATCCCCAGCAGCGCGGCGGCGATCAGCAGCTGGTAGGGGTGGGCGTGGGCGACCGCCAGCATCGAGAAGGAGGCGGCGGCGAAGACGGTGCCGGCGAGCAGCGCGACGCGCGAGCCGAAGCGGGCCGAGATCGCACCGGCGCGCAGGCCGAGCACGGTCATCCCGATCGTCGCCGGCAACAGGTAGAGGCCGGAGGCGACCACCGAGGCGCCGAAGCCGAAGCCGGTGCTCTTCGGCAGCTGGGCGAACTGCGGGAAGACGACGAAGGAGGCGTAGAGCCCGCCGCCGAGCAGGAAGGCGGCGGCATTGGTCGTCCAGACACCGCGCACGCGCATCATCCGCATGTCGATCAGCGGTTCGTCGCTGCGCGCCTCGACCGCGATCCAGGCGACGACGAAGGCAAGGCCGGCGGCGGTCAGGCCGAGAGTCTTCGCCGAGACCCAGCCCCAGCTGGTCGTCTGGCTGATCGCCAGCAGCACGGCCGAGAGGCCGATCGTCATCAGCGCCGCGGCGAGCCAGTTGACCCGGCCCGGCGTGCGCATCGGCGACTCGGGGACGAAGCGCCAGGTGGCGAGCGCGGCGAGCGCCACGGCGCCGAGCGGCATCCAGAAGAGCCAGTGGTAGTCGAGGCGCTCGACGATCACCCCGGAGAGGACGATGCCGAGGCCGCCGCCGACGCCGAGGATCGCCGAGAGCAGGCCGATGCCGCCGGCGACCCGCTCGGCCGGGAACTCGTCGCGGACGATGCCGTAGGCGAGTGGGAAGATGCCGCCGCCGGCGCCCTGGATGAAGCGGGCGACGATCAGCAGCGCCAGCGAGTTGGAGACCGCGGCGAGCAGCGTGCCGGCGCCGAGGATGACCAGCGTCCAGAGCAGCAGCCGCTCCTTGCCGTACATGTCGCCGAGCCGGCCGAGAATCGAGGTGCCGACCGAGGCGGCGAGCAGGTAGCCGGTCAGCAGCCAGGTGATCCCGGTCTCAGTCGTGCCGAGCGCCTTCTCCATCGTCGGCAGCGCCGGCACCACCGCCGAGCTGAGCAGCGCGTAGGAGACCCCGCCGAGCGCCAGCACGGCAAGGGTCAGGTTGGGGTGAGTCCGGTCCGGGGTCGACGAGGTCATGCGGAGGAGGCGCAGCGCCCGGCGGGCGGCCGGCGCGAGCGGCGAACCCTAGCGCCCGGCGGTGACCGCGACGCAAGGGCGGAGGCGCTGAGCGCGACGGAAAAGCGCGGGGCGGGTAGAGCGAAGCGCAAAGATGTCCGGACCCGCGAACGAATCGGAGACGCCATGCCCACCGCCCCCGCCACCGCGCTGCCCACCCGCCGTCTCGGCGATTCCGAGCTCGAGGTCTCGGTCGTCGGGCTCGGCTGCAACAACTTTGGGCGGCGGCTCGACCTCGACGCAACGGCGGCCGTGCTGAACGCGGCGCTCGAGGCCGGGATCACGCTGTTCGACACGGCCGACGTATACGGGGGCGGCGGCGAGAGCGAGCGGCTGATGGGCGAGGCGCTCGCCGGCCGCCGCGAGGAGTTCGTGCTGGCGACGAAGTTCGGCTGGGACATGGGCGACGCGGGCGCGCCCGAGGCGCCGCGCGGCTCGCGCGAGTACATCCGCTGGGCGATCGAGGGCTCGCTCGGGAGGCTCGGGGTCGAGCGGATCGACCTCTACCAGTACCACAAGCCCGACGGGGTGACGCCGATCGCCGAGACGCTCGATGCGCTCGACGAGCTGGTCGGCGAAGGACTGGTCGGGGCGATCGGCTGCTCCAACTTCAGCGCCGCCGAACTGGAGGAGGCGGAGCGCATCTCCCGCGAGCGCGGCCTCGCCCGCTTCGTCACCCTGCAGAACGAATACAGCCTGTTGCAGCGCGAGATCGAGGCCGAGGTGACGCCCACCTGCGAGCGGCTCGGCGTCTCGATCCTCCCCTACTTCCCGCTCGCCAGCGGCCTGCTCACCGGCAAGTACCGGCGGGGCGAGCGCGGGCCCGACGGCAGCCGCCTGGCCGGCTCGGACCGGCCCGGCACCGACGAGCAGTTCGACCTGGTCGAGGCGCTTGAGGAGTTCGCCGAGGCGCGCGGCGTCGGCGTCCTCGACGTGGCGATCGCCGGCCTCGCGGCGCAGCCCGCCGTCGGCTCGGTGATCGCCGGCGCCACGAAGCCCGAGCAGATCGCCGCCAACGTGGCGGCCGTCGGCTGGCAGCCGAGCGCCGAGGACCTCGCCGAGCTCGACCGGATCGCCCCGGCGCGCTAACGCGGAAGCGGGTGGCGCCAGTAGAGGTCGGTGCAGTTGAACGCCACCGCCCAGGCCGGGCCGAGGGCGTAGCCGCTGCCGTCTTCGTTGACGACCTCTCCGGCGGCGCCCCGGTCGAGGCGCCCGTGGGCGAGCTCACCGGCGATGCGCTTCAGGTTGCCGGCCCAGGGCGTCCGCACCCGCGGGTCGCCGACCATCGGCCAGCTCGGCACGGTCGCCATCGCGGCCACCGCTTCGCGGGCGCCCGCCGCGTCGCCGGCCCTGCGCGCCGCCTGCCAGGCCTGAACCCAGCCGCAGGCGACCCCGCCGCCCACTTCCACACCGAGCGCGCGGTGGTCGCGGATGACGTCCTTGCCCTGCAGCCGGGCGAGGTCGAAATTCGGCGGCAGCGGCACACCGTGCAGCAGGCCGGCAATCGCCTGCGCACGGGCGCCGGGGCGGACCACACTCGGCGGCATCGCGCCCAGCCATTCCTCGACGCTCGCCGGGCGCAGCGAGTGCAGCACGCGCTCGTATTCGCCGCGGCTGCCCAGCCCGCCGCGAACCTCGAGGAAGACGGAACCCTGCGGCGCCAGCATCGTCGCGTATTCCCTGCCGCCGTAGTGGACCGTGGTGGCGAGCCGGCCGAGCAGGCGTGAGCGCCGCTGCGGGCTGACGCTCGCGCGATCATGCAAGTAGCCGCGGTACAGGCGCGCCGGGTACCAGTGGATCGCCAGCTCGTGACTGCCGTCGCCGAAGGTGACTTCGCCCTCGTCGGCTTCGAACTCGTCGGCGCGGGTCACCTTCCAGCCGGGCGCGCCGACCAGCAGCCGCGGGTTGGCTTCAGCGACCTCGATCGCCGCCTCGGCGAAGGCCGGGCGGCCGCCGCGGACCGAGCCGCCCGAGAGCAGGACGATCGCCACGGCGAGCGCGGCGATCGCCAGGCCGCCGCCGAGGCCGAGGACCAGGCGCCGCCGGGCGAAGCCGCCGCCCCGCCGGCGCGGGCGGGCGCCGCCCAGCTCGCCGGCGGCCCGGTCGCCGGGCTGGATCGGGCCCGCCGGGCGATGGCCGAGCGCGACGGCGCGCCGCAGCGCCTCGCCCAGGTCGGCGGCGGTGAGCGAGCGGCGCAGCTCGGCGGCATCGGCAGGGTTCGCGGCCCGCATCGCGGCGAGCGGATCGATCTCTCGGCTTGAACGTCTCAACTTGCCTCCTCGGCCGGTTCGGGCGCCACGGCGGCGCTCTCATCCGGTGAATGTCCGGCGCGCCGCAGTTGTTTCGCCAGCCTGCGCCGGGCGCGGTGCAGGCGCACGCGGAAGGCGCCCGGCGAGCAGCCGAGCACCTGCGCCGCCTCCTCGGTGCCCAACCCGTCCCAGGCGACGAGCCGCAGCACCTCGCGCTCGCGCTCGGCGAGCCGCGCGAAGGCGACGGCGAAGGCGTCGCGCCGGTCTATCGCCCCGGCCGGGTCATCCTCCGCCCGCCCGGCGCCGGCCTCGTGCGCGAGCCGCCCCTCGAGCTCGCGGCGCCGGCGCGCCGAGCGGCGCTGGTTGGCGATCACCCGGAAGGCGATCGCGTAGAGCCAGGGCAGGGCCGGCTCGGGCAGCACCTCGCGCCGGCGCCAGGCCACGCCAAAGGTCTCCGCCGCCGCGTCCTCGGCGGCGGCCCGCCCCTCCACCCGCCGCAGGGCGAAGGCAAGCACGTCGGCGTAGTGCGCGTGGAAGCAGCGCTCGAAGCGCGCGTCGACGGCGTCTGCCGGCAGGCCGGCGCTGTCCCTCGCGGTGGGCATCGTGGGTTACATGTACCCGGCCCCCCGCTTGTTACGGCTCGCCGGCCGGCCAGCGCCTATATTGGGCGCGCCCGAGAAGGCTCGCTCATCCCGCCCACGAGGCCCGAACGAAGGAGACAGCCATGCGCCAGACCCGAATCGCGGCAACGCTGGCGGTCCTCGCCCTACTTGCCGCAGCCGCCCTGCCGGCCGCGGCACTCGGCTGCTCGGGCGGCCACAGCTTCACCTGGACCGGCGAAGGCGACGGCCACAGTTGGTCGGACGCCGAAAACTGGAGCCCGCAGGAAGAAGCCCCGCCGAAGAGCGGCGACACGGCGATCATCCAGGGGAGCGAAGAAGCGGAGGCCGAGGTCGAAGGCGGCACCGAAGGGATCTGCGATCTGACGCTGGAAGGGGCCGACGCCTTCCTCACCGGCACCGCCCTGACGGTCGAAGGCGACTTCACCTGGGAAGGCGGGCAGGGCGAAGAAGCGGCCAGCGAACTCGAAGGCAACCTGACCGTCGACGGCTCAACCACGATCGGCCACAACGTCATCCTCGCCGGCGGCAAGCTGAGTGCCAACGGCTCGCTCGACGTGAACGGCGGCACCGAACTGACGCTCGCCGATGGCTCGGCCGAAATCGTCTCCAGCGGCGGCGGCGACCTCGGCGGCGGGATCGGCGGCCTGCTCGGCGAAGGCACGACGATCCAGAGCAACAGCTCCAGCGGCAGCGACGACAACGGCAAGCTCGTCGTCAACGGCGGGCTGCAGCTGAGCGGCGACATCGAAAGCCCGCACCTCGACCTCGAGCTCGGCAACGCGGGCACGGTCGACCTCGACGGCAACACCTGGACGCTGCCGGGTCTCTCCTTCTCGCGCTGGAAGGGCGGCTCGGAGGTGAAGTCGAGCAGCGAAGGCGGCGTGATCGCCTTCACCAACCTCGCCCAGCTGCTCGTCGACGGCAGCGTCACGGTCGGCGAAGACGCCCTGGTCAGCATGCGCGACACGTCGGTGCTGACCGACGGCGAGCCGGAATTCCCCGGCGAGCCCGCCGGCGGCCAGGGCCTCCTCCGCGGCGACGGGACGCTCGAGTGGCAGAGCGGCTCGCTCGAACGCAATCTCACCCTGGCGCCGGAATTCCACACGGTGCTCGACGCCGAAGGCGTCCACGAAATGGCCAGCGAACCGGACACGCGGCTCGTCAACCACGGCAAGATCGACGTCCAATCCGGAGAACTGCTGGTCGACTCCGAACCCGCCAAGATCGAAAACTGGGGGACGATCGCCGTGCACGCCGGCGCGACCCTGGCCTGCAACAGCGCCTGCCGCAGCGACACGATCGACAACGCCCCCGGCGCCGAGATCGAAGTGCTCGGGCCGGCCCCGCTGCAACCGCCCGCGACCGAAGTGCAAGCCATCGGGATCGGCCTGCACAACAACGGCGACCTCCGCATCGGCGAAGGGCTGACGCTGCTGCTCCAAAACGACGCGGTTGCCAGCCTCGCCGAAGACACGCTGAGCGGCGGCGGCGACCTGCGGCTGGGCGAAGAAGGCAAGGCGAACGTGGTCGAGACGACGACCCTGCGCGACGGCACCGTGCTGAGCATCGACGGGTACGAGGCCGAGCTCCACGCGGGCATCGTCAATTCCGAAGGCGAAGCCTTCACCGGCGTGCTCAACGCGGCCCACGCGGGCGACGGCGTCCTGCAGTGGGCGGAAGGCGGGCTCGAAGGATCGCTGCTCACCGACAACCAACTGCAGACCTACGTGATCCCCTCGACGGAAGGCGCGACGATCGACGCCGAGAGCTACGACACGCACGTTCCCGACCGCAACCCGACCTCGATCACCTTTGCCTCCCCGACCCACGTGGACGGCGTCTCGGTCGAGATAGACAGCGACCAGAACGGCGACGCGGTCAGCGTCGATGGCCCGATGACGATCGCCGGGCCGGGCGGCTTCGGCACCGACTTCACCGGCGCCGACGGAGTGATCGTCGGTCCGAACGGCTCGCTGACCGCGGAGGGCGCCGCCCGGGTCGAAGCGCCGCTGACGGTGCTCGGCGAGCTCTCCGTTCCCGGCGGGTCCTCGCTGCGGGCCACGTTCGGCTACGACCAGACCGGCTCGGGCGCCGAGACGCTGCTCACCGGCGGCACGATCGACACCCGCGAAGAAGGCGAAGCCGAACTGCACGCCCTGCAGCTCGACGGCGGCTCCCTGCGGGGGAATGGCACCGTCCACGGCGACGTCGACGTCAGCGGCGCGACCGTCTCGCCCAGCGCCGACGGCTCGACCCCCGGCAAGCTCCAGGTTGACGGCCCCTACGACCAGCAGCTCGGCGGCACGCTGGCGGTGCACCTCGCCGGAGCGGCGGCGTCCGAGCACGACCAGCTGTCGGTGAGCCGCAAGGCGACGCTCTCCGGGACGCTGGCCGCGGTCACTGACGCCGGCTACGCGCCCGCCGTGCCGACGACGATCTCCGACGTGCTCGACGCCAACGACACCTCCGGCACCTTCGCCAACGTCAGCTCCAGCGGCGCCCCCGCCTACACCGCCTGGCAGGCGTCCTACCGGCCCGGCGCCGTCGACCTCGGCCTGGTCTCGACCGGCACGCCGCCGGCCGAATCCCCGACCCCGTCCGCCAGCCCGCCCCCGAAGAAGCCCGGGTTCCGCGGGAGCCGCTCAGGCGTCAAGCTGAAGGGCGGCAGCCATGTCTCCGCCAAGGGCGTCATCGCGGCCAAGCTGGTCAACGGCAACGCCTTCCCGGTCGCGGTCGCATCGATCTCCGTCAGGGCGATGGCCGGCGGGAAAGCGCGCCGGCGCAGGGCCCGGTCGAAGGGCCCGATCGTCGGCGGCAGCCGGGGGAAGAGCACCGTGCCCGCGAGCGCCTCGGCCCCGATCGCGATCCGGCTGAACGCCAGAGGCCGGGCCATGCTGCACCACCGCAACCGCCTCGACGTCGAGATCGTGGTGGTGCTGAGCGCCCCGGATGGAACGCGGACGACGCTGCACGCCCACCGCATGCTCAAGCCAAAAGGCAGCTGAGCAGGTGGTACTCCAGTGGTACACTGGAGTCCGTGCCTACGGAGCATCGACGCATCCAGGTCACTGAGAACCATGAGTTGAGCGTGGCGCTGCGCTCTGCGGCGCCGCACCTCCCCCCCAACCTGCCCCGCTCCCAGCAGGTGCGCGAGCTGGCCATCGAGGGGGCTCGACACCTTGCCGCCGTGGGACCGGATGAGGCTACGCGCCGCAAGCGGCTCGAGGAGCTCGCCGAGGACTTCAGGCATCCCGGCGCGGCGCCGTGGGACCGGGAGGCGCTGCTCGAGGTGAAGCAGCGTGCCTGGCCGGTTCGCTAGGAGCGCCTGGGGCGAGCTGCCCCTTCTCATCGACACCTCCGCCTGGGCACGGGCCGATCACGAGAGCACGCGCGAGGAGTGGATCGCGGCGATGCTCGAAGACCGCTTGCGGCTCCCGCCGCTGGTCCGCGCCGAGATCCTCTTCACGGCCCGCGGCGGCGCGGACTTCGACCGGCTTGCGGATCGCCTCGACATGATCCGCGCGGCCCCCCTGAGCACGACGGTCATCCGTGCCGCCGAGGCGGGAATGCGGGCGCTCGCCCATCGCTCGGACGGTACGCAACGCCTCCCGATCACCGACTATCTGGTCGCTGCCGCAGCCCAGGAGATGGGTGCCGCGGTGATCCACTACGACCGGGACTACGACACGCTGGCCGAGGTCATGGAATTCGAATCGGTCTGGCTGGCCCCTGCGGGGACCATGCCGTAGACCGAGCGAGCACGACTCGGACCACCGGGGCGGCGCACATCGCCCCACGACCCCCTTGTCGCGGCGATGCGCGCCGCGACCTCAGCGCGCCCCGCTCGGCAGGACGTTCTGGTTGCGGTGGAAGAGGTTGGTCGGGTCGTAGCGGTCCTTGAGCGCCTGCAGGCGGGCGTACTTCTCCTCGCCGTAGGAGGCGCGCACCCGGTCCTGCCCCTCGGCGGCGAGGAAGTTGACGTAGCCGCCGCCGGTCAGCGAGGGCTCGAGCTCGGCGTAGAGGCTCCGCGCCCACTCGACGCAGGGGGCGAGCCCGCCCGGCTCGTGGCTGATCGCGCAGCCATTGAGCACGAAGGGGGCGCCGCGCTCGCCGTAGGCGGTGTCGCCCTCCGGCACGCGGGCGATCGCGCCGCCGAAGTGCTGGACGTGGATCTCCGAGGCGCCGGGCGCCTCCTGGTGGAAGCGCGCCAGGGTGGCGATCGCCGGGTCGTCGAGCTCACGCAGGTAGCCGGCCTTCATGTAGGTCTGGATGCCCCGCGGCCAGAGCGCGTCGATCAGCTGCTGCATCTGCACATAGGGCATCGGGCCAATCAGGTCGGCGACCGGCTCGCCCAGCTCGCGCAGCGGCCGCATCGCCTCGGCGCCCTGCTCGACGTCGCCCGCGTAGCAGCCGATCAGCCCGATCAGCTTCTTCCCGTGCCACTCCTCGGGCAGGAAGGGCGCCGGCGGCGCGGTCAGCAGGTTGGCCAGGCTGGTCAGCTCGTCGGGCGCCTCGGCGGCGAAGCCGCGGTAGAAGCGCAGGACCTCCTCGGCGCGGGCGCCGTCGTAGAAGACCGGACCGGCGGTCACCGTCGGACCGACCGGGTGCAGGTCGAACTCAAAGGAGGTGACCACGCCGAAGTTGCCGCCGCCGCCGCGCAGCCCCCAGAAGAGGTCGGAGTTCTGCGCGGCCGACGCGGTGATCACGCGGCCGTCGGCGGTCACCACCTGAGCCGAGCGCAGGTTGTCGCAGGTGAGCCCGTGCTTGCGCATCAGCCAGCCGATCCCGCCGCCCAGGGTGAAGCCGGCGATGCCGGTGGTCGAGACCAGGCCGCCGGTGACCGCGAGGCCGTGCTCCTGGGTCGCCGCGTCGAGCTCGGACCAGAGCACGCCGCCCTCGGCGGTCGCCCTGCGCCCCCCGGCGTCGACCTCGATCGCCTTCATCGGCGAGAGGTCGATGACGATCCCGCCGTCGACCGTCGAGAAGCCGGGGATGCTGTGGCCGCCGCCGCGCACCGCGACCTCGAGCCCCTCGCTGCGGGCGAAGCCGATCGCGTGGCGCACGTCGGCGGCGTCGGCGCAGCGGGCGATCACCGCCGGGCGGCCGTCGTGGGCGCCGTTCCAGACCTGGCGGGCCTCGTCGTAGCCGGCGTCGGCGGGCCGCACAAGCTCGCCGCTGAGGCCCTCCTCGAACTCCTTCAGCGTTGCCGCTCCAAGCACTCCTTGCGTTGCCATCTGGCTCTCCTTCTCCGCCGGGGGACCGGCTCTCGGTCAAACGTTGCGGCGAACCTACGGACGGCCTCTTAGCGCTCGCTTTGCACGCGCTTATCGCGGCTTATCCGGCCCCGCCGCGGCCGCCGGAAGGCTCTCCGCCAGCGCCGCGCAGTAGGCGGCGCCCTGCTCGCCTCCCAGCCGGCCGAAGAGCCGCGCGGCGCGCTCCAGCCAGGGGCGGGCGACGCCGGGTTCTCCGTCCTCGACGGCGAACTTGGCGAGGACGGCGCCCACCCAGGCCTCCTGGTGGCTGGGCGCCATGCGGCCGAGCAGCTCGGCGGCGTTCTCCAGGTGGGCGCGGGCGGCGGCGCGCTCGCCCGCGCAGAGGGCGATGCAGGTGAGGCTCAGCTCGGCGGCGCTGAGCCCGATCATGTCGTCGTTCTCGATGAACCAGGCGCGCGCCTGCCCGGCGGCGGCCCGCCCGCCGTCCGGGTCGCCGGCGCGCGCCTCGAGCAGCCCGAGGCAACCGAGCGTGATCCCGGTGCCGCGCCGGTCGCCGATCCGCTGGCGGATCGCCAGGCTGCGCTCGAGCAGGCCCCTCCCCCGCTCGAACTCGCCGCAGGCGCGGTCGAGGTTGCCCGCCGCGTTGAGGGCGACGGCCTCGCCCTGGACGTCGCCGAGCTGGCCGAACCGGGCGAGGCTCTCCTCGATCAGCCCGGCGGCCCGCGCGGTCTCGCCGAGCGCCCGCTCGACCGCGGCGAGGTTGACGAGCACGTAGGCGGCGGCAGCCTCGCCGCCGACGCGGCGCGCGACGAGCACCGTTTCCTCGTGCAGGAAGAGCGGGTAGCCGAGCTCGGGCTCGACCGAGATCAGGCCGTAGCTGAGCGGCCAGAGCGCCGCCCGTGGCACCGTCGCCAGCTCGCCGAGGCGCTCGTGGGCGAGGCCCATTCGTTCGCGGGCGCGGGCGTAGTCGCGCCGCAGCCAGGCGCCCAGCCCGGCCGTGTGCGCGGCCCAAGCCGAGGAGCGCGCCGCGGGAACGCCGGCGGCCTCGAGCGAGCCGTACTCGCCGATCAGCTCGTCGATCTCGGTCTCGCTGCAGAAGATCGCCCGGTAGGCGCCGCAGATCTCGATCGCGTCGAACATCCGCGCCGGGTCGCCGAGCTCGGCGAAGAGCGAGATCGCCTCGAGGACCTGGTCGTGGATGCCCTCGTGCACGCCGCGCCGCAGTCCCACTAGGCAGGCGGCGGCCAATGCCCGGGCGCGCGGCACGGTGCGCTCGGGGGCGGCGCCGAGGGCGATCAGCAGCCAGGAGTGCCCCTCCGCCAGGTAGCCGCGCATCAGCCAGAAGCGCCAGAGGGCGACCGCCAGCCGCAGCCCGGCCTGCGGGTCGGCGCCCACCGCCGAGGTGAGCGCCGCGCGCAGGTTGTCGCGCTCCAGCTCCAGCCGCCGCAGGCGCTCGCGCGAGGGCAGGTCGCCGTCCGGGGTCGGGTCGCTCTCGGCAAGCTCCAGGTACCACTCGCGGTGGCGACACTCGAAGTCCTCGCGCTCGCCGGCCTCGCGCAGCCGCTCGGCGGCGTACTGGCGGACCGTCTCGAGCAGGCGGTAGCGGCGCTCGCCCGGGCCGTCCTCGGCCTGGACCAGCGACTTGTCGACCAGCCGGCCGAGTAGGGCGACGAAGCCGCCGCGCTCGAGCGGCGGCTCGGCGCAGACCTTTTCGCTCGCCTCGAGCCCGAAGCCGCCGGCGAAGACCGCGAGCCGGCGCAGCAGAACGCGCTCCTCGGGGTCGAGCAGCTCGTAGCTCCAGGCGAGCGTCGCGCGCAGGGTCTGCTGGCGGGTCATCGCCGTGCGGCTGCCGCCCGCGAGCAGGTCGAGCGAGTCGTCGAGTCGCTCGACGATCTGGGCCGGGGAGAGCGAGCCGGCCTGGGCGGCGGCAAGCTCGATCGCCAGCGGCATGCCGTCGAGGCGGTGGCAGAGAAGGGCGACGGCCGCGGCGTTCTCGTCGCCGAGCTCGAAGCCGGGCGAGGCCTGGGCGGCGCGGACCTCGAAGAGCCGCACCGACTCCGCCTCCCGGCTGGCCGTCACGGCGTCGCCGTCGAGCGGCGGCAGCGAGAGTGAGGGCACGCGCCAGGTCACCTCGCCGGGAACCCGCAGCGGCTCGCGGCTGGTGGCGAGCACGGTCAGGTTGGGACACTGGCGAAGCAGCGCCTCGACCAGGCCGGCGACCGGCTCGACCAGGTGCTCGCAGTTGTCGAGCAGGAGCAACTGCTCGCGCTCGCCGATGTGCCCGGCGAGCGCCACGTCGGGCGCCCGGCCGGAGGCAAGGCGGATGTCCATCGCCTGGGCGATCGCCGGCCCGACTAGAGCGGGCTCGCCGAGCGCCGCCAGCTCCACCGGCCAGATCCCGTCGGGGAAGTCCTGGCGGCCGGCGGCCAGCTCGTAGGCGAGGCGGGTCTTGCCGCAGCCGCCGGCGCCGGTCAGGGTCAGCAGGCGCGCGCCGCCAAGCAGGCCGTCGACCTCGCCGAGCTCGCGCTCGCGGCCGACGAAGCTGCTCAGTTGGCGGGGCAGCCGCGGTGGGGCGGCGGGCGGCCGGGGCGCTTCCGGACTCAACTCCGCGAGCTCGCCGTTGAGCGCGGCGCGCAGGTCGGCGAGCGCCTCGCGGCGCTCCGCGCTCCAGTCCTCGTAGCGGTCTTCCGGCAGCAGCTCGCCGCCGTAGGCGTCGATCGCGGCGCGGTAGGCGGCCGCGTCGCCGGCCGCGCGCGCCGCGGCGGCCGCCTGCTCGAAGGCAACCGCGTCGACCCGCAGGCCGCCGCCCGGGCAGAGGGCGAGCATGTCGTCACGCAGCTCCAGGCAGCCGTGCCCGTCGAGACCGGTCGAGCCCAGGGCCCGCCGCGCCGCGAAGATCGCCTGGTGCAGATTGTTGCGGCTCGAGACCGAGTCGCGGTCGGGCCAGAGCAGCTCGGCCGCCTGCTCTGAGTGCAGCCGCTGCGCGGGCGCCAGCGCCAGCAGCTTGACCAGCGTCTTCGCCTTGCGCAGCCTCCAGGCCTCGTCCGGCACGGGCTCGCCGCCGAGCGTCACCGAGAAGCCGCCGAGCAGGCCGATGCGCACGGTCTCATCCATCGTCGCGGCGGGCCAGGATCGAGAAGTGGCCGAAGTCGGCGGCGCGCACCAGCTCGCCGAAGAAGCCCTCGGAGGGCGTCGTCGTGGCCTCGCCGGAGGCCAGCGCCTCGGCGGCGTCGGCGAGTTCGCATAGGAAGGCGGGCGGCACGCTGGGGCGCAGGCAGTGGGCCGTGTAGATGGTGCGCAGCGAGTCGCTGAGATCGTCGGCGAGGCGGCGGGTGGTGGCGACGAACTCGGCGAGGTCGGCGCCGGGCTCGTAGACCAAGTGCGGACCGTAGTAGGCCTGGTCCTGCGCCCAGAGGACGCCCTGCCGCTCGTCGAGCAGGCAGATGTGGTCGGGGGCATGGCCGGGGGTGTGGATGACGCGTAGCACCCTCCCGCCGAGGTCGACCCGCTCGCCGTCGGCGAGCAGCCGCGTCGGCGGCGACGGCTCGATCCGCCAGCCATGGGCGGCGATCCCGGCCGCCGGCCAGGGCCGCATTTCCTCGTCGGGCCCAATCAGGAAGAAATCGGTGCGGTCGGCGGCCAGCAGCCGCTCGTAGGAGGCCTCCATCTCGGGAATCAGGCCCGGATAGGCGGCCAGCTGCCCCGGCTCGCAGCCCGCCTCGATCCACCGCGGCCCGAGCTCGTGCATCGCCACCTCCGAGAACAGCTCGTTGCCGCCGACGTGGTCGAAGTGGACGTGCGAGTTGACCACCAGCGGCTCCTCCTCACGCACCGAGGCGACCGCGGCCGAGATGTCAGCCAGCCCCATCCCAGTGTCGAGCAGCACCGCCCGCTCCCCACCCTCGATCAGCCAACTGTTCACATGCCCCGGCTCCCCGATCAGCCACACCCCCGGCTCCAGCCGGGAGACCCTGAACCAGGACTCAGCGTCTGCAGGGAACATCGCTAGTCGGCAGCGTAGGCGATCGCGTGAAGACTGCCCACTGGACATCGCACCTCAGCGTGCCCCGCGCCAACCGACGCCCGGCGATACCTCGGCTACTTACAGGCGACGGCACTCCACTGCAGCTGATGGACCACTTCGCGAAGCTGGATACAGCGCCCCTTGCGCGTCACGTCGAGCGCAATATGCGTCTCATGGTCAGCCTCGAGCTTCACGCCAAGCGCCTTTGCGCCACCGTCGAGCAGGCCACCGCAAGCGATCTTCAAGCCAGCGGCGAGCGCACGGTAAGTGAAGAGGCCAATCGCAACCGCACCAGGGCCGGTCTCAGCCGTCGCCCCGGCAGCGACCGTCCCAACCCCGCCCGCGAACACGTCACTGAAGTAGCCGCACGCCTGGCCGGCCACAGCGCCAAGCCAATTGCCTGTTCGGAAGGCATCCGCATAGGCGAGAGCATCGCACGCCCGACTTGCGTTGACGCCAAGGGGCGGCCCGCCGAAGGTGGCCGCGGCCGCGACCAGGGCGCACTCCATCTCCGGCGTCAGCTTCAGGTCTTCAGGCGCTCCAAATCCTCCGCAGACAAGATCGAGACTGGCGGCACGGTTGTAAACGGTCCGCTTGCCGCCAAGCGCCTTCCTCGTCGTCGATTTGAACTTTGGGTAGGCAGTGGCGCAGGGGTCGAGGTGCCGGCCGGGCGCCGGCGGGGGCGGAGGCGGTTCGGCGAGGCTGTGCCGGAACACGTTGACGGAGATATCGACATTCCCGACGTTTCCCTGAGCAGCGGTCACCGTGATCTGCCACTGGCCGATCAGCGGATTCGTTCCGGTGAGAAGCGCATAGGTCGGTTCGGACACGAACCCCTCGCCGCCAAGCAGCGTGCCCGGCGTCATCATCGTACCGTCGGGGCGCTGCGCGCTGACGGAGATGTCCCCTTCGGACCACGTGACAAGGCCCCTGAACTCGCTGTCGCTCGATTCCACCGAGAAGGGCACGCTGCGGGATTCTCCCGGTGCAAGCGAGAACGATTCGATCACGTTCGGCGCACCGCAGGTGAGCGACGACACGATGCTCCCGAAGATCGCCTGCAGCTGACCGGCAGCGGTCGCGTCGTAGAACTGACCACCCGAGCCAGCGGCGATCCCGGCGAGGATTCCTTCGGCTTCCGGGAAGCCGTCGACGCCAAGGCCGATGGTGTATATCGGGATACCCGCGGCGGCGATCGCTTCGTTCGCGTCGAAGTCGAGGAAGTTCGGCGCGCCATCGGAGAGGAAGACAACCGCCTTCTTGTCGGCGCCCGGCATCGCGTTCAACTCCTCCTGGGCGCCGAGGAAGGCTTCCTGATAATCGGTGCCACCATAGTCGTAGAGTTGCTGAGCGGCCTGCTTGAGCCCTGGTCGAGTCGAGGCGTCTACCGTAGTCGCCCCGAACAGCTCGCTTGTGTATTCGTCGAACACCGTGCCGGCGGCGATCGATCCGTCGGGCAGCTGGTCGAGGCCGACGGAGATCGCACGCGAGCGCAGGAAGGTCGGATCGCTGATTTCCATCGATTCCGAGACGTCGGTGACAAACACGATGCCGAGCGAGTTGGGGGGGACACAGGTGGAGCTCGAACTCGCGCCGGAGCCTGGCCGTCGCGAGCCGTGAGAGTGGCGGTGGCGGTGGGGCGCCGCGACCAGGGCGAAGCTATGAGAGAGGGGGTTCGAGTTACCAGCCGTGACGGTAACGGCGATTTTGGTCAGCCCCTTCCGTGAGGCGCGCCGGCGAAGGCTCACGTCAAAGAGACGCACCACACTGTGCTTGGGCTTGATCCGCCTGACTATCCAGCAGGCGCTTTTACCCTTGTAGCGGATGGAGCCGCGTCCATTGACACTGACAACGCGGGCGCGCTTCCGGGGTACGCGGGCACAGACCCGAACTGTCGTCGCCGTCCACTTGCGAATGTTCCAAACCCTGACCCGGATCGCCGACCGGCGCCCATAGCGAAGGCGATCCAAGCGTTCGGTCGCCACGCGAAAGTCGAGCTTTGAGTGAGCCCGGAGACAGACCCTACCGCCAGTCGGACATCCGGGCCCGTCCGAGACCCGGCCGCCAGAGGACTCCGCCATCCCCGCTGCGGGAAAGGCCACGGTAACGAGCGCAACCACGAACACCAGGCGGGACAAGCGAATCATCCGCACGAAGCTCTCCTCCTTCGACTGGACTCAAAGATTTGATTGACCCTATCAATCAAATTGACATCTGTACTTCGTGGGAATGGGTGAAAAAGGAACTAGGCGACCTTCACGGGCGGGGAAATAAGGGCAACCGGAAGGGTGAGGCCGGCGGAGCGGCGCAGGGTGGCTATGCGGCGGTTGGGCTGGACGGCGGGGCGCCGGCCGGGGTCGGCTCCTCGCGGATGCGGCGCAGGTCGAGGCCGGCGCGTTTCAGGGCGGCGACGGTGCGCTCCAGGGCGGGCGCGATCGCGACGACGTGGTCGAGGCCGGCGACGCCGTTGGGGTGGGCCGGAAAGTCGCCCGGGGGCGGGCGGTCCGAGGGCTGCGTCGGCAGGCCGTCGAGCTCGGTCGCCGTCAGGTCGCGCAACGACCACCCGGCGAGGCCCTTGCCGGCGTCCGCACCCGCCAGCCGGATCCGCACCGCGCCGACCGTGCAGGCGTCGCCCTCGACCTCGAACCCGAGTGCCGCCCAGGCGGCCGGCGGGTCGGCAACGGTCAGCTCGTCGATCGTCGGCGCGGTCATCGGTCGCCCCCGAGCAGGCGGGCGAGGGTCTCCCCTGAGAGCACCGACTCCGGTCGTTCGGCCACCAGGTCCGAACCCGGCAGCGCCTCGTCGTCGCGGCGCTTAATCAGCAGCCACTGCGGCTTGGCGCCCGGCCGCGTGCGCTGCAGGGCGAAGCCGCCGCGCAGCTTCTCGCCGCGCAGGACGAAGACCGCGTGGCCGCGCGCGAGCGCCTCGGGCCAGGGCACGCGGCCGCCCTGCTCGTAGCCGCCGCGGTCCCAGACGATCGCGCCGCCGCCCTCGGTGCGGCCCTCGAACTCGTTGTGGGAGAGCTCGTGGTCCTCGACCTCGACCGCCAGCCGCTTGACCGCCGGGTCCATCGAGGGGCCCTTGGGCACCGCCCAGGAGCGCATCGCGCCGCCGACCTCGAGCCGCAGGTCGAAGTGATGAGCGGTCGCCTGATGCTCCTGGACGACAAAGGCGCCCGCGACCACGCCGCGCACCGCGAACTGCTCGTGCCCCTCGACCTTCGCCTCCTCGACCTCGACCCCGGTCACCTCGGCGGAGGGCGGCCCCTCGCCCAGGAAGGCGATCAGCTCCTCGAGCGCCGCCGCGGAGCCCTCGGCGTGGACCCGCACCGTGCCGTCATCGGCGTTCCGCACCCAGCCGCGCAGCCCGAGCGCCAGCGCCCGCTCACGGGTCGAGTCGCGGAAGAAGACCCCCTGCACGCGGCCGCGGACCGCGAACCGGGCCGCCGACTCCGCCTTCGCCACCTCAGACATGCCCCAAGGCTAAGCGGACGGCGCGCGTTCTTCTTCCGCTTCCTCGCCCTCGACCGAGAATTCGAAGCCGCCGTCGAGGTCGGTCAGCTTCACGGTGACCGTGCGGGTGACGCCCTCACGATCGGTCGCCTCGCAATGCAGCGTCCTGCCGACCTTGACCTCGATTTCCACCGGGCAGCGCACTTCGGCCAGTTCGATTCCGCGCGCTTCGACCTCGCGCCGCAGGGCGCGCTCGTAGAGGACGCCGGGCGCGACCGCGTGCGAGACGTGCCAGCTGTAGTCGAAGCCACCGCCGCTGGCGGCGGTCACCCGCCCGGCAATCTCAAGCTGGACGCCGCGAGCGTTGTGGCCCGAGCACTCGAACCTCTCCCCCGCCTCGGCCTTCACCCCTTCGCAGGTCAGCCGCCGCATCGCAATGCCGGTCTTGTCCGCGTAGGCGCCACGGATTTCGCTCGCGATTTCCTCGCCCGACGCTTCCGAGTCGCCCCCGCCGACGTGCACTTCGGCCGAGCACCCCACGACCGCGAGGCAAGCGAGCAGCGCAAGCGCCGCGACGACGATCGGTGGCCGGGACGAGACGGGCATCGTGTCGCCGCGAATCTACTAGCGATCGTGCGGCCCGGTCAGCCAATCCGCGGCCAGCTTGGCCACCCACTCGAGCGCGCCCGGCTCTTCGAAGAGGTGGGTTGCGCCGGGGACGATCGCGACCTGATGGTCGCAGCGCAGCAGGCGGGCGGCGCTTTCGTTGAGCTCGAGAACCTGCCGGTCGGCGCCGCCGACGATCAGCAGGGTTGGGGAGACGACCCCGGCGAGGCTGCTTGCCGCGAGGTCGGGGCGGCCGCCGCGCGAGACCACGGCCGCGATCTCCCCGCCGAGGCGGGCGGCGGCGGCAAGGGCGGCTGCCGCCCCGGTGGAGGCGCCGAAGTAGGAGACCGGCAGGTCGCGCAGATCCGCCTCCCTCCTCGCCCAGGCGGTGACGCCGAGCAGCCGCCCGGCCAACAGCTCGATGTCGAACACCTTGGACCGGTCACCCTCCTCCTCGGGGCTGAGCAGGTCGAAGAGCAGCGTCGCCAGGCCGGCCGCGTTGAGCGCCCCGGCGACCTGGCGGTTGCGCGGGCTGAGCCGGCTGGAGCCGCTGCCGTGGGCGAAGACGGTCAGGCCCGTCGCGCGCGCCGGCCGACGCAGATCGCCGGCCAGGCGCAGTCCGGGAGCGAGCTCGATCTCGATGGAGCGCTCGGTCGCTGGCGCCGGCGGCGGCGAGAGACGCGCGGCTGCGGAATCCTCTCGCGAGCGCGCCTCGGCGAGCAGGGCGATCACCTCCTCGTCGCTCACCTGGGCGAAGTCGGCGTAGAACTGGCCGATGCCGAAGAAGCCCGGCGGCTGCTCGAGGCAGATGACGGCGTCGAAGTCGCCGGCGAGCCGCTCCTCGGTGCCCGGCGGCCCGACCGGGACGGCGAGGATCACGCTCGCCGCGCCGCGGGCCCTCAGCGCCCGCCCGGCGGCGACGGCGGTGCCGCCCGTGGCGATCCCGTCGTCGACCAGGATCGCCGGGCGACCCTCGACCTGATGCGGCTCCCGGTCGCCTCTGTATAGACGCCGGCGGCGCTCCAGCTCCGTCGACTCGCGGGCGACGACGTCCTCGATCTGCACCGCGGAGACTCCGGCCGCCTCGGCGTCTTCGCGCCGCACGAAGCGGACCCCGCCCTCGGCGATCGCGCCGATCCCATACTCCGGGTTGAACGGCGCCCCCAGCTTGCGCACGAGGACGATGTCGAGCGGCGCGCCCAGGGCGCGCGCCACCTCGCGGCCGACCGGCACCCCGCCGCGCGGCAGGGCGACGACCACCGGCCGCTCCGCCGCGAAGCCCTCGAGCGCGGCGGCGAGGCGGCGCCCGGCGTCGCGGCGATCGGCGAAGGGGATGGGTCGACCCCCCATCTCTCGAGTATCTCGCTTCGCCGGCGCCCCCTCAACCGAACGCCCCCGGCGCCCGGCCTCAGATCCAGAAGCGACCGCGCACCCAGACCGGTGACACCACGCCGCCCGCTGGCGCGCGCCGCGCCGCTCGCGGCCTTCGCCGGGTCCGCCGCGGTCGGGAGCCCTCGTCGCCCCCCTCCGGTACCAGCGCCGCCGATAGCCCCCAGATCTGCCACACGCAAATCAGCGCCACGAGAATCGAGGCGGCGCCCAGCGGCGTCTTCACGTAAGTCAGGAGGTAACCGAGGTGGCGGGGCGCGGCGACAACCCCGCCGATGATCTTCGAAGTTGGCACGCGCCAAGGGTCGGCGGTGCGATTGCCGTCTCCCTTTGTCGTGATCGTCCCGTCCGGATGGATCGCCATCAGGCGGTGACTGACCACCTCGCCGTGCACGGTGAAGGAGATCACCTGGCCCACTTCGTACTGCCCTTCCCGCACGACCACCGCGCTTTCCGGCGGAATCGTCGGAGTCATCGAGCAGGTGTGGACGACGTAGACCCGGTAGGGCAGATGCCCGGTCTCGTAGAGGCCGAGCACGGTCGCGCAGGCCAGCAGGGCCAGCGCCACGACGATCGAGAACGGCTTCGGCAGCTTCAAGACAGTCCCTTCGAGGATCCGACGGCCGCCGCGCCACGTTCGAAGCGGCGCGGCGGCCCATCGGAACCCCAGGCTCTCCCGCGAAGAGCCCGCTCAGGTCAGCCTACGGTTCCTGACCGACCTGGGTGGCGACGACCTCGTACGGCAGGCCGTTGCCTTTGATGTCTTCCGGTTTGACTTCAGGCGGGTACGTGTTCCAGGGCTGTTCCTCCGCGGCAGGACTGCTCAGTTTGCCCGAGTAGGCGAAGGTGAACCTGAAGTAGCCACCAGCGCCGGGAGCGATGTTCGAGCCGACCTTGTACTGCTCTTTGAGCGGCCAGCAGCCCGACGGTTCGAATTCCCCACAGGTGCCGGAGGCCGGCGGCAGGTTGTCGTTCAGGTTGTTGGAGTGGAACAGAGTCCCAGCTCCGTTTTTCAAAGTGACTTCGCCGTAGCTGCCCAGGTTGTTGAGCGAATGCAGCGCTTCGGGTTCGTTGAAGACGATCCAGACGTCCTGGTTGTTTTTGCCGGTGTTCTTGTATTCGGCGGTCGCGCTCTGCGGTTCGCCGGGCAGCAGGTTTTTGAAGTCGAAGACCAGACCGTTGGGACCGGATCCGCCTTTGGTGTGGATGTGGATCGAGCCGGTGTTGCCTTTGAATTCGCCCTGCTTCGTTTCGCTGAAGTAGGCGCCGGTCACGCCCGTCGCCGCGACAACCAACGCCGCCACTACGACGAGCGAGGCGCTCAGCGCGCCGAGCCGGACCTTGACTGAGTTGCTCAACGTCAACCTCCCGTTTAGAACTTCACGATCGACGTCGGTTTCGCCACTCGCTCCCCACTGACCAGGCGACCAGATACGGCCCAGCAGGTTCTACGCGTCGCCGCTATGCCGGCGCGACACTAACATCGACTTCCCAATGCGAAACCCACTTCAGTCGAATTTCGTTTCAGCCGATTTTCGACCGGCGGCAATTCGACTGAGTCAGAGTTCAAACGTAGGGGATGGTGGCGCTACTGGACTCAACAGCGAGGGCGCGGGGCTACTCCTGCCAGATCGCCTCGACGCGCTTCGCGATCACGGCAAGTGTCTTCTTAGTCGGAATATCGAACGTGACGAATCGAGCATCAGCCCTGATCGCCTCATTGACTTCGTCTCCCAGTGTTTTCGGGTCGCCTAAGACAATGTGGGTATTGCAGTCACCGCCGAAACCCCGCACCTTGACCATCGTCGTCTTCTCTGCCTCTGCCATCGTCTGCTCCTTTTGATTGCTGTCTCGCCCGGTTGGGCCAGCTTCAGGCTAATGCCGAGTGCTAAGGCGATTGCGACGAGTTCGGGCAGACTCAGGTCGAATCAGCCCTGAAAGCAAGATATCCATGATCCAGCTACCCCGGCGATCCCACGCCAGGGCGGGCCACTCGCAAGCTCGATTCTACGACAAAACGCCTCGACGCTCGATCCAGCCGATTGGACAGTTGAGCACACCCCACTGTGCTCAACTGTCCAATCGCCCCGATGTGGAGCCTCCGGCTCAATCGCGTGCCTTGCGAAGCGCTCGGCGATCAAGACGCGTCCCGCCTCCAGCAAGAGGGCGGCCAGATCGATCCGCGCGGCCGCCCTCAGAGCTGCTGCAGGCGGGTCTTTTGGACGCGGGCCAGCTTGCGTTTCAGGCGGCGCAGCTGTTCCTCCTGCGCCGGGGTTCGGCGGTGTTCGGGGGCGGCGAGGTTGCGTTTCTCTTCGGGGTCGTCGCGCAGGTCGTACATCTCCCACTGCGGCGGCTCGTTGCCTTCGACGTCGTAGTACTTGGCGAGCTTCCAGCGGCCTTCGCGGATGCTGACTATGTGGTTCGGCGGTTTCGGGTAGGGCGGGTTGTTCTGGCCGGACTGGTAGTCGTCGTAGGTGAAGACGACGTAGTCCTGCACTGACTTCTTCTCGCCGGGGGCGAGCACGAGCGAGGAGTAGTCGACGCCCTGCCAGTCGCGCCTCGCTTCCTTCGGCGCCGCCGCCAGGCTGGCGAGGGTCGGCAGGAAGTCGACATGGGAGACGAGCGCGTCGCTGCGCAGCGGCCGCGGGTAGAGCTTCGGGTTGGAGTAGACGAGCGGCACCCGGATCGCCTCCTCGTAGAAGTTGAAGTTCTTCTGACGCAGGCCGCCGTGGGTGAGCCCCATCTCACCGTGGTCTGCCGTGCGCACGATCAGCGTGTCGTCGAGCAGGCCGGTCTCTTCGAGCTTGTCGAGGACGTTGACCAGGTAGCTGTCGGAGGAGCGCATCAGGTTGCCGTAGAAGTTCAGGTAGGCGCGCTTTTCCGCATCGCTTTTCGGCTTGCCGGTGAGGTTGAAGATTTTCAGGAATTCAGCCTGAACCGAGGGCTTGCTCGAAAGGTCTTCTTCGTTGGTGGAGGGCACCTCGACATCGCCTTCGAGCCAGCTGCGGTCATAGCCCGCTTCTTCGAAGGTGCGACTCGGGTAGAAGAGCACGTCGTGGGGGTTGACCAGCGAGATCACCATGAAGAACGGCTGCTGCTGGGCGGCGGTCGAGCCGAGGTACTGCAGGACGCCCTCGCTGCCGGCGGCGACTTCGCCCACCGAGTCGACGAAGCGGCCGTCGTTGTCGACGTAGCCGCCGCCCGCCTCGGGGACGGTCTGGTTGGCGCCCGCGTCGGGCGGGTTCCAACGTTGGAAGCCGTACTTTTCGAGGTCGGCCGGCACCGCGTGTTCTTTCTGCGCCGGCTTCGAGCAGTGCCACTTGCCCTTGTAGACGACGTTGTAGCCGGCCGCCCGCATCACCGTGGCGAGGTTGGGCAGCGCCGAGGGCAGCGGCAGCTCCACCTGCGCCGGGTATTCGGGGTAGGGCATGTCTTCCTCGAGCGTGTACTTGACCCCATGCTGGGCGGGGAAATAGCCGCTCATCAGGGTCGAGCGCGCCGGCGAGCACATGCAGGCGTTGGTGAAGGCGCGCTCGAAGCTGAGGCCGTGACGCCGCAGTCGCCTCATCCCCGGCATGTTCTCGCGCAGCCAGTTGGGCGGGAAGTGCTGGATCGCGCGTTCCTGGTCGGTGAGGAAGAGGATCACGTTCATCCCGGCGACGTCGCGCCGCTTGCCCGCGGCGGCGGCGAGCGCCCGCTCCGCCCCCAGCCCCGGCGCCAGCAGCGCCGCGGCGGCGACGCTCGCTCCGCTGCCGAGCAGCTGCTTGCGGGTCAGGCCGTCGCGGCTCTCATCGATTTCGCTCATCTGCTCCTCCTGAAGACGTCGACGGCGTTGCTGCCGAAGGCGGTTGCGTAGACGCTGCGGCCGTCGGGGCTGACGGCGATCGAGCTGACGCCCTTCAGCGCCCGCCCCGGCGTGCAGCCCGGCAGCGAGCGCGCCGCCACGCAGCCCCGCTTGCCGGGAAGCTGGAAGACGACGCCCGATTCCCTTTCGCGGGCGAGCACGTCGACGGCGCCGCTGGCGAATGAGGTGACGTAGACGTTCGAGCCGCGCGGCGAGAGCGCCAGCCCCTCCGGCGCCGAGAGGGCGCGGCCGAACGAGCAGCCGACCGCGCGCAGCCAGACGAGGCAGGCGTGGGTGGCCGGCTTCGGCGTGAGCAGGCCGGCGGCCGAGCGGCTGAAGGAGGTGACGCTGTCGCTGAACAGCGAGGTGACGTAGAGGTCGCGGCCGGCGGAGCTGGCGGCGACCGCGTTGGCGCCCGCCAGCTGGACCCCGACCGCGCACTCGCCCAGCGGCGCGTTGGCGACGCAGCCGGCGGCGCCGGCCGGCTGGGCCAGGGCGCCGCTCGCCGGGTCGCGGTCGAGCTCGGCGACCGCGTTGGAGAGCGCCGAAGCCGCGTAGACGCTGCTCCCGTCGGGGCTGATCGCGAGCCCCTCCGGCGCGCCGAGGGCGATCGCCGGCGCGCAGCCGGGGATAGCTTCGGCGACGCAGCCCGCCGTTTCGGGCAGTTGGACGAGGGCGCCGTTGCGTTCGCGCTTGAAGCTGGCGACGGCGTTGCCGAAGAAGGAGCCGACGTAGAGGTTTTCGCCGTCCGGGCTGACGACGACCACGTCCGGGCCGACCAGCGCCCGGCCGGTGGCGCATCCGGGAACGGGCAGGCCGGAGACGCATCCCATGCCGGGGCCGAGCTGGCTGAGGGCGCCGGTCCGGCGGTCGCGGCGGAAGGCGGTGACCGAGCCGGCGGCGCGCGAGGTGGCGTACAGGTAGCGGCCGTTGGGGCTGAGCGCGACCGAGTTGGGGCCGTCGAGGCCGATCGCCCGGGCGCAGCCTTCGGCGCCTTTGGCGGCCACGCAGCCGCCCTTGCCGGCCGGCTGGGTGAGGACGCCGCCGCGGCGCCGGCGGTCGAAGATCGCGATCGCGTCGCTTTTCGAGGAGGCGACGTAGACGTTGCGGCCGTCGGGGCTGACGGCGATCGCCCGCGAGCCCATGAACGGGCCCGGGCCGGCGAGAGCGCGCGCCGGGGCGCAATGCGCCTTGGCGGCGCGGCCGCCCTTGCCCGAGCCCATCAGGCAGCCACGCTCGCCGGCGAGCTGCTCGATCGCCCCGGGCGGCAGCTTCGCCTCCCTCTTCGCCTTGCCCCCCTGCGGCGCCTTCGACACCGCCTGGCGAGCGGCCGGCGCCGCGCCGGGCGCCGCCGCGAACGCCGTCGCCACCACCGCCAGAAGCAGGGCGGCACGGAGGAATCGAGATGCGGCGCTCACGATCCGCCGACCCTACAGAGCCCTGGCGGACGTCACCTGAGCTGGCCGACGACGCCGATGCGGAAGCCGAGCCACGGGTAGGTGGCCGTGTAGAAGGTGTTGTTCTGGGGCTGCAGGCCGATCGCCGAGAGCCAGAGCTGGTAGGCGGGAGCGTTGGCGATGCCGCCGTGCAACCGGCGCCAGACCCGCGCCCCTTTCACCCCAAAGGGCGGCGGCGTGATCGTGTCGGTCCACTCGACCGCGTTGCCGCCCTGGTCGAGGGTGCCCCAGGGCGAGGGGGTCAGCGCCTGGCCGACCGTCGAGAGGCTGCCCTGGAAGGCGGCCTGGTAGAGCGACGGGTCGAGGCCGAAGGGGTTTGCGTTGGCGCAGGCTTCGGGCGACTGGTTCGAGGGGCACCAGCTCGGCGCCGGCTGCCCGGAGGCGTGGTAGTTGGCCAGCGGCTGGGTCGCGGCGTTGGTGACGTCGCCGTTGGCCGGGTCGAGGGTCGTCGTCGCCGGCGCGGTCGCCGTGCCGTCGCCGAAGACGCCGGGGTTGGTCGGGTACTTCCAGTAGGAG
>Ga0055470_10000005_pt1 | contig 24672 bp, 28 predicted proteins | sample MayberryNW_TuleB_FD_57676 | JGI IMG/M metagenome (GOLD analysis project Ga0055470, IMG submission 57676) | Wetland microbial communities from San Francisco Bay, California, USA, that impact long-term carbon sequestration - MayberryNW_TuleB_D1 | ecosystem: Environmental > Aquatic > Marine >...
TCCCATCAAAGCGCGCTCGCCCTGCTCGATCTCAGTGACAACATTCCCAACGCGGTCCACCTGCTCGTTGGGCGCCGATACCGCGGCCTGCGCCGTCCGGCCGGCGTCGTCATCCACACCCGCCCCAACGAGGAAGAGGTCGACACGGTCTGGCGAGAAGGGCTCCCCCTAACCGCCCCGGCGCGAACGCTCGCCGATGTAGCCGGGGAAATCCAGCCGGAGCAGCTGGAGATGGCCGTGCGGCAGGCACTTGGCCGCGGGCTGCTCACCGCGCGGGAACTCGAAGAGGAGGCACGGCGGCGCGGTCGCCACGACGCGGTGAGCGGTGCCCTTGCGGCGGTGACGTCGTGAGATACGAGAGCGCTGTTGCGTTCCGCATGGCGCTGGAGCAGCGGATGAAGACCGAGGCCGAGAGGACCGGCTCCAATCTCACCCGCCTCCGCAAGCGAGTCGCTTTCGAACTGTTCTTGCGACGCCTTGCGCAGGTTGCGCCGGATCGTTGGGTGCTGAAGGGGGCGTTGGCGCTCGACTTCCGGCTGGGCGGAGCTTCGCGGTCGACCAAAGACATCGATCTCGGGCGCGACGACGACGAGGAGGCCGCGATCGAAGACATCGCCGCCGCGCAGCGACTCCGCCAATTCGCTTTCACGTACGCGCCGAGCTGGCGGAGCGCGTCTTCGAGCAGTTCATCGTCGATATCGGCTTCGCGAAGTCAGCCAGCTCGGAACCAGACAGAGTGCGCACGTCGGACTTCCTCTCCTTCGCGGGTATCGAGCCCCTCGAGCTTCCCGCGATACCGCTTGCCGAGCACCTGGCCGAGAAGGTCCACGCTTACACGCGGAGCTATGGCGTAGCGGGCAGGCCCAGCACGCGGCCCAAGGACCTGATCGACATCCTGCTCATCGCGGACTCTCAGTCGCTCGAAGCCGCCGCGGTGAGAGAGGCGCTGAAGCACACCTTCGAGACCCGCGCCCGCCAAGCGCTTCCCGCAAGTCTGCCCGCCCCGCCCCCCGAGTGGGCGCCGGACTATGGTCGCCTCGCCGAGGAGGTTGGTCTCGAGCCCGACCTGGCAGCGGCTTTCGAGCGCGCCGCAGTCTTCCTCGATCCTGTGCTCTCCGGGGAAGCGCAACGGAGCTGGGACGAAGCTATCAGCCAATGGGCCGTGTCGGACGACCCGCGGTAGTCAGAGCCAAAGGGTCCCAGGTGGGGGCCCGCGTATGCGACGAACTGAAGCACGCTGGGTCGGCTGACACAGCCAGCACGGTGCTGGCCGGCGAGGCCGACCGCTATGTCGCCATTCGAACCGCCGACCTCCTGGGTGCGATGGCCTGGTTTCGCCCGCCGTTTCCAACCGTGTGGTCGAAAAGCTCGGTTGGAGCCGACCAGATGCTAATATTGTCCGACAGAATTGCTAGCTTGCGACCGTGAAACTGAAATGGGCTCGCGCGGCAAACGAAGCACCGGATATCCCATGAACGCTCTCGCTACGTCATCGAGCACTGCGGTCTCCGCTTCGAGCAGGAACCACCTGCGGGTTCGCCGGATGACGCCAGCGTGCGACTCGTCTTCCTCGGCGATGACGAGGACGGTCTGGCACTGGAGGTGATGGCGGTCGAGCTCGATGACGACAGCCTGTTGGTGATCCACGCGATGCCGCTGCGCGACCGCTACCGGAAGCAGTACGAGGAGGCAAAGAAATGGCGAAGGTAGAGAAGACGCACCGAAAGAACCCGAAGACGAAGGCTGGAACGGAGATCACCCCCGAGATCGCCGACGCCCTCGCCGCCGAGGCTGAGCGCGGCTACGACCTCTCGAAGGCAAAGGCTCGCCGAGTCGGCCGCCCCTCGCTGGCCGGCGCCGGAGCGTCTCCCCGTTTGAGCTTTCGCACGACCCCAGGCCTCTACCGGGCAGCCCAGAAGCGCGCCAAAGAGGAAGGTCGCTCTGTCAGCGATCTGGCCCGCGAGGCGGTCGCGCGCTACGTCAAGTCATAGACAGCTAGGGCAGCAAGTACCTCGGATTCCGCTTTATGGGAAATGGGACCGAGAGCGGCACTGGACCTTCGAGCTCGGCTCGCCGGTCATCCCGAGCAAGGAGTTGGCTCGAAGCGAGCGGAGAGGAGAGCGAATGGCCCATTTTTACGTTCCTCCTCCTGGTACCCCGCGGCCGAAGTTGATTTGCGGTTGACTAACCGGGATACCTTGGCCGGGAGGAGCGGGGCGGTCAAGCGGAAGGCGGCGCTTTGCAGCAGCTTCCGATGGAGCTAGGCGGATTGCGCCCGTTTCGATTATCGCCTTCGAAGCCAGATATGCGGGGATATGCGGCGATTGTCGGGGTGTTCAGGCAGAAACGCTGATTTCTGCCTGAACGGGCTACGCCGGGTTTAAACCCTGTTTCGACCGAAATTCCGGGTCCGTAGCTGGCACCGAGGCGGCCCGGCGGGGCCGGGCCGCCACCCGTTCCCTGCTTGGTCTGGCTTAAAGCAGGGTCGCTCCCAAGGGGGCGTCGGGTAGATCTGACTGCCGCACCGCTGCGGCCAGCGCCCAGACGTTCTGCCGTCCGGACGGGTGGCCCATCGGGAGGTCGAACAGTTTGAGGCTGTGGTACTGCTCTCGCCGCGCGGTACCGGCCTTCGAGTCGGGCGCGTCGAGCAGGGCAAAAGCCTCGGCGAGCTGTTCGAGTCGCCCCCGCATCTCCTGGCGGTCACCGCGCCAGGCGGGGCGGCCATTGATTCTGTTCAGCAAGGTGAACCAGCGGGGAGGGCCATCCGGGGTCAGCTGCAGGATTGCCTGTCCGCCCTCGAACTTGCCGCCGGGAAGTGGCGCCAGCAGCTCCCCCGGCATCAACACCAGCACCACGTCTCGGTGTTCTACCTGGATGCGACCGCTGAACCTGGACAGCACTTCCCGGTCGACGATCCGTCGGACTTCCTCATTCTCGATGACCCGGCCGTTCGGCGTCCGATAGTGGTGCCGACGCTCCAGTCCCCGGTCATAAGGGCTGACCCCCTCGGCCTCGACGACGACGTCGATGTCGTCGCCGAGGGCTTCGCGGGCCTCGCGCTGGTAGCCCTGCTCGTTGACGATCGGGACCGTGTGGGTAGGGCTGGCGAGGAAGACGCTCTCCTCGTACCCCTCGTAGCGGCCCTGGAGGAAGATGTAGATCTTCGCCTCCACCTCCTCGGGCAGGTCATCGCGGAACGCCAAATCGACCGCGCCGGCCTGGCGGAACATCGCCGCCGTCGGGTGGGTGAGGCTGAGCAACTGGATTGGCGAGAGGTGGTCCTTCGGGGCCTTGGCTCCGGACATCTCGCGGTCCTTGTCGAGAGCGGTAACCAGGCCGGCAAGATTGATCGACTGCTCGCGGCCTCCGTCGTAGGGGGAGTAGAAGGTCGCATAGATCGAGTCGAAGGTTCCGATCTTGCGGCCGGGCGCCAAGCCGAAGACAGATTTTCCGGCGTAGCTCGTGCGGATGCCCGTGGTCGGCGAGGTCGGCTGGGTGCGGACGAAGACCAGCGGACCGCCCCCGCCGGCCACGATCTCGCGCCAGATCTCTCGCATCTGGCCGCGGACGATTCCCTTGGTGAAGAAGTTCAGCTCCCTGTCTTCATCGGTCTGCTCGAAAAGGGCCCTCACCTCGGCGTCGCGGACGTCGAAATGGCGGGCCACCTCCTTGACCGAGGTGGGACCGAGTCCCCCTTTAATTGCCGCTTCGACGACGTCGCCGCCGAATTCCCGCAGCGTTTCTAGAGAGTAGGCGGAATTGTGGTAGCGGCCGCTGGGGGTGAAGGGGCCGGCGGCGGCCCGGATCTCCATCGCGATCTCCCCGGCCATCCTGTCTTTGCGCGTCATGCTCATATAGCTTCCTCTTCTGGATCAACCCGCAAAACCCGTTATGAGTCGATAGCGTACTTCCGCGAGTTCCGAAGAAAACAGGGCAATTCTCCCTTTCTGAACCGCGAATCTTTCTCCGTTTTGCCCTCTCCTGAACCCGCTGGGTTGTCTAGGGTGGCGTGGACGAAGGGTCGAATTGCGGCCCCTTTTCTTTTGGACGACCGCAGCGGTCGATATGAGTTATGTCGCTTCGTAGACCAGATCAGAAAGGCATTCACACCTCTAATGGAGCGGGTGGGTTCGAGTTGACCGCGAGCGGATCAAAGGGCGCGCGCCCCTCCCGCTTGCCGACCTCGACCTCGGCCTGGGAGCTGATCGGCGCAGTCCTTGGCCGCGGCACCTTCGTCGTCGGTCCTTCCCCTCGCGATCCCGACGGGGAGGCACTGGTCCTGGTTCCGCCAGGCGTCAAGATCCCCGAACCGGAGGACGCCGAGGACCCGATCTCCAGTCAGGAATGGCGGGTGGCGCTGTGGTCTGCCGACGAGAACGGCAACCGGTTCGTAGACGTGGATCGGCCACAGTCCGTGAGCGTCGTCTCCCTCGCATACGTGATCGGCCTTCTAGAGCTGAAATGCCCGGAGTACCTTGAGTGGGTCGCGGACCTCCTCGAACGGCGACTGCTGAATGCCTGCATCATCGCGATGCCGGACGCGGACGGGTACGTCCTCCCGGCCGCGTCGCGTTGGCGACGAGATGCTGAGGCGATGCTCGAAGAGATCGACATCGCGATGTCCCGCGACCCCGCTCTGGAGGACCGTCGATCGGGCGGAATCCCGGCGGAGCTGCTGAAGGAGGTCGTTACCGACTCGCCCCACCCCGAGCAGTACGAGCCCCGCCTGGCCCCCGGGTGGCTGCGCAAACTCTACGAGGAGCGGAGCCGGGAAGCGATGGCTCACGACCACGACGCCTACCGCTGAAGCAACGCTTCGCGATTTCAGGCGTCAGTTGAGGGGAAGGCGGCGCTGAGTTCGGGCCGCAACCGGCGAGCGGCCCAACCGATGGCCTCGATCGTTATCCCCAGGGCTGGGATGCCGGCGGCGAGGAACGGGAGTTCCTGATCCACGACGAGGCGATCGTCGCTGATCGCAAGTCGGGCCATCGGCAGCTCGGCGTTCTCGCGTAGAGCGAACTCGAAGAACCCCGCGACGTTCCGGGGGAGGGCGATCACGTCGCAGCTGACCCGGACGGTTTCGGCCCGCTCGGACCCGACCGGGCAGGTGACCTGGACCGGGAATCCCGGGGCGTAGGGCACGACGTAGGCGGGCGCCTCCTCGTCGATCTCCAGTTGGTCCCAGGTGGGGCGCAGCCTGCTGCCGAGGATCAGGAAGTCGTCGTGCCAGGCACCGTTCTCGACGGCGCTGGTGGGCAGGTCAAGACTGCGGGCGACCGGAGGAGTGGAGTGCTTAGCTGGAGCGCGGCGAACCCGCGGAGGCCAGGCGAGGTGGTCGTCAAACGTCTCGAGGCTCACATGAAAATGATCGGAGGGCCGCGAGACCCTGAAAAGGGTAATTCGTCCCCTGACGATCGGGACGCTTTCCCCTTAAGTTTCTCTGCGGCCTCGGTAAAGATCGCCGCCATGCCCGACCCCAGCGGACCTACCCAGGCCGAGCTCGACACTCGACTCGCCCTCGCGCGAGGTCGGCAGGAGCTGACCATGCGCTGGCTCCTGTTTCTGACGATCATCGTCGTGGTCCTGATCTCGAGCCTGACGACTTTGATCTACGGCCCCCCCTCCTTGCACTTCGCGCTGGTTCAAGGGACCTGGGCAACGCTGCTCGGCTGGTTGGTGCGGCGCCTTTTCAACTGACGTATTCAGTCGCCGGAGGTCTCGGGGTGGCTCCGTCTTGCGCCTGGCTTTGGTCAGGTCTCCGGTTGGCGTGTCCGCGCCGCCGGAGGCCGCTATGTCTTCGGTCTTACTTGCTGTTCTTGCCGGCGAGGTCGTATTCGCGCGGCTTCTTGTTGGTCAGCTTCACCTCCCCGGCGCTTTCGAGCCGGCCGAGGCAGTTGGCAACCTCTCCCGAGGAGCGTTTGATCCTGCGGCCGACGGTGCCGGCGGTAATCGGCAACTGGCCCTTGTGTTTTTTCATGTAGCCGAGGACTAGACCGTTCAGGCCGCCGGGGCTAAGACGTTTGCCGCCGTCTTTGTTCGCGGTTTTCGCGCTGGCCGCTTTCGCTTTCGAGGTGGTGGATTTGGACCCTTTGCCGACGCCACTTTGGCGGTGCGCGGACGGGACCGGCTGGGCTTGCTTTTCGCTGCGGTGGCGCTCATCGTGATCCTCCTGATTCCGTTGGGGCCTCGCCTCGCGGGGCCATCACGGACGTCTTAGCTCTGGTCGCCGGCCAAGGCGAGCGGAATCAAGGGCAATCGGCGCGAATCGCCGCATATATGGCTCCCATCTGGCAGTTTCTGCCTGATCGGGAGCGGATTTTGGGTCTCGGTTTAAACGGGTGCCGAAAACCAATATTGCGACGTGCAGGGGTTCTGCTGATGGGCCTAACCGGACGGCATTTGAACCAAGAGATACAGAGGATCATTGGGAGACTGCGCCAAAGCCTAGGAGGGCCTTAACTGCGGTCTATGGCTTTGCCTCAGACTCGGCGGCGGACTGGCGCAGCTGCTGGCACAGTGACCAATAGGCGCTGTCACGGTTGCCCCGCTCCAGCAGTGCTCGTCGGTCGAAGCGGTTTGAGGCCGAGGTTGGGACGAGGAGCCCCGCCTGCCGGAGCCGTTTGAGCTCCTTGCTCACCATTCCTCGGGCTGACTCTTCCAGCGCCAGCGTGTCCATCAAGCTCGTCCCCCACACCGGGCCGTCGAGGTCGGCGATCGCAGCGCCGATTTCGGCCTGGTGGCCGCTTCCCAGCAGGAGCTTGGAGATATCGCGCAACTGCGGGCGTTTTGTCGTTTCGTCCGGCATCTGGTCTAAGGTTGCGGAAAAGGAAATCGAGATTACGAAAAACGCAAACATCAGATTGCAAGGACAGCCGGGCTGCATCTATTCGCCCATGGCGCGGCTTGGCTCTCTTCGACCGCAGAGGCGGCGGTGGTATAAATGCGCCGCGCATAGCAGACCAGGCAGACGGATTTTGCACGGACCTCGACTTGGCGCGGATTGATGGAACCTGCCCGAACCGACTACTCCAATGGCCAGGCGGCTGATGCCGCTTTCTCGTCGCGCCTGGCGCGGCCCTGGAAGACGCTCCGACGTGTCCTAAGGATTCTGCCGGGCAGGAGGGTGGCCGTGGAGCCCGACCTCGGCGAATCGCCCGGCGGTTCCTCCCAGAGTGGCTGGATTCCATTCGACGAGCAGCGCCGCAGCACCGAGTTCCGCCGTGCCGACATCGTCTTCGGCCCCGACATGTTCGACCCTCGCACCGATAACGGCGATCGACCGCTGACCCGCGCTATGCATGAGAACCGCTCAGCCGTAGATCCGGATGATCTGACCAAGACGGTGGGTGAGGTCTTCGGCCGTGCCGCCACTTCGGCGGAGATCCGCGAGAGGGTGCTGGAGAATGCTCGGTCAATCGAATTGGAGTCTCCGCCCCAGTCGTAGTGTCTTTACTGCTTGCCCCTGCCATTCCGCCGTGCCATCGTAGACTTGACTTGCGCAACGGAGAGCAGCAGCGCAACTAGGACACCCCAGAGGATTGCCAGCTTTGCAATCAGGACGATCTGCGAGGCGTCAACGAGCCGGCTGATCGTTTCGCCGCTCTTGCTCGGATGTTTCGTTGGCAGGGTTTCGGTCGGGCTCGCGGCAATCCGCAGGGCGATGTAGAAGAGCAACAAGCCGAGGAATCCGAAGAGGAGCCGTAGGCCTCCTTGTAGGCGGCCAACCAGCCAGTGAACTCGCCGCCACACGATCGACGTCGCGATCGACGGGACAAGCACCGCCAGCGTGATCACACTCTGTGAACTGGTCGGGTCGAGCGACTCGAGATTGTTGACGATCGCGACTAGTACCGCAATGGCAACCGCCGTGCAGACAAGGGCCAGGCTCAGCCACTCATCGGTCACCACCAACCTTCCGCGAACCGTCAGGTAGGTGTCGGCCACCAGATTGCGCTCATACAGGTGGACTCGTGGCTCAGAGTGCTCGGCTTGCACCGAGTCGCTCTCAATTGCTCGCTTTAGCGAGACGCCGGTGAGCCGCAATCCCGGAGGGGCATCCTCCTCGAAGTGGTAGCGACGACCACGCACAAAAGCGTTACCGATGTCGATCCGGTAGGAGTCGAGTCCCATGGGTAGTGCGACCGAGCGCAGCTTTTCCAAGACTCGGTCTGTGCGCGACCTGGGCTCCTCGAAGGTATCGGTGCCCCGCAGTCCCGTGCAGGTCTCCTCATAGCGGAGCTTGATTATCCGCCGCTCGTCAAGCTTCTCGTTGAGCGAGACGGTAAAGATGGAGGCCATCGCGCAGACCTCGAGCAGCGTGGCGAATCCATCGTGCCGGGCGAGGACTGCAACCTCGTACTCGCTCTGCGCTGCGCTAGTCGGCATCGGGCGGTTGCGCCAAACCAGCCAGGTGTTCTTCACCTCGTTGCGCGCCGTAATCGCGCTTTGCTGGACAATATTGCCAAGACCCTGGAGGGTGTCGAAGTGGATGTCGTATTGAGGACGCGCCAAGATTCGCCGCGCGTACTCTTCGATTACGGCGAGAGTGACGCTCTCGTCGTGGGCGCTGGTCGAGAGTGGCAAGGAGTTATCGGCCTCGTCGACGAAGTCGATGTTCGTGTACTTGCCCGGTGCCTTCCACCAAAATCCGAGCGGTATCGTTGCGTGGGCTCGGGTCCCTCTTTCGCCCAGCGTAATCAAGGTTGGCGGCACCGCGAAGTCAAAGGAATGGGTACGACGCAGCAGCGACTCGGTGCCGAACTCAACGCTGTCCTTGCGGCGGACCATCCAGTTGGGATTGAGCAGCGCGTCGAGTAGAGCAGCAGCCTCGGGTGGTTCGATTGTCGGCGCGGCAGCAAATCCCGCACCCAATCCACCACTACCTTGCGATTGATTGACTTTCTTGAACAATCCCCTGCCTTCCCATAGCGATTCTGTTCTCGCTTGCTCTGCGACCCTCAGGGCTCGCGAGCGTAGCGGCTCTCCGCCCCGTGTGCAGTGCAGCAAACCCCGCTAGTTCCGGATAGAAACCACCGACCTCTGCCGCAAGAAATCTGGACTTGATTTGCAGACGCGCCGCAATCCCCGCGTATCCCCGGCCTAACCGTCCGGGCATTTGAAGCACGACCTCGTCGGGCGAATCCGCGATCTGCACGAGCAGTCTCGCGGCCACAGGGCTCAACGCGCAATCTTGAATAGTTTATTATTCGAGCATGAGGCCCCACCGCCACCAGCTCCTACCAGATATTGCGCTCAAGCCGGAAAACCCGGTTCCTTCCGTTTCGATTGAGAGCCAGGAAGCCAAGATGAGGGAGCTACGGGCCGCGCACAACAAAGCCGCCTTGGGCTACCGCGAGCGTGACGATTTGATGACCGCATGGGTGCTCAGTAACACCCTCAGCCGCCAAGACATGGCCCGCGCTACCGGACTGGCAAAGAGTCGCGTTGATCAGATCGTCCGCGAGACCTATCTGGCGGAACGCAGGCATCGTCAACGTCGCGCCTTGCCTTAGACAAGGCTGCTCAAGTACCGGTGCGTCGAAGCGGCCTAATCCTCAGCAAGCTCCAGTTCTAGAAGGAAAGCGCCCCAGCTCGCTCAAGCTGGCGAATAACTCCCGTATGTCGGGCGCGCCACGTGATCAGATCGACGCTAACTCCGAAGTGGGCCGCCCCAGAGGAGAGATTATTGCCATCGCGTAGCCATTGAAGCGCCGCCTCTCTCGGGACCAAGAGCGCACCGGCGAGCCAGTTGGCTTCGTTCTCCTGCTCGCTATTCCAATGGCGTGATCCGTCAGCTTGAAGCAACGGCGCGGGATCGTGATCGAGAATTACGTGAGCCAGCTCATGGGCTAGAGAGTTTGCACGTCGGCGACCGGAGTGCAGCGGGTTGTAGACAATCGTGCGGTAGCTGCCTCGGCAGATAGTCGCGGCAGACCAGCCACATGCAGGGCGGGTGGCCCGATCTATGTCTGCGTGACTGGCACCGAATTTGGCAAGCTCAGCAGCAGATAACACCGGTATGGCAAGGTGCTTGGCAAGCTCCAGCGGATCGAGCCGATCCACCAAAGCTAGATCAAGCTCGCTCCGAAGTTCGCTGGAGATCTCCTCGGCTTCGGTTTTGAATCCCCAGCGTAGCTTCAGTGTTCTTCCTTCACGATCGATTTGTAAGCCGCCGCAAAGATGTTGTCCAGTGCCTCAGCATCTTTCGTGGAAAGCCGCTTAGATGATCGCAGCATTGAACTAACGGCGAGGAGTGGCTCGTCTGAAGAGTCCGGTTGCTGGGTCGTAGAGACGGTGAACTTGTCTACGTCCATCTGAAGCCAACGTAGCAGCGTTGCAAAGGTGTCGACATCGGGACGCTGTCCCTGTGCCATACGAGTAAACGTCGAGGGACTTATTTCTAGGTCTTTGGCCAAATCGCGCCAACTACTTTCCTGCGTCTCGCGTTTGCGATTCAGCGTTGAGTAAAGAAGCCCTACATCGATCGTGCTCTCAGGCAAGTCGCCTCCTCGGACGTTGGGGAAATTGCCGTTCTAGAATAGCGATGCTGTTTGACATTCGCGAGTCTTTTGTTTATGTTTCGGAACATTGTTGAAGTTGTCGAACGCGACCAAAGGAGGCGCGAGAGCATGAAGCGGCAAGAACGGCACGTTGTGCCAAATCCAGACGGTGGCTGGGATGTGCGGGCTCCCGGAGCGCGGAAGGCCAGTTCTCATCACGATCGGCAGTCGGAAGCCGAGGCAAGGGCTAAGGACATTCTCGCCAATGGCGGAGGAGGCGAGGCGGTTATCCACGGCCGTGATGGGCGCATTCGCGACAGCGACACCGTGTCGCCGGGGAACGATCCATTTCCTCCCCGAGACTCGAAGCACTGATGCGGATTCAGCAGCGCCGGGTTCGCAATCTGAAAAAGCACCTTCCGGGGATCGATCAGGGCGACCGTGTGGTGATCGCCCTGGTCGATCCCCGGCAGCGCCGGGATCGACTTCGTGAGATCGGCCTGGGAGATGAGTTGACGATTGGGGACGCAGTACTGCCTGCGAGGCTTGGTCCAGTTAGTCGCTTTAATGCCGAGGGCCGCTGGGAAGTCCATCGTGACCGCCCAAAGGAAACCGTCACTCGCCAGCGTGAATGGACCTGGGAGCAATGGGCGGGCCGAGGGCGCACCGAGACGCATTCGAGGATCGTCGACATCTCGTACCAGCGGTATCCACGGACGTTGATTCCTCCGCCCGGTGTAGAGATCAGTGTCGGAGAAGATGTAGCTGGACACGAGATCGTCCGAGCACCGGAGATCGTCTTTCTTCCCAGGAACGAAGATGCACTGAAGCATCATGTCAATCTGTTTTTGGAGCTTTTTGGCGAATGCGAGGTGCTCAGCGGTGACTTGGAGCCGCGCCTCGCTCCCGAACTCCGTCGACTCAACTGGAAGATTTTGCCGCCCGGGAAGCATCCGTGGAGCAGGCTGCAACGCGAACTGGAGCCGGTCCTAAACGAAGCGAAGCGAGGAAACCGACCGGTTGTTTCTCACAGGCTCGAGTTCCTTGGAGGATTCGGCCCGGAGTTCGCGGCGGTTGGACTTGGGGGCTTTAGCGGCTACACCGTCTTTGGTTTCCCCGAGCTTGAAACCTTCGTGGTTGAGAGTGCTCACTATGGCAATGCCACCTATGTCTTTGGCGAGGATTGGGCCCGCCTGTCCCAGATGACGAAGGCGGAGGTCATCGAGGGAGGCCTGCATCGCGAGCGCATCATTCATCGTGAAGGCTGGGAGGGCGAGATGCGGAGGGTATTGCAGCCGTGACTACAGACCAGGCGACCCGGCGGCGTACTTGATCTAGGGCGGGGCCGACACGGGGAAGACCTCCCTGAGGTCCTGTGGCCTCCCCGGTCGACCCCGCTTCTCTCCGCGCCGTGCCCTACTTGAGGGCGTAGGCGCGAGGAGTTCGTTTGGCCTGGCGGACCTTCCCGTCTTCGGCCAGGCGCGTAAGGCAGTTGGCGACAGCACCGGCAGACCGGCCGCCGAGGCCCTTGGCGATGGAGGTGGCGGTCAGCGGGGCTTCCTTGCGGTGGGCCTTCATGTAGTCGAGGACGAGGCAGTCGAGCTGGCCCGGGCGCAGGCGCTTCAGCTTCGCGGTGGCCATTGCGGTCAGCCCCTCTCGCCGTCGAGCCTGGCGAGCAGCTCCTCGCAGGTGTCCTTGGCCCCTTGGTAGAGCGCCCTGGCCCGCTGCTCTTCCTCTCGTTGGAGGCGCATGCCGGTCGTGCCGTCGAGGACGCCCTCGGCTTCGCCGCGCAGGCGGGTGAGCAGTTCGGTCAGGTCGTGGGCCTCCATCGTCAGCTCGACCGCTTTGCGTTTGTCGTCGGGCTCCCAGCCGAGGTCAGCGAGCAGGCGGAAGTCTTCGCCGAACTCGATGCCCATTCGCTCGGCGAGCATGTACTCGCCGTCTTGCTCCAGGGCGATCCAGATGTCGCCGATCCCTCCCAGGTGATTGCGGACCAGCTCATAGAGACCGTCGCGCTGATCTTTGTCGATGGTCGTCGTGGTGCCGGGCACGGTGCCCTCCTTTTCGGTAGGACACCGAAGGTCGCCGCGATGCCTCGCCGGGGGTACTTCGGCGAGTAGCTTTCTCGATGCATCGAAGCCTTGTCTTCGGTGCCAGGCCCCGGGGCGTGTCGAGCGCCGCCGGGGCATTTCAATTTCCGCGACTGTAGCTCGGCCGCCGAAGCAAAGCGAGTAGCCATTTGCGCGGCGATATGCGGGGATGCGCGGCGATTACGGAGCCGTCGAGAGTCCGACTGGACTTCTGCGCGTGACGGAGCTATTGAAGATGGCATGAGCTTCGATCCAGCTTCTCCTCGCACTTCCACCAGGTCTTCCAGTGGCCCTTCCAGCAGCCCTTCCGCTTCAAGTACGAGCCTGCGCGCGCGATCCCAAACACGGTGCCGCATGCGGGCTTCGAGGTTGGCCGACATCTCTGCGGATCGCCGTAGTCGGTCAGCCATCTTCACGTTCTCCTCGCTCTCGATCATCTACGCGCCCTTCGCTCCCGGCCCCATCGCTATCGCCTCCGCGCTGGCTTCGCAGCGCTTCCTCTGCCAACCGGACGGCCTCCGCCTCGACGCCGTGAAGGCGCGTCATGGGGTGTCGCACGCAGGCCACCCGTCAGGCCACCCGTGCGGTCGCCCGTCAGGCCACCCGTCAGGCCGCTTGGCGCTCTCGCCGAAGGCCGGGCTTTCGCGAGCGTGGTGCGGGTTTGCGGGCTTTCGGTTTTGCCGACATATCTATGTCGCAACAAGGTCGGTGCATGAGTTCGCCGCGCCGTCGTCGTCCTCGTGTGTTCTTCGCCGCCCATCCCGGCGCCCGACCATCGCCTCCGCGCTGGCTAAGCAGCGCTCTTCCGGTCGAACCGCGCAGGCAACGACCCGCGCCGCTTGGTGCGGCGTGGTCGTGGGAGATGCCTATGCTTAATAGACGCGATAGTTGCCAGCAGAGGCGACGTGCGCGCGGTAGGGCGCGCTCGGCGCGGGTTGTGGCTCTCCACCGCAAGGAGGCCGACTTTGACCGCTTCGTGGCCGCGCTGTTGGCGCTTGCCACCGATCCCGGCTGCCCCCATTCGGGGCGGCGTCACAAGGCGACTGGAGAGTCGCGGGCAGCGGAGCGAACATGTCGGCGATGAAGCGAGCGGCGATCTATCTGCGGGTATCGACGGCGGCGCAGGCAACGCGAGGGCGCGAGCCGGAGGGCTACTCGATCCCGGCCCAGCGCGAGGCCTGCCAGGCAAAGGCGGCTGAGCTTGATGCCGAGGTGATTGCCGAGTACGTCGACCGGGGCGAGTCGGCGAAGACCGCCGACCGGCCCGAACTGAAGGAGCTGCTCGCCCGCCTTGAGGCAAAGCGCGACCTCGACTACGTGATCGTCCACAAGGTGGATCGCCTCGCCCGCAACCGCTACGACGACGCGACGATCACCTACGCGCTGCAAGAAGCCGGGGCCGAGCTGGTCTCCGTCACCGAGAACATCGACCGCACCCCGGTGGGGGCCTTTATGCACGCCATCGTCGCCGCCAACGCGGAGTTCTACTCGGCCAACCTTGCCGCCGAGGCGAAGAAGGGGCAGATTCAGAAGGCCAAGCTGGGAGGAACCCCGACCAAGGCGCCGCTTGGCTACCTCAACGTGCGCAAGTTGATCGAGGGCCACGAAATCCGAACGGTCGAGATCGACCCCGAGCGAGCGCCCCACGTTCGCTGGGCCTTCGCCGCCTACGGCTCCGGTGCCTACACGCTTGACACTCTGCTCGCCGCGCTGACCGAGCGTGGCCTGCGCACCCGGCCCACGCCGAAGAAGCCCGAAAAGCCGCTGTCGCGTACGCAGCTTGCCTCGATGCTCCAGAACCCCTACTACGTGGGTGTCGTTCGCTATGCCAGGGTCGAGTACGAGGGCCGCCATGAGCACCTGATCGACCAGCACACCTTCTCAAAGGCCAAGGCGGTCCTTGCCGCCCATGCCAGCTCCTCAGAGAAGGACCGAAAGCATCACCATTACCTGAAGGGCTCGCTCTACTGCGGGCGCTGCGGCTCGCGGATGAGCTTTACCTACGCGAAGGGCAACGGCGGGGGCTATGCGTACTTCTACTGTCTCGGACGCACCCGTGGCACCGGCTGCGAGCAGCCCTACGTTCCCGTCGACTTGATCGAGACGGCGGTCGAGAACGCCTACGGCGATGTAAGGCTGCCGCGCAAACAGACCGAGCGGGTACGGGGCAAGTTGAGCCACGCTCTCGGCGGGATGCGCGAGCAGGCTGAAGCTGAGGCCACTCGCCAGCGAAAGCGTCTCGCCAAGCTCACCGAGGAGCGCGAGAAGCTGCTTCACGCCTACTACGCGGGGGCCGTTCCCATCGACCTGCTGCGCCAAGAGCAGGACCGGCTCACCACCGAGGCCAACCAAGCCGAGCGCCACATCGAGGTCGCCGAGGCGTCCTTCGCCGACATCGAGGACACCCTCGGCAAGGCGCTCGATCTGCTCGCCGATTGCCAGCGTGCTTACCTGGCTGCGCCTGGGCATCTACGGCGGCAATGGAACCAGGCGCTCTTCGAGCGGCTGGTGGTCTACGACGACAAGGTCGGCGAGGCCGAGATCGCCGAGCCTTTCGCCACGCTCGCCGACCCGGACCTGCCCAAGAGCCTGGGTGGCGAGGCTGTCACCACCAGCGCCGTTTCTTCTGGCGCTGGTTCGAGTGAGGCCATTCCAGTGGAGCTAGGCGGATTCGAACCGCCGACCTCCTGGGTGCGATCCAGTGGGGCGAAATCTGGGTGACCACTCCAGAAGCCCGCCAATAGCAGGGATTGAGCCAGGATACGCGACCGCTTAGCGAGCCAGCTCATTGTCGCGGATACGCAGGGATATGCGGCGATATGCATGGAGTCGGGCACTTCTGGCAAGAAGTGCCCGAAATTGGCGCAGGGCGGTTGGAAATGACCGACGCTTACCAATGTCACAGATAGATATAGCTATGCTTTATATATGTCTGACACCCAGGCCCCCGACGCGGTTGCCCTAAACCAGGTCTCCTACAGCCAGGACGGCTACTTCACCTCCCGCCAGGCGCGCGAAGCCGGCTTTAGCCCGCAGCTGCTCGCACACCATGTTCGCTCCGGGCGATACGAGCACATTCGCCGCGGGATGTACCGGCTGCGCGGCTATCCAGGATCCCCCCACGAGGACGTGCGGGCGAAGTGGCTTGCTGTCGGGGCCGAGCGAGCCGTCGTCTCACACGAGAGCGCACTCGACCTTCACGAACTCTCGGATGTGATCCCGAACAGCGTGCATCTTCTGGTCGAACGCGACGACCGGGGAATCAGGCCGCTTCAGGGCGTGACCCTGCACACCACGACGAAGCCCCTCGAGCCGTCCGAAGTCGTGTCCCGCGCAGGCATCCGCGTCACCGACCCGGTCCGGTCGATCCTCGACGCGGCCACCGCGGGAACGGCCCCCGAGCAGATCGAGATGGCCGTGCGCCAAGCGCTGCACGAAGGCCTAACGACCCGTCGTTCGCTTCTTCTCCGAGCCGATCGGCGCGGAGGCCGCGTTTCCGATCTCATCCGCCGCGCCGCGGAGAAGGATGGGTAGCCGTGAGATACGAAACGGCAGAGGCGTTCCGCACCGCGCTCGAGCAACGCTTGAAGAACGAGGCCCAGGCGACCGGCGTCGCGCTGCTGCGCCTACGCAAGCGCGTGGCTTTCGAGCGACTCCTTGCCAAGGCTCGCGACCTCGGAGTCAAGCGGCTGGGTTCTCAAGGGTGCGTTCGCCCTGGAGCTGCGCCTTGGGCTTCGCGCCCGAACGACGAAGGACATCGACCTCGGGCGAGCCGACGACGAGGAAGCGGCAGCCGAGCATCTGGACGCTGCAGCTGGCGTCGACCTCGGCGACTTCTTCGTCTTCGAGGTTCGCCGCACGCCGGCACTCGACGCTGCCACCGGATTCCACGCCGTCCGCTACACGGTTCGCGCTGACCTTGATGCCCGCCGCTTCGAGCAGTTCCCAGTCGATGTCGCGTTCAGCGAAGCGATGCCAATTCAGGCGGAGCCGGTTCTCGGCGCTAACTCGCTGGAGTTCGCTGACGTCGCAGCGCTGCAGCTGCCGGTCATCTCGCTCGAGCAGCACGTTGCCGAGAAGCTCCACGCTTACACCGGCGCTTTCGGGCGAGACCAGAGGGAGAGCACCCGAGTCAAGGATCTCGTCGACCTCGTCCTGATCGGCGAGTCGGCCGAGATTGAAGCCAAGCGCCTTCACCAAGCGCTCGCCGCTACCTTCACGCAGCGCGGTCGCCAGCCGCTCCCGAACGCCATTCCTTCGCCACCGTCGTCGTGGGCAAGACCGTACGCGGTGCTGGCTCGCGAGGTTGGGATCGCCGACGGAATTGGGGCCGGCCACGCGGCGGCCGTGCGGCTGCTCGACCCGGTGCTTCGGTCGGAAGCCGACGGACATTGGGATCCCGAAGCACAGCGTTGGCGCTCGCGCACATAGGCTCCACGCGGAGATTTCCGGTGGACTGGCATCGTCTCTTGGGATCGAATCTGACGCCAGATCTCGCCTTCTACATGCCAGGATTCCTAGAAGGAGCCGAAGCGACAGCGGAGTGAGGCCTAGGAAGCCTGGCGGTTAGGCACTCAGGGTGACCCCTTGCGCGACTCCCATCGCTTCCGCTAAACCAGGGTTGGTGAACAGTTCGCGACCAACCCTTCCCGAAGTTCGCACGGCAATTGCGGATGCCCTCGATCGCGGCAGGCGCACTCTTGTCGACGTCGCCCAGATCCTCTGTGTCTCCTCTAGCACCCTGCAGCGCCTGCTTTCTGATTCTGGGACTGATTTCACGACGCTACGCAAGGAAGTACAGGTCCGTCTCGCGCTTGACTACCTCACTGCTGGCCGACGGGTCTGGGTAGCCGCTGAGCGCACGGTCCTCTCACCCGACCACCTGCGCGTGGTCGTCAAAGAGGCAACCGGGCTCACGCCTTTGCAGATCCTCGAGGCCGCGCGAATCTCCGCCACCCTGGAGAAATGGCGTCATCAAGGGCCGCCGTCCTATGGCTCCTTTCTCTACCGCCGCCAGTTCGAGCAATGGCAGCGCTTTGATGCCCAGCTCCAAGATCTATTCGCTGACCTCGGCCCCAGCCACCCACTGTCCGACTGGGCGAAGAAGACGTTGTTGTCCGCACAGCGACCCGACTTCCGCACCCAGCCCTACCGTCGGGAGCGCCGCCGAAGAGCCCGCCGGCAGTCAGCCGAATTGCAGCGCATTCTCGAAGGTGTCCACTTCGATCCGGCCCCGAGCCTTGCCGAGGTCCCCGATTGAGCGCCGGCTCCCCACCCCCGGCGCTGGAGCAGCGTCGGGTAGCTGCCGATGTCAACGCTACGCGGCCGCCACCCCTCCCTTCGAAGCAAGTCGTCTCCAAGTTGGAATTGCGCCAGATCACAATCGGACTGCGCGCTCAGGAACTCAGTCTCGTCCTTGGGGCCTTGCTGATCTTCGCTGGCATCCTCGCCGCATTTATCGCAGCGCGGACGACAGCCGCGGGGATCGCCCCGTTTGGGCTGATCGGAGGAGGCGTTGCCTTGCTTCGCATGAGCCTCGGCACCTCAATGGCGCGAGCTCCAAGCCCTCGCGATTGGGCGCTCTCTTCGAAGCACCCACGCTAAACGCTGCCTCTCGAGACTTGCCTCGTACCCAGAGCATGTCGAGCGCTTAGGATCTCTCCTCGCTATGGGGATCCTTGACCGCTTCAGAACGACGCCGGCTGAGCTGGCGCCGAGCAACGTTGATGTCAGCTGGATCGATATTGAGGAGTGGCGCGGATGGGACGCCCCGGGCAATTTCATTTCGGGGGAGAGTCACTACAAGGACGCCCTCACGGCACTGGCCGGCCCACCCCGCGACGAGGGTTACCTGATCCCCGTCAAGGTGGCGATCATTCGCGAGCCAACCAACACCTACGACTCCAATGCCTTCCGCGCAGAGGTTGACGGTCGCCACATCGGCTACCTCGCGCGCCATATCGCCGCGCAGCTCTCCGGCCCGCTCGACGCCGTCGGCTGCGGTCGCTTCGAGGTCTGCGGCATCCTCCGTGGGGGTTCAGAGGACGCCCCAAACATCGGCGTTCACGTATGGCTCGGTCGCCGGCTCTCTCCAGGTCCGGAAATCATGCAACGTGACGAGGGCGGTCTCGTGTCCTGGCCCCCGTACGACGACGAGGGCAAGGAAACCGCGAGCAGTTCAGGTCGCCGGCGTGCAAGCCCAGGGGTGAGCACCGATCCATCGAATCGATCGACCGGAACAGGGCCCGGCTATCTGCGCGGTAACCACTACACCGAGTACACCAACCAGGTGAAGGAGCTGCGTCGCTCGGGTCTCACTGACGAGGCGGAGCAATTGCTGCTCGAACTGATCGCCGCGACCGAGGCGGAGGCGGAGGCGAAAGATTGGGGAGTCGCCCCTTGGTACTACGAGCAGCTGGCGATCCTCTATTCAAAGCGCCACGAAAAGGACCGCGAGATTGCCATTCTCGAGCGCTTCGCCCGTGCCCCGCACGCGCCTGGCGCATCGGTCTCGAAACTCCTCACCCGACTTTCGAAAAAGAGGACGGCTCGCAATGTCTGACGCCGATTCGGTCATTGCAGCGATCTTCGCGGCGGCCAGCGAGGACGAGCGCTGTAGCCCAGCGGCCGAGGGCTTGCGCGAGCTGTACTCGGAAGGGGCTTGGGAGGCCCCGAAGATTGTCGAGGCGATCAGGACGGCGGGGGACGATGCGGCTGACCAGAATTGAGATCACCGGCTTTCGCGGGGCCCTGCCTCCCTTCCCAATCGAGCTTAACGAGAAGAGCTTCTTCATCTACGGCGAGAACGGGCGTGGGAAGTCGACGATCTCCGACGCGCTCGAGCTCTGGTCGACCGGAAAGCTGCAGACGTTCCGCCGCGAGAAGTGCGGCCTCGATGCGGCGATTCACGTTGACGCTACGGAAGCAACGATCGAGGTCCTGCCGGAGGGCTCCGGCCCGCTGAAGCGCACTTTGCGAGGGTCAAGCGTCTCAGCCCCGAAGCGCCGCGATGACAGCGGAGACCCGAGCCACGCCCTCGGCCTCCCCCTGCTTCGCCATGAGACGGTCCGAGACTTCATCGAAAAGTCGCCGGGTGACAAGAAACGCGAGATCCTTGCCCTCGTCGGTCTTGAGGGACTGAACGACTTTCGCGACGCGATCCGTACGGCTAAATCGGAAGCCAAAAGGGCCCGGGAAGAGGCCGTGGGGGCGACCAAGGCGGAGGAGGCCAGGCTCTCCGATAAGACCACTGGACGCGCCACGGTGGAAGCCGCCGAGGAGCTGCGAGTGGCGGCGAAGTTGCCGAACCCGATCACGGACCTCGATGAGCTGCGCAACGGCGATCTCCACGCGGCTTCTGAGGCGACGACTCCCGACAGGCCGGGTGAGGTCGAGAAACTCACACGGGTGCTAGAAGACGCGCTCAAGGTCGACCTCAAGCCCTGGAACGATTTGATCGCCGACCAGGAGTCGGTGACTCGCAAGGCGGTTGCGACGCTCGTCCGCGAGGGGCGAAGCGTCCTTCCGCATTGGCGGGAGGAGTCGTGCCCGTTGTGCCTCCAGGAATACCCGGGCGAGCACCTTGCCACCGAGCTCGAGGAGCGAATCGCAGAGCTCGCTGACATCGAGGAGCGCTTCTCGGACGCTGAGGCGCCGCTTGTTGCCTCGATCGCCACGTGGCGATCGCTGAAGGGAGCGATCGAAGCGGTTGCGCGGATCGCTCCGGAGGGAGGTTGGTCTAACAGCGATTCCCTCAAGGCCGCCCAAGCCGCAGCGAGTGATCATGCCGATTCCCTCGAGGCAGCTTCCCGGGATCTCTCCGCCGCGCCGCCCTCGCCGACGCTCACGCTTTCAGGAGAGCTGGACTCGATGCGCGGCGAGGCGAGCACCGGCGTAAGCCCCCAACAGGCCGCGCAGACCAGTCTCGCGTTGCTCAAGGAGCAGCAGGAGCGGGTTGACGAAGCCTCTGCCAAGTTGGCCGCCGCCGTAGCTACCGAGAAGAGCGCAGATGCCCTGCTCGAAATCGCCGAAAGAAAAGTCGGGGCGGCAATCACAGAGGCGATCAGCGGCCTCGGGGACCTCGTCGCCGCCTATTACCTGAAGGTGAGCGGCAGCAAGCTCTACTCGAAGGTAAGGGTCGAGTACGATGGCACTCACCGCGCTGGCGGAACCGAGTTCTCCATTCGCTACGACGACCGCGAGGATTTCTCTCCGCCTCAGCGGATCATGAGCAACGGACAGCTCAATGCGCTGGCTCTGGCGTTTTTCCTAGCTCGCACCAAGGTCGAGGGCGGCCAATGGCGCACGATCGTCCTCGACGACGTTGTTGGCTCCTTTGGCGGCATACACCGACAAGGGCTGCTCGGCTTGCTTGAGGCGGAGTTCTCGGATTGGCAGATCATCCTTCTGACTCATGACCGCACCTTCGCCCGCCACGCGCTCGTGCGGCTCGGCTCGGGCTGGGAGCACCAGCGGATCGATGGCTGGTCACCGAAGGGCGGCCCCGTTCTCGTTTCCGGCAACCCGCTGGAGTTGCTGCGCAAGCGGCTTGCTGAGGGCAAGGGTCCCGATGAGCTCGGTGGAGTTGCCCGACAGGCATTCGAGTTGGAGCTCTCGCGGCCACTGGAGAAGCTCAAGTATTCGATCGAGTATCACTCGAACGGTCGCTACACGGCCATGGAGTACCTGATCGCCCTGCGACGGGGACTGAAGGCGGCTAAGTCCTCAATCGCCGACGAGGGCGTTTTCGCCCGACTCGAAGCTGACAGTTTCGTGATCAACCTCACCGCTCACGACCAGCCGATTCTGGACGGAGCGGAAACCGCTGACTTCGACCAGTTGGTCAAGGACCTCGCAAAGGTTCGCTCACTCTTTAAATGCGAGAAGTGTGGCGATCCGGCTTGGATGCGAGGTGAGAGGGCAGGCAAGCACACATGTGGCTGCAAGGCGCTGTCTGCCTGAGCCCAGATTCGGGCTGGCTTGCGTCTTCTACTAGCTCTGCTGTCGCTGAAATGCAGGCCGGGAACCATCGCAATCGCCACTAGCTAGTCCCTTTGCATCCACACGATTTCGGGCACCCGTGCCCGAAATGGAGCGCAGACTCTGCGGCGGTTGGAACGGGCTCCAGAGAGCAAAAATCCCCACGTGCAGCTAGCTTCCTTCAGCGGAGCTAGGCGGATCCGAACCGCTGACCTCCCGGGTGCGATCTCACCAATAGATCGCGACGATCTCCGCGTCCAGGAAATGTCCCCGGGGATCGACGGCTGCGGTGCCGGTCGGCTCCGCCACGACCAGGGAGTTGCCGTTCAGATCGAGGCCCGCATCTCCCATCGCGGTTGCCCGGAGCGTTCCTTCTAGAACCCTGTCTTCCTCAAAATCGAGGCGCCCGCGGAGGTGGGCGGCGATGGCCTCGAAGGCCGCCCGGCGTTTTTTTAGGTCCCCATAGGAGTCGCACTGCTCTGGACCCAGCAGTCCGGCCTCGCTTAGCTCCTCCACCGAGGTGCTCCCGTCATGGGTCCTTGCCAGCTCCTCCCCGAAAGAGACGAAGGCGGCGTGCATCATCGCCCGCCTTGGCTCATCTGAGCGCTGAAGCCTCTGTGCATCGCCGATCACGCTCATCATCTCGACCATCTCGTCAAGGTGAAGCGCGATCCCAGGAAGCATCTCCTGCAGCAGGTCGACCATCTTCACGGGCGTCCACTTGTCGTTGACCCCATTCCTTCCCAGTCGGCACATCACGAGGTAGCGGGAGTGGGCGAACAAAACGCGCCGTAGGTCGCGCCAGAAGAGGTCGGCCTCGGCCACGCCAACAAGATGCAGCGGGCCCATCTGCATACGCGGGGTGTCATGCAGATGACCGACGAGCTTCTGGTGGACGATCCACTCTCTGCCGTCCAGGCGGACGTGGCAGTAGTTGATCGCCCTTCCCCGCAGCGGGACGAGCCCCGCGAGAAGCTTCTCGAGGATGCGGGCGCCAGTGATCGTCTCGCCCATACCGGGCAGCTCCAGAGGGTCGCCATCGGAGTTTTCGGCGATCATTTCGATCATCGCCCCAAGGATCGCGCGGACCCGGTAGATCGACTCGGCTTCCAGTTCAACCTCCACCTCGAGCAGCTGGCCGCGCCTCAGATCCGCTGGGTCGATGATCCAGCGGTCTCCTTCGCCCTCGCCCCGCGCGGTGATCATGGCGGCGAGGCTCGCGACATCTTTGATTGGTTGATCGGGCGCATCCTCTCCGGCCCGCAGGGCCAGATCGACCCGCTCGAGCCCCACCAGTTCGCGGAAGGTCGTCTGCACGATCGACTTGCGAAGAACCTGCGAGCCTCGGCTCTGCTCGCTCTCGAGGCCCGAGGAAATCTCGGCCTTCCCGACAGGCGAGCTGGCCCCGATCGACCCACCGACCTTCGCCCGCTCGGCTTCTGACTCGGTCTCGGTGAACTCCGCCGCGATCGCGCCGGTCTGAGAGGCAATCAAGCTGTAGACGCTGACTTCGTCGAGGTAGACGAACTCGCGCAACGGGTTCTCCGACTCTTCGTCCCGACCGCCTCCGAAGAGGCGCGACCAGAGTTTCCCGAGCCAATTTGGGACCCGCATCAGATCGCTCGCCCCTCGGCCCTGACCCGTTGGCGCTGCGCAGCCACCCTTGCCGCACCGCCCACGTAGTCCTCGGCCATGATCACCTCGCGCCCCCCGTCGGCTACGGCAAGGAGAGCCGCCTCGCTCCAGATCGCCGCCAGGTCGGCAGCCGACCATCCTTCGGTTTCCTCGGCGATCCGGCGGTGTGGGAGGGGACCGTGGGTTTTCAGATCCCGTGCGGAGACCGTAAGAATGTCGGCCCTGTCCTCGGGCCCCGGCAGTGGGAAGTTGATCTCCCAATCGAAGCGCCCGGGACGCCTCAGCGCGAGATCGATGTCCTGCGGACGATTGGTAGTCGCCACGACCACCACGTTGTCGTTGACGCTGAAGCCGTCCATCAGGGTCAGGAGCTGCGTGACGACCCCTCGGGATGCCTTATTGCCATCGTCGGCCCGCTGTGCGGCGACACTGTCGATCTCGTCGAAGAAGATGATCGAGCGCTCCTCCTTGGAGGCCCGGGCAAAGATCTTTCGCAGCACTTCCTCGCTCTGCCCCTGCCACTTGCTGAAGATTTCGGGTCCGCTTATCTCCCAGAAGGAGGCTCCCGCCTCCGCGGCAATGATCCGCGCCAGCATCGTCTTGCCGGTTCCGGGCAGGCCGGTGAAAAGGACGCCCTTAATCGGCTTGGCGCCGATTTTCGCCAGGGCAGCTCGGTACTTCAAGGGCAACTCGATCAGCTCGAGCGCCCGCTCAACCACCGCCGTCAGCCCGCCGAAATCGTCGAAGCTGAGCTTCCGTTTGGGGGGCGGCCTCCTGAAGCGCTCAATCTCCGCGTCGTCCACGTCCGGAAGATCAAGCTGGCGGATCGGCGTATCGGATAGGACTCGGAGGATGCCGTCGGGATCCCGACCTTCCACGGTGTTGCCGACCTTGTGGTCGACCACACCTCTCTCGAGGACGTGTAGGCGACCGCCTACTTCGATGACGCTAATCTCCTCGTCCGTTAGACGCACGACCCCGACCCACGCATCCTCCGGCCAGACATCGGGAGGCGCCAGTTCGACGAAGTTCTCACTGGCCTTGACCAGCAGGACATCTCCGACCTCCCACTCGAACGGCACATCGCGGGTGACATCTGCGGTCTGGCCGTTGCGGTACTGAAGGTAAATACGGAGCCCGTCCTCGGTGATCGCCGTGATCCGCGCGACATCGACTTTCGGCCCCACCTGCGTTTCCATCCGCGGGACCGTATCCGAGGACCCCGTTACTAGACTGCTTCGTACCTAACTCTCACATCGGGTTGACACATTCAGCATCGTGCTGGCCGGCGTGGCGGACCGCTACGTCGCTGGCGATCCAGACCTACGTGGTCCGACCGACTAGCTCCGCCACCGTTCAAAAGCAAGGCGAAATTCGGCGGCAATCGCCGCTAATCCCTTCGCATCGCCGCCATTTCGGGCACTCGTGCCCGAAATGGAGCGCAAATTCAGCGGCGGTTGGAAAGCCCG
>Ga0055470_10000010_pt1 | contig 18045 bp, 21 predicted proteins | sample MayberryNW_TuleB_FD_57676 | JGI IMG/M metagenome (GOLD analysis project Ga0055470, IMG submission 57676) | Wetland microbial communities from San Francisco Bay, California, USA, that impact long-term carbon sequestration - MayberryNW_TuleB_D1 | ecosystem: Environmental > Aquatic > Marine >...
CCTCGCGAATCCCTACTTCCAGATCGAGAGCCTCTACCGCTTCAACGCCAAGTTCTCGCCCCGCTGGCAGCCCCGCTACCTGCTCTACGAGCCCAGCCCCCTCGGCCTCGCCCGCACCGGCCTGGCGGCGATGTTCGCGGAGGGCCAGCTGCCGCCATGGCTGAGGGCCTGGGCCTTGCCGGCGGGACTGCGCGCTGCCCTGGCAGGGTCGTCCGGTGACGCTGTCGGCGATCGACACAGGTAGAGGCCCAGTCGCCCTCCTCCTGCACGGCCAACCGGGAACCGGCGCCGACTGGTCGCCGGTGACCAAGAGGATACGAGGGCGGATGCGGGTGATCGCGCCCGATCGTCCGGGCTATGGGACCACTGGCGGCAGGGCGATTGGCATACAGGCCAACGCCGAGCTGGCGATGGGGCTGCTCGACCGACTCCAGATCGACCGCGCCGTGCTGGTCGGACATAGCTGGGGGGGTGGAATAGCCCTCGCGGCGGCCCTCGAGTCCCCACAGCGACTTTGCGCCCTGGTGCTGGTCGGGCCGTTGGCTCCCACGGTCTTGCCCAGTCGCCTCGACCGCGTCTTCGCCAACCGCGTCATCGGCCCGCCCGCGACCCGCTTCGGCTTCTGGGGCGCCGGACTGGGCCTCACGCTGCCTCCGCTCCGACGGCTGGCCCACATCGCGGCGCCGGCCGTCGAAGCCGAGCGCCTGAAGAGGATCGCCGTGGAATGGCGCGACGCCGGCGTCTGGCGGAGCTTCCATGCCGAGCAGCGAGCTTTCGTCGAGGAGATGCCGGCGCTGGCCCGTCGCATCCCGTCCCTCCGCGTCCCCACGACGATCGTCACCGGCAACCGCGACCGCATCTGCCCTCCCTCCCAGGCCCGCAAACTCGCCAGCGACCTGCCGAACGCAAAGCTGATCGAAGTCCGAGGCGGCCACCTCCTGCCGCAGCAGCGTCCCAACGTCGTCGCGGACGCGATCATGGCCCACGGCGCCCTTGCCGCACCTAGGCTGGATGGCCAGGGAGGCACTTGAGGAATTACCGGCACCGGGTTCTGCTCCACACGGAGAGATCATCGTGCCGGTGGAAGCGGCGCTGGATTTGGCTCCACAGAAGGGAAAGCGGAAGGCGTGGGCACGGACAGCCGCAGGCAGTCCGTGCCCTGCCTCGGCCCTCCGAGAAGCCACACCGCGCCCTCAGGTCGCAATGCGGCGAGGCAGCTCGGCGAGATATTCACTTCCGAGCTTCCTGACCTTGGCGTAATCGCGATCGGAGAACTTCTTACCCGAGTCCTTGGCCATGCCTGCGATGGTCGCGATCTGAGGAGCACCGAAGCCTCGCTCGCGCAGCTCCTCGGAACTGCCATTGTCGAGGATGCAGAAAAGCCGATACTGGCGCCGGCCTGGGCCCGTCAGGCGAATCTCGTAGTAGCCACCCATGTCACCGTGCATCGCCTCCCAATAGCCACCGCCGCTGAACTGAGGCGGCGGCGCATCGCGCACCGCTTCCAAGACGGCCGCGAATCTGGCCTCGACCTTCGCCGGGCAGCCGTCAAGGAAGTCCTCAGCCGGCACCCTGCCGTCCCTGGTCGCGTAGTAGACGATCCCCCAAGCCATCGCCCGATCAAGGCTAACCCGGACAGCGGCGTTTTGTCTGCGGCTTACGCGGCGGCAGCCCGCGGCGCGCGCTTCTTGCCGTCCCGCTTCGCGCGGCTGGTCTTGGCCGCCACGACCTCAACCCGAGCCCCGAGAACGTCGGCCACCGCAGCCACCGTCTTCAACTCGGGATTCACGTCTGCCGTAAAGAATCGTCGGATGCTCGACGGCTCCTTGCCGATCGCCCGCGCCAGCTCCGCCTTCGACATCCCAGCTTCCTCCCGCAGCTCATCGAGCTGCCTCACGACAGCGTCGATCTGAGCGATCTCCCGCCGCTGCCGCTCGAACTCCGCCCGGAACTCCGGGTCTTCCTTGAGTCGCCGAGCTTGTCGTCGATCGTGGTAGCTGGTGTCGAGCTTCGTAGCCAGGTTCATAACGTAGCACACAAGTTACGGCAGAAGGGACCGCGCTGACTCAGTCGTCGTCCTCGTCCTCTCTATCTCAAGAGTTGAAGAAGCTTCTTGTGAAGTTGACCCACTCCCTGTACATGTACGCCAGGTTGGCCCGACAAACCCTCAACACATGCTCCGCAATCGCAGGTGCCCGTGTGGACAAAATCCTCGATGGTCAAGCCAGTCGAACCGGCGGTCGGCCAAGCGCTGGTGTCGAGCGCGTTGGGCGAGGCGAAAGACCTGAGCGCCCTTGGAGGGGCAGGCGATCCCGCTCTCTGTGAAGGCCATACCGCTACGGGAATTCGAACCCCGGTTTCCGGACTGAGAATTGGCTATAGAAAGCCATTTGCGGCCGATCGAGGCCAACTCCGTCTAGATAGTGCAGTTGAGTTCGATCTAGTTCGGTGGAGTCGGGGACATATTTCGGGACACGCTTTCAGGCCATCTCCCTGAGGCATCGGACGCGCGAGGTAGCCTTGCTGCGATGCCCCTTCTTCCCAGGAGATCGGACCAGGTCCAAGACAAGCTGCATCGGCTCGAAGAGCAGATGCAGGCGATGAACTCGAGAATCGACGAGATGGCCGAAACCTTCGAGTCGCGCCGCGCCGACGACGAAGCCGCCGCCATCGCCGCCGAGCGCATCCGCAGCGGCGCTGCCGATCACAAGGAAGACGGCGCCGAGGCGCTGGCCAAGCTCGGCATCGAGATACCCGCCGAGGAATGATCGACAAAGCGCCCGGCGCGGTGGGCGTCACCTTCGCCAAGGGCGTGCTCGACGACGTTGCCGAGCTGACCGCGACGACCGCCGGCAACGGCCAAGCCGGCAAGGACGAAGCCGAGGCCCTGAAGCGCCGCATCGCCGAGCTGCTTGTCGAATGCAAAAGCAATCCTTTCATCGGTGAACTGATGGGTCCGGGCCTCCACCCCGAGCTGGTCAACTGTCGCCGAGTCCGCTTTGACATCCCAACCCACAAAGCGAAGCCACGCTTCCGCCTGATCTACCGCAACGAACCAACAGATGGCGCTCCCGCCGAGTGCCACTGGCTGACCGTCGCCCCCCGGGCCGGCCTTCAGGCCCACCGTCGCGCGCGGCAGCGTTCGTAGATCCTGAGAAAGTTCGCTATGCGTCGCTCTTGCTTGGCGGCACCAAGAAAGGCACAAGCTTGATCGGGAAGCGACGGCGGTCTTCCTGGGGAATCCGGTCGTAGTACTTGGTCCACAGCTCGAAGAGCTGAAACGCGCCGACGAGTCTGATCCGACGCGCCTCATTGCGAACCTCGGCTTCGCTGTCGGACGTGAAGCCGCCCAAAGTGACAAAGAAACCGACATCGCCCTCGCGAAGAACAGAAGCGAACGCACGAATCGTCTGCACATCCGTCTTTCTCTTCTCCCGCTTCACCTGCACCTTCACCCGCGGACCCTTCGTGCCGACCGGATCGCCCAGTGCGACGATGTCCACGCCGCCGTCCTTCCCAGGAGGAGCGACCCAGGTCACCTCATACCCCATACCGCGCAGGAGCCCTGCGACCAAGTGCTGAAAGTCGTAAGGGTCCATCGCGTGCAGGAACTCGCGAACCTCCTTCCACGCGGTTTCCTCGGCTTCCTCAAGAGTCAGCGAGGCATCGGAGAGCTCTGCGTCAGGGTCCGGCGCCGGTTCCTTGGACGGCTGGGACTTGGCCCAAACGCGATAGAGCTTTTCAGCCTCTTCCATGAACTGCTCGGGATCGGCGTAGCTTCGGTAAGCAGCAAGGCCCTCATCAGTCGGAGTCCAGACGCCCGCCTCCTTGACCATCCATCCCGCCTTGACCGCATTGATCGTCTGGAAGCGAACCGTCTTCTCAAACCGCCGAGTGTCACTGCCAGGGTAGTTAGCGGCCTCAAACTCGGTTAGTCCGATTCTGCCCTCTACACCGGCAAGCGCATCCCTTGCCTGAATGCCATCGGGGTGCTCCGCCAAGACATCGAAGACTGCTCGAAGCAGTTCGCCCCGGCGCTTTCGATTCAGGCCCGCCACCTAGATGGCAGCCTATCGCTGGCACCCGAGTACCGCTACGGGGATTCGAACCCCGGTTTCCGGACTGAGAATAGGCGGTTGCCGGACTAGGACATCGGCAACCGCTCAGCACGAGCGACAGGCCCATGAGGCAGCGGCCTCCAGCACGACCGGTTCGTCCATCGCCAAACTCCTTCAGCTCCTGATACGTCCCCGCTACGACGAGCTGATCCCGGCATGGGAAGACCGCTGAGCCTCACCCACCTCTTTCGGGCCTTGAAGGCGCCGGCCGCCGCGAGGGCGCTGCCGAAGGCTATGGCACTTTCAATCGCCGGCTCTGGAGGACGGTGGCGGAGGAGGTTTGCGATCGACTCGGCCCGTGGCCCATAGGCAGCTGCGCCCGACACGCAGGCACGAGTTCGTGGTGCCCCATAGTCGTGACGGTTACCGCGAACGCGAGCCCGGCGATCGAGGCAGCCAGCGCGATCCACGACGCAAGCTCGTTCGTGCGCGCTGCGCCAAGGGCCAAACGCGCGCCCAAGAGCGCGGAGACCACGCAGATCGTGACCGCGACCGTCACGGCGACGGCTGTCGCGGCGAGGCCCGCGTACCCACCCACAAAGACGGCGATGAGGGCAAGCGCGGCGATCCGGATGTTCTTCCCGGGCGCGCTGGTCCGGTGGGGGGTGCGCCCGAACCGACGCTTCGCCTCGCCCTCTCCGCGAGAACTGTGGTCATCGGAGCTGCCGCGCCGACCCGGGGGAGTTGAGGCAATGCTTGAGCTCGTGTCAGAGACGACGCGGACGCGGACGAGAACCGCTCGCTGGGGGCCGACAACGAAGTAGACTGCCACTCCAACAATGTGACTCGGCGCCTTATGCCGATCCGGTCTCAGCGCTCCGCTCGGCGTAGCAAGCCCGGTCCTTCGACATAGAGTCCCGCCGCTTCGGCATAGGAATGGCTGGCACTCTGAGGTGAGCCACCATGGCCCGACTACTGCTCATCGGACCCTTCCTCGCAGAGCCAGACCAAGAGCCGGCATCTCCGGCGCTCGTCAAGGCGATCGATGCCCTGACGCCGAGCGATCTGGCTCTGCTCGTCCTCTTGGTGCGTTATCGGGGAGCGCATCGCCGGCAGGCGCTCATCGAAGCGATGTGGCCCGAGAACGAAGACTGGGAGATCGACTTCGAAGCACACCTGCGGGATCCAGAGTCCGCCAAGCGCGTCAAAGATGCCGCCGCGAACCTGCATACCGCCGTTAGCCGGCTGACGAAGTTCGTCGGGGAGCTCGTGCCCGACGAGAACCCGGCCGAGATCATCCGCAAGACGCGCGCGCAACCCAACCAGCCCGGCACCGGGACCGTGTCGTTCTTGCCCAGCGACTCGATGTACGTCGACCTGCACGAGCTCGTTAGCTGCGAGCAAAAAGACCCTTGGCGTTGCCTTGAGATCACCCGGGGCCAGCTCGTGCGCGAGAGCAGCCATCCCTACCTGACCGAGGAGCGACGCCGCCAGCGCGAGGGGATCTTGAAGTCGATCACGAAGCTGCTCCCGACGGTCAATCACTCGGCGGCGACGCAGCTGGCAAACGACGTCTTCCACTACGGGGATCACAACCGAGTCGAGAGCATGCTCGCTCGCCGTAATGGCCTCCAGGGAGCGTCGCCGTACCCCGCGCCGAGTGAGCTGACGCCCTCGCTAGACCCCGACGCCCTGACCGCGACGGCGACCGCAACGCTCACCGAACTCCTGGCGTCTTGGATCGGGGACGCACGATTCATTCACTGTGAGGGTCATGCCCTGGTGCACGCGACCTGCCCGTCGCTGTGGGTTGACGTCCCGTCAATCGAGATGACGTTCGTCGTGTTCGCGCACGACGCGACGCGACGCGAGGTTCGCGCCATTCCGGAGCTCGCTGACGAGTGCTTGATCGTGCCGGTCCGCTCGAGCACGGTCGATAGCCTTTCGGACTACGTCGAGGAACACGAGCACGTGTACTTCGTCGTGGCTGTACCACGTCAGAGTCATGCGAGCCCAGCCGCTCTGGCCGACCTGCGACCCCAGGATCGATTCGAATGGCTCGCCGTCGAGGGGGGCCAGCTCCTTCGCAGCGGAATCGAGTTGAACGACAAGATCACGTTCCCGGTTGAGAATCGGTGGAACCTAGCCCAGTTCTCACTGCTCTGGAGCGCAAGGTGGGTCGAATCGTTCTTCGATCCGCTGGCCGACCCCCTGGTGAAAGAGATCACTGAGCTCTCGAGACTCACCAACCACGTGTTCCCTGTCAATCACACCCAGGGCCGCAATGGCCGCGGACACGAGCGCGGCTGGAAGACGCTTACCGACGATCTGCCGTCGTTCGCTCCTCACCTGGATCCGGAGCTCTTCCGGCAGGTCAACTTCCGCCTTGGCCTCGGCGTTGCGCTCGACCTTATCCACGACCAGATGGGCAAGGCAGCCGGGAAGCTCGACCAGATCCGAAACTACTGCCCCGAGTCGTTGTTCGGCACGGCAAGCTTGTGGCTGTTCTCGCGGATCTATCGCAGGTTCATGGAACAGAGCGCCCACGTGGGGCGCGGGAAGCGAGATTTCCTCAACCAGCGACTGCTGCCGATCACCTACCACGAGCTCGACAGCGCCCCACGCCTCTTCCTATCAGCTCTGTGGCACGTAGTCGTCGCTTACCGCGTCCTCGGCGCGGACGTTCGACTCGTCGACGGGCCCATAGAGCACGCAGGGGAGGATCACAGCTACTACGGCGGAGGGATCGGGTACTTCCCGTGGATCAGCATGACCCCCGACCAGGCCAGTTGGGAGATCGGAAACGAGACCCGGGGCGATCTCAGCGTGCATCTGGACTTTCTGAACGATCATGCCGGTCGGTCTGTCCTCGGCTCACACATGGGCGAGCGCGAGGTCTCCGAGCTGTTCGCCATACCCGTTTCGCAGTTGCTGCTGGGACACAAGCCACCGTCGCTGCTGTTCCCACCTGAAAGCGCGTATGTCCAATACCCGGTGAGCCTCTGGGGCCAAGTTGGCCAAAGCTCAAGGCTCCGGGGCCCCAACTAAGGAGAATTATGGATCCCACAGCCTCGCAGCGACGAAACCGAATACTGACCGCCACGATCCCCAGCCTGGACCTGCGGCCCTACGTTGCGGGAGGGTTCGTCGACGCGACATCCGGCCGGGACATCGAGGATCGCGACCCGTTCACGGGCGATCTGCTCGCGCGCGTACCCATCGCTGGCGCCGCCGAGGTCGAGCGCGCGCTCGAAGCCGCGCAGGAGCTCGCGCGCGACCGGCAATGGACGCACGGTCACGAAGAGCGACGGCGACTCCTACTGGCCCTGAGCAAGGCAATCTCTGCCAACCACGACGAGATCGCCCAACTGGAGGCTTGCGACATCGGCAAGCCGTTGGCGGGCGTGTCGGCGTGGGACATCAATAATGCTGCCGCCGTCTATGCGATGTATGGCGAGATGGCCGGGAGCTGGTCGGACGAGAGCCTTCCGGCGCCTGACGGTTTCGAGCTACGCACCACCCAGGAACCGGTCGGGGTGGTCGCCGCACTCGTTCCGTGGAACTTCCCGTTCCCGTGCATGTCCTGGAAGATCGCGCCAGCGATCGCGGCCGGCTGCTGCATCATTCTGAAGTCTCCCGAGCGCGCACCTCTATCGGCGCAGTATCTCGCCCGCCTAGTGGATGAGGTCGGCTTCCCGCCCGGGGCGATCAGCGTCCTCGCTGGTGAAGGACGCGATGTCGGCAACGCTCTGATCACATCGCCCAGGGTCGACAAGATCACGTTCACCGGCGCTCAAGAGGTCGCCACCACGATCATGCGCGAGGCGGCGTCTCATCTCCCCGCGTTCGTGCTGGAGTTGGGGGGCAAGGGCGCAAACATCGTCTGCGACGACGCCGACCTGGAGGCAGCGGTCCCGGGCACCGTCACTGCGATGTTCGACGTCGCGGGCGAGAGTTGCTGCGCGGGAAGCCGCACGATCGTCACCGACGGAATCTACGACCGATTCTGTGAAGCCCTACTGGAGGCCGTCCACGAGCGCCGACTAGGAGATCCGCTCGACCTCGCCACGCAGCAGGGCCCGCTGATCGACGGACGCCAGGTCGATCGGATCGACGGATACGTCCGGGACGCGATCGCAGAAGGATGCTCGGTGCTCGCGGGCGGAACCCGCGACCCAGAGGTTCCCAACCTCTATCCCCCAACGATAATCGCAGCAGATCCGGACTCGAGGGTCGCGCAGGAGGAGGTCTTCGGCCCAGTCGCTTCGATCATCCGAGCGAAAGACTTCGCCGATGCGCTCTCGCTCGCGAACGCGACGGAATATGGACTCTCGGCGTCGATCTGGACCGCAGACAGCGCCAACCAGAAGCGCTTCGTCGAGGAGATGGACGCGGGCGTGTGCTGGGTCAACACGTTCGGACTCTTCGAGATCGTCGCTCCCTGGGGCGGGCGCAAGCGCTCGGGATACGGGCGCGAGCTCGGACGCGAGGCGATCAGCGAGTTCCTTTCACCGAAGACCGTGTATCTACCAGTGTGACCGAGGCGATCAGGCAGTGTGGCGCAATTACGCCGGCCAACTCAGAGCGTATTCGGTCGCGGACCTCGTTCTCCTCATCCTCGCTGCGGGCGGGGATGCTCATGATGTGCTCGTCGTCGCGCTGCTGTGGCTGGGATTCCTGGTCTATCTCGAGTGGCGCCACAGGGACCGTGGGCGCGCCCGCTGGCCCAGCGCCGCTTGGATAGCGCCCTGGGTCTGCGCGGTGGCTCTCAGGCCAGCGTGGGTACTGGTCTTGTTCTTCGTCTTCGCGTTGCTTTACGCCGAGAAGAAGACGGTCCCCCTGCTCGCCGCGACCGCGCCTCTCTCCAACGGAGCACTCAAGGCCACCCTGGTCGCATTGATCCCCGGCGTTAGCGCGACATGGGTTCTCGCCGCGCTGGCGCTGACTGGGACACGCAACCTCGCCGGTGACGTCCGCGACGCCGACAAGGACCGCGACGAGCACGTCCAGACGATCCCCGTGAGACTCGGGCTGCATTCCCATCCGTTGGCCTACCCGTTCATGCTCGCGCTGACCTCCACCGTCTGGGTAGTGGCGGGAGGGTTGCCCTGGTGGTCACTCGTTCTGGCCTGGATCATCCAGAGAGCCACCTATAACCTGACCCCGCGATGAACGGAGCCGCCGAGGTCTACGTAGTGACCGGCGCCGCGAGTGGCATCGGACGCGAGACGGTCGCGATCCTGAGACGCGAGGGTAGGGCCGTTGTAGCCGTTGATCGTTCCCTGATCGCAGGCGCCGAGGCGACCGCCGGCCCAGGCGGCGTCGACCTTGTGCGGGGCGACGTTGGCGACGCACACACGTGGTCCCAGGTCGACCAGGCAACGGGCAACCGGCCCGTCGTCGGCGTCGCCGTCTGCGCAGCCATCCTGGACGCTTCAGACGGAAGTCTGTCGGAGACGCCCGAAGACGCCTGGCGCGCAACGCTTGACGCGAACCTCCATGGAGCGGTCCGCTCATGCCGATGGGCAGTCGATCGACTCCAAGCCAATCGGGGCTCGCTAGTGACCGTCGGCAGCATCGTCGCGCACCGCGGCTCGGCGCACTCGCAGATCGCCTACACGACCTCAAAGGGCGCGTTGCGCGCGTTCACGCGAGAGCTGGCTGTATCGGAGGCGTCGCGCGGCGTGCGCGTCAACCACGTTGTGCCGGGGCTCGTGGAAACGTCACTCACCAAGGCATTCACTGAAAACCAGGACGACCGTATGCGCAGACTGATTCACATACCGGCGGGACGGATCGCTCGTCCGGCAGAGGTCGCCGAGGCAATAGTGTGGCTGTTGAGCGACAAAGCGAGTTACCTCGTCGGAGCAGAGATCGTCGTCGACGGCGGACTCAGCGCGAGCTTTCTGACGGGCCGGGAGCGATGACCCGTCGATCCCCCAACCGCCCGATCGACAAGGCGATGGTCACCAGCGTCCCCGCCGAGTTACGCAACCGCCGCGACTGGGACCAGATCCGATCCTGGGCTGAAAAGATCGCCAGGGCTCCGCGCCGGCGTGAACGCAGCCTAGCTCGTCGCCCAAGAGTTGTAGGGCGTGTCGAGCATCAACGCGGCGTAGGGCTCAAAGACATAGCTCTCGAAGTCATCGGGGATTTCGACCACCCGAAATTCCATAGCCGTGACTCGCTCCTTCTGGCGCAGGAACTCCTGACGGAAGCGACTGTCTAGCTGTAGCTCAGCACGGATAGTCGGCAAGCCCTCAAATCTGCCCTCAATGGCCTCCAGCGCCAATCGCCAGGCGAAGGTCGCCTGGTTGTGGCCGGACGAGGGGCGCGTGTGGCCGGCAAGCCGCGTACGGAAGTTCGAGTGTCCGCCACCCTTCTTCGCGGCCCGCTCGGTGAGACCGCAACGACCAACGTAGAGGTGCGTGTCGGACTCGCTGAACAGGTAGACGCCGTGCTCGCGCGGGGGTGGCTTTCTGCCGGGGCCGCGGCCGAACACATCGGAACCCAAGAGCGTCTCGAGGTAGCCAGGGAGCTTGGCCTCCACTTCCGCCCATTTCCGCTCGTGAGTCTGGCCTGTCATCGGTGACGCGCCCCTTGTTCAACTGGCTCTAGGCAGAGTCCGGTCTCAGCGCTCCCCGTATTCCGAAGCCGGAACAGGGAGGCCCTTCGGATCCCGCCGGCAAACGCCTCGACCGTCACCAGATACTCCTCGTCGGGAAGCTCTAGGTCAGGCGAGCAGAAATCGGGGAACGCGTAAGACTCGCTGGTAAATCCAAAGGCGCTGTCATCCCCTTTGCGCTTGATCGCCACCGCGACGACCTCGCCATCGACGTCCGCGGAGAGGTCAGTGCGCAGGGACTCCGGTAGCTTCGTGTGGTCGAAGTACCACTGGATGTCTGGGATCCCGGCCTGGGGATGCACCTTGGCGTATGCGATCGGGATACGCGGAGGCAACGGCACCAGGGAGAGCGGCTCCGGGCTGCCGCTCCATCGCCCGGCCATCCGGACCTCGCTCCCGTCGCTGATGCTCTTGAAGGTGATTGCCACCCGACAGGCCGTCGCCGGATTCCGAAGGAGCCACCGGCCCAGCAGCCCACACAGCGGCAGGTTTGCGATCTTCACATGGACGATCCGCCACGGCGGGTCGACGTCGCGCTGGTTCGCATCGTCGCCCCGTTCGACCATCAGCTTCGGGCGACGGGTCCACTCGACGAACAACGGCACCCCGAGCGCAAGCAGAATCCCGATAACGGCCAGCAGGGTCCCGGTCATGGTGGCGAGACTACTTCGCCGCCCCGCGCCTTCTGATCGACGCCGTGGAGATGCTCGGTGGCCACCCATGTAGCGTCACATCGGACGTGACTCTCGATCAAGACTCGCCGACTTCTACTTCGCTGTTCTCAGACGAGCCTCGAATCTCTGTTCGAGGGCTTCCCTATTCGACGTCTGCCTATGAACGCCTCAACCTAAGCCGAGGGGAGACAGCTCGCAGAACCCGAGAGATGCTCGACGCCTGGTGGCTCCGTCTCCCAGAAGCCGCTCGTCCGCAGATTCGAGAACGGTTTATGAAGTCGGCGCCTGCGGTGCATCTCGGTGGATTTTTCGAGATCTACATGCACGAGGTTCTGCGCCGAATCTGCTCCGACGTAGAGGTGGATATCGGCAATGACGAGCTGCGTCGTCGCCGACCAGATATACGCGCGGTTTCAGGAGATGCGGGATTTAGTGTCGAGGTGACGGCGATTCTCGGCGACGATGCGGTCGAGCCGAAGGATCGTGCCCGAGTCGACCAGCTCTATGACGCTTTGAACGCGCGGCTGCGAAACCGAGACTTTCTCCTCAGCATCAACCTTCGACAGTCTGGACCCGAGACGCCCGGCAAGAAGCTGGTCGCACAGATAGACCGCTGGCTCGATCCCCTCGACCCCGACATCGAGAGGAAACGCCAGGCCAGTGGCGAGAGACCATCGCAACTCCAGCTAGAGCACAGGGACTGGGTGCTCGACCTCGAAGCGATTCCGCTTCAGCCGGACCTACGCGACCGGTCTGACCTCCGCGTAATCGGAAGCCGCGTGGAGGGTTTCGAAATCGCCTCGATCGACGACAGGGACCTGGACACTCTCAAGCGGATGGACGACATCGGGCCTCTGAGTCGAGGGCTAAGCGCCAAGGCCGGTCATGGGTATGACCTCCGAGAGGAGCCGTTCATGATTGCCGCCCTGTGCGCCGGGCCGTTCGTCGAGGAGATGGAGATTGAAATGGCCCTAATGGGCCAGCCTGGCGGGAGCGAGGGCTTGTGGCTGAAGAAGGATGGATCCCCTCGCTACACCCGCGTATCAGCGGTTCTAACTGTGACCGAGCTGACGCCGAGGAGCTGCGCCCTTGTCGAGCCTTGCCTGTGGCTCAACCCCTGGGCACAACGGCCACTGCCCGTGGATCTGTTGCCCTGGCGACGGATCGAGTTTCGAGACGACGGTCGCCCGGTTGAAACTCCCGCTCGCCGTACGACGGCCGAGATTCTTGAAGTCGGGCCTCGGTGGCCATACGAGCCCTAGCGGATGCGCCCATGCCGGTAGACCTGACTCTTTACGGTCGCCCTGTCGGGACGGTCTTCGACCTGCTGGGAGACAAGGAGAACGACATCACTTACTCATTGGGGTGGGCACTCGCAGAAAGCGAGCGTTTCTCTGGTGCCCTGCTTGAGGACGTCGTTTCTACCGGTCAGGTCTCGCTCATCGCGGACTCGGTTCGGCTGCAGGAGGGCATCTCCGGGGCCGGCTTCACCGATATCGAGGTGCTCGCCGGCGGCGGCGAAGTCCATATCGTTATCGAGGCGAAGCGGGGCTATGACCTGCCGCAGCAGACCCAGTTGGAGAAGTACGCGACCCGCACGCAGCCGCCGCCAACCGCGCTCGTCGTCTGCGCTGAGGCGTCGGCCGACTTCGTCGTCGGCAAGCTCCCGTCCACCGTCGCCGGGGTGCCAGTGCTGTACCGCTCCTGGCGAGAGATTGAGGGACTGGTCTCCTCGACGGCGAGCTGCGCTCGCCGTCACGCGGAGAAACGTCTTCTTCGCGATCTGTCCCGCTATCTGAGAGGTTTGATGACCATGCAGGACGTCAGCTCGAACCTCGTTTACGTCGTCAGCCTCGGCAAGGAGATCGAGGACACCGGGATGAGCTACCGAGACGTCGTCGTCGATCACGACACCTACTTCTGCCCTGTCGGCGGCGGCTCCGGGGGATGGCCAAAGGAGCCGCCTAACTACCTCGGCTTTCGATTCGACGGCAAGCTACAGCAGGTTCGTCACGTCGAGGACTACCGGATCACCGACGACAATTACGCTGGGTTTGAGCCGCTGAAGGGGCGGGTGGACTGGCCGGAGGAGCGCCACTGGGTCTTCAGCCTCGGTCCCGTGATGACGCCGATGCACGAAGTCCGCACCGGCAACCTGTTTCGAGCCCAGCGGGTCTGGGTGGCGCTCGACCTGCTGCTCACTTCCGAAACGATCGCCGAAGCTCGCGACAAGACCAAGCTGCGCCTTGCCGAAGCGGGCATTTAGCCCGCGCCGAGAGGGACAAAGTTGTCGCGAAAGACGCTGTCGTCCCAGCCGGACTCGATCCCCTGCAGCGCCACGCGACGGGCGGCTGAATGGACCGCCGTTGCGATGACTGGAAAGGCCACGGCGGCTTCGGCGACAGACAATTCGTTCCCGGCCCGGTTGCGGCCCCCGCGTAGCTCTCGCGTTTGGTCGGGGGGATAGCCGAGGTTCAGCAAGGTGTCGTCACTCCCATGCGTGGCGACGTTTCGGAGGTCGCGGGCTAGCGCCTTCGCCTCCTCGATCTCCCCTTGGAGGTAGGAGCCGCGCATCTCGCGCCAGATTCCATGGCGCTCGGTAAAGCGAGCCCAGCGGTCCTTCGCCTCGCCCGTCGGCCCCTCGCCAAGGTCACACAGCGCATCGATCGCTGCCGAGACGAGCATCACTCGGTCGGTTCGCTCGAAGTCGGCCGGGATTCTTTCGGCCAGGTAGAGCGACCACGCGGCGCTCAAAGCGGCGCGGGCGGGGAGACTGTTGTCGTTGGCACGCTCGAGCGCCACGAATGGAGCCCGCAGGAACTCGGGGCGGCGCGGCACTTCGTACTCCTGGTAATGCGTGATGTGCGCGCCTTTGACCGGGCTGCGTCGGCCTGCCCAGACGCCCTCGTCGAACTTCTTGTGTTTCGTCCCTCGTTCGATATAGGGCCGGGGCTCCCAATCGCCCAGCGTGGGCCAGAGGTGACGCCACTCGGGAGGAACCAGAAGGCACCACATCGCAATTGCGTATCGAGCCTTCGTCCTCGCCACGCTGAGGGCCAACGGCTCCGCCCCCTTCTCGCGAAATATCAAGGCTGCCGTCCTGCGACCGTCAAGTGAGCCGGTGTAGGTGTTCTCGCGATGCCATCTGACGCCGACATCGATGTAGTCGCTGAGGTGGTTGAAGATTTCCCGAATTTCGACCGGCGGTTCGGAGTCGCGCTCCCAATCTCGATCTTGGAGAACCTCGGCAAGGCCAACCTGCTCAGTGATTGGCGTGTACCCCTGGGTCTGGGCATTCGATAGTGGTATCGCGACGATCCAATCTGAGCTTTCGTCGAGGAATCGCTCCAAGCCGTCGAGCAGACCTTGCCAGTCAATCTCGCAGCCGCTTTCGGCCACGAGGTCGATGACCGCATTCGCAAGAAATGGCTCGTTGCCGAAGCGGTTATAGAGGTCCTTCTCTCGGAATCGAATTTCCGAAACGACCCGCCATTTCGCATTTCTATCCTGATCCGCGAAGTATTCGGCCAGCGGAAGCATCTTCTTGATCTCGCCCGCGGGAGGCGGGGCTTTCATCTCGATTTCAGCCCGCCTGACTGCCTCCTTGAGCCGGGTGAGGCCAGGCGAATCAGGCTGCATCGGGATCACCAACCGGGATCTCCTGATGCTCGGCCAGCTCGACCAAGCCCGGCCGCCAGCGATCCCATCGCATAAGGAGAGGTCGCGCACCCGCCTGACGGCTGGCGCCAACTACGGCCGGACGCTCCCAATCAGCAAGCTGGTTGCCGGCGATCACCCATTTCAGGGCGTCGCTGTAGTCGATGCTCAGCGACGAATCGTCCGCAGCGGCGATCGCGACAAAGCGATACTCGTGCTCGGTCTGCCAATCGAGGATCTTGGTGAAGAACAGCGCGCCGTGGTTGGCCTCGACGTAGCCGTCGAAGAAGTCGGGGTCACTGCGCACTGCGTCGACTTCGATGATCGGCTTGCGCATGCCGGCACCGTCGTAGATGACCGGGCGGTGATAGATCCTGGTGACCGTGCCTCCTGGCAGGGCCTCGGTGAAGCGCTGAGTCAGTCGTGCTTTGTCGAAGACGAGGCAGACGCCGCGATAGCGCTCGGCGTATTGCTCCCACATTCGCGCCCGCGCCCAGCCAAAGCAGAAAGGCGGCCTCTCTCCGTCGTCCTGCGGATCCGCATCAATCGTCAGCGAAAGCAGATGGGATCGAGCTCGCGTCTCCTCATTCGCTCGCCGTTCGAACTCGTCCTGCTCGGCGGCGTCTCTGATCACCGCAGCGTCGTCGCTAGCTCCGCGACCGCTGAAAGTGAATCGCCACTGCTGATTCTCAAGCGGGTCCCGCATCGCGCCATATGGGGAGAGGCGAAGACGTCGACTCGGCAGAATGCCGCCGAAGGCCGCCTCCCGAGTCGTGTAGTGGAAGAAATATCGGCCGGGGTCGAGGCGGATGGGCGGCATGCTCGGACCCTAAGTCCTAACAGCACCGGCGTGAGCGTCCTCCAGATCAGGCTGCAGCAGCAACACCGCCGCCGGGCACATTGCCGTACTGCAAGATCGCTTCGGTTAGCAGCTCGGCTTCGTTGGCCATCAACGGCACCGCGGCATCGAGGCTGCGGATCACGAAGCTCATCGGGTTGCTGGCGGGCTCCTCCCCGTCCCAGTGCCAGGAGTAGTTCGTGAAGAACACGGCGGAGAAGCGGTCCGGCTCGCCGGTGGCCTCGCGGCCGAAGGGCGCCAACACCCTGCGGTGCAGCTCCGCTGACCACGCCTCGATGTCCTCGCCCTGCTCGGGCGGCAGGTTGAGGTCGAGGCAGACGATGTATGGACGGCCGTCGGTCTCCTTTTCGAGCGCCCGCTTCATCAGCCCGTCGACATCGACTCGCAGATCGTCAACGTCGGGGAAATCGCCATCGCGACCGAGGACGCCTGGGCGGTGGCGGCTCTTGGCCTCGACGGCGATCTCGACCTTCGACGAGGGGTGGCTGGCGATGAACTCTGGCAGCTTGCGGTCGGTCTCGGTTAGCCAGCGGAGCTCGTAGCCGGCGCGGACGAAGACGGCGGCGACCGCCATCTCGTACCGGGCGCCCTGGAACTGGTCGTGCCGACGCAGCCGCTTGATCAGCGAGTCCGGCAGGGCCTGGGCGTGCAGCAAGGTGTAGTTGTCATAGGCAAGGCAGAGCAGCGACTTCAGCTCGCCGGTGGCGGGCGAGCTGTAGCTGTGCTCGGCGTGCTTGATCAGCGTCGCCTTCTCAGATTCGCCCCTACGGGCGCGAGCGTAGGCGTCGGTCCAGTGCTCGATTACGTGCCGCTCCGCGGCGGGCCGCTCAAGCTGGGCTCGATGCCACTCGGCGCCCAAGGTCTTCGAGCAGAGCAGGTCGATGTAGAACTCATGGTCGGTCTCGTGAGGCGGGCGGAAAGCGACCGTGCTGCCGATAGCCCGGACCCGTTTGTTCTGGACCTCCCACATCGTGTCGATGGGCGCGTTGCCGATCAGCAACCCCTGCTCGTCGCGCTCGCTGCGGAGGGCCGGTGCCCGATCGGAATCCAGGCAGCACTTCTTGTACTTGCGGCCGCTGCCGCAGTGGCAGGGATCGTTTCGACCCGGTGACATGCCTCTCAGGTTAGGAGACGGAGATCAGCCGCTCAGGAGGTCGTCGAATTCGAGTCCGGCAGCTCCCCAGAGGTCTCGCGGGTCATCAGACCTTTGCCTAATGGTATGCTGGCATCCCTATGCGTCGCACCACCGTGAAGCTTCCCGATGACCTCGACGCTCGGCTTCGCCATGAGGCGGAGCGGCGCGGCGTGACGATCGCCGACGTCACCCGTACCGCGTTGGAGCAGCACCTCGGGGCGGGCGGGCGGCGACACCTCAGCGCTGCCGCCGTCGGTCGCAGCGGCCACAGCGATGTCTCGGAGCGGATCGAGGAGATCCTCGCCTCGGAGATCGCCCCATCGCGCTGATCCTCGACGCCGGGCCCCTCTACGCCTACGTCGACGCCGACGACGCCCACCACTCCCCCTGCCTGGAGCTGCTCGAATCCCACTCGGGCCCACTCATCCTCCCCACCCTCGTCATCACCGAGGTCGCCTATCTGATCGGAACTCGGCTGGGGTGGGAGGCCGAGGTCCGCTTCCTCGGCGACCTCGCCGGCGGCAGCTTCGCGATCGAGCCGCTGCACGCCAGCGACCCCGTCCGCATCGCAGAGCTCGTCGCCGAGTACCGTGACCTGCCGCTCGGCACCGTCGATGCCTCAGTGATCGCCACGGCGGAACGCCTCGACGCCACCGAAGTCGCGACCCTCGATCGCCGCCACTTCAGCGTCGTCCGCCCACAGCATGAGGTCGCCTTCCAGTTGCTGCCATGAGCGGTTCGAGGTGCCGCTGCTGCTCGGCTACGATGGCCGAAGCCGCTCGACGACCCGTCGACGGCCCGATAGCTCTCACACGAAATCACGGATGACAAGGCAATCAGAAGACACCAGCTGGGACACGCTCCCAGGCCGCAAAGGGGCGGCTACTCTGCACGATCCTCGTATCGTGTTGCCCCAGGTGTTGCCCTGGAACGAAAAAACCGCCCCTCGGGACGGTCGATTCGGCTTGCTAGAGCCATACCGCTACGGGGATTCGAACCCCGGTTTCCGGACTGAGAATCCGGCGTCCTAGTCCCCT
>Ga0055470_10000018_pt1 | contig 14088 bp, 9 predicted proteins | sample MayberryNW_TuleB_FD_57676 | JGI IMG/M metagenome (GOLD analysis project Ga0055470, IMG submission 57676) | Wetland microbial communities from San Francisco Bay, California, USA, that impact long-term carbon sequestration - MayberryNW_TuleB_D1 | ecosystem: Environmental > Aquatic > Marine >...
AGCCTTCGGCTGGGAGCACGGCGTCTTCCTCGGCTCGATCATGTCCTCGGAGAAGACCGCCGCGGCGGCCGGGAACGTCGGCGAACTGCGCCACGACCCGATGGCGATGCTGCCCTTCTGCGGGTACCACATGGGCGACTACTTCGCCCACTGGCTGAAGATCGGCGCCACTGAGGGCGCCAAGCTGCCGCGGATCTTCTACGTCAACTGGTTCCGCAAGGACGACGAGGGCAACTTCCTCTGGCCTGGCTTCGGCGAGAACAGCCGCGTGCTCGAGTGGGTCTTCCGCCGCTGCGCCGGCGCCGCCGACGCGGTCGAGACCCCGATCGGCAACGTGCCCACCGCAGACGGCCTCAACACCGACGGTCTGGAGATCTCAGCCGAGGAAGTCGCCGACCTGCTCGCGGTCGACCCGGCCGAGTGGAAGGTCGAGCTGCCCGCGATCCACCAGCACTTCGCCCGCTTCGGCAAGCACCTGCCAGACGAGCTCCACGAGCAGCTGACGGACCTGGAGCGACGGCTGGACTGAGAGCTCCCAGAGGAGGAGCCTGGCCGGTCTCCGGTCGAATTGATGTCGCACGCGCCTGCCGGCGCTTAGCTCCGAAGATTGAGCGCGCCTGCGGCGCGCAATAACCGGAATGCTTTTCCGCCGCTTCGCGACATTCGCCCGGAGACCGGCCAGGCTCCTCCCTCGACACGGCCCCCAAGCGACTGCTTCAACGTCGATGCCTCGCTTCGGAGAGTCCCATTCGAAGGCCGTATTCACGGAGTACATCGCCCGAGCTAAGCAGTGCTCGCCGAGACCGTTCCGAGCCGAAACCGCCTCTGGGAGCGAAGTTTGACCTTGAGTCGTCTTGCATCCGTAGGGGTCAACCCGACAGTTGCGTAGCTTCGAGGTGTGGAGAAATTTGCCGTCGCTGACGGGAAGTTGGGAGTGAGGCCGGGATACGCGCCGACATCCCGTCCGGCCAGCCCTTGGTCTAGGGCCAGGAGGGCGGCGGGATCGGGTTGTCGGTCTCGATCCCGCCGAATTCGTTGGGGCGGAAGACGGTGTGGGCGATGGCCTTGGCGAAGGCGTTTGAGGACTTCTTCGAGCTCTCGATCGGCCAGTGGGTGTTGCGGTCCTTGACGTCGAACCAGAGCAGGGCGCGGATCTTGCGGTACTTGGAGGGGACGATGTTGAGCATGTTCTTGATCCAGGCGGGCTTCGAGCCGCCGCGCTCGTTGGAGGCGACCTCGCCGATCATCATCGGCTTGTGCGGGGCGATGCGCAGCACCCGCTTGTAGGTGTCGTGGAAGACTTCGTTGAAGTTCTGCCAGCCGGCTGAGTCGCTGCGCTTGCCCCAGTTGAAGCCGTCCAGGCAGGTCCAGTCGACGTAGGCGTTGCCGGGGTAGACGCGCTTCAGCGGGATCAGCTTGTGGGTGAAGTCGACGTTCGGGCACCAGACCCAGGTCGCGTTGGTGGCGCCGACCGAGGTGAAGACGTCGTGCACGTGGCGCCAGGCCTTGACGAACTGGCCCTTGCCGTTGCCGTTGACGCCTTCCGACCAGGGGAACCAGAAGCCGTTCATCTCCCAGTCGAAGCGCATGAAGAACGGATGCCCCCATTCCCTGGCGGCTTCGGCGAAGCGGCGGATGTAGGGGTCGAGGCTGCCGTCGACGATCTTCGAGAGCTTCCAGGGGCGCTGGGGGCCGCTTTCGGGCGTCGAGGAGGAGCTCCAGCCGAAGACCGGGATCGCCCCGTAGGCGCGGGCGTTTTCGAGCGGCGTCAGCGGGAAGTTGATGAAGGTGCAGTCCGAGCCGTCGCATTCGGCGAAGGGCGCCGAGAAGGAGATCAGCGAGAGCGGCTTGCGGGCCAGCGCTTCGAAGGCGCCGACCGCGTTCATGTCCCAGGGCGCCTGTTCGCCGGTCAGCTGTTCGCCGATCTGCGCGCCCCAGTAGAGCGGCCGGGGCGGCCGCTTGGCACCGGCCTGCGTGGGCAGCGCGACGATGGCCAGGATGGCCACGCACAACACGGCTGCGACGCGACGCTTCATATCTGTAAAGAACCCCGGTCGGGCGGCTTAGCTTCTGCGCGCTCGCTTGTGGGGATTGTCTCTCAGTGCGCGTGCCGGCGCCGGTCCGATCATCGCGGCGGCCGGATCGGGCTGGCGACGGAGAACTGGGCGTTGGGCTTGAAGCTGCGCGAGCGGATGCCGCGCGCGAAGGCGCCGGCGGCCTGCGGCGAGGTCTCCAGCGGCCAGTTGACGTTGCGGTCGACCTGGTCGAACCAGATCAGCCCGCGGATCCGGCGGAAGTTGGTCCGCAGCTGCCGGAACATGTCGTTGATCCAGCGCGCCTTGGCGTGGCCGCTGCCGGTCGAGGCCATCTCGGCGAGCACGATCGGCTTCTTCGGCGCCACCTGGCGCACGAGCTTGCTGTAGGTCGGGCCGAAGATCTGCGAGAAGCTCTTCCAGCTGTGCGGGTTGGTTGGGTTCCTGCCCCAGTTGAAGCCGTCCATGCAGGTCCAGTCGACGTATTCGTCGCCCGGGTAGAGCGGCTTCAGCGCGGCGAAATGGCCGTCGACCTGCGCGTAGGGGCACCAGGTCCAGGTCGCGTTGGTGGCGCCCACGGACGTGAAGATGTCGTGCACGTGGCGCCAGGCGGTGACGAATTCGCCCGGCTGGTTGCCGTTGATGCCCGCGCCCCAGGGGAACCAGTTGCCGTTCATCTCCCAGTCGTAGCGCAGGAAGAAGGGGTGGCCCCAGTTGCGCGCCGCTTCGGCGAATTCGCGGATGTAGGAGTCGTAGGTGCCGGCGATCACGTCGGAGAGCTGGAATTCGGGCATCACCGTCGCGCCCCCCGGGTCGGAGGAGGTCGACTGGGAGGCCCAGTTGAAGAAGGGGATCGCCCCGTACTGGTGGATCTTTTCCATCTGCGCCGTGGGGAATTCGAAGAACGAGCAGGGCGTGGTATCGCATTCGGCGAAGGGCGAGCCGAGCGCGATCAGCGAGAGGCCCTTGCCGACCAGGCCTTCGAACTTGGAGACGGCGCTCATGTCCCAGGGCGCTTCTTCGCCGGTCAGCTGGTCGCCGATCCAGGCGCCCCAGTAGGAGGGGCGCGGCGCCGGCGCGCGGCGGTGCTTGGCGTGGCGCTTGCCGTGCTGGCCGGCGGCGGCGGTCGCCGGCAGGGCGAGGACGACGGCCAGCGCGGCGATCGCAAGGATCGCCGGCACGAGCTTCGCTGTCCTGACCCGGCTGCGCATTCGTCCGTTCATCGGCCCCGAAGCTGGGAGAGTTTAAGGCAGGGCCGGAACGGTCAAACCGGGGGAGCGATCGGGCCGCCGGGAAGGTTGCCGTAGGCGCCTTCCACGAAGTCGGGGTTCTGGACCGCGCTGGCGAAGGCGCTGGTGGAGGCGGCGGAGGTCTCGATCGGCCAGTCCATGCCGTCGTCGAAGGTGTCGAACCAGAGCATGCCGCGGATCTGTGGGTACGAGGCGAGGATCGAGGAGAGCGCTTCGGAGATCCATTCGGCCTTCGAGCCGCCGCGTTCGGTCGAGCCCATCTCGCCGATCAGCATCGGCTTGCTCGGCGCGATCGAGCCGGCGATCGCGGTGTAGGTGGCGCTGTAGAGGCTGTTGAAGCTGGCCCAGCCGCCCTTGCTCGGGCCCCAGTTGTAGCCGTCGAGGCCGGTCCAGTCGACGTATTCGTCGCCCGGGTACTGGCTCGCCAGGCTGAGCATCTTTTCTTCGGGGTCGACGTTCGGGCACCAGACCCAGGTCGCGTTGGTGGCGCCGACTTCGGCGAAGATGTCGTGCACGTGGCGCCAGGCGGCGACGAATTCGCCGGGCTGGTTGCCGTTGACGCCCTCCGACCAGGGGAACCAGTTGCCGTTCATCTCCCAGTCGAAGCGCAGGAAGAAGGGGTGTCCCCATTCCTTCGCGTCTTCGGCGAATTCGCGGATGTAGGAGTCGAAGGCGCCGCCGATCACGTCGCCGAGCTGGAAGTCGGGCTCTTCGAGGCTCGAGGGGATCGACTGCGAGCTCCAGCTGTAGACCGGGATCGCGCCGCGTTCGCGGATCGATTCCATCGGCTCGGTTGGGAACTTGTAGAACGAGCAGGGCGAGCTCGAGCAGTTGGCGAAGGGGGCGAAGAAGTTGACCAGGGAGAGGCCCTTGCCGGCCAGCCCTTCGAACTTGGAGACCGCCCCCATGTCCCAGGGCGCCTGTTCGCCGGTCAGCTGTTCGCCGATCGTCGCGCCCCAGTAGAGCGGCGCGTGGGGGGCGCTCGAGGGGGTCGCCTGGCAGGTGCCGCGCAGCCGGCGCACGATGCGCCGGCGGCGGCGCGTGGGCAGCGGCCGTGCCCGCAGGCGGGAGATCCGCGCCGTGCAGCGGTTGCGCTTGCCGAGGCTGCGGGCGCCGGCGAGGCCCGTGTGGACGATCGCCGGGCGATGGCCAGCGTGGGCGACCCGCGGCTTCGCCGCCGAGGAGAGCGGCGCCGCGAGCAGCAGAGCGGCGATCGCGATCGGGGCGGCGAGGAGCGGGTGTCGGAGGCTGGTGGTCACATCCAGCCATCGGCCCGCTTCCGCCGAGTTTCAGCGATATCGGCCCAGCCTGGACATTTGTCCAATCGCCTTGACACGCCGCGCTTCCCGCAAACTGCATCAACTTCTCCTTCTGCTGGGTAGAGAAGTTGATGCAGTTCGGCTGCGGAGCGGGTTGCCGGCTCAGCCGGGGGCGGCGACCGGGCCGAAGGGCAGGCTGCCGTAGGAGTTTTCGGCGTAGGCCGGGTTCTGGATGCCTTCGGCGAAGGCTTCGGTGGCGCCGGTCGAGGTCTCGATCGGCCAGTCCATGCCGTCGTCGAACTGCTCGAACCAGAGCAGGCCGTGGATCTTCGGATACTGGGACGGGATCTTGGACAGCGCGTCGCGGATCCAGGCCGCCTTCGAGCCGCCGTACTCGGTCGAGCCGATCTCGCTGACGATCAGCGGCTTGGAGGGCGCGATCGTTTCGGCGACCTTGTCGTAGGTCGAGCGGTAGAGCTGGTCGAAGCTGCGCCAGCGGTCGGGCTTGGCCGGGTTGGTGCCCCAGTTGTAGCCGTCGAGGCCGGTCCAGTCGACGTAGGCGTTGCCCGGGTACTGGCTGGCGAGGTTGAGGAATTCGCCGTTGGGATCGACGTTCGGGCACCAGACCCAGGTCGCGTTGGTCGCGCCGACCGAGGTGAAGATGTCGTGCACGTGGCGCCAGGCGGTGACGTATTCGCCCGACTTGTTGCCGTTGACGCCCTCCGACCAGGGGAACCAGCGCCCGTTCATCTCCCAGTTGAAGCGCAGGAAGAACGGGTGGCCCCAGGCCTTGGCGGCTTCGGCGAACTTGCGGATGTAGGAGTCGTAGGCGCCGGCGATCACGTCGGAGAGCTGGAAGTTGGGCTCGTTGGCGGTCGAGGGGATCGACTGCGAGGCCCAGCTGTAGAAGGGGATCGCGCCGTGCGAGCGGATCGCGTTGAACTCGTTGGCGGGGAAGTTGTAGAAGCTGCACGGCGAGGAGGAGCAGTTGGCGAAGGGCGCCGAGAAGTTGACGATCGAGAGCTTCTTGTGCGCCATTTCCTCGAGCTTGGTGACGGCCGTCATGTCCCAGGGCGGCTGCTCGCCGGTCAGCTGCTTGCCGATCCAGGCGCCCCAGTAGATCGAGTGGGGAGCGGGAGCGGGAGCCGGTTCTTCGGGCGTGGGCCGTGGTTCGGGGGCGGGTTCGGGCGCCGGCGCCGGTTCGGGTTCCGGGGCGGGCACGGGAGCGGGTTCCGGTTCCGGTTCGGGCTGCGGCGCGGGCGCCGGGGTCGGTTCCGGGGTCGCTTCCGGGGCCGGTTCGGGAGTCGGCTGCGGAGTGGGCGGCACGGCGCTCGGTTCTTCGCTGGGCTGCGGGGCCGGTTCTTCGGCGTGCTGGTGGCCGCGGTGCGTCCGATGGTTGCGCAGCCGGCGCGCCCGCGATGCCGAGGCGCGGCAGCTGCCGCCGTGCCGGTGCGCCCGGCGGCAGGCGACCCGTGCCCGCCGCGCCGCGCCCTTGGTGACGATGGCGCCGTGCGCCCGGGCCTGCGTCTGGCCGGCGCTGGCGCCGCTCGCCGGGATCGCGAAGGCGCCGAGCAGCGCCGCGAGGGCGATCGCCAGGAGTCGGGTGTAGTTCCGTGCGGCCATGCACGGGACAGATCGACTCCCGCGCGGCGCCCTTCAGCGGAGGACGGACTGGGCTGGACGTTTGTCCCGGTAGGCGCTCAGGCGACCGAGCGGTACAGCGCCAGCAGCTCGGCCGCGCACTCGTTCCAGGAGGTCAGCTGGGGACGATCGGTCGGCGGCGGCTCGGCGAGCGCCGCGATCGCGGCGGCGGCGACGCCCTGGGGCGATTCGTCGAGTGGGATCGCCCGGGCGAAGCCGTCGGCGGCGATCTCCGAGAGGCCGCTCGAGTCGGCGACCAGCAGGCGGCGCCCGGCGGCGGCCGCCTCGAGCGCGACCAGCGGGTGGGTCTCGAACTCGCTGAGCAGGACGACCAGCGAGACGTGCCGCAGCAGCTCGGCCATCGCCTGCGGCCGGTCCGGCGGCGTGCTGGTGAACTCGACGCTCTCGCCGAGCCCCAGCCCGGCCGCCTGCGCGCGCAGCTCGGCCTCGTAGGGACCGGTTCCGACGATCAGCAGGCGGGCGCCGGGCTCGCGCTCGAGCACGTAGGGGAAGGCGGCGATCGCCCGGTGGTGCCCCTTGTAGCGCTCCAGCCGCCCGATCGAGGCGATCGTCGGCGGCCCGGACGGTTGGCCGCCGGCCTCGGCGCCCGCGGAGAAGGCGAGGTCGGTGCCGTTGGGGATCAGGGCGAAGCGCTCGGCGGGCAGGCCGAGCTCGGCGCCGTACTCCTCGATCTCGAAGCGGGCGACGGCGACGAGGCGCGCGGCGCGGCGCAGCAGCGGCGCCAGCAGGCGGCGCTGCGGCCCGCGGGCGCGGTTGCGGGCGGCGGAGGTGTGGCCGCCGCCGTGGAAGGTGACGACGTACGGGATGCCCAGCGTCAGCGCTCGCAGCATCGCCAGCGGGGCGACGAGCGTGTGGTAGGACTGGACGTGGACGACGTCCCACGGGCGGCGCGACATCTCGCGCCAGATCCGCGGCGCCAGGCACCAGTCGCGCTCGGCGGGCCAGGCGCGCACCGTGCGGATCGTCACGCCGTCGCGCTCCTCCTCCTGAAGCGGCGGTCCGCCCGGCTCGGTGCAGAGCACCTCGACCTCGGCGCCGGAGGCGGCGATCCGCCGGCTGACCTCCATCACGTGGCGCTCGACGCCGCCCTGCAGGAGCGGGCTGCGCGGCGTCACCATCAGCACCCGCGGCGCACGACCCTCCGCCTCGCTCTCGACTTGCTCGCGCCGCTTCTCCAGGCGCCGCCGCTCGCGCCCGCCGGAGAGGTAGCCCGCGGTCGTGATCGCCAGCCCGGCGAGGATCGCGCCGGCCCGGCCGAGGCCCGCCGGGCGGCCGCGCAGCGCCTCGCCGAGGCCGCGCAGGACGCCAGCGGGCAGTGTGCGGCGCGTGTAGGCGCGCTCGGCTTCGAGCCCGGAGTCGCTGCCCACCAGGCCGGCGAGCACCGCCTTCGAGCGCCCCTCGCCGCGGCAGCGCGAGGTGAAGTAGGACCAGCTGCCGCGGCTGGCCGGGACCGTGTGGTCGACGGCGGCGGCGGGGTCGTAGAGGATCCGCCGGTCCGGCCAGCGCTTGCCGATCCGGATGCAGAGGTCGGTCTCCTCGCAGCCGGCCGGGATCGTGCCGACCCGGCCCAGCTCGTGGCGGAAGCCGCCGACCTCGACCAGAGCCTCGCGGCGCAGCGACATGTTGGCGCCGACCAGGTTGCGCACGGCTTCGGCCTCGGCCGGCATGCCCGAGTGGGTGCAGCCGACCACCCAGTCGAACTCCGGCGGGAACCAGGCGGGCTTGCCCTCGGCCCAGGCGGGGTGGACCGCGCCACCGGCGCCGATCGTCGCCGGGTCGGCGTAGGCGGCGGCGAGCCGCTCGAGCCAGTCGGGCGCGGCGCGCGCGTCGTCGTCGAGAAAGGCGACGACCTCGCCCGTGCAGGCGGCGACGCCGCTGTTGCGCGCTCCGGAGAGGCCCTGCTCCTCGCGGTTCTCGACCAGCTTCAGCTCGGGCCAGCGGCGCTCGGCCTCGGCCAGCAGCTCGGGGGAGTGGTCGACGCAGAGGACGATCTCGTGCGCGGGAGCGGTCTGGGCGCGGATCGACCCGATCGCCCGCTCGAGCAGGTCGAGGCGATCGAGGGTGTAGGCGCAGATCAGGACGGAGATCGTCACGCGGCTGGCGTCCCTGCAGGGGCGGAACCGATGGGCACCGGCCGATTCTGGCACGCCTGCGGGGACGCTACGATCAGCCGCGATGCGATGCGAGTCCTAATGCTCGCCCAGTCCTATGCGCCGATTCTGGGGGGGGTCGAGCGAATCGTCGAGGACCTCAGTGGCGAGCTCAACCGCCGCGGACACGAGGTCTCGGTCGCCACCCTGCGCCAGCCCGGCGCCGAGCCGCCGTCCGGCGAGGCCGGGGTCGAGGTCCACGCGCTGGGCAGCTCGACCTACCGCCTGCCGGGAATCCGGCTCGACAGCGAGCGCCGCCACGCGCCGCCGGCGCCGGATCCCGAGACCGTGCTCGAGCTGCGCCGGCTCGTGCGCCGCCTGCGGCCGGACGTCGTCCACGCCCACAACTGGCTGATCCACTCCTACCTGCCGCTCGACCGGCGCTCCGGGCCGGCGCTCGCTCTCTCGATGCACGACTACGGCCTGGTTTGCGCGACGAAGCGCTTCCTCAACCAAGGGGCGCCGTGCAGCGGCCCCGAGCTGCTCAAGTGCGTGCGCTGCGCGGGCGACTACTACAGCCCGGCGAAGGGCGCCGGGGTCGCGGCGCTGACCCGCCTCTCCGAGCGCCGCGTCCGCCGCCACGTCGACGTCTTCCTGCCGGTGAGCGGCGCCGTGCGCGAGCGCTGCGGGGAGGGCGCCGGCGAGCGCTGGCGGGTGGTCCCCAACTTCATCGGCGAGCTGCCCCCGCCGCCGCCCGTCGGCGACCCGCTGCTCGCCGGCCTGCCGAGCGAGCCCTTCATCCTCTACTTCGGCGACGTCACCGTCGACAAGGGCGCGGCGCGGCTCGCCGAGGCCTACGGGTCGCTGCCGGACCCGCCGCCGCTGGTCCTCGTCGGTCGCTGCTTCCTCGACGAGGTGGCGAGCCTGCCTGGCGTCGTCGCGCTCGGCCCGCTGCCGCACCGCTACGCGATCGAGGCGCTGCGCCGCTCGCTCTTCACGGTCGTCCCCTCGATCCTGCCCGAGACCTTCGGCCTCGTCGCCCTCGAGACTGCGGCCGCCGGCAAGCCGATCGTCGCCTCCGACATCGGAGGCCTCAGCGACGTGGTCGTCGACGGCGAGACCGGGCTGCTCGTCCGGCCCGGCGACGCGCGGGCGCTGGCCGCGGCGATCGAGCGGCTGATCGGCGACGCCGGGCTGCGCGAGCGGATGGGGGAGGCGGCGGGCCGCCGTGCCGCGGACTTCGCCCCCGACGCCGTCGTGCCGCAGTTCGAGGCCGCCTACGAGCTGGCCCTCGAGGCGCGCCGGGCGCGCGCGGCGGGGTAGCCGTGGAGGCCGCCTCGACCCGGGCGCGGGGCACGGTCGAGCGCCTGCGCGAGCACCTCGACGATCCGCTCTACCGGACCGGCTACTACCTGATCCTCGGCACCGGGATCACCAGCCTGCTTGGGGTCGGCTTCTGGGCGCTTGCCGCCCACTCCTACAGCGCCCGCGTCGTCGGCCTCAACGCGGCGGCGATCTCGGCGATGACCCTGGTCGCCGAAGCCTGCACGCTGGGGCTCGCCGCGGTCCTCGCCCGCTACCTGCCGGTGGCCGGCGCCGCGACCCGCCGCCTGGTCGCCCGCAGCTACGCGATCACGGTCTCGCTGGCGCTCGCCTTCGGCCTCCTGGCGGCGCTCAGCAGCGGCATCTGGTCGCCGAAGCTGAGCTTCCTCTCGGGCGGCGGCTGGCTGATCGGCTTCGCGCTCGCCGCCGGGGCGACGACGATCTTCACCCTCCAGGACAGCGTCCTCACCGGACTGCGGGCGGCGAAGTGGATCCCGCTGGAGAACTCGCTCTACGCGTTGGCGAAGCTGGTGCTGCTGATCCTGCTCGCCGGCACGCTGACCGGCTCCGGCCCGTTCGTCGCCTGGACCGCGCCGCTGGCGGTCGCCGTAGTCCTCGTCAACTGGCTGATCTTCACCCGGCTGATCCCGAAGGCGCCGCGCGAGGGCTCGCTGGACCGCGGCAAGTTGCTCTCGATGGCGACCGGCAACTACGCCGGCAAGCTCTTCACCCTCGCCGGCAACCTCTACATGCCGATCCTCGTCGCCAACCGGGTCGGCGCCGCCGAGGCCGCCTACTTCTACATCCCCTGGATGGTCTCGCTGGCGATCGAGCTGATCGCCCTCAACGTGATCACCTCGCTGACCGTCGAGGCGGCGAGTGAGCTGGACCGCCTGCGCGAGCTCGCGCGCCGGGCTCTGGGCCAAGCGCTGCGGCTGGTGATCCCGGCGGCGGCCCTGACGGCGATCGTCGCTCCCTGGGCGCTGCTGATCTTCGGCTCCGACTACGCCGACGAAGGCGCCTCGTTGCTGCGCCTCTTGATGCTCGGCATGGTCCCCAACGCGATCGTCACCCTTGGCATCGGCGTCGCCCGGATCGAGCACCGCGGCCGCGCCGTGGTCTCGATCCAGGGCACCCACGCCGTGCTGGCGCTCGGGCTGAGCGCCCTGCTGCTGCCGAGCGCCGGGATCGACGCCGTCGGCTACGTGTGGACCGCGAGCCAGACCCTGATCGCCGCTGTCCTGCTGGCGACCCTGCTGCGGCCGATCCTCTTCGGAGCCCAGCTCGACCGAACTGCATCAACTTCTCCCTCTGGCAGGTAGATAATTTGATGCAGTTCGCTAGTGCGCGGTGAGCCGGCGGTAGGCGACGGCGCCGCGGGCTGTGGCCCAGGGTCCGAGCAGGCCGAGGAAGAGGGTGATCCAGGCAGCCGGGGCGATCGGGTCGCGGCGCAGGGCGCGGAGGGCGTGGCGGGCGCCCTGGCGGCGCCGGCCGAGGATGAAGGACTGGGTCGCGGCGATGCGCAGGGCGATCGTGTACTGGCGCGGCCCCCAACGCTCAAGGGCCTGGCCGTGGCGGGAGAGGACGGTTTCGGCCATCCAGAGCATGTCGGGGGCCTCGCGGCGCAGGCGGGGGATCACCTCCGCGCCGGCTTTCGCGCGCAGCCAGCTGTTGGGGGCGTCGGCGTGGACGGCGGTGAGCACGTCCTCGGCGCAGACGCTGGTCTCCCTTTCGGCGAGGTTGAGCTCGAAGAGCATCTCCATCGCGCCGCGGCGGCCCTCGATGTACGGGGTCGCGGCGAGGGCCTCTCGGCGGATGCAGCGGGCCGCGTCGTTGCCGCCCTCGCGCTCGGCCCAGCGGATGCGGCCCTCGTAGCCGTAGGGGCCGTCGGGGACGAAGCTCGGCGTCAGCTTGCCGTCGTCGTGCAGCTGGCGGGTGCGCAGCACGCGGACGCCCTCGGGCAGCTCGGCGATCAGCTCGCGCAGGCGCGCCAGGGCGCCGGGCAGCAGCTCGTCGTCGCTGTCGAGGACGACGACCCACTTGCCGCGCGCCTCGCCGGCGCCGGTGTGGCGGGCGGGATTGATGCCCCGGTTCTCGGGGTGGACGACGAGCCGCAGGCGGGGGTCGTCGTAGGCCTCGTCCAGCGCCGCCGGCGTGCCGTCGGCGGAACCGTCGTCGACGACGACCAGCTCGAAGTCGCCGAAGTCCTGGCTCAGGCAGCTGTCGATGCAGCGCCGTACGATCCGGGCGCGTTCGTAAGTGGTGATGACGATGGAGAAGAAGGGATGTGGCATCGCTGAGCAGCTCGTCGCCGGCTAGGGGCAGATCGCGCCTGCGCATTCTCGCCTACCACTCAGTCGCCGACCTGAGCGACGATCCGGTGCTGGCCGAGTACGGCGTCTCGCCGGCGCTGCTCGGCGCCCACCTCGACTCGCTCGCCGCGCACGGCTGGGAGTTCGTCGACCTCGACATGGCGCTCGCCTGGCTGCGCGGCGAGGGCGAGCTGCCGCGCCGTGCCGCGCTGGTCAGCTTCGACGACGCCTACACGGACCTGCTCGAGGTGGGCGCGCCGCTGCTCGCCGGGCGCGGCGTGCCGGCGGTCGTCTTCGCCGTCGCCGGCCACCTCGGCGGCGCCAACGACTGGGACCACCACAAGGGCGCCGCCAACCTGCGGCTGCTCGATCCGGACGAGCTGGCGCGGCTGCCCGCGCACGGAATCGAGGTCGGCGCCCACACGATGAGCCACCGACCGCTGCCCGAGGTGCCGCCGGCCGAGCTCGAGGCCGAGCTCTCGGGCGCGGCCGAGCGGATCGAGGCGGCCGGCCTGCCGCGCCCGCGCGCGGTCTCCTACCCCTACGGCCGCTTCACGCCGGAGGTCGCCGAGGCAACCCGCACCGCCGGCTACGCGGCCGCCTTCACCACCGCCTGGGGCGATCCGCGTCCCGGCGGCGACCTCTTCACCGTGCCGCGGATCGAGGTCCACGCCAGCGACACGCCGCGCAAGCTGCGCCTCAAGATGGCCCTCGCCGGCTGGCGCCCGGGTCTCCTGCGCGACGCGCTGCTGACCGTCGGCGGCGTCCGCCTCGATCCGTCCGCCGGGTAGCGGCGCGGGTCAGTTGCCGCCGAACCAGAGCTTGCGCAGGAAGGTGACGAGCGAGTCGGTGCCGCGGATCTCGCTGCGCGAGATCGTCAACGGCCCGTCGCCGAGTCCGGCCCTGCGTCCCTCGACCGTGCAGGCGCCGAGCAGACCGGCCCGCTCGGCCGCGGCAACCACGCGCTCGTCGAAGCGGCCGTAGGGATAGGCGAAGGTCGTCACCGGTTCGCCGAGCACGGCTTCGAGGTCGGCGCGCGAACCGCTCAACTCGTCGGCGAGCGCCTCGTCGGTCGCCTCCGGCAGGGGCGGGTGGTGGCGCGTGTGGGCGCCGATCTCGATACCCGCGGCGCGCATCTGCCGCGTCTGCTCGGCGGTGAGCAGCGCTCGCCCGACGATCGCTCCCTCCTGGTCCCAGTCGTTCTCCCCGCCCAGGCGTCCGCTGACCACGAAGACGGTGGCCGGGAAGCGGCGCCGGCTGAGGATCGGCTGGGCGATTTCGAGGTTGTCGCGGTACCCGTCGTCGATCGTGATCACCGCCGCGCGACGAGGCAGCGGCGTGCCCTCGCGCAGCGAACGGGCCAGATCGCCGAAGCCGATCGTCCGGTAGCGCAGCGCCGCCAGCAGGCGCATCTGAGCGGCGAAGCGCCGACCGGGCATCACGAAGCGGCTCGGTTGCTCGTCCGTGAAGGCGTGGTACATCAGGACCGGCACGCCGCGCGTGGTCTGCAGCCAGCGCTCGCGGCTGGTGGCGCGGCGCACGCCGAGCCAGAAGCAGTAGCGGGAGACGAAGCCGAACCAGACCTGACGCCGGTCGACACCGGGGATCAGCCCGCCGAGCGGCGCGATGACCGCCGGCGGCACCCGCAGGGTGAGGAGCGCTCGCCGGAGCAGCACCTCGCGCGGGGTGGTGTTGAGGAACCAGCCCAGCAGCCTTGGCCGTACAGCCGGCTCCCGTTCGGCGAACTCGGCGCAGAAAGCCCCGTAGCGCGAGCTCGCGGCGACGAGCCGATTGGGGCTCTTCTGGTCGTCGTGGATTCCCCGGGTGCCGGCGAGGTACCTGGGCTGGCAGCCCGCCTCGCAGAGCCGGAAGGCGAGCTCGAGGTCGAATCCCGCGCCGAGCTCGGTGGCGACGCCGCCCACCTCGAGCAGCTTCGCCCGGGGGGCCGAGAAGTTGCCGCCGTAGGCGTCCGCCCAATCCGGTCGCTTCTGGGCAAGCGACGCGTAGCGTTCGTTCCAGGCCGTTGCATAGGCGCTGCCGAACCACCCTCCATCGGCGGGGGGAGGCTGCTCAAGGGCGCCGATGCCGAGCAGATCGTTCGCCTCGCGATGCGCGGCGACGTGCGCGGCGACCAGCCCCGGCGAGGCGATCACGTCGTC
>Ga0055470_10000023_pt1 | contig 12646 bp, 12 predicted proteins | sample MayberryNW_TuleB_FD_57676 | JGI IMG/M metagenome (GOLD analysis project Ga0055470, IMG submission 57676) | Wetland microbial communities from San Francisco Bay, California, USA, that impact long-term carbon sequestration - MayberryNW_TuleB_D1 | ecosystem: Environmental > Aquatic > Marine >...
GAGGTAGACGCCGACCAGGGCGAGGTTCGAGGGCGGGTCTTTCGGCTTCTCGACCAGGCGCACGATCCGCTCGCCGTCGAGCTCGGCGACGCCGTAGGACTGCGGGTCGTCGACCGGCGTCAGCAGGATCAGCGCGTCCGGCTCCTCGGCGCGAAAGGTGGCGACCAGGCCGCGCAGGCCGTCAGCCAGCAGGTTGTCGCCGAGGTACATGACGAAGGGCGAGCCGCCGATGAACTCCTCGGCGGTGAGCACCGCGTGGGCGAGCCCGGCGGGCTTGTCCTGGACGATGTAGGTGATTTCGGCGCCGAAGGCCGAGCCGTCCCCCACCGCCTCGCGGATCTCATCGCCGGTCTCCGGCGCGATGATGATCCCGATCTCGGTCACCCCCGCGTCGACCAGCGCCTCGATCCCGTAGAAGAGCACCGGCTTGTTGGCGACCGGCACCAGCTGCTTGGCGGACGTGTGGGTGATCGGCCGCAGGCGAGTGCCGGCCCCGCCTGAGAGGATCAGTCCCTTCAGCGACTCCATCGAGGCGCAAGCCTAGCGAGGGGCGGCCGGCACGGCGGCCGGCTGGACTCGATCCGGTCGATCAGGCACGATTGGGACATGACCGTGATCGACGAGCGCGAACGGGTGCCACCGCTGGACGCGGCCGCGATCGGCCGGCTGCAAGAGGCCCTCGACCACGAAGGCGTGGTGGCCGCGATGCTGATCGGCTCACAGGCACGCGGTACAGCCGGGCCGCTTTCGGACGTAGACGTGGCCGTCTGGCACGAGCCTGACCTCGACCCCTCGCAGCGCCTCGCGCTCCAGCTCCGCCTGGCCTCCGAGGCCTGCCGGGCCCTGCATACCAACGAAGTCGACGTGGTCATGCTCAACCGCGCGCCCCCACTTCTGCGCCATCGTGCGATCCGCGACGCGGTCCGGCTTGTCGAGCGCGATCCAACGATGCGGGTGAGGTTCGAGGCTCGCGCACTGCTCGATTACCTCGACACCCAGCCGCTGCGAGACGAAGCCAGGCGGGGGCTTCGCAAACGCATCAAGGAGGGCCGTTTTGGTCGACCCTGAAAGCGTTGAGGAGCGGCTTGAACGTCTCACCGAGCTGCTCGCAGAGGGGGAGCGGATCCGCGAAGCAGGCCGCGACGCATACGACGCCGACTTCCGCAGCCGGCTGGCCGCTCAACACGCGATCCAACTTTCGATCCAGATCTGCATCGACATCGCCGCGCACCTCATCGCTGAGATCGGCCCGAAGATGCCTACGGACTATCGAGGGGTCTTCGAGGCGCTGCGCCCGCAGGGCCTCGAAGAGGATCTCGCCACACGGCTCGCCAACGCGGCCGGCATGCGGAACGTACTCGTCCACGGCTATCTCGAGGTGGACGATGAGGTCGTCTGGGGAGCCCTAAGCCACCTTGACGATCTGCGCGAGTTCGCTGCCTTCGCCGAGGATCAGCTCAGCTGACGGCTTGCGGCCCACCGTCTACATCCCCAACTTCAACGGCCGCGAGCGGGTGGGGCGGTCGCTGGATGGGCTGCGCGAGCAGACGCGGGAGGCCGACGTGGTGGTCGTCGACAACGGCTCGGGCGACGGCTCGGTGGAGATGCTGCGCGAGCGCTACCCCGAGGTGACCGTGCTGGCGCTGGAGCGCAACCTCGGCTTTGGGGCGGCGCTCAACCACGGGGTCGCCGAGCACCCCGGCGATCCAGTGATTCTGCTCAACGACGACGCCGCGCCGCAGCCGCGCTTCGTCGAGGCGCTGCTCGCGGGGCTCGGCGAGGACGTCGACTCGGTCGCCGGCGTGCTGCTCCAGGAGGCGGCGCCGGAAACGATCGACTCGGCCGGCGTGGTCGCCGACCGCACGCTGATGGGCTTCGACTACCTGCACGGCGAGCCGGCCGCTGCGGCGCTCACCGCGCCCGACCCGCTCGGCCCGAGCGGCGGCGCGGCGCTCTACCGGCTGGCCGCCTTCGAGGCCGCCGGCGGCTTCGACGAGCGCATCTTCCTCTACTACGAGGACCTCGACCTGGCCCTGCGCCTGGCCGCGGCGGGCGGGCGCTGCCGCCTGGCCCCCGAAGCCTGCGCCGTCCACGCCTACTCGGCCAGCCTCGGCCCCGCCAGCGGCGCCAAGTACGCCCACACCGGCTGGAGCCGCGGCTACATGCTGCGCCGCTACGGCGTCATGTCCCACCCCGGCCCGGCCCTGCGCGCCCTCGCCGCCGAGGCCGCCCTCTGCGCCGGCCAGCTGACGATGGACCGCACCGCGAAGGGACTGACGGGGCGCCTGCGCGGCTGGCGGGCCGGCGCAGGGCTGGAGCAACGCGAGGCGCCGGAGGGCGCCCTGCTCGACATCTCCCTGCGCGAGGCGCTGCGGCTGCGGCGGAGGCGGCGGGGTTAGGACATCCGTCCCAGCCAGCGCCGGGCTGCTCTGATGTCTCCCGCGCGCGCCAAGCGGCGCTCGCGGATGAGGCGCGGCAGCCAGTGGAGCGCGGAGAGCTTGCCGTGCAGGGTGGCAAGGAGGCGCCGCTCGCGCGCGGCGCGCAGCAGCGATCCAAGCTCTACAGCGGCGACCCGCGGCGCCGCGGCGAGCGGCATGAACTTGACCTGGGTGGCGAGCCGGTTGCGCGCGACAAGTCGCGCGTTCTCCGCGCTCGGTCGCTCGAATCCCTCCTTCCAGGATGCGTTGCCGACGTGCCAGACCACCGCCTCGGGAACGTATTCGAAGCGCCAGCCCGCGATCCGAGCCCGCACGTTGAGGTCGACGTCCTCGTAGAAAGCGAAGTAGCGCTCGTCATAGCCCCCGAGCTCCTCGAACAGCTCCCGCCGAAGCATGCAGGCGGCGCCGCAGACGCCGAAGACCTCGCGCCGTCGCACCAACTCGGGGCGCTGCGGCTCCCCTGCGCCCAGCTCGACCGCCCGGCCGTCGCAGGTCAGCGCCTGCCCGGCGCTGTAGAGGCGAGCTGACTCGACCGAGGCGGAATCCGGACCGCCGCCCTCGAGCTGGAGGATGCGGGGCTGAACGCCGCCAAGGGACGGGTCGCCGTTCAGCGCCTTCAGCAACGCGGACAGGACCCCCGGCTCGAGCGCCGTGTCGACGTTGAGGGAGAGGATCGCCGAGGCCTCCGTCCGCGCCACACCGAGATTGACCGCAGCCGCGAAGCCGACGTTCCGCGGAAGAGCCAGATGCGGAATCCCCTCTTGCTCCAGATAGTCCACCGACCCGTCCGTGGAGCCGTTGTCGACGACCATGAGCTCCACCTCCGACGCTTGGCCGGCGAGCGAAGCGAGACAACGAGGCAGAAGCCCCACCGAGTTCCAGCTGGGGATCACCACGGCTACAGATCGAGCTTCGCTCACGCGGCGCAAGCCTGACACGATCCCGTACCGCTAGCGTTCCGCGCCAGCATGCCCGACTCCCTCGCTCCCCCCGCGATCCAGGTCGAGGATCTGCGCAAGTCCTTCCGCATCCCGACCCACCGGGTCGACTCGCTCAAGGAGCGGATGGTCAAGCCGTTCGCCCCGCGCGAGTTCCGCGAGCTGCACGCCCTCGACGGGGTCTCCTTCGAGATCGGACAGGGCGAGTTCTTCGGCATCGTCGGCCGCAATGGCTCGGGCAAGAGCACCCTGCTGAAGCTGCTGGCCAGCATCTACCGGGCCGACGCCGGAACGATCCGGATGGCCGGTCGCCTGGCGCCCTTCATCGAGCTCGGAGTTGGCTTCAACCCCGAGCTGAGCGCCCGCGAGAACGTCGTCCTCAACGGAGTGATGATGGGCCTGACGCCGCAACAGACCCGCGATCGGCTCGGCGCTGTCCTCGAGTTCGCCGAACTCGAGGACTTCGTTGACCTGAAGCTGAAGAACTACTCGTCGGGGATGTTGGTGCGCCTCGCCTTCTCTCTGTTGATGGAGGTCGACGCCGACATCCTGCTGATCGACGAGGTGCTCGCCGTCGGCGACGCCGCCTTCCAGCAGAAGTGCAGCGACGCGTTCCACGAGATGAAGGCCGAGGGCAAGACGGTCGTCCTGGTCACACATGAGATGGGAACCGTCGAGGAATACTGCGACCGCGCGATGCTGATCAGCAGGGGACGCATCCAGCACATCGGCGACCCCGCGGAGATCGGCAGGCGCTACCTGCGCCTCAACTTCGAAAAGGGCAGCGAGGCGCGCAGTGGGGCGGCGCCCGAGGAGAGCACCGACGTGCGCCTGCTCGACGCCTGGATAGAGGACGCGGAGGGGAAGCGCCTGACCAACGTCGAGCACGAGCAGCAGATCATGCTGCGAGTCGAGCTGGAGATCCTTCGCGACACCCCCGGACTGGGCGCTGGGTTCATCATCGCCAACGCCGACGGGGTCGGGGTCTTCCAGTTCGGGACGGAAATCGCCAAAGCGGACGGCTCGTCGGAGCTGGTCGCCGGCGAGCGGGTCAGGGTCAAGGCGGACGTGGAGAACCTGCTGACCCCGGGTCGCTACTCCGTGCACTGTGGGGTGAATCGCGTCGAGAGCGGCGGCGTTGCCCTCTACGTCCACGACGCCGTCGGATTCGTCGTCTACGGCGGCGATGCCCAGTCCCAGGGAATCGTCAGCCTGCCGCTGGAGATCGATGCCGAGGTGCGGGCGGAGGCGCGCGATGGACGCTAGCGACGCCAGAGCGCCAGAGCTGCGCGAGGTGCACGGGCCGTCTGCGCTAGGCGGAGGCGCGCGGCGCTTCTACGACCTGCTCTGGCTGACTGCGGTAACCGAGTTCAAGCGCGTCTACTTCGGCACCGTGCTCGGCTACCTCTGGTCGCTGATCCGGCCGCTGATGCTGTTCGGGGTCCTGCTCTTCGTCTTCACCCACGTCTTCAAAGTCGGCAGCGAAGAAGTTGAGCACTACCCCGTGATGCTGCTGCTCGGAATCGTCCTCTTCACCTTCTTCCAGGAATCGAGCTCCAACGCGGTCACCTCGGTGGTCTCGCAGGAGGGGGTGGTGCGCAAGACGCAGTTCCCGCGGCTCGTGATCCCGCTCGCGACCGTCGTCACCGGCGCCTTCAACCTCTCACTCAACCTGGTCGTCGTCTTCGCCTTCATCCTTGCCTTCGGCGTCGACCCGACCTGGACCTGGCTGCTCTTTCCCGTCGCGCTGCTTGCGCTCTTCGTGTTCACCGCAGCGATCAGCATGGCGCTCTCGGTGCTCTACGTGCGCTTCCGGGACGTGGCGATCATCTGGATCGTGCTCGCCCAGGTGCTCTTCTACATGACCCCGATCCTCTATCCGGTGACGGCCTTCCAGAACGCGACCTATGAACATCTGCTGATGCTCAACCCGTTGGCCGCGATCTTCGAGCAGACGAGGGTCTGGATCCTCGCCGAACCGGCCGCCCCGACCGCCGTCGGGGCGGCGGGCGGCTGGCTCCATCTGCTGCCGGCGGCGTTGATCTACATCGCCATCTGCGTCTTTGGCGTCTGGATCTTCAGGCGCGACGCGCCGCGAATCGCCGAGGAGCTCTAACGGCAGACTCGGGCCTGCTGGCTCGCTTCGACCTGCAGGCGCCAGGGCTGGACCGCAGCGTCGCGCGGCACGCGCAGCAGCGTCACCGAGCCGCCCGGGACCCCTTCGGTGACGAGCGGGAACTCGCCGACGGCGAAGCGCCGCATGGCCAGGTTCGCGTCCGGGCCAGGCGCCAGTTCGACCCGGGTCAACCCAGGGGCCACTCGGACCTCGGGTGCTCCCGCCGGCAAGGTCGTGCACCGTCCCGAGGCACGCCGGCGCCAATGGTTTTCCCGGCGGGTCGAGGTCGAGAGCGGGAGCGCATGCGCAAGCACGATGTCGGCCTGGCGTCGGCCGAGCTCGGAGGCGCGCGCCAGTTCGGCGGGGGTGTAGGCAGGTGAGCCGTATTCGCGCACAGCCTGCAGGTACTTGGCCGCTTGAACGTCGACGAGCGTCGTCGTCCCGGCGACTTCGGGACTGAGCGAGAATTCCGGGGCGACGGTGCGGCGGGCGATCTCGATCGCCGCGGTGTCGGCCCGGGTGAGCACCGATTGCTGCAGGAAGTGTTCCTTGCCGTCGCGAAGCACGACCAGATTGGATGCGACCGCGGCGAGGGTCACCGCGGCGCAGGCGAACAGGGCCCGCCTGCCGATCCGCACGTCCTGAAGCAGGTTGGCGAGCAGCATCAGTACGAGCACCGCGCCGAGGTACTGGTAGCGGCTCGAGGTCGCTTCTCTGCCGGGCACCGCGTTGAACGCGGTGAGGAACCAGTTTACGGCGGCTGTCGCGGCCACCGGCCAGAAGCCCGCGGGCAGGCTGCGGCGGCGTATCCGGCGGTAGCCGAGCGCGACGATCGCGACGAGCAGGACCGCGCGGACCCAGACCGGGTCGACCGATCCGCCGAAGGGGCTCGTGCCGAGGCCGAAGACCGAGCCGACGGCGGTCGCCGCCGCTTCGAAGACGAAGCGGGGCGAGGCGAGCACGTTGCCGAGCGTGACCTGCGTTTCGGCGTCGTGCCCCCAGCCCGCGTACCAGGCCGCGTAGAGCAGCACCGGGACGGCGAGCAGGTAAGCGCGCCGCAACCCACGAGCGCGCCTCTTCTGGAAGAGGTCGACCGCGGCGGCTGCCGCAAACGGGATGCCGACGCTGGAGAAGCCGAAGGAGAGCGTCAGGAAGACGCAGGCGAGCAGGTCGCCGGAGCGGTCGTCGCGATCCAGCGCCAGCAGCATTGCGACGCCGAAGAGAACCGCGCCGACGAAGGTGATCTCGAAGGGCCAGAGGATCGCCTCCCAGGCGGGGCCGAGGAAGAGCAGCAGGACGGCGGCAAAGAGCGCGAGCCAGGGCCCCACGCGGCGGCGTGCGTAGAAGAACAGAAGGCAGGCGGTGACCAGCAGGGCGACGGTCATCGCCACGTATTCGGGGCGCGCGCTGCTCATCCCAAAGAGGTGTAGAAGCAGTTGCTCGAGCAGCACGGGGATTACCACGAGGTGCTCGGTATGGGGCGTGAAGAGCGCTTCGGCGGTGAACCCCCGCCTGTTCATCAGGAACTCCCAGGTGTCCTGGAGGAAGGTGAATTCGCGCGTCAGGTGGAGCACGAGCGCCGCCGACGCTGCGAGCGCCCCGACGAGCAGCAGCTCGGGGGCTCTGCGGATTACCCGGTCCATGGCGGTGGCGGAGTGTATTGACGGCGTCGGGCTCGTCGACGGTGGGCTGGCGCTCGTCGGCGCGGATACCCCGAGTAAACTCCGCTGACGATGGCCGAGCAAGTCGCATCGGTGAAACCGCTTGTCGAGGGCGAGGACGACGCAGAGCTGCGCGCCGAACTCCTGCGCGCGCAGCAGGAGATCCTCAGGCTGCGCGATCTGCTGATCAAGCAGGATCTCGAGCTCGGCGCGGCCAAGGGACGCCTGGCCGAGCTCGATGATCGCTCCGCGCGGATCGCGGCCGCCGCGGGACGGATCGAAACGAAGGTCCCTGGCCTTGGACGGCTGGTTGGCACCGCCCTGCGCATGCTCCAGAGCCAGCGACGCTAGCCGGCACCGTGGCCGCTCCGCGCTTCTCCATCCTTACCCCTGTCTACGAAACCCCCGGCCCCGTGCTGGAGAAGATGCTGCGCTCGGTGCGGCGCCAGAGCTTCCCCGACTGGGAGCTGTGCCTGGTCGACGACCGCTCCGCCGACCCGCGCATCGGCGCGGCTCTCGAGCGAGCGCAGGCGGCCGAGCCGCGTATCCGCGTCGAGCGGCGCGTCGAGAACGGCGGCATCGTGGCCGCCTCGAACGACGCGCTCGCGATGGCACGCGGGGAGTTCGTCGCCCTTCTCGACCACGACGACGAGCTGCACCCCGACGCGCTCGCCCACGTGGCCGAGGCGATCGAGCGTACGCCCGAAGCCGACTACGTCTACACGGACGAGGACAAGATCGACCTGCGCGGCCGCCACACGATGCCCTTCTTCAAGCCCGACTGGTCGCCGGAGCGCCTGCGCACGCAGATGTACACCTGCCATCTCAGCGTGCTGCGCCGCTCCTTGGTCGAGGAGGTCGGCGGCTTCGACCCCGAGTTCGAGGGCTCCCAGGACTGGGACTTGGTCCTCAGGGTGACCGAGCGCGCCCGCGCCGTGGTCCACGTGCCCCGCGTCCTCTACCACTGGCGCATCCTCGAGACGTCGGCTGCGGCCGCCGCGGAGGCGAAGCCCTGGGCCTTCGAGGCCGGACGGCGCGCGGTGCAGGCCCACTGCGAGCGAATCGGGCTGGCGGCAGAGGTGGAGCAGGACGCAGACGACCCCGGCGTGCTTCACCTGCGGCCGCGGTTGGAGCACGAGCCCCTGGTCAGCATCGTGATCCCAACGGGCGGGCAGGTGCGCGACGTGCGCTTCGAGCCGGTGGTGCTCGTCCTCAACTGCGTGCGCAGCATCGTCGAACGCTCCACCTACGAGAACTACGAGATCGTCGTGGTGGTCGACGAGGACGGTGAGCCTGAGGTGACCGACGAGCTGCGCGCGGTCGTCGGCGAGCGGCTGCGCGTCGTCCGCTTCGAGGGGGAGTTCGACTTCTCGGCGAAGATCAATTTGGGTGCGATCGAGAGCAGGGGCGAGCACCTCCTGCTGCTCAATGACGACATCGAGGTGTCCACCCCGGAGTGGATCGAGCGAATGGTGATGTACTCGGAGCGAGAGGGCGTGGCGGCGGTTGGCGGCAGGCTTGTCTGGGGGGACGCCCGTCTGCAGCACGTCGGGGTGCACTTCGAACACGGCCTGCCGGGACACATGTTCCGTGGCTTCGCCGGCGACTACACCGGCTACATGAACTCGGTCCTGATCGCTCGCAACTGCCTCGCCGTGACCGGCGCCTGCCTGATGACGCGCCGCGAGGTCTTCGACCGGTTGGGGGGACTGACCTCGGAGTTCCCGGTCAATTTCAACGACGTCGACTACTGCCTGAAGGCCCACGCCGCCGGCTTGCGCATCGTCTACGACCCGGATCTCCGCCTCTTCCACTTCGAGTCCTCGAGCCGCCCCGCCAGGGTCGAGGAATGGGAGTTCAATCGGCTGGTCGAGCGCTGGCGCGAGGCAACCGCCGTGGACCCGTACGGCAACCCCAACCTGCACCTGGGCGTGCCGCGCCTCACCTCGTACTTCGCCTGGGCACGGCGCCGGCCGTCGCTGCCATGGCGCTCGCGCAGCCGGCTTCGATAGCGTGCCGCGCCCCGAATGAACTACGAACGTCTCTACTCCTACCGCTTCCGCGGCATCGACCAGGAGGGGCGGGTCGCCGTCTGGCGCGAGATCAGCCCCCACGTCCACGGCCTGATGGGCAATCCGCAGAAAGTGCTCGACCCGGCGGCCGGACGCGGCGAGTTCATCGGCGCGGTACCGGCGAGGGAGACCTGGGCGGTCGACGAGGTGAGCTACCCCGAGGCGGCGCACAAGCCGGACACGAAGGTGATCGTCTCGCCGATTATGGAAGCCGAGCTTCCCGAAGGCCACTTCGACGGTGTCTTCGTCTCCAACTTCCTCGAGCACCTGCACGATCAGGAGGCGGTCGCCGCCTTTCTCGAGAAGATGCACGCCGCCATGGAGGAGGGCGGGCGGATCGCGATCATGGGTCCGAACATCCGCTACTGCGCCGACGAATACTGGGACTGCGCCGATCACTACGTGGCGCTGACCCACGTAGCGATCGGCGAGCACCTCTACGCGGCGGGCTTCGAGCCGGAGCGCATCATCCCCCGCTACCTCCCCTACTCCTTCCGCGGCATCCTGCCGCCCTCGCCGCGCCTGACGCGGCTCTACCTGAACACGCCGCTCGCCTGGAGAGTGCTCGGCAAGCAGTTCCTCGTCATCGGTCGCAGGCAAAGCGTCTGACGAGTCGCCAGCGGCAGCTCAGGCGACGAAGTACCAGAGCGTGAACTGCACGGTGAAGACCGCCATGCCGGCCGCGAACAACGCGACCACGGTGGGGGTGATTCGCTTCCGCTCGCAGACCACCGCCAGCCAGAGAAAGATCGGGAAGAGGACCGCGATGAAGCGAGAGACGGAGAAGAGCGGGAACCCAGGCGATTGCGAAACGAATGTCGGGACCAGGGAGATCAGCACCCAGGTCCCGTAGGCGGCCGGCAGCAGCCGCAACGCCCCCACGCCGCCGACCACGGCGAAGGCGACGAACAGCACCTGCGCGATGTTCAGGTGATCGTAGATCGTGTTCTGGTTGTAGGTTCCGTTGACAACGTGGCCGAGGCTCTTAGCCGCTTCGCTCAGGCCGTTCCAGATTCCGGTGAGCGGGTCCACGGTGTGTCGACCGAAGGCGGTCTGTGCGTGCTGCCAGGCCATTGCGTCTCCGAGTCTGAAGTGCAGATAGACGCTGAAGGCGATCAGGCCGAGTGGGGCGAGTAGCAACCAGGCAGCGTCGGGTCGGATGGGGTACCGCGGCCATAGCCCGCGACTCTCGACCGGCTCGCGATCGGCGCGCGGCCCGTACAGGTAGAGCAGCGCAACCGGGACGGCGAGCAGCAGACCGGGCACCCGGGTTGCCGAGGCAAGGGCCATGGCGATGCCCGCCAGCGCCCAGTGCCCGGTCCGCGCTGCGAAGAACGCGCCCACCGCGAGCAGCAGGAACATCGACTCGGTGTACGGAATGCCGAAGAAGAGTGCCGTGGGAAAGAAGGCGATAAGCATCAAGGCCGGGCGGCCATACCGCTCACCGAGTTCGATCACGGTGAGCCGGTGCAGCAAGACGAGCGCCGCAAAGAAGCAGGTCAGTGAGACGAGATAGGCAACGATAAGCACGAGCCCCGGACTGGCGCCGAAGCCGCTGAACAGGCGAACGACGCCGGGGTACAAGGGAAAGAACGCGGGCCGCATTTCCGTAGGCGGCAGGCCGGGTTGGTTGGCCGCGTATCCATAGAAAGCGATCGTCAGGTAGTGAACGGAGTCCCATTGCGCCAACGGTGAGAAGACCAGGTCGAAGACACCCGACGCCGGCCAGCCGCCGAACGGGTGGGAGAGACGCGGATATTGGACTTCCGCGCTCGGGGTGAGCCTCGCAAGCGTGACCCATATCGCCGCGCCGAAGACAACCAGCCGACTTGGCCAGAACGCGCTCCAAGCCTGACGCGCGCTCTCGCGCCATTGGCTCGCTGCCAAGCTTCCACGCACAGGCAATTCAGGCCGATCAGGCCGTGGGGACACGGTAGTCCCCCCGGCTGAGCGCCTTCTCCAGCCACACGTAGAGGACGATAAAGAGGTAGCGGCTGCCCATCTCTTTCATCGCCAGCTTCGCCTCGCCGCTGGTCCGGTTGGTCCAGTTGGTGGGGATCACCTTGTAGGTGTGACCGCGGACGATCGCCTTCAACGGCATCTCCACGGTGAGGTTGAAATGCTTGGAGAGCAGCGGTTGGATCGTCTCGATGACCTCGCGCCGGTAGGCCTTGAAGGCGTTGGTGGTGTCGTTGTAGTGGTGGCGGAAGAGGATGCGGATGAACTGGTTGGCCAAGCGGTTGAAGATGTACTTGAGGCGCGGGTAATCGAAGACCCGGGCGCCGGGCATGAATCGAGAGCCGAAGGCGCAGTCCCAGCCCTCTTCGAGGACGCGGTGGTACATGACAAGGTCCTCGGGGTCGTCGGAGGCGTCGGCCATGACGATCGCCACGGCGTCGCCCTCGAAGACGTCGAGGCCCGCCCGGATCGCGTTGCCGAAGCCCCGTTCGAGGTGCGAGCGGTGGACGCGAACGCGCGGATTCTCGGCGCCGATTGCGGCAACGACCGCTTCGGTCGCGTCTTCGGAATCGTCGTTGACGACCACGACCTCGTAGTCGATCCCCTCGCGGTCGAGGACGCCGGCCACCCCCTCAACCGTCCTCCCCACCGACCCCTCCTCGTTCTGGGCCGGCATCACCACCGATAGCTTCATGCCGGAGCCGCCATCCACCGCTCGACATTCTGCTCGTGCATCTCGGTGAGGATCTCCTCTATGCCGTAGCGCAGGCTCCAGCCGGGGTAGTCGGCTTCGAAGGGGGCGACGTCGGAGATCCACCAGCGGTGGTCGCCGATTCGCGGCTCCTCGCCCATCTCCCACTGAAGCTCGCGGCCGGAGATCCGCTCGCAGACGTCGATCGCCTCGAGCATCGAGCAGTTGCTGAAGCGACCGCCGCCGATGTTGTAGACGGCCGCCGAGCGCGGCGCACGGCGGAAGGCGTCGAAGGCGGCGATCAGGTCGGCGCTGTGGATGTTGTCGCGCACCTGCTTGCCGGCGTAGCCGAAGACCGTGTAGGGCGTGCCGGTCACCGTGCACTTCATCAGGTAGGCGAGGAAGCCGTGCAGCTTGGCGCCGGCGTGCTGCGGGCCGGTCAGGCAGCCGCCGCGGAAGGCGACGGTCGGCATCTCGAAGTAGCGGCCGTACTCCTGGACCAGCAGGTCGGCCGCCGCCTTGGAGACGCCGAAGAGCGAGTGGGTCGAGGAGTCGATCGACATCGAGGTGTCGATGCCCTTGTGGTACGGGTGGGACTCGGGCAGCTCGAGCCGCTTCTCGAGCTCCTCCAGGGGCAGCCGGTTGGGCGTGTCGCCATAGACCTTGTTGGTCGAGCAGAAGATGAAGGGGGAGTCAGGGCAGTGCGCCCGGGCCGCCTCGAGCAGGTTGAGGGTGCCGTTGGCGTTGACGCCGAAGTCGGTCTGCGGCTCG
>Ga0055470_10000025_pt1 | contig 12173 bp, 12 predicted proteins | sample MayberryNW_TuleB_FD_57676 | JGI IMG/M metagenome (GOLD analysis project Ga0055470, IMG submission 57676) | Wetland microbial communities from San Francisco Bay, California, USA, that impact long-term carbon sequestration - MayberryNW_TuleB_D1 | ecosystem: Environmental > Aquatic > Marine >...
CGCCGATGAAGGGGGGGAAGTGGTCGGTTGCCAGCAGGATCTTCATCTCAGGCGGAGGCGACGGCGCTGTTGCTCTCGTTGCGTTGCAGGCGGCGCAGGAGGCCGTTGAAAGAAGAGCGGCGCTCCGGGAAGAGGAAGAGGACGGCAAGGCGTCGAGCCAGCGGCCGCGGCGTGACCGCGATCGCCGCGAACCAGGCCGCGAACATCGTCTTCATCGCGAGCGAGGCGTTGGAGCGGCGACCGGCCGCGCGCAGTGAGTCGCGCACCAGGCCGATGGTCGTGTCGGTGGGGATCGGGTGTCGCTCGGGATCGAGGCGCAGGGAGACGATGCGGTTCGCGAGGTCCGCGAGGGAGAGGATGCGGTCGGGATGGGAAATCTCAAGCTCGGAGGCAAGCGCCAGCAGCGCCTTTGCCGTGGCGGCGGTGCGGGCGATCGCCTTGCGCACGTGGTCGAGCGAGAGTTCGGCGGCCGCGGGCTCGTAGTTGTTGCGGCCGTGGACGCGATAGGAGGCCGAGACCTGCTCGAGCGACACAACCTTGCCGAGCAGAGCTGTCAGGTGGACCAGGTACCAGTCCGCGCCGCTCACCGGATAGTCGCTCTCGGGGATCGGGAAGATGCGCCGCAGAGCCTGGCGCCGAAAGGCGTTGCCGCTCATCGCCATCCAGGTGATGTCGAAGGGAAAGGCGAGCTCGGCGTGACTCATGTCGCCTTGGGGCATTGGAAGGTGAGAGGCAGGCTTGACCGCGCCGGTCGGACGTCCATCGGCGTCGATCACGTCCATCCGGAACTGAACCTTAGCGACCGCCTCGTCCGCGACAAAGGCCGTGGCGACGCGGGCCGCGGCCTCGGGCTTGAGGATGTCGTCGGCGTCGAGGAACATCACGATCTCCCCGGTGCAGTGCACGATTCCGGCGTTGAGCGCCGAGGCTTGGCCGCCGTTCTCCTTCAGCACCGGCGTGATCCGGTCCCCGTATCCGCGCAGCACCTCCCGCGATCCGTCGGTGGAGCCGTCGTCAACGACGATCACGTTGACCCGCTCATGGGTCTGAGCGCAGGCACTCTCTATCGCCGCCGCGAGGAATGGCGCGTAGTTGTGGTTGTTGACGACGATGTCGACGGCAAGCTCCTCCGCCGGCTTGCCGCTCACCGCGACGTCCCCGCCGTGAGCCAGCCTCTGACACGGCGGTAGACCGCATAGGGATCGCTGTGCCGGAGCAGGGAGGCAACGACCGGCGCTTCCGTGCCCGCCGCCCCGGGAGGCGGGCCGACCCTGACCACGCGGGCTTCGCCCGGCTTCAGGGTGAAGCTGCGGCGAGTGACTTCCGGGGTCGCGCCGGCGGGGGCGGACGCGGCGGGGCCGACCTTGATCCTCAGGTCGAAGCGCGTCGCCCGCTGTTCGTCGCTGCGAACGCCGACCTGAGCTTCGGTCCGCGAGGATCCGGGCGCCGGCAGTAGCCAGAGTTGCGTGTAACCGCGCGCGTCGCTTGCCGGCAGCGTCGTCATCGCAAGGCCCACGGCGATCGCCGCCAGCAGCAGCCCTCCGGCGGCGAGGCCGGCGTCGCGCCGGCGAACGGGTGGCCGCCGCCATGCTCTGCCGGGCGGCAGGGGGATTCTGCGCACGGCTGCCGCGCGGCAGCCGGCGGCGACGACGAGCACGAGCAGCAGGGCCCATGGGAGCGGCCGCACGCCGCCCGGCGTGTAGTTGAGGAGCAGACCGCCGCCGACCAGCGTCGTCAGGCTCAGCGCGAGGCTGAGGACGAGCAATTGCGGCCGCTCGATCTTGCGGCGGGCGAAGACCGCCGCGGCGATCGCGTAGCCGGGCAGGAAGAGCGTCAGCGGCGCGACGAAGAGCAGGCTGAGGATGCCGACCGGGATCGCAAGCGCCGCCAGGGCGCAGAGTGCCGCCACGCCGAGCGCCAGCCGCAGGTCTCGCTGGCCCCTCACCGGCGAGCCCTCAGGTCGAAGACGCTGATCGCGCCGTTGGAGTAGATCCGCGCCACCCCGGGAAGCCGGGCGAACTTGGTGACCGTGGAGCTGGGCAGGTATTCGCCTTCGCCGGGGCTGCCGTCGGGCGAGAAGAAGTAACCGCGGATCCCGTCGCCGCTGGTCGGTCGCCGGTCGACGACGACGTAGCGCAGGTTCTGTTTGCGAAGCAGCGGCATCTCCCAGCCTTCGAGGGTCGGTTTTTCGACTATGTCGGCCACGTCGGGGGACGAGCCCGCGAGGGCGACGTGCCCGCCCGGGACGAGCAGCAGGCGGGCATCGGCAACCGGCGCGGCGAAGCGCCCGTCCGCGATGTTCTGGCCGGCCCATTCGGCCATGCCGAGCGGCGGCGAGACGATCGTCCGCCCTTCGGCGCTGGCCCGCAGCGGGTGGGCGAGTTGGGCGTCCCACGGCCAGCCGGAGATCGCGCCGCCGACCAGGACGACGCCGAGGCAGGCGGTGAGCAGAGCCCGACCCAGCCAGGGACGTCCCGCCGGCCGCCAGGTCTCCAGCCCGGCACAGGCGAGCACGAAGGCGAGTCCGATGAAGAGGAACTCGCTTGCCCGGTTGCCCGTCTCCCAGGCGGCCGGCGCCAGGCGCAGGGCGAGGGTGCCGAAGAAGCCGAGCGCGGCCAGGGCGAAGATCAGGACGAACGGTTGCTTGCGGAAGCGCCGCCAGACCCGCGCCAGTCCGAACGGGAGACCGGCGGCGAGGATCGCCACGGCGAGCAGGGCCAGGGCTCGCGCTCCGAGCGGCGTGACCGAGACGGTCGGTCCCTTGCCCTGGAAGAGGGCCCGGGGCGGCGCTTCCCCCGACGCCGTGTTGAGCACCGCTTCGAAGGCCTTACCGAGCACCGGCGAGAGGTAGCCGATCGTGGAGCCGGCGACGAGCAGCAGCCAGCCGGCCGCCAGCGCGGCCGCCAGGACCGCGAATCGCCAGGGGTTGGCCCATCCCCAGGCGCGCCGCAGCAGCCAGTAGGTCAGCGCCAGGGCCGCCAGGAAGGCGACGAGCGCATAGGAGGTGAGATGGTGGGTGACGACGATCGCGCTGGTGCCCAGCACCGCCGGCACCGCCCAGGCGCGCGCCCAGCTGCGCGGCGAGGCTTCGCGCTCGGCGAAGATCGTCATCAGCACCACCAGCAGGGGCAGCGCCAGCGACTCGTAGGAGTACTGCGCTCCCCAGAAGAGGAAGTTGAAGTTGCCGGTGTAGATCGCGACGCCCAGCCCCGCTGTCCGGGCCGAGCCGCTGAGGCGCCTGAAGAGCAGGAACATCGCCGCGACGAGCGCCAGGCGGGCGGCGCCGACGAGCACGACCCCGGCGCCGAAGCTGGAGAGCCCGGTGATGCTCATCAGCGCCGAGGTCGCGCCTTCCAGCCCGGGGTAGTAGGGGGTGACCGGAATGATCGGATTGGCGTGGAAGAGGTGGTGGTGGGCGGCGAGCTGGTTCGCGTTGAAGGCGTGGACGAGCTCGTCCGAGAAGGTGAAGAGCGGCGCGTCGCGGATCACCTTGACCCCGTACAGGGAGAGCCCGAGCAGGCAGACGAGGGCGAGGCGCTCCCCGGGCGAGGCCTCGCGGCCGGTGAGCCGGTAGAAGATCGGCAGGGCAACGAGCAGGACGCCGGCCCAGTAGATCAGCGGCGAGGGCGCCAGCATCTCCCGCGAGAGGGCATTCGCCACCGAGCAGACGAGCAGCCCGGCGCCGGCGCTGAGCGTGAGCGCGGGAAGCCAGCTCGAGCGCGACACTGCCTTGCTCGGGACGGCGATCTCGCTTGGTGCGGCGACCGTCTTCATCCGTTGGGGTTAGGCGATCTTAAGGGCCGGCGCGGGCTTCTACGGGTCCTCATCCGCGCTTCTTCGCGCGGCTGAGGACCGCATGCGCCCGGCGGAAGCCGAAGCGGCTCACCTGCCTGGCGCGGCTCAGGAGCGTCGGTCGCTCGGTCTCCGCGATGGCGCGATCCAGCCAGGCGATCGAGCCGGCAAGCTGGGCGACCGTCTCGTCGCGCTCCGCGGCGGGGACATCCACCAGCAGGCGGGCCGTGGCGGCTCGCGGGGGGGAGAGGGGAGTCGATTCGGCACGCCAGAGCCGTGCCGGCCGGGTGGCCGCCCAGCGCCCGCGCGTCGAGAGATCGGAGAGGCGATGGTCCTTTTCGGAGATCTCGGCGAGCATCTCCTTGATGCGCGGCGTGATCGCCTCCGGGGAAATCTCCGGGCAGAGCCAGACGCGCAGGATCGGGCGGGCGGGGGTCATGTAGTCGGGGCCGTAGCGGTGCTCGGTCAGGAAGCGATCGACCGGCGATGGCGCGGGAAGCACGAGGTCGCCGACTCCGATCGACTCGAGCTTCTCCACGTAGCCGCGCGGGAAGCGGTGGCCCTGCACGCCGGGCCAGTCGTAGCTCGGGTCGAACTCCGCCGTCAGCGTCTCGCCGTCCCGCTGCCAGAGGAAGATGTCGAGGTTGGCGCTGTTGGCGGCGCTGTAGTTGATCCTGATCACCGCCGGTTCGGGCCTGACGAGGGTGTGACCGGCCGCCTCGATCCGCGGCTCAAGCGCCAGGATCGCCTCGGTGTCCGCCGCCAGCGCGCCGAAATCGACATCCTCGTCCCAGGCGATCAGATCCCCGTCTCGCACCGCGCCGAGCAGGGTGCCGTAGTCGGCCCAGTGCGGGATCCCGTTCTCCTCGAGCAGCCGGTGGGTGAACCGGGCCAGCTCCATGAGGTGCCCGGTGCAGCACGCCGGCCTGGTCGCCCCTACGCCCCAGTTCCAGAATTCGCAGCGCGGGGTGTCGCGTGTGCAGCCACCCTTCCTGTGCGCGGGCCGGCTCACCCCCGGCGCTCGCGCAGTCGTCGCAGGATCTCGCTGGTCGAGATGCCGGCGGTGTAGGGCACCGTCCTCAGGATGCCGCGCGCGGCGGGCACCGAGTACATCCGCTGCGTCGCCTCGGCGTCGATGTCGTCGCCGTGCACAACCAGGTCGATGCGGTGCCTCTCGATCCAGTCCTCGCCGATCGAGAGCGGCGCGTCGGCGATCACCTCGTCGACGTAGCGGCAGCTCTCGACCACGGCGATCCGCTCGGTCATTGTCAGCACGGGGCGCCGCTTGTAGGACTCGACCGTGGCGTCCGAGTGGATCCCGACCACCAGCGCGTCGCCGAGCTCGGCCGCGCGTCGCAGGAACTCGGCGTGGCCGAAGTGGAAGAGGTCGGCGACCATGTCGGCGTAGACCCTGGTCATCCGCTCAGCACCTCGAAGAGGTCGTCGATCGTCTCCTCGTCCAGCGCGGCGCCCATGTTCGCCACCCGGAAGATTTGGTCGCGCAGGGCGTCCTGGCCGGCGTAGATCACGTAGCCGCGATCCAGCCCCCTCGCCATCAACTCGTCGAAGTCGCGCCCGCCGAGGCGGAACGCGGTGAGCACGTGGGATCGGTGCGACTCGGGCAGCAGCGGCTCGAAGGCCTTCCCTCCCGCCGCCCAGACGCGTTCCGCCAATCGCCGGTAGCGGGCCCGCCGGTCTTCGCCGGCGAGCAGCTCGAGGGCGATGTCGAGGGCGACGAAGGCCTGCACGTTGGGCGTGTAGGGGATCCCGTCGGCGTGCCGGGCAAGGTCGAGCACGGGGACCGTGGGCTGGGGGGCGAGGTCCGCCGAGAAGAAGACGCCGGCGATGCCGGGCAGCGACTCGAAGCACTTGTTGCTGTTGAAGCAGGCCACGTCGACCCCCGGCGCCAGCGGGTGCACGGGTAGCGAGCTGACCGCGTCGACGAAGAGGCGCGCTCCGTGGCGCGCGGCGATCGCGGCGATCTCGGCAAGCGGGTTGAGCAGGCCGGTCGTCGTCTCATGGTGGACCGTCGCGATCCACGCCGGCCTGGTTGCTTCGACCTCGGCCTCCAGCGAGTCGAGCCGCGGTGGGCATCCGACGCCGGCCTCGTGGACCTCCACGGAGGCGCCTTCGACGCCGGCCAGGGTGGTCGCGATCCGGCGGCAGTAGACGCCGTTGTCGACGACCAGGACCCGGCCGCGCACGAGCGAGGCCAGCGCCGCGTCGACCGCGAGCGCCCCGGACCCGTGCAGGAGGCTCAGCCGGTGGCGGGAGGGGTCGAGCTCAGCCGCGGCGAAGAGCCCGGCGATCACCCGCTCGCGCAGCTGCTCGAACTGCGGCTGGCGGTGCGAGAGCTCGACGTTGAAGAGGTTCTCCTTAATCGCTCGATCGAGGTTGACCGGGCCTGGGTTGAGCAGAACCTGGCGGCGCGGATCGAGCATCAGGATGTCGGGTCGCCGGGCCGCCTGGCCAGGGACGCCCGGATCCGCTCGGCATTCACCTCGGGAGGCACGTCGACGCGGGGCGGCTTGCCGGCGCGGTCGACCTTGACGATCGAGGTGACGCCGGGATACTCGCCTTCGAGCGGAGCGCAGGGCTGGCCACCGACCGACTCGTGGCAGCCGTTGTCGAGCACGTAGTGGAAGAAGGTCGCCGGAGCCCTGTCGCGGATCGTGTGCGTTGTCCCCAGGCTCATCAGCAGCGAGGCGTCGCCATTGATGACGACCACGGGCCGCTCGCTGTTGAGGGCGATGCCGAGGCCGATCGCCGGGGCCAGGCCCATGCTTCCCTGCATGTAGAAGACCTGGTGCTCGGGGCCGGCGACCTCGCAAACCGCGCGGCTCACGTACCCGGTCGAGGCCACGTACGTCGCCTCCGTCCCGTGGCGGGCGAGGATCTCGCGGATCGCCTCGTCCCTAGCTTGCATTGTTCTCGCCGTGGACGACGATGCAGTTGTCCCAGCCCACCAACTGCAGCAGCTGCTCGTCGATTTCGCCCATCACCCGGTGCTGGGGGAGGGTGTGCCGATGCCCGACGACCAGCAGCGGTTCGATCCGGCTGGGCAGGCAGAGCGAGGTGAGCGGGTTGATCGTGTGCCCCAGCCCGGCGTTCTGAAGGTATACGCAGGCCCGCCGGCCGGCAAGCGTGGCCCCGGTCGCGATCGCGACCGCCTCGGCCTCCCAGGTGGCCGGCACGTGCTGCTCGGGGGGTAGCTCGTAGGCGTCGGCGATGAACCCCTTCAGGCCGCTGTCGGGGACGCCGGTGAAGAAGTCGTAGCCCTCGTCCAGAAGCTGGGCGAGGAGGCCGCTATCGGAGGTAACGCGCCTCATTTTCCTTCAGCTCGTCGACGTAGATCAACTCGAACACATCGTCCATGCTGACGACGTGGTCGTCGGCGTCGGAGAGCTGGCGGTTCTGCATCACCGCGCCGAATGTCTCGCGCAGCGCCTGGATGATCGAGCGCACGCCGTAGTTGGCGAAGATCACCAGCGAGAACCCGGCGTCCTCGAGCGCCTGGAAGGGCACCGTGTGGTACTTGGTCGGGACACAGACCAGGGGAGTGGTCTCCGTCTTGAACCAGCGATCGGCGAACTCGAGGACCGGCGCCGCGTCCTTGCCCTTGTGATGGATGAGGATGCCTTCGGCGCCCGCCGCCGCGTAGGCCTTGGTGCGCTCCAGGGCGACGTCGATGCCCATGTCCTGGATCAGCGCCTCGGTGCGCGCGATCACCGCGAACTCGGGCACGGTCCGCTTCTCGATCGCCGCCTGGATCTTGCCGCAGAAGGTGTCAATCGGCTCGAGCTCGTCCTGCATCCCGTAGAAGCTGCAGCGCTTGGGGAAGGGGTTGTCCTCGATGCAGATCCCCAGCGCGCCGGTCTTCTCGAACTCGCGCACCAGCCGGATCGTGTTGATCGCGTTGCCGCCCCCGGCGTTGCCGTCGACGAGCACCGGGGTCTGCACCCGGTCGACCATCTGCTCGATCACGTGGACGTAGTCGGCCGTGCCCAGGATGTCGGCGTCGGGCAGGCGGGCGGCCGCGTGCACCTCGAAGCTCGAGACCCAGAGCCCGTCGGCGCCGGCCTCCTCGGCGATCTTCGCGCCCAGCGCGTTGTGCACGCCGAGCAGGGTCGAGGTCTTGTCGCTCTCGAGCAGGTCTTTGATCGTCTGGTGGGGTCGCACGGATTCCTTCCACGGGGAGGGTGGCTGAGGACGGTCAAGAATAGAGTTTCGTCCGCTGCCGTCAGGCGGCGTGGCGCGCGGATGGGTATGCCCTTGCACCCGCGGAATTGCCGCCCGCCGACCCCCGTTGCCATGGAGCACTCGATCAGCCCCAGCCAAACAGCCGACGCGGCGCCCGCCGTGCGCACGGTCCGCCTCCAGCCGACCCGCGGCTTTGGCCGCGTGCTCGCTCCTCGGGAGCTCTGGCGCTACCGGGATCTGGCTCTACAGCTCGCGATCCGCGATGTCACCGTCCGCTACCGCCAGACCGCTCTCGGCGCCGCTTGGGCGATCCTCCAGCCGGTTGGCTTCATGGTCGTCTTCTCACTCTTCTTCGGCAAGCTGGCCGGAATCTCGTCCGACGGCCTCCCCTACGCGCTGTTCAGCCTTTCGGGGCTCGTCCCCTGGACGTTCTTCGCGACCGTGATGACGCTTGGCGCGGACAGCCTCGTGGTCAATCAGCCGCTGGTCTCGAAAATCTATTTCCCGCGCATCTTCCTGCCCGCCGGGACGATCGCCGCCGGACTGGTCGACCTCGCCGTCTCCTTCGCGATCCTGCTTGCGATCGCGCTCGTTTGGGGCTACCCGCCCTCCTGGCAGATCGTCGTCCTGCCGCTGCTGGTCGCGGTCCTGATCGCCACCACCCTCGGCGTGACCTCCGGGCTGGCGGCGGTCAACGTCCGCTACCGCGACGTGCGTTACGTGGTGCCCTTCCTCGTTCAGATGTGGCTCTTCGTCACGCCGATCGCCTATCCGAGCAGCCTCCTGAGCGAGCCGTGGCGCACTCTCTCGGCGCTGAACCCGATGGTCGGCGTGGTCGAAGGCTTCCGCTGGGCGGTCCTCGGCCACATGGGTGCGCCCCTCGCCCTGATCGGGGTCTCGGCGGCCTCGGCGATCGTCTTCCTCGCGGCCGGCCTCGCCTACTTCGACCGGGTCGAGCGGAGCTTCGCGGACCTCATATGAGCCCGGCTGGAATCGCGATAGAAGCCCAGGAGCTGGGCAAGAGCTACAAGCTCGGACTCGGTCAGACGGGGAATCTTCGCGAGACGGTGACCGCCGGTTTCCGGCATCCGTTGCAGACGGTGCGCCGCCGCCGGGGGACCCGCGACGCCGATGTCCTCTGGGCCCTGCGCGACGTGTCGCTGACCGTTCGCGAGGGAGACGTCGTCGGCCTCATCGGCCACAACGGCGCCGGCAAGAGCACCCTGCTGAAGGTCCTCTCGCGGATCACCGAGCCGACCACGGGCTGGGCCGAGGTGACCGGCCGGACCGGATCGCTGCTCGAGGTCGGGACCGGCTTTCACCCCGAGCTGACCGGACGGGAGAACATCTTCCTCAACGGCGCGATCCTCGGCATGCGACGTGAGGAGATCCGCCTGCGCTTCGACGAGATCGTCGCCTTCGCCGAAGTCGAGCGTTTCATCGACACGCCGGTCAAGCGCTACTCGAGCGGCATGTCGGTTCGCCTCGCCTTCGCGGTCGCGGCTCACCTTGAACCTGAGATCCTGCTCGTCGACGAGGTGCTATCGGTGGGCGACGCGTCCTTTCAGCGGCGCTCGCTCGCCAAGATGAGCGAAGTCGCCCGCGAGGGGCGGACGGTGATCGTCGTCTCCCACAACCTTGGGATCGTCAGGGCGCTCTGCGATCGGGGGATCCTGCTGGAGCGGGGCAGCGTGGTCGCCGACGCGCCGGTCGCGGAGGCGATCGACGCCTACCTCTCAAAGCTCGAGCGGGCCGCCTCGGACGACCTCAGCAAGCGGGCGGACAGGGACACGCACGGCCGGCGCGAAAGTCTGATCAGCGAGGTCTCCATCCAGGACCTCCAGAGCGGCCAGCCCGACGTGATCGTCGGCGGCCGGCCGGTGCGGATCAGCCTCCATTTCACCGAGAAGCTGCCCGCGATGCACGCCGCGATCATGGTCAGCAACAGCCTCGGGCAGTACGTCACCGAGTTCAACAGCGAATACCCCGGGCCCGAGGACGTTCGCGACGAGGGGCTGGACCGGATCGACTGCGATGTCGCAACCCTCCCCCTGCTCCCCGGCCGCTACCGGATCGACGTCTCGCTGAAGGGTCGCGAGCGGTACCAGGACGGGTTGCAGGGCGCGGCCTATTTCGACGTCGAGCAGGGCGAAGTCGGCGGCCGGCCGATGGCCACGGACGGCGCCGACGGCGACGTCCTGCTGCCCCACGTTTGGCGCCTGCCTGCCGCCTGATTCAGACCGCGACGGTCTTCGCGGCCCGGGTCTCTTCGCTCTGCGAAGCGCGGCGCTCGGGCTTGATGCTGCGCCGCCTGCGCGCCTCGCGGAAGATCGTGCCGAGCACGCGGAAGCCGTCGCGGAAGGTGTTGAGGTTGCTCTCGCCGTGGATCCGGTCGAGCTCGTAGGAGGGCACCTCGGTGATCTTCATCCCGGCGGCGGCGATCCGCAGGTTGATCAGGGTCTCGACCTCGAAGCCGGGCACGTCGAGCGAGATGAAGGGCAGGCAACGCGCCCAGAAGGCGTTGTAGCCGTAGCAGAGGTCGGTGAAGCGGGTGCCGTGCAGCAGGTTGGCCGAGCCGCTGAGCACGGTGTTGCCGAAGCTGCGCAGGCGGGTGATGTCGGCGCTGCCGCCGCCCTCGAGGTAGCGCGAGCCCTTGGCGAAGTCGGCGCCCGCCTCGAGCGCCTCGATGAAGCGCGGAATCTCGGCCGGGTCGGCCGAGCCGTCGGCGTCGAGCATCACGATCAGGTTGCCGGTCACCGCGGCGAATCCGGTGCGGAAGGCGTCGCCCTTGCCGCGGCCGCTCTGCACGAGCACGCGGATGCCAGGGCGGGCGCTGCGCGCCGCCTCGATCGTCCTGTCCTCGGAGTTGCCGTCGACGAGGATCACCTCGTGCAGATCCTCGGGCAGCTGCTCGAGCACCTGGCCGATGTTCTTTTCCTCGTTCATCGCCGGCACCACGACGCTGACTTTGGTTTTGCGTTCGCGGCGGCGATCGGGCCCGCTGTAGGGAGTCGCCTGGCGGGCGGCCAGCGCCTCGACCTCGATCAGCGGCACGCCGCCGACCCGGCTCGGCGTCGCCGAGGGCGCCTCGAGCAGGTCGAGCGGGCGGGGCAGCAGGCTGACTGGGACGCCGATCGACTTGAAGGCTCGCACCACGTCGAGCAGGGCCTCGTCGTCGGCGTGCTGGGAGCCGATCACAACGCGGTCGGCCTGGAAACGGTCGACGATCTCCAGCGCGGCGACCCGGTCGGCGGGCCCGGCCTCTTCCTCGAAGGGGGCGACGGTGCAGACGATGCTGGCGTACTTGCGCAGCGGCTCGAAGGCTTTGAGCCGCGCCGCGGTGTCCTCGTCGCCGACCAGGACCCAGCGCTCGACCCGCTCGAGGCGGCTGAAGAGCGGCGCCGAGATCGCCCGGCCGGCGGTGTCGAGCACGGCGAATCCGAGCCAGAGGCCGAGCTGGGCGCCGCCGCCGAGCGGCGTCATCAGCGAGGCCGACCAGGCGAAGACGGCGGCTAGCAGCAGGCGGATCACCGGCCAGGCCATGCCGTCCTCGCTGCCGAGGCCGCCGCGGGAGGCGCTCGCTCCGTAGACGCCGAGCGCGGCGTTGATCGCGACCAGCACCAGCGGCGCGACCGGCAGGGCGGGGAAGACGGCGACGCCGGCGATCAGGGTGACGGCGAGCAGGACGATCGAGGAGGAGACCAGGTCGATGACCGGTGGCAGCCACCAGCCGAGGCCGCGGCGGGCGCGCGGCAGGCTGCCGAGCGTCGGGCGGTCCTGGACGAGGGCGCCGCGGCGCGGCTCGGCGGCGGAGAAGGAGCGATCGAGGGGGAGGTCGGTCGAGCTCTGCATGGGAGGGAGGAGTGCCTTTTTGGAGGGGGGTTAGTTGATGGTTTTTGCGAGATCCAATGCGACTTCGCTTACTGCATCCCCCCTATCGGCAACCGTACGGATTCACGTTAGCGGGTCGCGAAAAATGCATGGCAAAGAGGGCCCTACTGGAAGAACGTCGGGGCCGGCTCGGTTGTCAGGGCGAAGACACGCGCGCGCGGCGAAGGGAGGAGGCTCAGAGACCGTAGGCCTCGGCCAGCTCCGGGTCCTTCGCCGCGAGCATTTCGGCGAGCTCGACCATCACCTTGCACTGCTTCCAGGTGGCGTCGTCCTGCATCTTGCCGTCGATC
>Ga0055470_10000035_pt1 | contig 10735 bp, 6 predicted proteins | sample MayberryNW_TuleB_FD_57676 | JGI IMG/M metagenome (GOLD analysis project Ga0055470, IMG submission 57676) | Wetland microbial communities from San Francisco Bay, California, USA, that impact long-term carbon sequestration - MayberryNW_TuleB_D1 | ecosystem: Environmental > Aquatic > Marine >...
CGCGGTCACCGGCACCGTGCTCAGCTTCGAGTTCGGCCTGCTCTGGCCGCGCTTCATGGACCGCTTCGGGGCGGCCTTCGGGATCGGCTTCGCGATCGAGGGGATCTTCTTCTTCGTCGAGGCGATCTTCCTGGCGATCTACATCTACGGCTGGAAGCGGCTCTCGGGCTGGGCGCACTTCTGGTCGGGGATGCCGATGGTGATCACCGGCATCGGCGGCGCCTTCTCGGTGGTCGCCGCCAACTCCTGGATGAACCAGCCGCAGGGCTTCACCCTCGATCCGGCGGGCAGGATCGTCGACACCGACCCGGTCAAGATCCTCTTCAACCCGGCGACCGGCTACGAGGTGCCGCACATGATCCTCGCCGCCTACATCGTCGTCGGCTTCCTCGTCGCCTCGATCTACGCCGCCGGGATGCTCAAAGGGCGCCGCGACCGCCTGCACCGGCTCGGGCTGACGATCGGCCTGGTGATCGGGCTGGTTGCCGCGCCGCTCCAGTTCCTGGTCGGCGACACCGCCGCGCGCGCCGTCGCCGACAACCAGCCGGCCAAGTTCGCCGGCATGGAGTGCATCCAGGAAACCGGCACCCACCAGACCGAGTACATCGGCGGGATCTGCACCTCGAGCGGGGTCAAGGCCTCGATCCCGATCCCCGACCTCGACTCCTTCCTGGTCGGCTTCAGCCCCGACACCAAGGTCACCGGGCTGAAGGACATCCCGCCCGCCGAACGCCCGCCAGCCAACACCATGCTGCACCTCGCCTTCGACGCGATGGTCGGCATCTGCTCGCTGATGATCGCCCTCGGCCTCTGGGTGCTCTGGGCCTGGTGGCGGCGCCGCGAGCTGCCGCGCACCCCCTGGTTCCTGCGCGCGGTCGCGGTCTCCGGCGCCGCCGCGGTCCTCGCCCTCTGGTGCGGCTGGATCGTCACCGAGGTCGGTCGCCAACCCTGGATCGTCTGGCACTACATGCGCACCGTCGAAGCGGTCACCCCCGCCCACGGCATCTGGTTCAGCTTCGGCCTGGTCATCGCCGTCTACGCCGCAATCGGCACGATCGCGATCCTCATCCTCCGCGCCATGTCCCGCCGCTGGCGCGAGGGCGGCGCCGAGCCCGACACCGAAGTCCCGTACGCCCCAGCCTCCGGTGGGCTGACGGGACGAAATGTCAAGGATGCCTTGACAAATCGTCCCGTCGGCGGTGGGTCATGACTCGGGCTGACGTCTGTGCGGTGGTGCTTTGGGTGGGGGTGAGCGCTTACGCGTTGTTTGGGGGGGCTGACTTCGGTGGGGGGTTCTGGGACCTCGTGGCGGGAGGCGCTGAGCGGGGGGAGCGGCCCCGAGCGGTGATTCAGCGCTCGCTGACTCCGGTCTGGGAGGCCAACCACGTTTGGCTGATCTTCGTCCTGGTCGTCCTCTGGACGGCGTTCCCGCCCGCCTTCAGCGCGGTGATGACCACGCTCTACGTGCCGATCGCGCTGGCTGCGCTGGGGATCGTTCTGCGCGGCTCGGGCTTCGCCTTCCGCAAGTCGATCGAGGGCCTCTCCGGACGGCGCGCGGCCGGCGCGACCTTCGCGATCTCCTCGCTGCTGACTCCGTTCTTCATGGGCACGGTGGCGGGCGCGATCGCCGCCGGCAACGTCCCCGGCGAAGGCGACGGCCCGCCCTTCTCCAGCTGGCTGGCGCCCCTGCCGCTGCTCACCGGGGCGCTCTTCGTCGCCAGCGGCGCCTACCTCGCCGCCGTCTTCCTGGTCGGCGACGCGCAGCGCGCCGGCGACGAGCAGATGCGCGGCTACTTCGCCCGCCGCGCCCTCGCCGCGGCCGCGGCGGCCGGCGTCGCCGCCGCCCTCGGCCTGGTCGAGCTGCACGCCGAAACGCCGCACATCTTCCACCGGCTCGTGCACGAGGGCCTGCCGCTGGTGGTCGTCTCGGCGCTCTGCGGCCTCGGCGTGCTGGCGGTTCTGATCGCCGCCGCCCGCCGCGGCGGCTCGCCCCGCTCCCACCTGCTGCGCCCGCTCGCCGCGGGGGCGGTGATCGCCGTGATCTGGGGCTGGGGGGTCGCCCAGTTCCCCTACCTGGTGCCGACCTCGCTGAAGATCAGCCAGTCGGCCGCCCCGCCCGACACCCTCTCGACCGTGATCGTCGTCTTCCTCGCCGCCGCGGTCCTCGTCCTGCCCGCCCTTGGCCTGCTCTACTGGCTGAGCCAGAAGGAGCTGCTCGGTGAGTGAGGGCGCCATCCGCGCCGTGCTCTTCGACATCGACGGCACCCTGCTCGTCACTGGCGGCGCCGGCGGGATCGCCTGGCAGCGTGCCTTCGAGGAGCTGCACGGGGTGGAGGCGAACGTCGACGAGCACACCGACGCCGGGATGACCGATCCGGAGATCGTCAGGATCGTCTTCCGCGACGTGCTCGGCCGCGAGGGCGCCCCGCGGGAGCGCTCGCAGGCGATCGGCTGCTATCTCAAGCACCTGCCCGACGCCGTCGCCGAGTCGGAGGGCTACCGGGTGATGCCGGGGATCGAGGAGCTGCTGCCGCGGCTGATCGAGGAGGGCGTGCTGCTCGGCCTGGTCACCGGCAACATCGAGGCCGCCGCCCACATCAAGCTCGCCCGTGGCAGGCTCAACCGCTTCTTCTCCTACGGCGGCTACGGATCGGACTCCGCCGACCGCACCGAGCTGACCAGGGCCGCCCTGCGTCGCGGCAGCCTGGTCTCCGGCGGCGCCCTCGAAGACGGCGCCTGTCTCGCGGTCGGCGACACCCCCCGCGACGTCGCCGCCGGCCACGGCGCCGGCATCGCGGTCGCCGGGGTTGCAACCGGCAGCTACTCGGTCGAGCAGCTGCGCGAGGCCGGCGCCGACTACGCGCTCGAGTCGGTCGCCGCCGGCTTCCCCGCCTAGCGCCTTCTTCACATCTTTGGAGAAAACCCTTGCTCGCCAGGGGCTCTGTCCCTAGCCTGCTTGGTCGCTCTCGGGCTAGAGGGCCCTGAAACGGATAGCCCGGGTTGCGCAGGGGGAACATGACTATCGGTGGACGCAGGGCGGTGGCGTTGCTGCTGGCGCTTGCCTCGCTCTGCCTGGTGGCGGCGACCCGGGTAGCCGCCGATTCGCCCGGCCCCAGCCTCACGGTCGAAATGCTCGACGCCGAAGGCAACCCCGAGAGTCTCGCCGGCGCCCATCCGGATCTGCTGCGCGTGGCCTTCGCCCTGGCCGAAGAAGGCGACTCGGTGAGGGACATGGAAGTCGAACTGCCTCCGGGTCTGACCGGCAGCTCGCACTCCGTCCCGCCGTGCCCGCGGGCGGTCTATGAAAGCGCAGTCGAATGCCCAGCGAGCTCTCAGGTCGGTCGGATCGAGATCGAGGACTCCAGCGGGAGAGCTGTGCATCTGCCCCTCTTCCAGGTCGAACCTCTGCCGGGCGAAACCCTGGCGCTCGGCTCGCGGCCGTCCCTCAGCGTGCCGCTCACCGCGCAAGTTCACCCAGACGATTTCGGGATCGCGCTCGTTGGTCACGAACTGTCGCAGGGGTCGGTCAACTCTGGGGAATTTGAACTCTGGGGGATCCCGGCTGACCATCAGGAAGGCACTTCAATCCCCCGCCGGCCCTTGCTCACGGCGCCGACCGAATGTGGCCCTGTCGTCTTCCACGCCCGGATGCGGTCCTGGACCGAAGATGCCTCGTGGACGAGCGCCGAAGCCAACACCGGCGCCTCGCTGTCTGGTTGCGAAGAGCTCTCCTTCGAACCGCGGCTCGGCCTCTCGATGAGCGAACCGATCGCGGATTCGCCGACCGGGTTGAGCCTCGCGCTGAGCATGCCCGGGGAAGCGGAGGGCAGCGAACAGGCGCCAGCCGCCGCGAGCAGCGCGACGATCAAGCTCCCCAGCGGCATCACGATCTCTCCGGGCGGGGCGGAGCGGTTGGTGGCCTGCACCGACGCGCAGTTCGGTCTGCACAACGAAGATCCGGTCCAGTGCCCGGAAGCGTCGCGGATCGGATCCGCCGAATTTGCCTCGGAAGCACTCGGAGAACCGCTCGTCGGGACGATCTACATGGGCGAGGAACACCCCGGGGAACGGACCCGCTCCTTTCTCGTGATCCCCGGCCCCGGCTTCACCCTCAAGATGGTCAGCGCGATGCGGATCGATTCCGCGACCGGACGGATCGCAACCGTGATGGAAGGCCTGCCGCGAGTACAGGTCCAGCGCATCGGATTCGAGTTCGACGGTGGGCCGAAGGCGCTCTTCGCGACGCCGCTCAGCTGCGGCCGCGCCACGGCCGCCGCCAAGGTCACCCCGTACGGCGGCGGGCCGACCGTCAACACGTCAGCGTCGGTCGAGATCGGCTCCGCTTCGCCGGGCGCGAGTTGTGGGCCGCCGCCGTTTTCGCCGCAGTTGCTGGTCAGCGACACGAATCCCAAGGCGGGGGCGCCAACCACGATCTCCACCGTGATGCGGCGGCGTCCCGGTGAACAGCTCCTGCGTGCGACCGCGAGCTCCCTGCCGGCGGGCATCGGCGCCAGGCTGGGGGCTCTGACACCCTGCCCGAGCGCCGCGGCCAGCGCCGGCAGCTGTCCGGACGGGAGCCGGGTCGGCACCGCGAGGGCGACGATCGGGTCGGGGTCGAGCCCGGCGACGACAAGCGGCGACGTGTACTTCACCGGACCGTACAACGGCGCTCCGTTTGGCATCTTGACGCAGTTCGACGGGAATATCGGACCGCTTGACCTGGGCACGATCACGAGCCGCTCGGCGCTCGAGGTCGACCGGCGCACCGGCAGGATGACGGTCTCGACCACCGGGCTTCCCGAACGGGTCGATGGGCTGCAGGTGCGCTTCCAGAGCATCGAGCTGAACATGGACCGACCCGGGTTCCTCCGCAACCCGACCTCCTGTTCCCCCGGGGACGCGATTGCCTCCTTCGAATCGCAGAGCGGCGTCGTGGCGACTGCGCGCAGCCCGTTGCGACTGCACGGCTGCCGCCATCTTCGATTCCAGCCACGGGTTCGGTTTGCGCTGCTCGGCAGGCGGAGCGCGCGAGGCGGCCCGGTCCTGCAGGTGACCAGCAGGCTGCCAAAGGGGGACTCCAGCGTCAGCGCGATGATGCTCCGGCTGCCGCCGCAGCTGAAGCTCGGCACCGGCAAGCTGAAAGAGCTCTGCCCTCATTTGGGCGCGATTCGCGGCAGGTGTCCGTCCGGCTCGAGAGTCGGCTCCGTCTTCGCCCGCACGCCGCTCCTCGCCGGCCGGATGCGGGGCGCGGTCTACATGGCGCAGCCACCGGGCGAAGGCCTGCCGGACATGTGGATAGAGCTCTCCGGCGGCGGGATCCGAGTCGACCTCAGGAGCCGTGCGATCAAAGGCCGTGACGGGCGCTACGCCTCCAGCATGTCCGGCATGCCGGACATGCCGATGTCGACGTTCACAATGCGGCTCGGCGGGAGCTCCGGGGTCGTGTCGCTGCGCAGGCGCGCATGCCGCCACGGTCGGCCCCGTCTCGACGCGAGGGCCAGGCTCAAGTCGCAGGACGGACGCTTGCGCTCGTTCCGTGTGCCGGTTGCGATCAGGGGCGCCTGCTCGAGGCCCCGGTCGTGAGCAGTCGGTATGAGGCGACGATCGGCGTTGTGGCGAGAGCCGCCAGCCGTCGCCCCGGCCTGATCGTTGGGATCTGGATCGTCCTGGTCGGCCTGCTTTCCTTCGCCGGCAGGGACGTCGAGCACCAGCTCACCAGCCACGCCGCCTTCAGCAAGGGGAGCCAGACCGCGCGAGCGCAAGAAATCGCGGTACGAAAGTTCGGCGCCTACTACGGGGTCACGGTCCTCCTGCAGGGCCCCGCGGGGCAAGTCGAGCGCCAGGGGCGCATCCTCGCGGCCCGGCTGGACGCGATGCCGCACTCCCTGGTGATGTCGCCCTGGGTGGGCGGCTCGGCGCGGATCGCGGGGCTCAGCCCGCGACCGGGCGTCGGGGCCCTGCTCGTCCGCGTGCTCGGCTCCTCCGGCGATCAGATCTCGGGCCTGGTGCCCCCGATCCAGCGCCGTATCGACGCCACCGTGCACGGCCCGGTCCGGGCCGGCCTGTCCGGCCAGCCCGTGCTCGTCGAATCGATCCAGAACGCCGCTGCTGAGACGACGTCGGTCGGCGATCTGGTCGCCGTGCCGATCCTCCTCTTCGTCTTGCTCTTCGTCTTCCGTTCGGTCATCGCCGCGATCGTGCCGCTCGTCGCCGGCGGCTGCGTCGTCGGCGCCACCCGGGGCGTCGTGTTCCTGCTCGACGGCGCCGTCCAGTTCGACTATCTCGTCGTCGGGATGGTCGGGATGATGGGCCTTGCGCTCGGCGTCGACTATTCCCTGCTTGTCGTTTCCCGCTTCCGTGAAGAGCGCGACGAAGGGGCCGAACCCGACGCGGTGGTGGCGGCAACCGTCAAGGCCGCGGCCCGCTCGATCGTTCCCGCCGCCAGCGCGATGCTCCTCGCGATGCTCCTCGCCCTGATCGCGCTGCCCTCCGTGCTGGTCCAGTCCGTGGCGGTGGCCCTGATCGTCGTCACGGTGTTCAGCATGGTCTCGGCCGTGTGCATAGTGCCCGCGGCGCTCAAGCTGCTGGGAACGCGGCTCGACCGCTGGTCGTTGCCGAGCCGGGGCGCGGCGGGAGGCGGGCGCCTGCGCTGGTCGAGGCGGATCGGCCGGCGGCCCGGCGCCGTGGGAGCGATCGTCGTCGGCTTGCTGATCCTCGCGACTCTGGCCTTCAACCTCGAATCCAGCGTTGGCAGTGTCGCCATGCTGCCCGCCGGGGACCCCGGTCGCCAGGCTCAGGAAGAAGTGGAAAGCGCCATGGGACCGGGGTGGGGGGCGCCGACGGAAGTCGTCGTGGACGGCCGCGGCAGCCCGGTGACCTCGAGCAGCCGGTTGAACGCGATCGCCGCTTTTCAGCGCCAGGTCGAAGATGACCCCGGGGTTGCCTCGACGGAGGGATTGGGTCGCGTCGCCCGGATGAGCCGCAATGCCGGACACATCGAAGCGCAGTTGGTCGCCGAGGAAGAAGGCCTCGAAGATCTCCAGTCGGGCCTCGCTCGGACCGGGGACGGCTCCGCGCGCTCCGCCGCCGGCTTGCGCCGCGCCGCCGCCGCCAGCGGCGAACTGGATTCCGGGATCGCGGTTGCCGGGGGCGCCGCGAGCGGCCTGGCCGGGGGCCTGTCCCGGACCGGCGCTGGCTCGACCGGGCTCGCGAAGGGACTCGGACAGGTCGGCGAAGGAAGCGACGAGGTGGCGCGCAAGACCGGCGCGGCGAGCGACGGGCTGCGCCGCCTGAGCAACGGTCTCGACCAGGCGGAGGAAGAAAGCGGCGAACTTCGCGGCAGCGCTCGCCTGATCAAGAACGCGATGCGCTCGGGCGAAGCGGATCTCGACCAGCTGCACGCACCGTTGAGCGACGCCGAAAAGCGGCTGGCGGCGGCGCTCGAAGCCCTGCGCCGTATGAGCGCCGGGAGGTCCGACCCGGAATACGCGGCCGCCCTGGCCGCCGTGGAAGAAGCGAGCGGCCTGCTCGCGGGGGGTGGCCCGCCGGCCGGCGAAGCGAGCGATCCCACCGACGCGGGCGTGGCCGCCGGCATCGAAGAAGCCGAAAGCGAGCTCGGCGTTGGGCTCTACCTCGCGGGACGACTCGACCGCAGCGGCAAAAAGGCAGCTCAGGGCATCGACAAGATGGCCCGCGGCTCCCGACACCTCGATCGCGGCCTGCGCCGTCTCGCCAAGGCGAGCCGGCGGATCGCCGACGGCGTCAGCGCGCTCTCGCGGGCCGGAGAGCAACTCCCGCCCGCGATGCGCAAGCTCGCCCGCGGCGCCGAGCGGCTCTCGGGCGGGCTCGATCTGCTCGAATCGGGGGCCGGCCGACTCAGCTCCGGGCTGAGCGAAGGCGCGTCGCGGGCGGGTCTCCTTCCGCGGGCTCTGCGCCGTATGGAACGCGGCCTGAGCCAGGGCAGCGAATCGCCGCTCCGGTCGGTTCAGCGCAAGTCACCCGGCGTCTTCGACTCCCCCTATTTCATCCTTGCCGGCCTCGACGGCGCCCCGCCGGGCCAGCGAGCCCAGCTCGGTTCGCTGATCGACCTCAACCGGGGCGGCGGCGACGCTCGCCTCCTGATCATTCCCCACGACCGGCCGAACACCGTCGCGGCCCAGGAGACCATCAAGCGGATCGAAGGGGACGCGGCGAGTCTGGCGCACCGGACCGGCATGGAAGTGGTGGTCGGCGGCGTCGCGTCGGCGAACATCGACGCAAACAACGAACTCCGCCAGGACGCGCCGCTGATACGGATCGTGCTCTCACTGATCAGCCTGATCGTGCTCATCCCGCTGCTGCGCTCGCTGACCATCCCGATTCTCGCCGCGCTCATCAACCTGCTCACCGTGAGCGCCAGCTTCGGCGTGCTCTCGCTGCTCGTCAATCACTCCCTGATCGGCGGCCCGGGTTATGTCGAAGCGACGATCCTGCCGGCGGTGATCATCGTCATGTTCGGCCTGGCGATCGACTACGAGGTCTTCATCTTCGCCCGCATCCGCGAGGAGTACATGCGGACCGGGTCGACCCGCGAGGCGGTGAACATCGGTCTCGAGCGCAGCGGGCCGGTCGTGACGGGCGCGGCGATAGTGATGATTGCCGTCTTCCTCGCCTTCTCGGTGATTGACCTGATCGCCGTACGCGACTTTGCCGTCGTGCAGGCAGTGGGGATCTTCATCGACGCCTTCATCGTCCGGCTGATCGTCGTGCCGGCGCTGATGATCTGGCTGGGAGAGCGCTGCTGGTGGTGCCCGCGCTGGCTCGACCGGCTGCTGCCCGGCGGTCCCTCAGCCGAGCAGCCCGCTGACGCTCTCGCGCACGGCGGGGGATAAGCGGAAGCGCACGGCCGGCCGGCCGGAGGTGTGGCCGTCGCTGACCCCACGCCGGGACTCGATCACGCCCTCGGCTTCGAGCGCCTCGAGGTGGCGGCGCAGGGTCTGGTAGCTGGCAGGACCCCGGTCGGCGAGCTCGGTGGCGCTGGCTTCGCCGAGGCGGGCCAGCGTGCGGAGGATGTGCAGGCGAACCGGGTCGGCAACCGCATCGAGCCAGCGCGTGCCGGAGCCGTCCTTCACCGGCGGCCTCAGGCGAGCGAGCAGCGCGCCTGGTAGATCGAGAGGAAGCCGGACTCGAAGCCGCGCCGCGCCATGCGCAGGTAGAGGCGCCAGACGCGCACCCGTTCGGGACCGGCGAGGCGCAGCGCCTCGTCGAGGTTCTCGTCGAGCCGGCTGGCCCAGTGGCGCAGCGTCTCGGCGTAGTCGGCGCCGAACTCCTCGACGTGGCGGGTGACGAAGCCGGCTCGCTCGAGCGCCAGCAGCACGCGCGAGAGGTGCAGCGGTTCGGCATCGGGGAAGACGTAGCGCTCGGAGAACGGTCCGGCGTCAGGGTCGCTGTGGCGCAGGCGGGCGATGCCGTGGTTGAGCAGCCGCCCCTCGGGCTCGAGCAGCGCGGCCAGCGCCCCGGCGTACTCGTCGATCCGCACCTCGCCGACGTGCTCGACCATGCCGATGCTGGCGATCGCGTCGAAGCGCTCGCCGCTCGCCGCCAGGTCGCGGTAGTCCATCACGCGGATCTCGACCCGGTCGCCGACGCCGGCCTCCTCGGCCCGCTGGCGGGCGCGCTCGGCCTGGGGAGGGGAGAGGGTGATGCCGAGCACGCTGGCGCCGTGCTTGGTCGCCGCCCAGAGCGGGAAGCTGCCCCAGCCGCAGCCCACGTCGAGCACCCGGTCGCCCTCCTTCAGGGCGAGCTTGCGGGCGACCATCTCGAGCTTCGCTTCCTGCGCCTCCTCCAGGGTCTCGGCGCCTTCGCGCCAGACCGCGCAGCTGTAGGTCGTCGACTCGTCGAGGAAGAGCGAGAAGAACTCGTTGGAGACGTCGTAGTGGTGGCGCACCGCCTCGGCGTCGCGCTCCTTGCTGTGGCGGTGGCCGCTGGGCCGCAGCTCGGCGGCCGGCCGGCGCGGCGGCCGGGCGATGCCGGCGGCGCGCACCGCGGCGAGCGCCAGCCTGGCCTGGGCGCCGCCGTCGAGCGCCGGCGGCTGCCAGCTGTCGAGCAGCTCGATCACCGCGTCGATGTCGTCGACCTCGATCTCGCCGCTGACGTAGGCGCGACCGAGCCCGAGCTGGCCCGGCGCCCGCAGCGCGTGGGCCGCGGCACGCGGCGAGCGCACGTAGAAGGTCGGCCCGTCGCCGTTGCTGGCGGGCAGCCGCGTCCCGTCCCAGAACTCGACCGCGAAGGGCCGCTCGGGAATGCGCGCCTCGATCTCGCGGCGCAGCGGAGCGGTGGTGGCGAAGGCCATCGCCGCGCACCCTACAGGCGTCGGGGCGGCGAGCGCCAGTCTTTACCTTTCTCGTTGCCCCAACCCGTATGATCCTCGCTCCTCATGGCAGGCGCGGGCCCCCTCCCCTCCGATATTCAGCCGGTCGCCAACGAGACCCGCGACCGGATCATCACCGGCCTGGTGACCGTGGTCCCGTTCGTCGCGCTCGGCCTCGCCGCCTGGCAGGTCTGGGGCGAGGCGCTGCACTGGAGCGACGTCTTTCTCTTCTGCGGCATGTACTTCTTCACCGGGATCGGGATCACGGTCGGCTTCCACCGCCACCTCACCCATCGCAGCTTCAAGGCGAAGACCTGGCTGCACGGCCTGCTGGCGATCCTCGGCTCGGCGGCGATCGAGGGCCCGGTGATCTCCTGGGTCGCCGAC
>Ga0055470_10000037_pt1 | contig 10632 bp, 9 predicted proteins | sample MayberryNW_TuleB_FD_57676 | JGI IMG/M metagenome (GOLD analysis project Ga0055470, IMG submission 57676) | Wetland microbial communities from San Francisco Bay, California, USA, that impact long-term carbon sequestration - MayberryNW_TuleB_D1 | ecosystem: Environmental > Aquatic > Marine >...
TCGAACCGGCGACCTCCTGGGTGCGATCCAGGCGCTCTTCCAACTGAGCTATAGCCCCGAAATGGCCGGTTTGCGGGGATTTTGGCCCGGCAAGCGGCGGTTGCGTTGGGGGCAGTTTACCGGCGTTGTTGCTCTGGGGTGCGGCGAGGCGATCCGCTTGGCGCCCGGGAGGGTCTAGGGCCGCCAGCTCATCGAGATGATTCCGCGGAGGGGCGCCGTGAGAGGTAGGTCGGACGTGCCGTCCAGCTTCATGACTCGGAGCGCGTAGGAGGCTCGGTCGCTGGTCCAGGCGCCGTACTGGTTTGCGGCGTAGACGATTTCGCTGCCGTCGGGGGAGAAGGCCGGGTCGAGGGCGCCATGGGGGTTGCTCGTCAGCTTTCGCTGGGCCTTGGTGGTCGGGTCCATCGTGTAGATCTGAGGGGACTGGCGGGCATTGGCGCCGATGCCCTTGACGAAAGCGATTTCGCTGCCGTCGGGGGAGAAATCCGCGTCCTGGGGGTTTCCGGGACCCGCGGTTAGCCTGCGGAGGTGGCTGCCGTCGACCCTCACCTCATAGATCTGAATGCGGCTGGTGCGCTTGTAGCGGCGCTCCCAGGCGAATGCCAACCACTGGCCGTCTGGCGAGAAGGTTGGCCCGTAGACCGCGGTTCCTCCGTGGAGCGCGATCACCTTGTGACGGTGGGTGCCGTCGGCGTTGACCGTGTAGATCGTGGTGCCGGCGTCGAAGACGATCTTTCCGCCGTCGGGGGAGAACTGCGGGTCTTCGCCGCTCGCCCCGGGGCGCGTTATCGGGTGGGCGCCGCTGCCGTCGGCTCGCATCACGAACAGGCGACCGCCGAGGCCGGGCTTGTGCAGGTAGACGATCGAGTCGCCGTCGGGTGAGAGGTCCGGCGAGTGGTCGCCGTAGCGGTCGTTGTAAGCCGAGGTGGAGGTCAGCTGACGCAGGTCGGAGCCATCCGAATTCATCGTGTAGACCTGGTACGACCCGGTGCGATTGCTGGAGAAGCAGACCAGGCCCGGAGAGGTGGCCGCCGCCGTGGCGACGGCGATCGCCAGCGTGGCGCCCAGAACCCCGACCAGCGCAAGCAGACCGCGCAGGGCGCGACCTGACGATCGGTGCACTTCGGCCTCTCCTGCCCGACGGGTCACGGCGATGTGAGCCTATCCCTCCTCGGCCTCATGAGCCGACTTCAACCGCTTCGTCCTCGTTCACTCGGAAACCATGACCCTTGCCCGCGCCGGCGACATCGGTGCAGGTGATTCCCTCGCTGCTCGAAGTGCAGCGGAAGCCTGAGTCCTGAGTGGTCTTTCCGATCCCAAGAACCGGAACGTGATCGCTGGGAAGCGGCCAATTCTGGAAGCAGGTCAGCGGCACCTTTGAGCCTTCCGGGTATTCGGTCTGCAAGACCGAGCAGAGGCTCACCTTTCCATTGGGCTTCAGCTGAGCCGAATGGGTCGGCGGTTCGGGTTCCGTCCCGCACTCTGCGCCGAACGACGCGATTTGGCACCACACCTTGCGGTTCGGGCTCATGAAGTTCGTCAGGCGCAACTTCCCGTTTGACCCGCCCTGAACGCCCACCGGTTCGCCCGAGCCGGGCGCCATCAGCCCAATGTAGCGGTGGGATCGCTGCAGGCAGCCGGCGGGATAGTTCGCCGGGGGCGGCACGGTGACCCTGATGCAGCGGTAGATCCGGCGCCCGTGGAAGACCCCAGGCTGCGAGAGCCGGACCTTCGCCCAGGTGATGATGCGCTTGCCTTCGGCGACGTTCGGCACGTCGGTGTCCGAATTGCTCTTCCCCGTCGCCTTGGCCACCGTCAAGCCCCAGCCCCTCCAGTGGAGCTTTTCGAGAACCCACTGGCCGTCTTCGAAGAGTGGAAAGCCCGAAGGGCGCGAGACGAACGGATTCGGGATCGGCAAATGCTGACCAACGAGCGCCACCGCCGAGCTTGGCCGTTGGAAGAAATAGATTTCGTGAGGCCCCCCACGTCGATTCAAGGTCGCCGAGTCGGCACCCGAGCGAGCGGTTGAAACGCAAGCGATAACGACGACAACCAGGGCTGCCGCGGCGAGAAGGCGGAGGAGGACTCTCATCGTGATGCGTTCCTTTCTATCGTCCGAATCGGCGAGCTGATTGGCGATGCTAGTCTGCTCGCTCTGGATGAGTTGGCAAGGCTTAGCCGCCGGTGGAGCCCGACGGTGACAGACAAGCCGACGCAGATCCTCGGCGACGCTCTGCGCGCCGCCAAGTCGACGCCGGGGCTCACCTAAATCTCAAGGCACCGTGGATTCTGACCGACTCAGACCTGCGCGCTTCTGCCGCTCCTGCGGCGTCGAGCTGAGCGATCCGGCCGGCCGCTTCTGTCCGAGCTGCGGGGCGGAAGTTGGCTCAGCACCGGCCCCGAAGAAGAGTCCCGGAGGTCGGCGCTCGCGCTGGTGGGTGCTCGTCCCGACCGCAATCGTGGCGGTCGCTGCGGGGGTGGTGATCGTGGTCGCCGGCGGCTCGTCGAATTCGAGCGGCGGTGGCGAGATAACGACGCTGCCGAGCCCAAACGACCTGCCGCCTCAGATTGTGACGATCGTCAGTCATGTGCCGGTCGCGCTGGGAACGGTCACTAGAGCGGAGCTGAGTCATGCGCTGGCGCAGAGCGCCGCCCAGAAGGGCCTCGATTCGTCACCGGCGCCTGGCAGCTCGAAGTACGACAAAACCGCGGAATCGGCTCTCGAAGAACTCCTGAATTCGATCTGGATCCAGGGTGAGGCAGCCGAACTGGGGATCGACGCCACAGCGGGCGAAATCGCCGCCAAAAGGGCCAAGGCCAAGCGGGAAGCGTTCAAAAACGAGGGTCAGTACCGGAAGTTCCTTGCCGAAAACCACTACACGGAGGCCGACGTTCGTGAACGGGTCAAGGATCAGATCCTCACCACGAAGATGACGAAGCGGATCGAGGGCGAAGGCCAACCGAACCGGCAGGCGAAGCAAGAAGCGCTCAGCAATTTCGTCAAGCACTACACCACGAAGTGGCGCGCCCGCACTGTGTGCATGCCCAGGTACGCAATCGAACAGTGTCGGAACGGACCCGCCCAGCGCGAAGCGTCCACCGGCCACTGACCGCCGCAGGTGGCTCTCAGCTCGATGCCGCACGCGCCCTCCCATCCCTGATGCGCCGGGACGCCGTTCTCGCGGCGGCAATGCTGGCGCTGGGCCTTTGCCTGGCGCTGCCGTTTGCCCGCTCGGGACCCCACTGGTACACGGACAGCCTCTACTACGAGGCGCAGAAGCTTGAGGTGAGGGGGGTGCCGCAGCCGGTCGCCCTGCGCCGGGTCTTCACGGGGGAGCTGGCGCGGCCGCTGCGGGGACGGTTGCCGCGCTCGGCGCGCCGCAGAGCTGAATACGCGCGCTTCTACGCCCGCCGCTGGACCGTGCCGGCGCTCGCCGCCGCGCTGACGCCGATCGCCGGGACTGCGGCGCTGCGGGACGCCTCGCTGCTCGGCTGGGCGATCCTCGCGCCGCTGCTCTTCCTGCTGCTGCGGCGCCGCTTCTCGCGATCGGTGAGCGTCGCCGCCACCGCGGTCTCGATGGTCCTGCCGCCGCTGCTCACCTGGGCGCCGGCGCCGCTCGTCGACAGCTGGGGGCTGAGCATGCTGGTCGCCGGCCTGCTGCTGGCCGACCTGACGCGCGAAGACCTCCGCTGGCTGCCAGCCTGGATCGCGGTCGTCCTGGTCGGCTCCTTCACCCGCGACATCGGCCTGATCCTGATCCCGGCGACCGCCTGGCTGGCGCTGCGCACACGCAGCCGCGGGATGGGCCTGACCACCGCCGCCGGCGCGCTCGCCTCGCTTCCCGCCCTGCTCGTCTCCTCGGTGCCGCTGCGCGAGAACCTCGCCTACATCGTCAACGGCTTCAGCATCCCGGACCACCCGGCGAGCTGGAGCTGGATCGCCGCCAGATACCCCGGCGCCGTGCTGAGCACGGTCGGCTCCGACCTCGCCTATCCGTTCCACGTCGGCGTGCCGCAGGAGGTCCTCGCCCTCGCCCTCGCGATCCCGGTGCTCGCCGGGCTCTGGCTCCTCGCCCGCGCCGCCCCCTCGCCGTTCATGGTGCTGATGCGCGGCGCCGCCCTCGCGGCCACGATCCCGATCCTGCTCTCGCCCAACTACACCGGCCTGCGGATCGAGCTGGTCTTCGTGCCGGCGATCGCCGTCGGACTGGCCCTCGTCGGCGAGCGAATCGCCGGCCTGCGCCACCGAGCCCCCGGCGCCCCACGGCCCGACGGCGCGCTCCCCCGGGGCGAGCGCCCCTACCCCGCCACCTGGCCGGCGTAGCGCTGCTGGCGGCGCAGCTCCACCCGCCGCTGCCACCACTGGCGCGCCTGCTGCCACCAGGTGTCCTCGAAGGACGGCCGCAGGCGAGCCTGGAGGACGATCGCGCAGGCGGCGATCATCAGCAGCAGCGCCACGACGACCTGAAGCTCCCCGTGGTTGAAGAAGTTGGAGCTGTAGGGGCTGGTCGCCGTGAAATCGGGATCGGTCGCGATGCGCGCGTTCATCCCGATCGCGTTGCCGACGCCGGCGAATCCCCACTGGGCGGCGATCAGGTGGGAGAGCCACTGGATCGGCTGGCCGAGGTCCTTGGTGGTGACGATCGCCCCCGCGAAGAGCAGCTGGGGCAGGAGGATCAGGGGCAGGAAGCTGGTCGCCTGGTTCTCGCTGCGGGCGAAGGCCGAGAGCATCAGGCCGAACCCCATCCCCACCCAGCTGACCAGCACGCATATCTGGATCACGTGCAGCTCCGCGTTCGGCGGCGGGTTGCCGAGCGGGCGCAGAGCGAAGACGATCCAGATGAAGAGGACCGTCTGGATCGCGGTTATCGCGCCGATCACCAGGCCCTTGGAGAGCAGGTACGCCTCGGTGCGTACCCCGGTCGCCAGCTCGCGGGTCAGCACGCTGCGCTCGGCGACTATCTGGCGCACCGAGGAGATCGCGCCGAACCAGAGCGCCACCGTCACCATCAGGAACGAGAGCTGGGCGCTCTGCGCGGCGTGCTCGGCTTCGCCCAGTTCGTTATAGGCGAAGACGTCGGCGTGGAAGAGGAAGGCGGCGCCCAGCGCCAGGATCAGGACCTGCACGGCGAGGATCGCGGCGTTGCGGCGGTCGCGGAGGAAGAGGATGCTGTAACGGCGGACGAGAACTCTGACTTGGGGCAGGATCCGCCGCCGGGGTATCGCCCTCGAGGAGGCGAGGCGCTGCGCCGCCGCCGGCTCGGCCCGCTTGCGGGGCTGCTCCTGCTGCTCCGCCTCGTCGGCGAGCTTCGCGTAGACCTCCTCGACCCGCTCGACGCCGAACGCCGCGGGCGCTCCCCGCGGCGGGCCGAGGTAGGCGAGCCGCCCGCCGGGCGCCATCACCGCGACGCGGTCGCAGAGGTCGAGGCTCTGCGTCGCGTGGGTGACCAGGAGGACCCCCTGCCCGTCGTCCGCGAGCCGCCGGGCCAGCTCCATCAGGCGCCGCTCGAGCCCGGGATCGAGGCCGGTCGTCGGCTCGTCGAGCAGCAGCAGTTCCGGGCCGCTGATCAGCTCCAGGGCCACCGCCGCCCGCTTGCGCTGCCCGCCGGAGAGGTTGCCGATGCGCCGCTTGCCGATGTCGTCGAGGCCCACCTGACCGAGGACCCCGGCGATCGCCGCCTCGCGTTCCGCCTTGGTGTGCCCTTCGGGCAGGCGCAGGCGAGCGGCGAAGGAGAGCGCCTCCTTGATGCTGAGCAGATGGTGCAGGGTGTCGTCCTGGGGGACGTAGCCGATGTCGGCCTGGCGCAACCCGACGTCCTCGCCGCGAACGGCGACGCTCCCGGCGCTCGAGGGGCGAATTCCACCCAAGGTCTTCAGCAGCGTGCTCTTGCCCGACCCGCTGGGCCCGACGATCGCAACCAGCTCCCCCGGCTCCAGGGTGAAATCGGTCGGTTGCAGAAGGGTGCTGGCGCCGGCGATGACCTCGATGTCATGCGCTTCGAGCAGGCCGGGCCCGTCCGGTGCCGGTGCATCCACCGATGCGGCCACCGGCGCATCCGCCTGCACCGCCCCGCACTCCTCACAGAATTTCCAGTCGGGATCGACCGCTGCTCCGCAACTGGTGCAAAACGTCGCCGTCGTCATCGCGCCGGTGAGCCTACAGTGACGTTCGGTACGCGCATCGTTCCGTAGGCGCCGTTAGGCTTGCGCGTCTTGAGCGGGTTGGGGAAATGCATTACAGATGACCGCTGACTCACCACAGGCGGGCACGGGCGACGGACGCGCCTGTCAGCGCTGCGGCGAGCAGCTGGCGCCGCAGGCGGCCTTCTGCCGTTCGTGCGGGGCAAAGTACGAGGCGCCGCCCCCTCCGGCCGAGCCGGTCGCCGACGCCCCGACGACCGAGCTGAGCGCCGCGGAGACACCCACGCCGGGGCCCGTGTGTGCGGCTTGCGGGGCATCCCTGGCGCCGAGCAGCGCCTTTTGCCGCGCCTGCGGAACTCCGGTCGGGGCGGATGCGGCGCAAACGCAGAAGCTCCCCGCGGCGCCTCCGCCCCCACTCCCACCGATCTCACCGCCCCCTCCGCCGAGTCCCGCCCCGCCTCCCGTTGCACCGCCCCCGCCGCCACCGGTTGCCGGAGGTGGGCGGAGCAAAGCCCCGTTCGCGATCGGCGCGCTCGTCCTCGTTGCCGGGGCCGCCGCGGCTGTCGCGATCGTCCTCACCAACGGCTCGAGCGCCAGCGACTCGACCACCACCGTCGAACGCCTCGCGACGCCGGCCGCCGAAGCGAGACCAGAAGAAGAACCGGCCGGTGAAACGGTCGAAGCCGAAGAAGAACCCGTGGAAGCCGAAGCCGAAGTGAGCTCCTCGGGATTCCCGGAAGTCTCGCGGCCCGCGATGGACGAAGAAATCAGCTCGCTGCTGAGGAATTACCACGAAGACATCGTCGACGACGAATTCCAGGGCGCCTGGGCGCTGCTCTCCTCGCGCAAGCGCCAGCAGTACCTGCGGGAATACGGCTACCGCAAGTGGACGGTCGACCAGGGAACCCTCACACCGTATCTGCGACCCGCCGGCGTGCAGGCGAGTGTCGTGTCCCTCGAAGGCGACGGTGTGGCGCGGGTGGAGGTAACCGGGATGGGTTGGGACAAGCCCGGCGCCCCCTGCTCGGAATGGTCGGGCTTGACCTGGGTCAAGTTCGAACACGGCGAGTGGACCTATGACCCCGGATACTCGACCACCTCGGTCCGGCGCGCCACCTGGCAGCCGCGCAGCACCCGCCTGCTCGGCGGCGAATGCGCGGAATGAGATTCGGCCTGAGCCGCGGGGCGACCGCGCTGCTCGTGCTCGTCGCGGTCGCCGCCGTCGCGGGGTACCTCTATGGCTCCAGTCGGGGCGGTTCCCCGGCGGCGTCCTCCGCAAAGGCACACGTCAGGGCGCCTGCTGGGGAGTCCTCCCGTGAAGCCGCTCAGCGGGCCCGGCTGACCGCCGAGCTTCAGCACGGCGTCGATCGGGCCGCGGCCATGGGCGGCACGGCCGAGGGAGCGATCATGCTCGGCGCGTGGCGCGCGCCCGTCGTCGTCACCTCCGAGGCGCGTGGCGAGGGACGGTTCATGCGCCTCTGGAGCATGAGCAAGGTGCCGACGGCGATCGCCGTGCTGCGCGGCCTGGGCTGGGGACGGCGCCCCGGACGGCCGATCTCGCCGGAGCTCGACGAGGCCCTGCACGGAGCGATCACGCGCTCGGAGAACTGCCGGCAGCGACGCGTGGTGCTCGAACTGCAGCGCCTCTCGGGAGGCACGGCCGCTGCCCGCCAGGCCCTGCGGTCGGTCTTTCGCGACGCCGGCGCGGAGGTCAGGGTCGGCACCCAGATCGCGCCGCCGGAAGCGAACTGCCTCGAATACCTGGAAACCCAGACCGAACTCGCCGAACCGCTCGCCCCGGCGCTCCTGCTGGGCACCTCCACCTGGCGGGTAGGCGACGCGGCGCGGCTGGCTCATGCGCTCTCGGTCGACGCCTACGGCGCCGCGATCTCGCATGAGGTCCTGGGGCTGATGCGCCTGCCGAAGCAGCCCAGTCGCGAGGTGGTTCCGGGGGAACTCACCGCGCCGCTGGACTGGGGCGCCGGCGAATCCCTGCCCCGGGGAACCGCCTACAAGCCGGGCTGGGGCGGCAGCCTCCACGGCAATTTCCTCGCCGGTCAAATCGCCATCGCCGACCTGCCCCGGATCGGTCGTGCGGCGCTCGTCGGCGTGTTTCATCCCGACGAGCAGCCCTCGCGCGACGACCCTGGGATCACCGCCGCCCCGGCAGCGCTCGACGCGATCTTCTCGTCGCTCGGCGGATAGGGTTGGCGACGCATGGTGGAGGAGGCAACTGTGTACTGCGGTTCCTGTGGTGAGGCGCTGCCGGCCAGCGCTCGGTTCTGCCGCTCCTGCGGAGCCCCGCAGGAGGACTTCGCGACGCAGCAGACCGTGGAAACGCCGCCGGCCCCGATCGCTTCACCTCCGACTCCGACTCCGGTCCCACCGCCACCTCAACCGCCCGCGCCGAGTCCCGCACCCTGGTCCCAGCCGGCCGTCCCGGCGGTCTCCAGCGGGGCGGGCCAGGCCTTCGCCGCCTGGCTGGCGATCGCCGGCGGAATCGGGATGTGCTTCATGGTCCTCTACGAGATCGTCTACGTCCCCCTGCACCACGACCTCCCCGTCTTCTTCGACCAGGCGCTGCAGTTCGGCGACCTGCTCGCGTTCGGCTGCGGGGCGCTGGCAATCGTGCTTGGCGCGCTTGCCCTGCGGCGGACGCCGGCGAATGGACAGACGAGCGGTGCGGTGTTGATGGCGGCCGGCCTGCTGCCGGTCGTCCTGGTGGGCGTTTGGGCCTTCCCCGAAGCGCTCGGCATCGAATTCATCTTCAGCAGGCCGTTCTATTTCGGCTTCGTGTACTTCTGCGAACTGGGCCAGGCGCACATCGGCAGCGGATATGTGGACGGCCACGTCCAGGTGCCGCTGCTGGTTTCATCGCTGGCCGTCTCCTTCGCCGGCTGCATCATGGCCTTCACCCGTGGGCCGGGCGCGACCGGTCCGGCTTGGCAATGAGCGAAGGCCGCCGCCGTCCCTCGGCCGGGGCGGTCTTCCTCGTGTTCTCCCTGGTCGTGGCCGGAGGAGCGATCGCTGCTGCGCTCCTGCTCAGCGGCGGTGGCGGCGCATCGGTCACGACGGTGGTGAGAGAAGGCGGAGGGCAGGGGTCCGGAACCGGTTCCTCCAGCGCCACGTCGACCGCGCCGGGGTCGATCGAAGCGGGGCGTTACGTCCAGGCGGGTTCGTTCAAGTTCACGTTCGATGCCGAAAAGGAGCGCCGGCGCCTGGCGGCGGACGGCATCGATGTGGAGGTCGTGCCCTCTGACGAAGCGCAGCAGCTCTACCCCGGCTTCGAGGTTCTCCTGGGCGGCCCGCTTCGCTCGGGGTCCGAGGAGGCGAGTCTGCTGAAGCGGCTCCGTCACAACGGCGTTCCCTCGGCCTTCGCCCGGTCGCTCACGCCCGCCCCGTCGCAGGGACCGCTCGGTGACGAGACCTGGACCGGCAAGCTCGAAGAGACCAGCTCCAGCAGTCCCAAGCTGGATCGCACCCATGCCGTCACGTTCGTGACGTCCGAAAATGGCGCGGAGGCCACTCTCACTTTCCACGACATCGACTGCACCGTAGAACTCGAATCCGAACCGTCCTCCGGGCCCGTCCTGCAGTTCGGGCGGAGCTCGGGGTGTTTCTCGGGAAGCTGGCAGGTGCGTCAGACGGGCAGCGACCTGATTCTCACCCACCTACCGCCGAACAGCGACACGATCGTCCTCGGCGAACTTCACCTGCGTTAAATCCAGAGGACCGCTTTACGGTTCGAGCGCTTGGGAGACGGTCAGGCCGGTGGATTCGCCGATTTCCCCGCCTTCGGTGTAGGTGGTGATTCCACCGGGGAGGATCGTCGGGCAGGATTCGCCTTCTTCTTCGTAGGAAACCTGTTCTCCGGTCTTCAGGTCGATCGTTGCCAGCTGGCCGTTGACGGACATCAGCAGCTGGCTTTCGGTGACACCGCAGACCTTCCCGGCCGGCAGGGTCCATTCCTGTTCGCCGGTCCGGTCGTTCACCCCGACCCAAAAGGTCGTTTCGGCCGAAGGGTTCTGCCGCTCTTCGAGCACGATGCCACCGCCCTCGCCGGCGAGCGAGACCGATTCGCCTCGCGGACGCCGCCATGCCACGTGGAAGTCGGGCAGCGCGTACGCAACCGCGTAGGGCTTTCCGTCTTCCGGTTCTTCGACGAGAATCACGCGCTTGCCGTCGGAGGACATCGCGGTCGGCGAAGCGCCGCTCCCGTCCCATTCGAGGGCGCCGCGCGCAGCCATGCTCAGCTGTTCCTGCTGCTGGTAGAAATCGGCGTCGGTGACCAGCGTGCCGAGCACCTGACCGTTGCTGGGATCGATCGCCTTCAGTCCCGGAGTCGCATACCTGTCTTCGGGGACCGCGATCGGGTAGTCGCCAAGCACGCCCTCCGCATGCACCCCGGGTTGGACCTCACCCGTTTCGAGATCGATCACCCGCGCACCGCCGAACACGGGGTCCGTGCCGCCGAAGAGGCCCCAGCGGCCG
>Ga0055470_10000039_pt1 | contig 10323 bp, 11 predicted proteins | sample MayberryNW_TuleB_FD_57676 | JGI IMG/M metagenome (GOLD analysis project Ga0055470, IMG submission 57676) | Wetland microbial communities from San Francisco Bay, California, USA, that impact long-term carbon sequestration - MayberryNW_TuleB_D1 | ecosystem: Environmental > Aquatic > Marine >...
GACTTCGCCGACAAGGTGCTCTCGGCGATGCGCAAGCAGTTCGGCGGCCACGACGAGAAGCCCTCCTAGGCGGGCCGCGGCGTGGCGATCGAGCTCGAGGTCGTCGCCGACGAGAAGGCGGCGGGCCGACGTGCGGCGGAGCTGGTCGCGGCGGCCGGCGCCGAGGCGGCGGCGGCGCGCAACATCTTCTCCTTCGCGATGAGCGGCGGCCGCAGCCCCTGGGGGATGCTCGCCATCCTCGGCGAGGAAGACTCGATGCCCTGGGAGCGGACCGAGCTCTTCCAGGTCGACGAGCGGATCGCCTCGCCCGGCAGCGAGGACCGCAACCTCACCCACATGGTGCTTGGCCTCTCGATGGAGCACCAGTCGACGCTGCGGCCGATGCCGGTCACCCAGCGAGATCTCGAGCAGGCGGCGCGCGAATACGAGAGCTCGCTGCCCGAGCGCCTCGACTGCGTCCACCTCGGGATCGGACCCGACGGCCACACCGCCTCGCTCGTCCCCGGCGACCCGGTGCTCGAGGTGCGCGACCGGCGCGTCGCCCTGACCGGGACCGAGTACCAGGGCCACCGTCGCATGACCCTCACCTACCCGGCGCTCGCCGAGGCCCGGCGGATCGTCTGGCTCGTCTGCGGACCCGACAAGGTCGAGCCCCTCCGCAAGCTGCTCGCCGGCGACCCCACGATCCCGGCCGGCCGGGTCGAGAACGACAGCATGGTCGTCGTCGCCGACGAAGCCGCCGCTCCGAATTAATTCCGCGGAGGGGGGCGAGTTTTGCTCGCTGCGCCCTTATAGAGCCATGACCACAGGCTCAGTCTCCTCCCATCCGCCCGCCATCGCTCGTTCAGTATTGCCTCCCGGCTATACTCACCCCATGGCCAAGGTGATGATCTCGATCCCCGACGGACTCCTCGACGCTCTCGATGCCGAGGTGGCCCGTCGCAACACCACTCGCAGCGGTCTCCTCCAGGACGCCGCCCGTCGAGAGCTTGGCCTGCTGCGCCGTGACCGGGCCTCGCTGATCGCCGACCTCGACCTGCTCAGCGCCGCCTGGGCCGGCCCCGTCGACGCGGCCGCCCTCGTCCGCGCCGATCGTCGCCGCGACCGATGAGCGCGCCCGCCGTGACCGGCGCCTGGCTGGTCGACGCCAGCGTCGCGGTCAAGTGGTTCCTGCCGGTCGAGCGCGAGCCCGACGGCGAGCTTGCCCGGGCGGCAATCGGCCGGCTCGCGATGCGGACCACTGCCCTCGCCTTCCACGAGGTCGGCAACGTGCTGACGATCCACTCGGGCTGGCCGGCCGAGAGGATCGCCTCCGCCCTCGGCCTGCTCGAAGAGATCTGCGGCGACCCGGTCGAGCTGCGTCCCGAGGACCGCGCGCTCGCCGCCGAGCTGGCGCTGCGCCACGATCTCACCTTCTACGACGCCTCATACGCCGCGATCGCCCGCCGCACGGATCGGCGCCTGCTCTCGGCGGACGCCGACTTGACCGGTCCGGGCTTGGCCGTTGAGCTCGACACTGCCATGCGTTAGCGAATTCGCTAACATAGCCCAATGACCGCGTTGGACAGCCGCATGGCCGCGCAGGTCGTGGCTCAGAGCGGGTTGAGCCAGGCCGAGTTGGCCCGCAGGGCGGGAATGCCTCGATCGGTGGTCAACGCCTACGTGAAGGGCACGCGCGAGCCCGGTGTCGATTCGTTGGCTCGCCTGGCGGCGGCCGGAGGGTTTGAGTTGCGGCTCGAGCGTCGCCGGCCACCCGTTGACGCCGAGCGAGCCTCCGAGATTCTCGTGCAGGTGCTCGAGTTGGCCGAGGCGCTTCCCTATCGACCCCGGCCCACCCTCGACTATCCGGATCTCAGGGAGCGTCTCTCGGTGAATCGAGGCTCGCCGTGAGCGAGCTCGTCGAGCAGCTGCTCGCGATCCACGATGCGCTGGAGGGCGCAAGCGTCCCGCACGCTTTCGGCGGGGCGATTGCCCTGGCCTACTGCGTGGAGGAGCCGCGGGGCACCCGCGACCTCGACGTGAACATCTTCGTAGATGCCGCCACCGCGCGGCGGACGCTGGGGCACCTGCCGCCCGGCGTGAAGGTGCGCGAGCGAGACATCGCGGCGGTCGAGCGCGACGGACAGGCGAGGCTCTACTGGGACGGCACGCCGGTCGACGTGTTCCTCAACAACGTTCCGCTGCACGAGGCGGTCGCCAACGACGTCGTCTGGGTGCCGCTCGCCGGCCGCCAGGTCCCCGTCCTCGATTGCGCCTCGCTGGCGATCTTCAAGGCCTTCTTCGACCGCACCAAGGACTGGGCCGACATGGAGGCGATCGCGCAGGCGGCGCCAGAGGACATCGACATCGCCGCGGCGACTATTGCCGACCTGGTGGGCCCGGAAGACCCGGCAGTGGAGCGCCTCGAGAGCCTGATTCCCGAGCACGTCGGATCTGGGCGCAGCCTGCGGCGCTAAGCCGTCTCCAGCGACACCGCGTGGTTGGCAACGATGCGACCCTCGGGGTCGTAGCGGCGCTTGACCTCGGCGAGGCGAGCGCAGACGTCGGGCGGCAGAATCGCCTCGACGTCGCAAGGGCGTTCGGTGAAGTTGTAGTACGAGCCCTCTCCGGCCCAGGGCCGCATCGTCTCCTCGATCTTCTTCAGGTGCGCGGGGATCGCCTCGCCGAGCTCCGGGGTCATCGGCATGCCGACGCTGTACATCACCCAGCCGCAGTCGAGATGGGTGAGGGCGCCGCCGTCCGGGTCGGGCCGGCCGAGGGCGCCGCCCAGGTGGCGGATCTCGGTGAGCAGCAGCGGCGAGCCCGAGCCGGGGCCGGCAAGGCCGACGAAGGCCTCGATCGCCTCGTCTGGCAGCTCGCGGATCGTCACTCCCTCGCCGATTCCCGGTACCGGGTTCTCCGGGTCCATGTGGATGTGGCTGAGTCCCGCGGTCGGCATCTGCTCGAAGGTGTCCATGATCGGCTCGCCGATCTCGTACAGCGGCGCGAACGCCTCGCGCCCGGCGGCCTCGTCGCCGATGCAGGCCCCGTCGATCGTCAGCAGCGGCGTGCCGCGCAGCGGCTCGGGGACGTCGGGGATCGGCGGCGGGGTGACGAAGCGCACCACCGAGGTCACCTCGTCGCCGACGCCGGCCGCCCAGTCGCGGTAGGCGCGGACCGCCTCGGCGCCGACCGCGGCCGGGAAGAGCAGGGCGCCGCCGTAGGCCTCGGCGAAGGGCAGCAGCTCGACCTGAAGCGCGGTGACGATCGCGTAGCCACCGCCGCCGCCGCGCAGCGCCCAGAAGAGGTCGGGGTCGTTCCCGGCGTCGACCGTGCGGGGCTCGCCGTCGGCGGTGACCAGCTCGATCGCCCGCACCCGGTTGCAGGCGAAGCCGTGCTTGCGGCCGAACCAGCTGAGCCCGCCGCCGAGCGTGAAGCCGATCGAGCCGACGTCGGGCGAGGAGCCCGGCATCGAGGCAAGCCCCTGCCGGTTGGCGGCCTGGCCGAGGTCGACCGAGAGCACGCCCGCTTCGACCCGGGCGGTCCCGGCGCCGGAGTCGACCTCGATTCCGCGCATGCGCTCGGTCTTGATCAGGACGGCGTCCTCGAGCGAGCCGCCCAGCGCCGCGGCGCCGTGGCCGGTCCCCTGTCCGGAGACCCGCAGCCCGTTGGCGGCGGCGAAGCCGACCACGGCGGCGACGTCCGCGGCGCTCTCGACCAAGGCGACGGCTTGCGGCCGCTGGTCGGCGATCAGGTTCCAGGCAGCGCGCGCCTCGTCCCAGTCGGGATCGCTCGGGGTTGCGATGCGGCCGTCGATCGACAGCCCGCTGAAGTCAGTCATCTTGGGGGTCTCCTTTGGATTAGGACAGCGTCAAGCGCTCGACGGCGCCTCCGGCCCCCACCAGCACCGCGCTCACCATATCCGGCGGAAAGAGGCCGTGGGCGGCGACGCCGGGGTCCGCCTCGAGCCCCGCGGCGAGCGCCGCGGGGTCGCCGATCTCACCGCGGTAGTCGGCGATCGCGCCGCCGTCGGGGCTGCGCGGCACGTCGCGCAGGGCGACGTCGGGTCCGAGGCGCTCGAGGGTCGAGGCGAGGCCGAAGGCGAAGAGCTCCAGCGGGACCGGCGCGCGGAGCGCATCCACGGGCTTGCTCGAGTCGGCGATCACGACGAAGCGCTCGGCCGCCGCGGCGACGATCTTCTCACGCAGGTGCGCCGCCCCGCCGCCCTTGATCAGCCAGCCGTCGGGCGTCACCTGATCGGCGCCGTCGATCGCGATGTCGAGCCGCGCGAGCTCGGAGAACTCCTCGACCGGGATGCCGAGCGAGCGCGCCTGCTCCTCGGTCGCCACCGAGGTCGCCACGCAGCGGATGCCGGAGAGGCCGCGAGCCGCGATCGCCGGCAGCAGGTGCGCGACGGTCGATCCCGTCCCCAGCCCCACGGTCATCCCGTCCTCGACCAGCTCCGCCGCCGCCTCCGCCGCGATCCGCTTCTCCCCATCGCCAGACACGCCGCCGCACTCTACCCCCGCCACCCGGGGACGTGCCGTCCCTAAGGGGTCGCCGGTGGTATCCAAGGGGCGGCACGTCCCCGTAGGCTTGCGGGGAGATGGAGGCGCGGATTTGGGTGAGCGACGAGGGTGGGGGGCCGCGCTCGGTGGCGCTGGGGGAGGGGCGCACGGTTGTGGGACGGGACCCGGAGGCGGAGGTTCATCTCGACGACGAGGCGGTCTCCTGGAACCACCTCGAGATCGAGAGCCGCGGCGGCGTGCTGATGGCGACCGACCTCGACAGCCGCAACGGCACCGCCCTCAACGGCGACCCCCTCGACCGCCCGCGCCGCCTCCGAGACGGCGACACCCTGATCGTCGGCGCCCACCGCCTAGAAATCTCAGACCCCGTCCCGGGTCGGGCGGGCGGGACCGTGGCTGCTCCCGGCGGCGCGATAGCCCTCACCGAAGACGAGCGCGCAACAGCCACCGCGCTCGTTGCTCCGTACCGCAGCGAGGGCGCCTTCGCCGGCCGCCCCGCCACCCGCGCTGAGCTAGCCGAGGCCCTCCACATAAGCGAGCGCACGGCTCAGCGCCGCCTCGACGCTCTCGCCGCCAAGCTGGAGATCTCCGGCGAGGCGGGTCGTGAGCGCCCCCGCCTGATAGCTGCCCGCGTGATCGAGTTGGGCCTCGATCGCAGCTGACTCGCGCGGCTCCGGCATGGAACGGATCGAGCCAGATGTGGCTCGGTGGGTGACGCTTGCGTCGTTTCCACGTGCGCCTTCGCGGTTGAGCATCGGTTGAAACAGCAATCGACCCGAAAAGGGGAGTCCGATGTTCAAGCGAATCGCAATCACCGCATCTCTGGTCCTACTGGCCGCGGCGCTGCCGGTGGCCTCCGCATCCGCCCTGCCCGCGCGCAACGGCGCCGTCGTCTTCTCGATGGTCGGCGCCGAACGGGTTGTCGAAGGCGAAGGCGCGGCTGCGACCGAAGTCACGAAAGAGAAAGGCGGTCTCTACGCCGCCAAGGAAGGGCGCCTCAACCAGCTGACCGAAGACCCCGGCGACAGCCAGCCGGATTTCTCCAGCGACGGCCGCACGATCGTCTTCTCGCGCGGCGGCGACATCTATTCGGTGCGCGCCGACGGCTCGGGCCAGCGGACGCTGACCAGCGGATCGGAGCTCGACGAACGGCCGGTCTTCTCGCCCAACGGCAGGATCGTCGTCTTCGAGCGCCGCTCTGCTCCGGGCGCCCCGCGCGACCTCTACACGGTGCGGGCCGGCGGCGGCGCCGTGCACGCGCTGACCTCGACGCCGGCCGACGAGCACGAAGCCTCCTTCTCGCCGGAGGGCGGCACGATCGTCTTCGTGCGCAGCTTCGGCGAAGCGGGCGGCGGCGCCAGCGACGACCTCTTCTCGGTCCGTCCGTCCGGCGCCAGGCTGCGCCGGCTGACCCGGACGCCGGGCCTGGACGAGTTCGCCCCGCGCTACTTCGCCCACGAGAACATCGCCTACAGCCGCGGCCAGAGCGGCGAAGGCCCGGACGCCTACGCCGACGTCTACACGATGCGCGGGAACGGCGCCCACGCTCGCCCGCTGGTGCGCGGCGCGGGCTCGGCCTTCGTCGAAGACGTCGCTCCGGGCGGCCACGCGGTGCTCTTCCGGCGCGACCGCGGACTCTGGGTCAAGCCGATCGGCCACGGCCGGGCGCGCAAGGTCAGCGAACTGCCCGACGGCTCGAAGACCAACGCTGTCTTCTCCTCCGACGGTCGCCGCGTCGCCGCCTTCATCGCCGCCGAAGAAGAGGAGTCGCTCTCGGCGATCGACGTCGCCACCCGGCGCCGCACGAACCTGGTCGAAGGCTTCGACCCGACCGAAGGCGGCGAGGGCGCCACCACGATCGGTCCGGTGATCACCTGGCAGCCGGTGCGGCGCTGAGCCCATCCGGTTCTTCCGGGGGGCTCCGCACGGACTCCCCCCGGCTCCAGCGCGAAGGGCTCCCTCCCGGCGGAGGGGGCCCTTCGTCGTTGGCCGGCGGTATAACCGCGGCGTGGCGGACCCCGCGATCGGCTCCACCCTCGCCGGCTACCGGATCGACGCGCTGATCGCGCGCGGCGGGATGGGCGTCGTCTACCGGGCGATGCAGCTGGCGCTCGAGCGGCCGGTGGCGCTCAAGGTAATCGCCCGCGAGCACGCCGGCGACGAGGACTTCCGCCGCCGCTTCCTGCGCGAGTCGCGGCTCGCGGCGCAGCTCGAGCACCCGAGCGTCGTCCCGGTCTACGACGCCCGCGAGGAGGGCGGCGAGCTGATCGTCGCGATGCGCCTGATCGAGGGCGGCGACCTGCGGGCGCTGATCGACCGCGAGGGGCCGCTCGAGCCCGCCCGGGCGGTCACGCTGCTCGCTCAGGTCGCCGAGGCGCTCGACGCGGCCCACGCGGCCGGCATCGTCCACCGCGACGTCAAGCCGCACAACGTCCTGGTCGAGGGCGAGCGCGCCTACCTCTCGGACTTCGGCCTCGCCAAGGCCTACGACGAGACCGGCGGCAGCCGCGCCTCGGTGGTTGGCACGGTCGAATACATGGCCCCGGAGCAGTGGCGCGGCGAGCGGGTCGGCCCCGCCGCCGACGTCTACGCCCTCGGCTGCGTGCTCTACGAGGCGCTGACCGGCGTTGCCCCCTATGCGCGCAAGGAGTCCGACGCCGAGTCGCGGCTGCCGCGCGGAATCGAGGCCGCGATCGAACGGGCGGTCGCCAAGGACCCGGCGGAGCGCTACCCGAGCGCGGCGGCGCTGATCGAGGCCGCCCGCGAGTGCCAGGGCGCGACGCCCGCCGCCACCAGCGTGCTCGGCGAGCGGCCCGAGAGACCGACCGTACGACTCGGCCAGGCGCCCACGGAGGGGTCAGTCGCCACCGCCGGCCGGAGCCGCCCACGCCACCGCCGTCCGGCCGGAGCCGCGTTCCTCCTCTCGATCGTCGGCGGCATCGGCGCCGTCGTCGCACTGGTCGTCCTCGCCGCGCATCTGCTTGGCGGCGGGGGCCCGTCGGTCTCCGGCCCGGTCCGGGTCGCCGACCCTCCGCTGCGCCTCGCCGCGGGCCCGCACAGGGTCTGGGTGACGAGCGCCGCTGACGGCACGCTCTCGGCCATCGACTCCGGGACGCTGGCGCTGGGTGGGCGCTTCCGCCTCGGCAAGGGCATCTCCGGCGTGGCGATCGGCGCCGGCTCGGTCTGGGTCTCCAATCCGCGCACCGGCGCCGTGCTTCGCGTCGACCCGGACGGACGGGTGGGGGCCCGCGTCGAGGTCGGCGGCCGTCCGGGGGCGATCGCCTTCGGCGGCGGCCGGATCTGGGTCGCCGACGAGGACGGCGCCGGCGTCACCGCGATCGACGCCCGCGAAGCGCGGATCTTGCGGCGCGGGCTCGCTCCCCACGTCGCCCCGCTGCGCCTCGCCACTGGCGCCGGCGGTCTCTGGGTCAGCAGCGCCTCGACCGGCGCCGTGCGCCGCATCGACCTGGGCACGCTGGCCGTCGGCGCCCCGATCCTCGCCGGCCGCGGCCCCGCCGGCGTCACCGTCGGCCACGGCCTCGTCTGGGTCGCCAACAGCCGCGGCGACACGGTCACCCGCGTCGACCCGTCGCTCCACACCGTGGTCGGAGCTCCGACCCCGGTCGGCGCCCGGCCGGGCGGCATCGACGCCGGCACCGAAGCCGTCTGGGTGGCGAGCTCCGCCGAAGCGAACGTGACACGGATCGACCTCGAAAGCGGGCAGGCGGTCGGAGATCCGGTCCCGGTTGGTCCCGATCCGGGCGCCGTGGCGGTCGGCCCCGAAGCAGTCTGGGTAGCGAACAACGGCAGCGGCACCGTCACCCGCATCGAGCCGTAACGGTCGAAGCTATTTCACGACCACTGCGTTGGAGGTGCCGACGGGGATGTATTCGTATTCGGTTTCGCCTTCGGAGTTTTCGATTTCTCGCACTCCCTCGACGGCAACCGAGATCGTCTCGCCGGCCTGCTGTGAGAGGGAGTGATCTCCGGGCGCGAACGTTTCCCAGAACTGACCGCCGCCGAAGAGTTCGGTCACGTCCAATCCGAGCCGGTAGGAGTTCGGAACGCCGTCGATCGTGGCGCGAGCGGCGTAGGTGGCGCGCCCGCCGACCACGGAGGTGCAGCCGCAGGCCCTCCAGGCGAGGGACAATTCTCCCTGCGGCCCCGCGTAGAGGCAGACCGTCGAGCAGTACGGTGCTTCCGCGGTGAAGCTGACGGTCTCTTCACCGGAGTCGCCGCTCCCGTCCCAGGCGCGCACGACCACCTGCTGCGGGCCGGAAGGCCAGGTGGCGGCGGACATCGATCCGGTCGAGGGATCGATCGAGCCATAGAACGTTTCGCCGATCCCTGGCGGGAAGGCGAGCGGGACCCTGGCGCCGCTCTTCGTGTACCGGTTCGCTTCCCAGGTCACCGGTTCGCTCGCGCCGCTCGCTCCGAATTGCTGTTCGTAGTGAATCCCGAAGATGCCGTTGGGAATCTGGCTCGGGGAGATCGTTAGGTTGTTCTTCGGTTGCACGGTCAGGCTCGCGTACTGGGAGTCGAGATAAGACGATTCGAGATCGGCGACCAGGATCCATTCGCCCGGGGAGACCGCGGTGCAGGTGTGAGCACTCTGGTCGCAGGAGCCAAGTCCCTCGCAGTACGCGGTCGTCCTGGTCGTGGTCGGCGATCCGCAGACGCTCGGCGATCCCACGTATTCCATCCCCAGCGTCGTCCGGTCCGTCACGTCGCCGAGGTCGCGTGTGCCTTCGTAGAGGTTCACCCGGTACCGCACGGTTTCGCCGGCTGTGATCGTCTTCACGTTGGGAGAGAGGACGAGTCGCTGGTGACCGCCCTTGCCGCTGCTGCCCTCATGCCACGGGCCGGCAACGAACCGCCTGCCGTTCCAGCGCCAGAGGCGCCACCGGCTGCCGGTGACCGCGCACCTGCGCCCGCTTTCCTTGGGTGCGGTTTCGCGGATCCGTGTCCCAGTGGACCCGACTGGCCCCGCGGCGATGGCGGTGAAGATGCCCCGGTAGGCCCAGACTTTGCGCCAGCCGCCCCGCCCGCGGCGGAATGCGATCCAGCGATTGCCCTGGTTGCGGCACTTCCCTGCCGGTAGGGCGGCGATCATCGTCGCGCTGCCGCGACCGGCGAACGGGCCGCAGAGCACGGCGATCGGCGCCGGGCCCGAGGTCTTGCCGTGCGCCGTTAGCGCCCTGCGTGCGGCTTGCCGGCCGCAGCCTTTAGAGCCGGCCCTGGAGCCCTTCGGGCTACCGAGGGCGAGCGCCGTCGAGGCGAGCATCGCGATCAGAAGGGCGCATCCGATGACGTTCAGCAGGGGGCGGATCGATCTCATCGGTAGCGCGGGAACGTACCAGTTCGCAAGCGCAGGTAAGTACCGTTTTCGGACGGACAGCCGCCTGGTTACGGCTCCGAGGCAGCGGGCAATAGGATCGGATGGGCATGGACCGCGACATCGACCAGCTCGCGATCGACACGATCCGCACCCTCTCGATCGACGCGATCCAGAAGGCGAACTCCGGCCACCCGGGGACGCCGATGGCGCTCGCGCCGCTCGCCTACACGCTCTGGCAGCGCTACCTGCGCTTCGACCCCGAGGACCCGATCTGGCCGGGGCGGGACCGCTTCGTGCTCTCCGCCGGGCACGCCTCGATGCTGCTCTACGCGCTGCTGCACCTCGCCGGGGTGAAGGCGGTCGACCCCGACTACGAGGTCGTCGGCAAGCCCTCGGTCAGCCTCGAGGACATCGAACGCTTCCGCCAGCTCGACTCGCGCGCTCCCGGCCACCCCGAGTACCGCTGGACCTCCGGGG
>Ga0055470_10000040_pt1 | contig 10049 bp, 10 predicted proteins | sample MayberryNW_TuleB_FD_57676 | JGI IMG/M metagenome (GOLD analysis project Ga0055470, IMG submission 57676) | Wetland microbial communities from San Francisco Bay, California, USA, that impact long-term carbon sequestration - MayberryNW_TuleB_D1 | ecosystem: Environmental > Aquatic > Marine >...
CCAGGTAGCTCGTCGGGCTCATAACCCGAAGGTCGCGGGTTCGAATCCCGCCCCCGCTATGGCCTTATGGGTGACCAATCGGTTGCCTTGGCAAGAACTCAGAAGGTCCCCCACGCAGTGTCCCTCGTCCTGTCGCTGGCACCGATGCTCTGGGGGGCTCCGACCCAATCAGACCAGGCGAATTGGGATGGGCAGGAGGTGTGGGAGGCCGAGCGCCACGCAGCAGATCGCGAGCACCCAGACCGCGGTACGGATCTTGTCGCGGCGGCGTCGCCAGCGTCTATCGCGAATGTCTTCCCGCCGGTGCTCCAGGACAAGGTCCGCCGCCGAGGCGATGTTCGAAACGCGGTTCATGCGACACCTACGCTTGGGCCCCTTCGTTTGCTTGGACGAGGTGTTTGCGCCCTGCCTCCGTGATCTCCCAAATCCCCCGGTGAGAGGTGTCGCTTAGAAGACCGCGTTCCTTCATCCTCAAGCGAGCAAATCGGGCTCGGTTTCGCCAGCGGATTTCACCGGACTTCAGCGGTTCGAAGTCGCGTTCGGTCAGAACTCCTTGCATGTGCGCCTCCAACGCCTCGATCACGTCGGTTGAGGGCGCCGATCCGCCAGCTTCGTCGAGAACGCGAAGAATTGGGACCCAGTAGCCGTGGACCGGCAAGACTGAGCCGGGGGTTGCTCGCGAGGGCGGCCGGGTTGCTTCGCCGCCCGGGTCGCTCGCAGCATCGCCTTCGCCGGCTTCGTCGAGAAGGCGGGCGATTACGTCCTCTGGGCTGTCCTCAAAGGAGGTTGCACGCCTCAGGAGGCGCTGATACACGGGGTCTGAGATAGATACGTTGCGCATTTGAATAGAGTAACAAGTCTAGATTCTGCAATCAAGTACTTGAAACAAAATTTGAGGACTCGCACTTCCAAGGCAGCGTGTACGCGATGAGGTACACTGCGCTGATGGCAAAGACCGTTCCTGTGCGTGAGCTACGCAGCAACCTCAGCAGCTTGCTCGATGACGTAAGCGCTCGGCGTGATCACGTTCTGGTGACCCGAAACGGCACTCCCGCTGCGGCACTGGTTCCGATCGACGAGTACGAGGCGCTAGAGGAGACCGCCGAGGTCCTTTCCGACCCCGATGCCCTCTCCGCTTTGGAGGCGGGGCTTGCCGAGATCGAGCGGGGGGAAACGATCACCCTCGCCGAGCTCCGCAGCGAGCTGGCCGAGCAACGGCCAACCGCCAGTTGATTGGTGGCGCGGCTCGTCCTCGCCCGTCGCGCGCGTAGCGAGCTACTCGAGCTGGGCTGGCCGCTGATCGATGCGATCGAGGATGCGCTGGGTCTATTGGAGCGCGAACCGAGAGCCGGCTACTCGTTGCGAGGCAAGTTGCGCGGGCTGTATTCCCTGCGCGTAGGCGCTTATCGGATTCTCTATCAACTGACCGACGGGGAGAAGGCCGTTCGGGTGGCTGCTATCCGCCACCGTTCCGTCGCCTATAAAGGCGATCCCCGCTAGGCGCTGGCACGGCGAGGTGGCATGATTGGCGGCGTGGAGTCAGGGAGTCCGCCGGGGTTGACAATCGAGCTCGTTCCCCAGACGTGTTGGTTCTCAAATGTGCGAGATCAGGGGCCGTCCTCATGATCGGGCCATCCTTGGAAGGTCAAGGGTCCTTCTCGGATTCGTGTCAGGAACTACAGCTACTGGGTGTAGAGCACGAGGTTCAGGTCCCCCAGCGTTTCACCCGCGGCGAACGGCGTAGGCGGGGCGAAGGTCGCGTTGAGCCTGTCGGCGAGGAACTGGCTGGCGATCGCCTTCACATCGGTCAGTTCCATTCGGCTCGCCCAACTGATCCGGGTCGTAGCGGCCCCGGTGTCAAGGGTGGCGATCGTCCCGCTCGCCAGGTTCGCGCCCGATAGCCTGGCTAGGCCCGCCGACAGGGTCCTGGATCCAAGGTCCACCGTCGGCGTCAGAAGCAGCAGGTCCCCGTCTGGTTCTGGTTTTTGCAGCGTCAGGCCGCTCTCGCCGTTGATGAACCCCGTCGATCCGTCCGGCCCGAGCGTGCCGCTTGCGACCTCGAACAGGAACACCGGGGGATGGACACCTCTTTCTCCAAAGCGTTCCGAGGTTCCCCACAGCCCGATGTCGACACCCATCGATTCCAGTTTGGCGAAGATGGATGCTTCCCCGCCCAGGGCGATCATGCCGCTGGAGATCGTCACCGCCTCCGGCTGCACGAAGCTGGAGATGCTTCCCAGCGAGCGCCCGCCCTCGAAGACACCGGCTAGGCCAAGCGCCTGATTGAGGGCGAGGGCGGCACGACGAGTCAACCTCAGGGTGTGGACGGCGATCTTCGCGCCGAACCCCTTGGGCGCGCCGTCAATCTTCGAGAGCGAAGCGATCGTCAGCTTTTTACCGCCGATCTGACCGCGCAGTTGCTTGGCGGGAATGTCGAGGATCAGCTTGCGCACCACGACGCCGCGCCGCTGCTCCCGTAGCTTGAACCCGCCTTCATGGATGATGATGGCACTCGCCTCCGGCGCGTCGAGCTCGCCGTCGCCTGCAGGCATAGTCGCGGTGTGCCCCTGCACTCTTCCTGGCCTCAGCGTGACGAGCCGAACGTCACTCCCCTGCAGCCTCTCGTAGAGGCTGGCACTCAGCTTGAGGGCCGTTTGTCCCTCGCCTACCGGCTCGGTAACGCCCCAGGCAACCGGCACCCAGGCAAAGGCCAATGCGAAGATCGCAAGAGCGGTCGCTGCGAATGTCTGCCTCGGGGTGGTAGGCAAGGCGCAAAAGACCCTAGCCGAGCAGGACGCCCGAACGATTGCATCCGCTGCCACCGTGGGGCAACAAATGGGGCAACATGCCCCACGGATTCCAGGTGATCTCAGGTGATCTGGCTACCGCGAAAACCGCCCTAGAATCGCCCCCGTGATTCCAGCGGGGCTATGGGGGCTCGGCTCTTTTCGGCTCATGATGTGCGCGCTCCGTAATAGGCTTCGCTGTGGGAGCGCGGGTTCCGTCGGGAGGGGCGGCGCATTGTTGGTGAACGGTGAGGTCTCAATATCCGACTTTCCCCGTACCTTTCGCTCAATGTCGGGAGACGCCTTAGCAGGATCTACACCGCGCCTCCAAACGGTAGAGCTGTTCGCCGGCGTAGGCGGGATGGCGCTTGGATTGGAGCGCGCTGGCTTCAAGCCACGGTTGCTCGCGGATTTCGACTGGGACAGCTGCGCAACGCTGCAAGCGAATGCGGCTCGCCTCAACGCGTCTCCCGCCGACGTGCGGTGCGTGGATGTTCGGGAGCTCGACTACTCCGATTTCAAAGGGGTCGATCTTCTGTCCGCAGGGGCGCCGTGCCAGCCATTCAGCCAGGGCGGAAGGCTTCGGGGCGAGGACGACGACCGAAACATGTTTCCCGAGGCCGTGCGCGCCATCCGAGAGCTTCGGCCCCGGGCATTTTTGCTCGAGAACGTCCGCGGACTTCTTTTTCCGCGGGTCAAACCCTATTTCGACTATCTCGTCGCGGAGCTTCGGATGCCTTCCCGGTCTATCTCCGGCGTCACTGATTGGGAGGCGCAGAGGGAGGCGCTTGACGCGATGCCTCAAGACGAACATGAGTACCGAGTTGAGTGGAGAGTCATCAACGCCGCTGATTTTGGTCTTGGCCAGGCTCGTCCGAGGCTCGTGATCGTTGGTCTCCGCAAGGATCAGGAGGATTGGACCTGGCCGGAGCCGACTCACAGCAAAGCAGCGCTAGTAAGGGAGTTGCGCGCCGAGCGATATTGGGACTCTCATGCGGTGCCCGAGCGTGTTCGCCGCAGGGTCCGCCGCCGACTGGCGAAGAGCCGGTTGGAGACTGGCTACGGACAGGGGCGGCGCTGGCGAACGCTTCGCGATGTAATGCGCCAAGTCGGTCCCCCAGCGCGCAGTGCGCGGTTGACCCACGATCCGCTCCACACCTACGTTGGTGGCGCCCGTCTCTACGCTAAACACACGGGGAGCGTGCTGGACTGGCCAGCGAAGACTGTCAAGGCCGGCGTGAATGGCTCGCCTGGCGGGGAGCACATCGTCGTTCAAGACAGCGGCTACTTCCGATATCTGACGGTCAGGGAGTGCGCGCGACTACAGGGGTTTCCGAACCGATACGAGCTACCCGATCTACGCGGGAAGGCGATGAGGCAGCTCGGCAACGCGGTGCCAGTTCCACTCGCGGAAGCGATGGGGCGGAGACTCGCGGAGGTGCTAGGTGGCCAAAGCTAAGAAGAAAAGGGTCCGCGCAAAGCCCGCGCAATCTCGGGGTGGCGGTGAGACGGTCAACATCACGCCGACTCCGCGGATCCTTCAGGTGTTGGGGGACATCGAGTTCGAGCCCTGGCAGTGCGTTGCCGAGTTGGTCGACAACGCGTTCGACGAGTTCCTCTCGATCAAGCGCGCGAAGCTGTCGTGGAAGGAGCCACTCGAGGTATCGGTGTCGATCCCGTCCGGATCTACCCCCCGCAGAGAGAGCGCCATTACGGTTAGGGACAACGGGCGGGGTATGTCCCTCGATCAGGTGACCAACGCGGCTCGCGCCGGGTGGACCTCGAACGACCCATTCAGCAAGCTCGGCTTGTTTGGTATGGGCTTCAATGTGGCGACGGCCCGACTCGGACGGTTAACGAGATTGCTGACGACCCGAACCGGCGAGTCCGAGTGGACTGGACTCGAAATCGACTTCGAAGGACTCGGCGACGGTTTCGACGCGCCCGTCATACGGAGACCAAAGAAGAGCCCGGACGAGCACGGCACGATTGTCGAAATCGCCAACCTCGACCCGCGCAGCGAGTGGTTGCGCCGCCCCAACAACCAGAGGAAGCTGCGCGAGACGCTCGGTGGAGTCTATTCGTATCTGCTGAACTCCGAAAGCTTTCGCCTCTCGGTCAACGGGATCGCCGTAGAGCCAATTAGGCACTGCGTCTGGAGCTCAGAGCGCAGCGTCACTCGAAACAAAGAAGTGATCCCAGCCGTAATTGAGATCGACGAGCGGCTACCAGATAGAGCTGTATGCAACGTTTGCGGGACTTGGCAGGATCCGGATAACGAGAACTGCGACGAGTGTGGAGCTGACGGTCTCGAAGTGCGGGAGAGGCGGATCTGGGGGTGGCTCGGCATCCAGCGATACCTCGACGACAAGGAGTTCGGCGTCGATTTCCTGCGGAACGGCCGCAAGATCCTCCGATTCGACAAGAGCGTGTTCCAGTGGCGTGACCCCGACGACCCGAGCGGACAGGGCGATACGGAGTATCCGATCGAGCTACCCGCGAACCAAGGCCGAATCGTTGGTGAGATCCATATCGACCATGTCCCGGTGATCTACACGAAGGACTCGTTCGACACGAACGACCGCGGCTGGCGATTAGCTATGAAGACGGTTCGCGGGGAAGGCCCTCTGCAGCCGAAAGCGGCCAGACTAGGCGGGTTCGAGCAAAACATCTCGCCGCTCGGACGGCTTTTCACCGGATACCGACGCAACGATCCTGGGAAGAAATACCTAACGCCTGGGGACGGCAATGCGCGCGTCGACAACCCGGACTGGATAAAGAAATTCCGCGCCGGTGACCCGGAGTATCAGGAGGATACGAAGTGGTGGGATCTCGTCGTCAAGCACGACGAGATCGTCGCCGCCCGAAAGCGCGCTCAGGAAGAGCGTGAAAAGGCCGCCGACGAAGGCCTCGACGACCCCACGATCGAGTTCACAACCGACCCGGAGGATGGGGGGGACGGGCCGCCCCCCGAGGAAGAATCCGAAGAGCCGAAAACGGATCGAGAGCGGGTCGCCGAGCTGCTGAAGGTCGCTACTCCGGTGGCGGAGATCGACGGCACGTTCTCGGCCTCCGGCATTCCGGGGCGACCCGTTACGTTGGCGGCCTACGAGGTCGATGGTCACAAGCTGAACGTCGACGGCAAGCGCGTACCGGTCTGGCTAGCGCCGAAAAAAGGGGGCTCATTTGCCGCTTTCGTTGATCTCGATCATCCGCATTTCTCGAAGTTTGACGACGACCCAGCGGATCTCGTTTTAGTGGAGCTGGCGGCTCATCTCATCGCTCGAACGAACGGGGCGACGCCGCCGATCTCGGCCGTCTTCGCTTCGCTCAAGGAGCGCTACTTGAATTCTCGGACGATCGACCAAGCGAAGCTCGTCGCCTTGGCCACCCAGTTGCTCCGAGATATCAAGGAGCGGATGGTGGAGTGCGTCGCCGACAACCCGGAGCGGCCGTGGCGCAACGCTCTAAACGACGCCGAGCGCCATATCGCCAGGGATCGGGTGATCCAGGTCCAAAAGGTGGCGAACGCCGACGAAGCGATCGACGATGGGAGCTACCTCCGCTATGTCCCGGAGGGCGTAATTCCGCGCATCGTCGAGGAGTGGCCGGAGGCGTTCTTCGACGAGCGTCTCTTTCGCGTGCCGTACGTCGAGGTCGAAAGTCCGAGCGCCCGCCGCCAAACCGTCGCCACTATCTGCGGTTATTTGGACGACGTGTGCTGGCTGGCGGAGGCGCCGCAGGCGAGCACCCGTCCGCAGCTAATTAGGGCGCGCTTGAGCCTCCAGTTGCTTCCCGATGAGCTGATCGACATTCAGCCATGACCGGCGCCGTGCGTTCGGGAAGTTTCCTAGATGGTGACCGACTTGCGCGCGGAGGCCCGCGAAGCTTCTTGCTCGCGATTGAGCGGCTCCTGTGGTTCTTGGAGTTCGAGGATGTTCGGAATATCGACGGTCCGTACGATGAGGGGGGCGATCTCTTGGCCCTCCGCGGGGGCTACCGGTGGGTGTTCCAGGCGAAATGGAAAAAGATTGGATTGGTGCCCGAGAGCGCGGTCGAAGAGGTCGACGCCGCAAAGGCCTTCTACCAGGCTGACCGCGCCGTTGTCGCGACCAACCGATCGATGACGGCCAAGGCGGCGCGGAGGCGGGATCGCCTCCGCGGCGTCGGTGTTCGCGTCGACTTCTGGACGGATTCGGCGCTGAAGAAGTTCGCCACCGAGGTAATTGGCGAGTATGTGCCAGCGCGGCCGGCGCCGCGTCCGTACCAGCAGGATGCCATCGCGAAGGCTCGACAAGCGATCGAAAGCGACCGACGAGCCCTGGTGATCATGGCTACGGGGCTCGGTAAGACTGTTGTCGCGGGCGAGGTAATCGACTGGTGGCTTCGCGAGAATCCTTCGGACGATGTATTGATGGTTGCCCACGTTAAGGAGCTGGTTCGGCAGCTTGAGCGCGCGACGTGGAGGCACCTTCCGAGATGGATACCTACCCAATCGCTAACTGGCGATGACCGGCCTGATCGCCTAAGCGGAGTGACCTGCGCCACCGTCCAAAGCGCGGTTAAGGCGATCGAGTCGGGGTGGAGACCAGGGCTCGTCGTGGTGGATGAGGCGCATCATGCGGGCGAGGGCGGCTACTTCCAAGAACTTTTGGACGGAACCAATGGGTCGCCGGTCCTTGGCCTCACGGCTACTCCGTGGCGCGGTGACGAATACGACATCGCGACTCACTTCGGCAAGCCGGTGTTCACGATGGGGATCGCCGAGGGAATGGCGCAGGGCTATCTCGCGGAGGTCGACTATCGCCTCTTCGTCGATGAGCTCGATTGGCCGGCCGTATCGGATGCGAGCGAGCGCGGCTTGACCGTCAAAGAGCTGAACCGCCGCCTATTCCTCCCCCAGCGTGACGAGGCAGTCGTCGACACGCTGAGAGACGCATGGCAAGACACGATAGAACCGCGAGCCATTGTCTACTGCCGCACGATCAATCATGCCGAGGAGGTCGCGCAGTTCCTTCGCGAAGCCGGATGGAGACGTGCGGCGTGCATCAACGCGAACCTCTCGGTTCGCGACAGAGACTTGATGATGAGCGAATTTAGGGACGGTCGAATCCCCATCCTTACCGCCGTTGACATCTTCAACGAGGGCGTGGATGTTCCGGACGTCAACATTTTGTGTTTCCTCCGGGTCACGCATAGTCGGCGGATCTTCGTTCAGCAGCTCGGACGTGGGCTCCGCTTGGCTCCCGGGAAGGAAAGCGTGAAGGTCCTCGATTTCGTCTCCGATGTTCGGCGGATCGCGGCAACTCTCGACTTGCAGCGCTCTCTGGACCGCCTGGAAGACTCCGATATTGAGCGGGTCAAGCTGAGCCAACCGGTGGTCAAGTTCTCCGAACCTGAGATCGGTTCGTTGATGCAGGAGTGGCTTCGGGATGCGGCGGCGCTCGAGGACGCCGACGATGCCGCTCGCCTACAGTTTCCGGAGATTCCCGCCTGAGCCGATGGCCGATAGCGTCGATCAACAGACGAGGAGCCGAATCATGAGTCGGGTTCGGTCCAAGGACACCCGCGACGAGCTCGCGCTGCGCAGGGGGCTCTGGAAGCGTGGCGTGCGCGGTTGGCGCTGCAATGTTCGCGGGGTCTTCGGCACTCCCGACCTACTCTGGAAGAGCAGGAGGGTCGCGGTTTTTGTCGATTCGGCGTGGTGGCATGGGCATCCGTCTCGATGGACGCCGGGGAAGTTGCCTCCCAAATGGGACAAGAAGATCGCGCGCAACAGGTGCCGAGACGAAGAGGTCAATCAGGTGCTCGCCAACGAAGGCTGGACCGTGATTCGCCTATGGGATTTCGAGTTGCAGCGAGACCTCGAAAGCTGCGTTTCGCGGGTCGCCGACGCGGTGGCCGCTGCGAATCGGGGTCCATAGCCTTAAGCTCGATGGGTGGAGCCTTTTGATGCGCGGGCGTACCTCCAGTCGTTGACGGGCCAGACGATTTCGACTGTTACGGGCCGCCCCAACGAGGTGGTTGCGGTTCAGGGTGATGAGGTCCTTGTGCGCACGACGCGAAATGAGTCCACCGAGGGCGACCGGGTTCCTATCCGGTGGGTTCAGGACGCGGCGGACAACCTCTTCGCCAAAGGGGAAGTCGGGATTAATGTTAAAGAAGCGTCATATCGCAGCGCGTTTGTCGGCGCGGTCCTGGCCACCCTCCCCGGGGTAAAAGCGCTAAGCGGGCCGGCGCGGGTGGTCCTTGACGGCAGCTCGGGTGCTAGCCGCAACCCCCCGTGGGAGTACGACGAGCTTGTGCTCGCGCTCGATGTCTACTTTCGGGAGCCGCGCGCTAGGCAGTCGAAGGGAGACCCTGCGGTCGCGGATCTCAGCCGTGTCCTTCGGGCGCTGCCGTTGCCGATCGAGCGACCTGACCCCGAGCGCTTCCGCAACGTGAACGGCGTCTTCATGAAGCTTCAGAACTTCAAGGCAGTCGACCCCGACTACACGGCCGACGGGCGGACTGGGCTCGGCGCCGGCGCGACCCGGCGTGAGCGAACGCTGTTCGAGAGGTTCGCCGGCAAAGAGAACGCACTGCGAGCCCTCGCGCGGCAGATTCGAGAACGAGTCGAGGAAGGCGGGGACGCTCTTCCAGGCATCCCTGAGGATGGAGAGGGGGGCTCTGTCGAGGGCCGAGTCCTCTTCCGCGTCCACAAGATCCGAGAGCGCAAGAAGAGCGAGGAGAAGAAGCGGGCGGTCTTGAGGGAAACGGGTCGGCTTGAGTGCGAGGCATGCGGCTTCGACTTTCTAGCCAGCTATGGCGAGAGGGGCCGCGGCTTCGCCGAGTGCCACCACAAGCTTCCTCTCGCGGACGGCACGCGCACTACTTACCTTCGCGATCTGGCGATCGTTTGCGCGAATTGCCATCGCATGCTCCATCGGGGCGATCTGATCAGCGTGGAGGAACTTCGCAGTTTCATGAGCCGCGCTTAAGATGCTTGGTCGCGTCGTTCGGAGGGATTCCCGGGGCAACAGATGGGGTAACGTGCCCCACGGATTCCAGCCGATCTCCACGTAGCTCGATCTCACAGAAACCGCTCTAGACCGCGCTCCACGTAGTCGAGCCGATCTCCAGGTCCAGCCTCATAACCCGAAGGTCGCGGGATCGATCCCCGCCCCCGCTATGCGGCGAAAGCCCTGCAAATCAAAGGGTTTTCGTAAGCGTTCAGTCGCCAGCCCGGCCAGGGACGATCGCGGCGACCGTCGGAAGGGAGCA
>Ga0055470_10000043_pt1 | contig 9949 bp, 9 predicted proteins | sample MayberryNW_TuleB_FD_57676 | JGI IMG/M metagenome (GOLD analysis project Ga0055470, IMG submission 57676) | Wetland microbial communities from San Francisco Bay, California, USA, that impact long-term carbon sequestration - MayberryNW_TuleB_D1 | ecosystem: Environmental > Aquatic > Marine >...
AGCTGGTCGAGCCGAAGTCCTGGTAATAGATCAGCATCCGGCAGCGAGGATGGCGCTGCAGCCAGACGAAGAGTCGCTTGACGAAGCGGACATCGTCGCTGCCGTCAACGCCCCACTCGGTGAGGCTGAATGGCTTGCCCTTGAAGCGCGAGTAGAGCCGGAGCAGGGCTTTCCATTCCGGGTAGTTGGAATAGAAGTCCGTCCCCACCCAGTCGACGTAGTTCGGGCCGGGGTAGAAGTAGCGGGGGAGGTTCTGCTTGGTCGTCGGCGAGCCGCTCGGCAGCGGGCTCCAGATCACCTCGATCGGCGCCGCGGGCAGGCCGCCGGGCAGTTCGCCGGTCGCGGTGCGCAGGGGCGGCAGGTGCGCCTTGGCGAGGCGCGCGTCGATCTTTTCCAGCTTGCCGCCTCCGTGCAGGATCACGTACATGCGGCGGAAGGCCTGCTTGTACCAGTACGGTCGTTGCCCTGGTGAGACCAGGTTGCCTTCGCAGTCGTAGGCGGCGTAGATGTTCAGGCAGCGGTTTGGCTCGCCCAAGGGCCGGATGTAGGCGCGCATCTTCTCCGACCAGAAGAGGTAGTTGAGGGCGATCAGATAGTCGTCGCCGTAGCCCTGGGCGATCTGTCGCGGGTCGATCAGCTCGTGGCCGTCGTTGGGGTCGGCGGTGGTGATGTGCAGGACCGGACGGGCGATTGCCTTTTGCCAACGTTTGATCGAACCGGTCAGGTCGGCGCCCCAGGAGCGGAAGGTCTCGATGATCGGCGGGTGCTTGCCGACTGCTTCGCCGAATTCCGTGAACTGGGACGTGACTCCGCTGTCGGTCAGCCCAAAGAAGGTCTTGCCTGGGCCGGGCTGCAACAGACCGGCGCGCGCTGGCGCAGCCATGGCGAGCGTCAGCGTGATTACAGCCAGCGCTGCGAGTACCGTTCTCATGTCTCGGCCGCCATGCATCCGCGTTCCCTTCGACTGGATGGGCTCAAACACCTCCCTCAACACGGCTAGGGCGAGATGGTTTCCCTGGGCGGTTGCCGCTCTCACCGCCGTGGGGGCCGCGATTCGTTTCTCGACCCTTGGCCTGCAGAGCTACCGCCACGACGAGGCGGTGACCGCCGGGCGCGTGCTGCTCGACAGCCTCTCCGGAACCATGCACCAGGTCTGGGCGGGGGAGTCGACGCCGCCGCTCTACTACTTGCTCGCCTGGGCGTGGTCGCATGTGTTCGGAGTCCACGAGGTCGGGCTGCGCTCGCTCTCCGCGATGTTGGGGGTGGCCACCGTGCCGGTCGCCTACCTGATCGGCCGTGAGCTGGTCGGCCGTCGCACTGGACTTGCCCTGGCGGCGATCGTCGCCGTCGACCCGATGCTTGTCTGGTACTCGCAGGACGCCCGTTCCTACGCGCTTTTGGTCCTGCTCAGCGCTGCCGCGCTGCTCTTCTTCCTACGTGCGCGCCGCGGCGGCGCCAGAGACCTCGCCTGGTGGGCGGTGTTCTCCGCCCTTGCTCTTGCCACCCACTATTTTGCCCTCTTTCCACTCGCGATCGAGGCCGGCTGGCTGGTGTTGCGGTCGTGCTTCCGCTTGCGGGACGAAGAAAAGCACGACCGCAATGCTTCCGGGGTTGAGAGACGCAGGGTCTTGCTTGCGGTCGGCTTCGTGGTCGCGGCGGGAGCGCTGCTGGCGCCGATCGCGCTGCACCAGGCGCAGGGGAAGAACAACGACTGGATCGCGAGCTTCGGCCTCCTCGGTCGCCTAGAACGAACGGGGACCGGGTTCTTCGTCACCGAAACCGGGCTGCTCAAGCACGCGCTGATCCCACTCGCCCTCTACGCCGCCGCGGTTGCGTTGCTTCTGCTGCGCGGAGGGACGCGGGAGAAGCGCGGAGCTGCCGTGGCGGCCGTGGTCGGCGGCGGCGCGGTCGCTCTGGCGCTCGTCTCGGCGGCCGTTGGGCAGGACTTCGTCCTCGACCGCAACCTGCTGCCCGCCCTGATTCCACTCGCGGCGATTGGCGCCGCCGGCGTCGCCGCACCGCGGGCCGGTCGTCTCGGGGTAGGCGTGGGGGCGGCCCTGGTCGTCTACCTGCTCGCCTTCTGCGTCTACGCCGACTTCCGTCCCGCCCTGCAACGGGACGACTGGCGAAGTGTGGCCGATGCGATAGGCGCGCCGCGCCGCTCGCGGGCGATCCTCGTCTGGGAGCAGGGCGACGAACCGCTCGCCTTCTACATCGGGGCTGGAGAGGTACGGGTCAAGCGAAAGCAGTGGCGGCGCGCGCCCGTTCCGGTCAGCGAAGTCGATGTCGTTAGCGGCCGCCCACCGCCACCGCGCCACGACGTCCTTCCGCCCGGCTTCACGCAGGTCGAACGCGTCACCGTCGGCCGCATGACGCTGATCCGCTACCGCTCTGCTTGGCGCAGGACCCTGGGCTGGGGGGCGATCGTTGGCAATTTCACCGGCTACTCGAATAACGCGGTGCTGCTCGACGCCCCGTCTCGCTGAGCGCCCAGCGCGGTTGTTCTCAGAGCGTGGTCAGCCCGACGCCGGTGAGCAGGACCGCCGCCAAGAGCAGGCGGCGGTCGCTGCCAAGCGCCGCCAGCGGGATCAGCCAGGCGACGTACCAGGGGACGAGGAAGCCGGTCGTGCAGAGCAGCGCGACCGTCGCCCAGCCGGCGCCGGCGATCCAGTCGAGCTCACCGATCCAAACGCGTCGCAGAAGCCACGCCACGATCGCCGCGAAGGCCACGGCGAGCAGCAGGCTGACGGGCTCGGCAAGGCCGGGCATGCCGGCGGCGCGGAGCAGAAAGCCGGCGATGCTGTGTTCCCCGCCTTCGGCCTGAATGCCCTGCAGGGTCGTCGCGATGCGCAGCGGCCCGGTCCCGAAGAAGGCGTAGCCGAGCCCCGCGACGGCCGTCGCGCCGAGCGCCGCGCCGAGCAGCAGACCCCCCTTATCGCCAGCTTGGCGGCGGCCGCGCCGCGCGGCGTAAGCGAACGGGAAGAGGAGGCCGGCGCTGAGCTTGACCGCGGCGGCGGTGATCAGAAGGGCGCCGCCGCTGCGCTCGCGCTCCTGCAGCAACACGCATACGGCGGCGACCAGGATGGCCAGCATCAGGAGGTCGTTGTGGCCGCCACCGACCCCGAATACGACGATCACGGGGTTGAGGCCGACGAGCGCGGCCGCCTTCACCGAGTCAAGCCCCCGCAACCGGGCGGCGCGCCAGGTGAGAGCGACCAGGGCGAGGCTGGAGAGCGCCGCCACGGCCTTGTAGGCGAGCACGTTGGCGGCGATGCCCAAGGGGACGAGCAGGTAGCTGAGCGCGGTGAACAGCGGCCCGTACACGGTCGGCGTGCCGAGCCACTGTGAGCCGATCAGAGGATGCAGCGCTTCCATCGGGAAGGCGGCCGGGCCGTGCAGGTAGGGGTTCGCGCCGTAGAGAGCTCCGACCTTGGCGTAGGCGGCGTAGCTGAAGACGTCGCTGGAGAAAAGCGGTGGGCCGAAGACCGCGATCGCGTGCAGTGCGACGATGCAGGCGACCACCGCCCGCGCCGGAAGCTTGTGGGCGGTGCGGGTCGCGACTGCGTAGGACACGAACATGACGAGGAACGTGGCGACGAGCGCGGTGAGGCCGAGTTTGAGTCCGAGGTCCTCAAACGGCCCGGCCAGCCAGCCGGGCAGCGGTCGCAGCGAAGTCGGCACGACCAGTTCGCTTCGCGTCGCCGAGAGGCAGATCAGCAGGCTGGTAGCGAGAAGGCCGGAGACCGCGAGCCATCCGAGCGGCGCGGCGGGCGCACTCGGGCTTCCGAGCCCCCAGCCCGCGAGGCGCGGTTCGCGTAGACGGCCGGAATCCACGCGCGGAGCTTCTGGGAGAAACCTTAAGGCGAGATGAGAATCGTCACTCTCATGGGCTCCGCCCCGTGGGACCGGCAGTTACCGGGCATCGGGGGGTCGACGGCGCGGCGCCTTGACTACTTCCAGCCGGGCGCTTGCGCGGCCTGCTCGATCCACGCGCCCAGCTCTGCCGCTTGCGCCTCCTCCAGGGACCTGAGCTTGACGTAGCGGCTGCGGCCGGTTTCCCCGAGCGGCGGCGGCGAGTCGAAATCCGCGCCGCCGAAGAAGACCACGTTCACCGAGACGTCGTAGGCGGCCATTTCGATGACCCAGCCGAGGTCCGGCAACCCGTAGAAGGGCCTCTTCCACTTGACCGCGAACTGGAGCCCGGGGATCCTCTCCCGGATCTGCTCATCCAGCGACTCGACGATCGGATGCAGGTCCGGCATCACCCGCGACATCCACTGCTCGACCTCGCCGTGACCCTCCGAAGGCAGCGGCGGTTTGCGAGTGGAGTTTGCCTTTCGCTGCATTGCCATATTGACTTCCCCTGGTACGTATCTCTGGACGGGCGGTCAGAATAACGTCGCCCGCCAGTCGACCAGCGCCTACAGCGCCTACATGGAGAGACCCGGCCTGAGTCGCTTGATCAGCAGGGTCGTTTGGGGCGGAGACAGCAAGCCCTACTACGACAGCATGCGCGCGGTCGCCGAGGTTGGGGACGGCGGGACGATCGTCGACTGCCCGTGTGGCGCCGGGCCGGCGCTGCGCGCCCTTCGCCCGGACGCCGAGGTTCGCTACATCGCCGCCGACCTCTCTCCCTCGATGCTTCGACGTGCTCGCAGGCGAGCGGCATCGCGCAACATCGATAGCGTCGAGTTCATCGAATCCGACGCGACCGACCTCCCGCTGCCAGCTCGCAGCACCGACCTGTTCCTCTCCTTCTGGGGTCTGCACTGCTTCGACGATCCCCAGGCGGCGCTCGCCGAGTCCGCACGAGTGCTGAAGCCCGGCGGCCGCCTCGTCGGCTCCTGCTTCGTCCGGGGGGACGACAGTCTGCGCCAGCGCCTCCTGGTCCGTCCCGGCTCCGGCGATTTCGGCCAGGTGGGCACCGAGCCCGAGGTCGCCGCTTGGCTGGAGGCTGCAGGTTTCGAGGCATCCAAATCCGTTCGGTCCGGGCCGATGCTCTACTTCGGCACTCGGCTTTCTGGTTCGCTCTAGTCGAGGATGCGGCGGACGAAGCTCGACTCGGCGTTGGCGTAGGCCTCGCGGTCGTGCGCGAACTGTGAGGCACATGTTGGCGGCAGGGTTTCGATGGCTCGTATCCCCCGCACTTCGCTTCCGGTGATAGACAGTTGTCCGTGTCACAGGATCGATGGACCGCGGTTGACGAGTACGTCGGGGAGCTTTTGGCTCCAAACGACGCCGCCCTGGAGGCTGCGCTGATCGCCAGCGAGAACGGTGGCCTGCCCGCGATCCAGGTCTCGCCGCCGCAAGGAAAGCTGCTCTACCTACTGGCCAGGTCGATCGGGGCGAGGACGATCCTCGAGTTCGGGACGCTCGGCGCCTACAGCACGATTTGGTTGGGACGCTCGCTGCCCGAGGGCGGCCGTTTGGTCACCTTGGAGGCCGACCCCACCTTCGCGGAGGTCGCTCGCGAGAACATCGCTCGGGCCGGTCTGGAAGGCGTGGTCGATCTGCGCCTCGGACCAGCGCTGGACGTGCTGCCCGAACTGCACTCCGAGGGCGCCGGGCCGTTCGACTTCACTTTCATCGATGCCGACAAGGAGAACAGCCCGGCGTACTTCGCCTGGGCGCTGGAGCATTCCCGTCCCGGCGGCCTGATCGTCGTCGACAACGTCGTTCGCGACGGCTCCCTCGCGGACTCCGAAAGCGAGGACCTGAAGGTGCAGGCCCAGCGTCGTCTACACGAGATGGTCGCCGCAGAGGGACGAGTCGCCGCGACGACGATCCAGACGGTCGGCGGCAAGGGCTATGACGGATTCACCGTCGCCCTCATCACGCAGTAGCGACCGGCGCTGTCACGGCGACGAGCCACGGCGCGGCGAACCTAGGTGGGACGGCCGGCCCGGTCGTCTTCAGGCGCGACCCGGAAGCGCCCCCGCGCGGGGGTGGGAGCTACCGGTTGCTTCTCGCGGGTCGCCGGTTCCCAGGCGACCCCTTCAGCCAGAGCCTCCTGACTCAGCTCGCGCCGCTCGCGCGCCCGCCGAAGGTTCGCGCTGAAGCGCTCGGCTACCGGGTTCGCGCTTATGTGGCTGGGCCGCGGCAGCGTTCATCGGTTTCAAAAGAGAGGGCGGCGACGACAGGAGTTGCCGCCGCCCTCCCCAGTCCATCGAGCACGCCGGGCGCTCGGCGAGAGAGGCTGCCGACGGCTGTCGCTCCCGCCTCGCGCCCGGCGCGGCGGGAATGATAGACCCACTAAAGGAATACTTTCCTAATCCGTAATAGAACCGTTGTGCGGTCGTGACATTCGGGGCAGGACCAGGTTCGTCAGCTTGCCCAAGCCCTGCCCCAATGGATTCCCTGTAGCCAACAGGTTTCGGCGGCTACTTCATCTTGATGGTCGAGACGAGCGGCGCGCTCTTAGGCGCGAGCTTGATCGTCATGATTCTGGACCTCCCTTTGCTCAAACTTATTTTGATTAGAACAAAATTAGCCTAGCAATCAATCCACTCTGGATCCCGGGAGCCTGATTTGTTCGCTACGTTCCGCTCCAATGCCAAAGAGGTACTGAGCAAGCGAATGCGTGGTACCTAAAGCGAGCAAGGAGAATCCGATGCCAAAACGGGGAAAGAAGGGGAAGGCGACACCGCGCGGTGAGGCGGCGAAGAAGCGCGCGAATGAAGCCGTCGATCAGCGGCTAATGAAGGCGCTCAGCCATGAAACGCGCGTCCAAATCCTCTCGCTGCTGGTCGACGGCGAATGGAGCCCAAACATGCTCTCCAAGGAGCTGGACATCCACCTCAGCAAAATCAGTTACCACATCAAAGAGCTTCGCGACTACGAATTGATCGAACTGACCAAAACCGAGCCAAGGCGCGGCGCGGTCGAGCACTTCTACAAGGCGGTTGAGCGAATTGTCATCCCCGAGAAATTGGCCGAGAAGCTGCCGAAGACCGCAAAACTGATGGCGCTCAGTCGCACCATAACCATCGCCGAGAAGGATATGAAGCGGGCGCTAGAGTCAAAAAAGTTCTACGACCGTTCCGACCTTCACGCTTCTTGGTCTCCCTGCGACATGGACGATGAGGGGCGCGCCAAACTTCATGGCCTGCTCGACAAACTGATTGAAGATGTGATCGAGACGGAGGGCGAGGCGGCCAACCGGATCGCCAACGGAGAAAGCGAGGCGATCCCGACCACCGTCGTCGTGTTCGCCTTCAGCGCAGACCGGAACGCCGGTGAGGAGACCTCCGCATTTCGTCAGCGCGTTTAGCGGATCAATCCCGAAGGAGGTCGAGGCGGGTAGGTTCGATGCTTTACCTCGACGCTCGGCCTTCTGGTCCGCCCTGGTCGAGGACGCGGCGGACGAAGCTCGACTTGGCGTCGGTGTAGGCCTCACGGTCGTGCGCGAAGCGGCGCGCGAGGTCGCGCTTCAAGGCGAGGTATTCCTCCGCGGCCCGCTGGTCAACTCGCAGGCGGTCGCGGAAGGCCAGCTCGTCGGCGTACCGCTGAGTGCCGACCGGGACGAGGTGGAGGTGGTGAGTGCGGCGGCTCGGGTGCGGCTTGCAGAACCAGTGCATCTCCTCGGGGAGGTACGGCGCGTACATGTACTTGAGTTGGGCCAGCGGCTCGAAGCACGCTCGCGACTCATCGAGGCTCCGCACTCCGACCAGGATGTCGATGATTGGCTTGGCTTCAAGTCCCACCACGGCGGTGCTGCCGACGTGGTGGACGCCCCCGACGATCCACTCGCCGATCGCGTCCTCCAACGCCACCCGCTCTTCCTCGAACCGTGAAGGCCAGGACGGGTCGTACGCCGAGAGCCGGATCGGCTCGTCAGGGGCCGATGGTCTGGGTGGGCGAGCGCCGGGCATGCTCAGCCCTTCCTCCCGAGCTCGTAGGAGACCAGCCGCAGCCCGACATCCAACTCCTCGCGCTCGCGCAGGTGGCCGTAGCGCTCCTCCCAGGCTCCACTCTCGAGATCTGCCGCAAGCCGCGCTCTGCCTGTGCGCCTCGCCTCTCTGAGGCGGGCCAGGCCGTGGCGAGTTGCATCAGCCTCCGTCCCGGTCTGCTCCGCGATTTCGCTGGTGGTCGCCCAGTAGCGCCCGCGGCCGATGAGGAAATCAGGCAATTCGCGGAATGTCGTTTGGTCGCCTAACGTGATGAATTACATCATGTTGGGCGAATGAGCGAAACAGTGACAAGGGATCGGACGCCGTGGTTTCCATTCCCTCCAGGCAACGATCCAGTCGGTTCCAAGCCACTGGGCCGCGTCTACATGCACGATTATTTGTTGTCATGTACTATGACGCGAAATGCCCGGCACCTCTGAACCCGACACCCGCCCGTATCGCATGGTCCGCCGCGCCGAGGCGTTTGCCGAGACTCGCCAGGCGATCCTCGACGCGGCGAACGAGATCCGCGACCCGCGCACACCGCTGTCGGTGGTCGCCGCCAGGGCCGGGGTCTCCGAGCGCACCGTCCTGCGCCATTTCGGCAGCCGCGACGGGTTGGTGGTGGCGGCGATCGCCGAGGGCACCGCGCGTGACGAAGCGGAACGTTTCGCCGCACCCGCGGGCGACATCGCGGGTGCGGTCTCGAGTCTCGTAGGGCACTACGAGACTGCCGGCGACCGGATCCTGCGGCTGCTCGCCGAAGAGGGCGCCGACCCCCAGATCGACGAGATCCTCGCCGGCGGACGGACCATCCACTGGCGCTGGGTCGAGGAGAAGCTCGGCCCGCTGCTCGGTGGCCAGAGCGGATCGCAGCGGCGTCGTCGCCTCGCCCAGCTGGCGGCGATCTGCGATGTCTACACCTGGAAGGTGATGCGCCGTGACGGGAACCTTGGGCGCGCCGAAACCGAACGCTCGATCTGCGAGCTGATCGAGGCCGTCGTCGGTACGCAGAAGGAGGCCGCACGGTGAGGATCGCGATTCTCGGCGAGGGCACGCGCGGCGACATCTGGCCGCTGATCGCGCTCGGGGGGCATATGACGCGCCGAGGCCACGACGTCGCGGTTGTCGGCAGCGAGGAATTCCGGACGATGGCAGGCGCGGCGGGCACCCGCTTCGTCGCCCTGCCGGCGAGCCGCTCCGCCTATCTGGCGAGCGACGAAGGGCAGCGATCGCTGCGCAGGGGAGAGCTCACGCAGATGCGGGGCACGCAGAGCTTCCTTCGCCTGCACCGCAGGGGGATCGAGGACGCGTTGATCGACGCCACTGAGGGGGCCGACGCGATCGTCGCGGGACACAACGTCCAGGACCTCGCCCAGTCCCTGGCGATCGCCCGCGGAATCCCGCAGGCGGTCGTCAACCTCTTCCCACTCGGGCCGACCGCTGAGTTCCCGCCACCCCTGCTGACGACCCGCCAGTTGCCCGTCCCGGCGCTGCGCCTGGCCTCGCACCGCCTCCTGATTCACCTCTGGTGGCGCGGAAACCTCGATGCCCAGCGGTCGTTCGCGACGAGACTGGGCCTCCCGCGCCCGCCCCGCTCCTCGCTTCACCTCTGCACCGATCCCCGCACGCTGGTGCTGCAGGCGTTCAGCCCCAACGTCCTGCCGAAGCCGCGCGATTGGCCCGACAACTGGACACTCACCGGCTTCTGGCGGCTACCGACATCCGTCCGCGGCCCCCTCGGCGAGGGGCTCCCAGATGACCTCACGGCCTGGATCGACGCGGGCGAACCACCGGTCTTCCTCGGTTTCGGCAGCATGCCGATGCTCGACCCCGACGGATTTCTCGCGATGGCGACCGAGGTGACCCGCTCACTCGGCATCCGGGCCGTCGTCAATATGCCGTCGGCGGACAGCGGCGTGTCGGCGGACGGGCTGCCGGAGCAGGTGCGAACGGTCGGCGCGGTCGATCACGAGCGCCTTCTCCGGCACTGCTCAGCCGCCGTGCATCACGGCGGCGCCGGCACGCTCGCCGCCTCGCTGCGGGCAGGTTTGCCGACG
>Ga0055470_10000047_pt1 | contig 9681 bp, 9 predicted proteins | sample MayberryNW_TuleB_FD_57676 | JGI IMG/M metagenome (GOLD analysis project Ga0055470, IMG submission 57676) | Wetland microbial communities from San Francisco Bay, California, USA, that impact long-term carbon sequestration - MayberryNW_TuleB_D1 | ecosystem: Environmental > Aquatic > Marine >...
CCGCCTACGAGGTGCCCCAGGCCCAGGCTCTCCAGCGTCTCCGTCAGACCTCCGGTCGCAAGCCCGGCCCCGAAGCCCGCCACCCCCTGTCCCGCTGACACCCCTCCAGCTCGGCCGCCGGCCGCCGCCGCGATAGCGCCGCCGAGTGCAGCGACATAGCGAGCCAGAACCCTCTCCACCCTCCGGTTGTCGCCACCGCGGCGAGCGAAGTTCGAGGCAGCGTGCTTGTAAGGGGTCCAAGCTCCTCCGGTTCCACCGCTGTAATCCGACGAGGTACCCACCCGCCTACCGTCTCCCCAGTGCCCGTTCTGCCTGTCGCTTGACATCCGCGGAGCCCTTGTCGGCCCAGCGCTCCAACAGCACGGCCGCCCTGGGATCGCTCTTAAATCCGTTGGCGAACGCCAAGACGAAGTTTCCCTTGACCTTGGCGACAGGCAGGGTTCCGAGCATGTCGAATAGCGCGACTGCGACCTCGCCACGTCTCCCGGCCAGCGCGAGCAAGCCCTGGGCCGCTGCACCACCCACGTCGGCTCGCACCGTGTCTAGGAGGGCAGGGAGCAATTCGGAAAGCTCAGCCCCCTCAAGCTTGGTCGCTTGCTCGACGGCATTCTCGCGCTTCGGCCTCACTGAACTCTGTAGTTCTCCGAGGAGCCGCTGCAACTCCACCGGCAGGCGCGCCGTGGTCACGGTCCCGGCGAGGCGATCGCGGGAGAAGGTGAAATAGGGACCGAGTGACACACCCGCCAGAGGTGGAGACAACGCGAGCCACTCGTGGACGCCGGGTTGCGCTATCCAATCGGTCACTTCCGCGGCCACGTTCTTCGGCTTCTTATCCGCGACCAGTTCCTCGGCGAGCTGTAGCTGAGTGGGAACACCGGACTCGGTCTGCAAATGCCAGACGAAGAGCCGCTCGAAGACCCGGGGGTGCAGTTCCTCCAGCAGCATCAGCTTCGCCAGTTTCGCGGTGTCGAGCTCGATTCCCCGCTTCCCTGCCGTCTCGACACGAAGCAGAAACCGGTTCAGGAAGCGCTTGATCTGCCGGGGATTGCCCCGCAATCCCCGGCCGAGCGTCGGGCCTATTCCGGCCGCGATCCCCAGATCGGCGACGAGCTCGGATGAGAGCTCACCAATTGCACCTTGCGCGATCCCCTCATTCAGAGCCACACCCAACTGATTGCGGGTGCGATTCTCCGAGGCGACTCGTCGCAGTTCCTGGAACTGCTCCTCGCTGGTTCGTAGCTCGGCAAATAGCAAGTTGACGTAGGTCTGCACCTCTGGCTCGGAGAGCGGCGGGACCGCGACACTGTTCTGAAGCATCTTCTCCAGGTAATTGCGCCCCAGCGACTCGTCGCCCTCAAGCTGATTCGGGTAGCGACCGTCGAGCGCCGCCTCGACGATCTCGGCGTGAGCCCCGACGACGTATGCCGTCTTCGGTGAGTGCAAGAAGAGTCGCATGGCCTCGAAGGTCTCAACGATGGTCTCGGTCGCACAACGGTCCATGTCGTCGATGAAGACGACAACCGCCTGCATCTCGGCTCCGAGGCTCTCCACGAGTTCTTCGAACCGGATATGGAAGTGGGCGACCGTCTCGAAGCCACGGGTTGGGTCGTCGTCCCGTTCGCTCCCGGCAGCGACTGCGTCGGTGACCGCGCCAGCCAGTGTCGCCTCCTCTGTCCCTGCACCTACTGCGGCTGCGCCGATAGTGGCTCCGTGCTTCCAGACACCCCAGCGTCCAAGAACGGCGCGGAGCTTGTTCGCACACTCGATCGTCTGCTCCAGCCGCCCCTTCTGCCCCTGCGCGTATTCGGCGATGGCATCGACCACGGCCGCCATCAACGCGACCTTGCCGTAGCCGAAGTCCTCGAAACGCCACGGACTGAACGACACGCAAATGAACTTTCCCGAGTTCTCTCCTGTCTCGAGCCGCTTCCGCGTCATCCGCATTAGGCTGCTCTTGCCGGATCCCCAGTCGCCGAACACGCCTACGGTCACCGGAAGAAGGCGCCTCTCAATCAGAAGGACCTCGAGCTCGTCAACGAGGAACTCGAAGCCGAGGAGGTCGATCTCGGTCTCGTTGTCAGCCCACACGACGACCTCCCCCGCTTCCGTCCGAGGCTGCTGCGATAAAACCAGCATCCATCATGCAGCGTGATCGTTGATCATGACGAGATGGATGTGTAACGAGCATCCTTGCCACGGTACGGGTGCGGTCGGATGCTCCCAGGATCCCGCAGGGCCGGAAATTGCGCTCTTCCGTAGAACAGAATGCGACTGCGGTGGACGCTACGTTCCGCCAGTGAGCACTGCGGGAATCAACTGGGAAGCCCTTTCCGCCGCGGCCGGCGGTGCAGTTTTCCTTGCCACGCTTGTTCTCGCGCTTGCCACTTGGCGATTGGCGCGGAGTGCGCATCACCAGGCCGATGCATCGGAGCGACAGGCTGCCGCTTCGGCTGAATTGGCAGAAATCGCTCGGCGGCAGCTAGCCGTGAGTTCGCGGGTGGTTCTAAAGGTTGTCGATGCACACGGCCCTCGTTTCTCAGGGCCTGTAAACGACGCTGGAAGCGTTTCGCAATTGCTAGTTGTCCTCCAGAACTCGGGCGAGTCGCCAGCGATGTTCGATTTCGCCAAACTCCTTCTCCCAGGCGGATGCGGCACCCGGGAAGTGCAGCCGCGTCCAGGAAAACTCGGCCCGGCAGAACGTGGGAGCATCGGTTTCGAAGTCGAGCCCGAGGCTGCGCAAAAGGCCCTCAACCACGGTGGTGATTGGGAGGTCCAGATCCTATACCGGGACACTGGATCAACCGACGCGAGCCAATTCCGTGTGTGGCTCAAGGCGAAGCCCGACCAAGAGCGAGACGTGGTCAGATTGCTCGTGGTCAAAGAAGACCTGCGGGATCAAAGGGGCTAGCCTAGCTGGCCCACCCCGCGAACGCCGCTGATCGCCGAGCTGCGGTCGGCCGTCGCACGAAGACTGCCGGCCGGGAGGCAGAGGACGATCTCCCGCATCGCCAGCTACACCTCGCCATCTATCTCGCGCGCCTCGGCGATCAGCTCGTCAACGACGGCCTGCCAGTCCTCGAGGCTCGCTGTGTTGAGGATCTCGTTGATGTAGGTAGGCAGGCTCTCCGCGACTACGGAGGGGTGATAGCGGCCGGCGACCACGTGCTCGAAGAGCAACTCGTTGACGGCGTCGGCGACAACGTCGTCCTCCAGCGTCCGCTTCAGGAAGCCCCGGATCAAGGCGACGTCGATCGTGTTGCCCTGCTCGCTGACCCGCTTCTCCAGCTCAGCGCTCAACTCGTCCGCCTCCTCCCCCACAGCCGCCGCGATCGGCGCGCCCCGGCACCAGAGGAACCGCCCAATTGCGGGTCGGGTCAAGCCACTCCGGCGCCCAGTGGCAGAACACGTAGCGCGCCAGCGGGCTTTTGTAGGACTGGTGGCGCAGCGCTTATCCCGGGATTTGTCTGGGCCTCGGCGTAGCTTCGAGCGACATGGCTGGGGCGTTGCGAGTCGGTCGAAGCGGCATCGAGGTTTGCCTCGAAGACTCGGAGTTCACGCTCACCGGCGATGGTCCGGACGTCGACGACGGCCGCGAGTTCCTGCGCTGGCTGACCTGGTGCGACCGCAGCACCTACACCCAGCGCTCCTACGCGCAGGGTCTCGCGCACTTCCTGCGCTGGACTCGGGAGCATGGCGTCACGCTCGGGCGCGTCGACCGCCAGCTCCTCGGCACCTACATCGCCGAGTTCGAGGGCGCCGAGGGCTCGGCACGCCGGCGCCAACCGGCGACGGTCAACCATCGCCTCAGCGTCCTGGCCTGCTTCTTCTCCTACCTCGCCCGGCGCGATCGAGAACGCGGCACCGGGGCCTTCGCCGATCGCGAGCCGCCGCTCGGCCGCTCCTCGCCGCTGGAAGGCTCTCATGCGATGCCCGGGCGCGACCCGCTGCCGCGCGGCCGGCGCGGCGAGCTCCGCCGCCGGGCGCCGCGGCGGGTCCTGCGCGGCGTAGAGCCCGAGGCCGCAGTGGCACTGATCGACGGCGCCCGCTCCGCCCGCGACAAGGCGCTGCTGACGCTGCTGTGGCGCTCGGGGCAGCGGGTCGGCGACTGGTCCGAGCGACACGGCCGCCACGGCGTCCTCGGGATGGCGCTCGGAGACCTCGACCGTGCCGCCGGCACGGTGACGGTGCGGTTGAAGGGCGCCCGCGACCGCCACCGGGTGCCGGTCGCCGAGGACTTCTGGCCGCTCTTCGTCCGCTACGTCGCAGACGAGCGCGGGGCGGGGACGCCCGAGGAGCCGGCCTGGCTCGGGATGCGGCGCGGCGCCGGGCGGGCGCTCACCTACCGCGCCTTCGAATCGGCCCTGCGCGATCTCGGCGAGCGGGTCGGCGTCAAGATCTCCGCCCACATGTTCCGCCACGCGCTCGGGCAGGCGCTGGTCGAGGAGGCGGGGCTCGAGGTCGCCCGCGAGGTGCTCGGTCACGCCCACATCTCGACCACGGCCAACAGCTACGCCCGGGTCGACGAGGACGCGATGGCAGCGGCGCTGGCGCGGGTCGCGGGGCTCTTCGACTTGTCGGCGCGAGAGCCCGCCCCGCCCGAGGAGGGCGGTTATCTCTTCGACTACGACCACGCGACCCTCGCCGAGCTCGAGCAGGCGGCGGGCCGACGCGGGCGGCGGTCGCCATGAGCCCGGCCGTAAACGCGCCCGACCTCGCCCGGCTGGCAGAGCGCTCCTACGAGGGCGAGCCGCTCGCCGAGGTGGGCGAGGCGGTGCGCGCCTTCCGCCTTTCGGCGACGAAGCAGAACCTGATGCTGAGGGCGCTCAGAGACCTCGACGCCCGCCTCGGGGACCTCGAGGGCACGACCCTGCAGGAGCGTTGGCGGTGCTTCGAGGCGCAGGTCTGGCCGCGCTGGCAGGCGGGCGAGGATCGCCCGCCGCTCGGCGAGCACTGGGCTTGGGGCGCGGCGGCCCTGGTGCTCTCGCGCGCGGTGCGCCCCGACTGGCCATTCTTCCGTCGGGTGCGCAGCGCCCAATGGATCCCCTGGCTCCCCGAGGACGATCCGATGCCGGCCGAGCGGGCGCGGCTCGGGCTGGCGCTGGCCGAGGGCGCCGGCTGGGCCGGCGAGCAGACCCGGGAGGCCGGCCGGGCACTCGGCACCCAGATGCTCTGGATCCGCGGCTACCGGGCGCTTGAGCAGGTCGCCGAGGCCGACCTCGCCGCAGTCCCCTACGAGCGCGGCGCCGGCCTCGACGCGCTTGACGCGGCGCTCTGCCACCTCGGCGTCTTTGACCGCACGCCCCGCAAAGGCACCTCGCGCAAAAGACGTGGGGGACGGCTCAGCCCCGAGCAGATGGCCGTGCGCTCGCAGGTGCCGGAGCGCTTCCGGGCGGTCCACGCGCTCTACCTGCGCACCTACGGCGAGCGGATCAGCGACGTCTACTCGACCCGCAACCGCAAGTCGGGCTCGCTCGCGCACTTCTGGCGTTTCCTCGACACCTGCCACCCCGAGCTGCGCAGCCCGGCCGAGGTGCGCCGCGCCCACGTCCTCGCCTTCATCGAGCACGCGAGGGGCCTCGCCGAGCGCCACCAGCGCCGCCGGGTCGAGGGCGAGGACGGCCGGATGACCGCCTACGCCTGGATCCTCGACGTGCGCGGCTTCTTCGCCGACGTCTGCGGCTGGGCGACCGAGGAGGGTTCGCCGTTCGTGGGGATGGCGCCGCCGGCCGTCCCGGTCGAGCGCTTCGAGCTGCGCAACATGGGCTTCGAGCAGGGGCGCCGCCGCCAGGCCAAGCGGATGACCGCGACGGTCCTCGATCTGGAGCGCGAGATGCCCAAGGTCCGCGCCCACCTGGCGCGCGGTTGGCAGGCAGCCGAGGAGGCGCTCGCCGCCGAGCCGGAGAGCGAGCGGGCGCGGCGGGACGAGCGCGATCGCTTCTGGGACTGGGCGCTGCTGGAGCTGTTGGTGCAGTCGGGGCTGCGGATCGAGGAGGCCTGCGAGCTGACCACGCTCGACGTCCTGCGCCGCCGCCACCGCGACGGGCGCGCCTACTACATGCTCCACATCAAGCCGTCGAAGTACGACCGCGCCCGCGTGATCCCGATCGGCGACGGTCTCGGCCGGGTGATCGCCGAGATCATCCGCCACGTCAAGGGCTTCTACGGCACTGAGGAGGTTCCGGCTTGCGACCGGTGGGACCGCCATGAGAAGCGCGACCAGGCCCGCGCCCCCTATCTCCTGCAGGGCGCCCGCCATCCCAGCGCCCTCGCCGAAAGCTCGGTGCGTGACCGTCTCGCCCGCTGCGGCCGCGAGGCCGGCGCCCGACATTCCGACGGCACCCCCCTGGCGATCCGCCCCCACGACTGCCGGCGCATCTTCGCCTCCGAGCACCTCAACAACGACACCCCGATCCACGTCATCCAGGCGCTGCTCGGCCACGCCTCCCCCGACACCGTGATGGTCTACGCGAAGATCTACCCCACCCGACTCGTCGAGGCCTATCGCAAGACCGTGCGCGCCACCTACACCGACTTCCATGGCCCCGAAGCGCTCCGCGCGCCGACGCTGGAGGAGTGGCGCACCTTCGAGCAGAGCTGTGAGCTGCGCGACATGGGCACTCACCTCTGCGCGCTGCCGACCGGCGAGCACTGCCCCAAGGGCCTGGTCTGCCTCGGCTGCAGCCACGCGCAGCCGAAGAAGAGCGCTGCGCCGGTCTTCCGCCGCATGTTGCAGAGCCACAGCCGGGCGCTCGAGACCGCGAGTGCCAACGGCGAGCCCGCCGGGCAGATCGCTGCCCGCGAGCTGGAGGTCACCCGCATCCGCGGCGCCCTCGACCGAGCCGAGCAGCTGAGCGACGACGTCGCCACCGCGATCGAGGCGGCTGCCGCATGACCGAGGACCACCGCGGCGACGTCGATCTCGCCCGGGCTCCACGGCCCTCCGGGCCACTCCGCCCGGGCGAGATCGACAACCCGGTGCAGAGGCAAACCTCGATGCCGCTTCGACCGGCACGGAATGCCCCAGCCGCTCAAACACGGGATAACAGCGCGTAGTGCCAGTGGCCGAAGAGCCACAACGCCGCGCCGATCCCGATGAGCATGGCCGCCCCCATCTGTGGGCTGAGCGCGAGGTTCGCGGTGCCGGCGAAGACGAGAAGGAGCCCGCCGACGCGCGCGACGAAGCCGCCGAGCAGCCAGAAGGCGAGCAGGCCGACGAGAAAGAGGATTGCTACGTCCGCCGGGCTCATGCCGCAGCCGCCAATCCGCCCGCGCCCGCCCTGCTTACGGGCACAGGCGCGCGCCGGTCCTTCTTCTCCTCGCGGCGGACCTTCGCCCAGCCGCGCTCGCTCAGCTCCCATTCGCCCCGGCCGCTGCCGGCGGCGAGCCAGCCGCGGCGCACCAGCTGCGCCCGCGCCTTGCCCACCCGCGGCTTCCAACGCGGCGGTCCGCTTGGCAGCCTCTCCAGATCCGGGGCGCCGTGGCGCTCCGCCATCGCCTCGCCGACCGCGGCGACGATCTCCCGGCGAGGGGCGCGGCCACCGCGCTCGGCGAGCGCCCGCACGATCGGCCCCTCGTATTCGGCCAGCTCGACCGGCCGCGGAGGCGTGGCGGGCGGGCGATCACCCGCTCGCCCGCACCAACGCCTTCAGGCGCTCGCGGTCGGCGGGGTCGAGGCTCATCATGTGGGTGTACACGCGGAGCGTGAAGCTCGGGTCGGTGTGACCGATCTGGCGCATCACCGAGACCGGGTCCGAGCCGCAGGCGACCAGGATCGAGGCGAAGGCGTGGCGCAGCTTGTGGCTGGTGAGGCCGCGCGGGAGCGGCACCAGGCCGCGACGCTCCAACAGCTCGTCGGCGCGCCGCAGGACGGCGGCGAGGACGCGCTCGCGCAGGTTGTCCGGGTCGCGGCGAGAGCCGGTGAGGGTCGGGAAGACGAGGTCGTCGGGATCGCCGCGGTAGGCGGTCGCCTTGTAGGCGGCGAGGATGTCGCGCAGGACCGGCAGCATCCTGATCTCCCGCAGTCCGGCCGGCGTCTTCGAGCGGCCGATGAACAGGCGCCCGTTGGCGAGGTCGACGTCGCGCCAGAGCAGGTTGCATAGCTCGTGCGCGCGCGGGCCGGAGAAGAGGAGCGTCGCGAGGCCTTCGGCGGCGTTCTCGGCGAGGCCGAAGCGCTTGTATTCGATCGCGACCGACAGCACCCACTGCAGAAAATCGATCGTGCGGTTGATCGGGGGAGCAGCCCCTTTCAGGTTCCTCAGGCCAGCCAGGGTGTCTTACGTCTTCTTATGGCTTTCTCGTAAGGTACCGTAAGAAGTAGTAAGCTCGCGAGCGTGGCGCGCAACCCCTACCAGCCGGGCGTCGGGACGATCCCGCCCTATCTCGCCGACCGCGAGCAGCAGCTACAGCGATTTCGCGGTTATCTTCGCGACTTTCCCGATAAGCGTCGCAACGTGCGCCTCAGCGGCCTGCGCGGCGTGGGCAAGACCGTGCTGCTCAAGGAGTATCGCGACGCAGCTCGCGAACGCGATTGGGTCGTCATCCGCCGCGACCTCACCGCGCGGCTGCGCCAGGAGGATGCCTTCGCCACCGCGATCGCCGATGACCTCGACACGGCCATCCGCGCCTTCTCCAACATGGCGAAACTGCGAAAGCTGCTCGGAGCCGCGCGCAGAGCTGTCGGGGAGATCACCGTCGGCTTACCCGACGGGACGAGCATCAGCGTCAAGCCGGGGACCTCGCGAAGCGGCGCGTCCGTCCTGGAGGATCGTCTCGGCGAGGCTCTTATCCAGGTCGGGCGCCTCGCGGCGAAAGCTGGCCGCGGCGTCGCCTTCCTCTACGACGAGGCACACACTCTGCACGACCAGCCGCGCCAGCACCAATATCCTCTCGGCGCGCTGCTCGGTGCCTTCGTCGCAGCCCAGGACCAGGAGGAACCACCGCTGCCGGTGATGCTCGTCGTCTCGGGCCTTCCGCCGCTCATTCAAAACCTCCAGGCAGCGCGGAGCCACGCCGAGCGGCTCTTTCGTGTCGAGGAGCTCGGCAACCTCGGCCTCGAGCCGATGAACGGGCACGAGTCGAGTCCGGCTGCGCTTGCGCTGATGCGACCGGCCGCCGACACGGGTATCCCATTCGAGCCCGACGTCGCACAGCAAGTCGCCGCCGATGTCGACGGGTACCCCTATTTCATCCAGAAGTACGGCGAGGCGCTCTGGGACGCAGCCGATGCCGCCAAGCTCGACGCGATCACCCCAAAGCTCTACACAAACACTCGCGCGCGGGTACAGGACGCTCTCGACGCCGAGTTCTTCGAGAACCGCTACCTGGATGCCCCGCGCGCCGACCAGCTTACGCTCCGTGTCGCCGCCGATCTCGGCGGCGAGCGGTTCGAGATCGCAGAGCTAGCCGCCCAGTTCCAAAGCCGTAACCCCAACGCCACCCAGCAGAGCGTCAACCGGCTGCTGAAGAGCAACCACGTCTACCGCGTCAGCCAGGGCATCTACGCCTACACCGCGCCGCTGTTCGGCGACTTCGCACGACGCGCATACCCACGCCAGGCCTCCGACCGATAGACCATCGACACTAGCCCAGATCGTGCGCCAAGCGCCAGCGCTTGAGCGAGCTTGAGCGGCGCTTTTCCGCCTCCTGAGCGGGGAAAATGCGGTTGTCGAGACCCATTTCCCA
>Ga0055470_10000048_pt1 | contig 9677 bp, 6 predicted proteins | sample MayberryNW_TuleB_FD_57676 | JGI IMG/M metagenome (GOLD analysis project Ga0055470, IMG submission 57676) | Wetland microbial communities from San Francisco Bay, California, USA, that impact long-term carbon sequestration - MayberryNW_TuleB_D1 | ecosystem: Environmental > Aquatic > Marine >...
CCGCCTCTACGGCGGGATCGGCGACGACGAACTGCGCGGGGGACCGGGCAACGACCTGCTCTCGGGCGGCTTCGGCGCCGACAACCTCGACGGCGAAGAAGGCGACGACCTGGTGCGCGGCGACGCGGCGATCGACCGGATCGAGAACACCGGCGGCGGCTTCGACACGCTCAGCTACGCGACCGGCGTCACCCCCGGCTTCTTCGACGGCCACAAAGGCGTCTCGGAATTCAGCGGCCTGCCCGCCGGCCGCGAAGGCCGCGGCGCCTACATCGACCTCGAAGCCGGCAAGGGCGACAACGGGCTCGCCCCGGCCGGCGGCGGGGTCGACGAAGAAGTCGACGGGAGCGAATTCGACGCGATCGTCGGCACGCCGTTCTCCGACTACATCGTCGGCAACTCGAGCAGCCAGATCATCTACGGCGGCGGCGGCGCCGACGTGATCCTCGGCCACGGCGGCGGCGACCGGATCTACGGCGGCGAAGAGGGCGACTACTGCGAAACGGCCGGGGCCACCGTGCACGAATGCGAGTTCGAGGGGAGCGAAAAGAAGGTCGAATCGCGAGACCCCGCCGAAGTTCGGGCCGGCGCGATGGCGCCGCAGGCCGGCGAGCCGGCGGCCCTCTACCTGACCGGCAGCGACGGCAACGACGCGATCGTCGCGACCTACTCCGAATCGACCTCCACCGTGAGCTTCACGAACCACGGCGCCCTCGTCGACTCCTTCGAACTCAGCGAAGCGCCCGACTCGGTCGTGATCGCCGGACTCGACGGCAACGACACGATCGAAGCGTCCGGCTTCCCGGAAACCACCTCGCTGATCCTCGCCGGCGGCAACGGCAACGACCGCCTGGTCGGCGGCGAAACCGAAGACGCCCTGATCGACGGCCCGGGCGACGACGAAGTCGAGGCCGGCGGTGGCGACGACGCCGTGCCCAACAACGAAGGCAAGGACAGCCTCCACGCCGGGGCCGGGGAGGACCTCTTCATCGACGACGCGGTCTGCGAAGGCGACCTGCTCGACGGCGGGCCCGGCCGCGACAACGCCAACTGGGCGAACTTCAAGAGCGGTGTCTCGATCGATCTGCAGGCGGGGGTCGCCGGGCTCGTCGGGGCGGGCGGCGCTCCGTCCTGCCCGAGCGGCTCGCCGACGACGCTGTCCGGCCTCGAGGACGTCGAGGGCACCGGCTACGCCGACGTCCTCACCGGCGACTCCGGCGAAAACCAGCTGCTCGGCCGCCCCGGTGCGGACACCTACTCCGGCGGCGCCGGAAACGACTCGATCCTCGCCAACTCGGGCGACTCGGACCTCGCGATCGAATGCGGCGAAGGCTGGGACACGGCGCTGATCGACATCCCGACGGGCAGCTACGAAGACCCAAGCCCGGTGGACTGCGAGGACACCGAAGAACGGGAAGTCAACAGCTTCCGCCCGCCGGGGACGCCGCCCGAACCAGAACCAGAACCGGAACCCGAATCCGAAGAACCGGAGCCCGAACCCGAAGCGCCGCCCTCCCCTCCCCCGCCGGCCGGCCGGCCGAGCCCCGACGTCTCGCCACCGGCCACCTGGCTCGGGCGGCGGCCCGGGCGCCTCCTCGCCAGCGGCCACCGGCTTCGCACGGTGGCCTTCGCCTTCGAATCGAGCGAGCCCGGCTCGACCTTCCATTGCCGCCTCGACCGGCGACGGCCGGCGCTCTGCGGCTCAGCGCGGCGGTTCCGGGTCGGCGCCGGCCACCACGTGCTGCGCGTCTACGCCGTCGACCCGGCCGGCAACGCCGACCCGACGCCGGTCGTCTACCGCTTCCGGGTCGTGCGCCCGCGGTTCCGCTCGCACCGCCACCACCACCGGTGACGGCCCGGTGGGCCGGCCGCGAATCAGCGACCGGCCCACCGCCGTGAATCAGTGGAAGCGACCGCCGTTGCAGCGGGCGCTGCCGGCGTCGCCGTAGGTGGCCGGAGTGCCTTGCGGCGCTTCGGGGCTGAGCATCGCCGACTCGTAGTCCCAGCCGTAGCCACCGGGGCGCAGGGTGAGCTTCATCGCGCCGTAGTACTGGTCGGCCGATGCCTGCAGGTTGGGCGTGGCGGGGATCGTTTCGTCGAGCGACTCGCCGCCGGTCCCGACGATGAACTCGCGGATCCCGTGGCGCGGGTCCGCTTCGCCGCCCGGGTTCATCGGCGCGAACCGCGAGTAGACGTGGTCGTGGCCGTTGAGGACCAGGGTCGCGTGGTGGGCGTAGAGCAGCCTCCACCAGGCGTCCGTCACTTCGCCCTCTTCGCTGTCGGCGGTGAACGGTTCCGCGGTCGAGCTGAAGGTCGGCTGGTGCCAGTAGGCCAGGGTGCACTGCGCGTGGTCGCCGGCAAGGTCCTGCGCCAGCCAGCGCGTCTCGCTGGAGAACCAGGCTCCGTTCGGGTCGCAACCGCCGGGCTGCACTTCGCACTCGGCGTTCAGCGAGATCAGGTGCCAACCGCCGAGGTCGTATGAGTACCAGCCGTCGCCGTCTTCACCGTAATGGCCGGCCTGGCCGTCCTGGCGGGGCCGCGGCTGGGTGAAGGGCGCGCCGCCGTGTTCGGAGGCGATCGTTTCCTCGACCGGCGTGCCGTCCTGGTTCAGTTCGGCGCCGTTGTAGTAGTCGAAGTAGCCGCGGCCGTGGACGCCCGTCTCGCCGTGCTCGGAGTAGAACTCGTGATTGCCGGGGGACGGGCGCTGCAGGAACTTGAAGGCTCCGTAGGTCTTGTCGAAGGAGCCGAGGAAATCTTCGTAGCGACCGACCTCGTACTGCTCGTCGCCGAGTATCGCGACGAGGTTCGGCTTCATTTCCTCGATCTGGTTGGCGGTCGCCGCCTGCGCTTCCATGCGGGTCGTGTAGCCCGCCCCGGTCTTGTCGCAGACGTCCTTCTGCTTCTCTTCCTCGACCGGTTCGCCGGGCTGACAGGAGGTATCGCCGATCGTCGCCAGCACCGGCGCCGGGCCGGTCCGCGCATAGGGCCAGGTGTTGCTGTCGCCGCCCGACCAGAAGTGTCCCTCGGCCAGCACGACGCCGCTCAGGCCGGCAAGCGCGAGCACACCCACCAGCAGTCCGATTCCGAGCCCGCGGGAGCGCCGCGGGCCAAACAGAGCCTTCGTCATCGTCTTCCTTTCCGTAGTAGGAGAAAGCGCGACGACCCTACGTCCGGGGAATCGACCCAACCGTTAACCGGCGGGGACGATCGTGTGAAGAGCCGGTGAACCGGTCAGGCCGCTTGCGCGAACATCACGGCGCCGGCAGGATCGTGAAGCTCAGTGCCTTCGGCGAAGCGCGGACTCCAGCGGAGTTCGCGGCGGTAATAGTGAGCCTGTAGCGGCCGGGCTTGAGCTTCTTCGCCGAAGATATGCGGCCCTGAAACGACACCTTATTGGCGCCACGGTGGCCGGTGAAGGTGAGCCTGCCCGCCGCCCCGCGGCCGCTGCCGCGCCGAGTGAAGCTGAAGGTCACGGTCGCCTGCTCGTTGAGGGAGAACGAGAAGGTCGTTCCGGTGGGCGCCTTCGCGCGGCTGATGCCGGCGAGGCGGTTGCCCTCGCGCCAGCTTCTGCTGGACTGGCGCACCTGCCCCAGCTCCGGGCGCGGAAGCCCTTCGCCACCGGGTCCTGGCGCCGGGGATGCCGGTGGGGTCGGGGGCGCTTCGCTCGCCGGGGTTTCGTCCCCGCCCTGAGGACTTTCTTCCCCGCCCGTCCCCCCGGGCGGGACCGCGAAGACCCACGCCGCGCCGACGCCGCCGTTGTCGCGCCAGGCGCCGATCAGCGCAGTGCTGCCATCCGAGGAGAGCGCCACGTTGGTGCCGAATTCGCCTTCTCCGCCCTCGCCGCCGCCAGTGAGCTTTTCGCCCTGCTGTGACCAGGTGGAGCCGGAGCGGGCGAAGATCCACGCGGCGCCCGCGTTCTCGTCTTTCGCGCCGCCGATCAGCGCGGTGGTGCCGTCGCCGGAAAGCGCAACGCTCGTGCCGAACCTGCCTTCGCCGCTCTCGCCCCCACCGGCCAGCTTTTCGCCCTGCTGGGTCCAGGTAGAGCCGGAGCGAGTGAAGACCCAGACCGCACCGGCGTCGCCGTCATCGCCGGGAGCGCCGATCAGCGCCGTGTTGCCGTCGGCGGAGAGCGCCACGCTCGTGCCGAATTCGCCTTCTCCGACGTGGGCGAATTCGCCTTCGCCCACGTGACCGGCGCCGACGAGCTTCCCGCCCTGCTGCGTCCAGGTGGAACCGGAGCGCGTGAACACCCAGGCCCCGCCCGCGTCGGGGCTGCGGAAGTCACAGCCAACCACCACTCAACCCCCCAACCACAGCGACATCGTAGCGCCGGCTTCGTCACCTTCCGCGACGAGCGGCCCCTCTCGATCGGCGGCTCCTGCTGCTACCGTGGCTTGCTATGGAGACGAGCGACGGCGGCCCCTGGCGGGCCGGGTCCCGCCGGACGCCGTTCCGGGCACGTGGACGCGCCCACTGGCTTGCCCCGCTGGCGGGCCTCTGCACGATCGGCCTGGGACTGGTCAACGTCGGGTCGGCGCTGACGCCCGGCCTGCATTCGCGGATGCAGCTGCTGCTCGAATTGGTGCCGCGCGAGGTGCCGGTGGCGGCGCACGCGCTGGCGCTCTCCGCCGGGGTCGCGCTGACGATCCTCGGCGTCTACCTGATGCGCCGCCGGCGCCGCGCCTGGGCGCTGGCGCTCGGTGTGCTCGCCGCGGCCGGCGCGCTCAACCTGCTGAAGGGACTCGACGTCGAGGAGGCGCTCGCCTGCTGGAGCCTCGCGGCGCTCCTGCTCGTCGGCCGGGGCGCCTTCACGGTCGTGCACGAGGACCGCGGCTGGCGGGTGCCGTTGCTGCGCAGCGCCGCCGTGCTCGGCGGCGTGCTCGCCGCCAGCCTCGCCACCCTGCTGGCGGTCTCCCACTGGGGCGTGCCGGGACCGACCCCGGCGCGAATGCTGGCCGAGCTCGGCGACGCGCTGACCCTCTCCCCCGGCCCGGTCCGCTATCGCGAGGGCTTCGAGTGGGTGCCGGGAGCGCTCGTCGTCCTCTGGACCGGCGGCCTGCTGATCGTCGCCTGGCAGCTGTTCCGGCCGCTGGCGGCGCCGCGCGGGCTGCCGCCCGGGGAGCCGCGGCCGCTCGCCTGTGAGCTGGTCGCCTCGCACGGCGTCGACACGCTCAGCTTCTTCAAGCTGCGCACCGACAAGCACCACTTCTTCGACCGCTCGCGACGGGCCTTCGTCGGTTACCGGATCGAGGCGGGCGTGCTGCTCGTCTCCGGCGACCCGGTCGGGCCGGCCGAGGCGGTGCCGGGCCTGCTGCGCGACCTCTGCGGCTTCGCCGAAGCGCGCGGCCTGGCGATCGGCGTCGTCGGCGCCAGCGAGCAGTTCGCCGAGCTGGCGACGGGCGCCGGGCTGAGCTCCTTCTATATCGGCGACGAGGCGATCGTCGAGCTGGCCGGCTTCTCGCTCGAGGGGCGGGCGATCCGCAAGCTGCGCCAGGCCGTCACCCGGGTCCGCAAGGCCGGCTACACGGTGGGGCTGCAGCCGATGGGCGAGCTCTCCGAGCGCCAGCTGCGCGAGCTCGAGCGGGTCTCGGAGCGCTGGCGCGGCGACGAACCCGAGCGTGGCTTCTCGATGGCGATCGACAGCCTGCGCGGCGACCACCTGGACGAGAGCCTGGTGGTGGTGGCGCGCGACGCCGGAGGCGATGTGCGCGGCTTCCTGCACTTCGCCCCCTGCTACGGGCGGCCCACCGTCTCCCTCGGCCTGATGCGCCGCGACCGCGACACCGTCAACGGGCTCACCGAGTACCTCGTGGTCAGCGCGATCGAGATGCTGCGCGAGCGCGGAATCGAGGAGATGTCGCTCAACTTCGCCGCCTTCGCCCGCTGGCTGCGCGAGCCGAGCGGCCTGCTCGAGCGCGCCCTGGGCCGCGCCGCGGGCCTCGCCGACCGCCACTTCCAGATCGAGAGCCTCTACCGCTTCAACGCCAAGTTCTCCCCCCGCTGGCAGCCCCGCTACCTGCTCTACGAGCGCCGCCGCCCCCTGCGCTTCGCGCGGACCGGCCTGGCGGCGATGTTCGCCGAGGGCCAGCTGCCCTCGCCGAGCCTGCTCGCCGGGCGCCGGTAGCGGCGGGGCCTCTTCCCACCCGGACCGCGCCAGGCGGCTTCCGCGAGCCCCGATCGCGAACGCACGACCGGCCGCCGAGGCGGCCGGTCGTGTTGGAGGGGCCTTGTCGGCCGATCAGGCGACCCGCACGTGGCCCTTCATGAACCCGAAGTGGCTCATCGACCACGGGTCGCAAGGCAAGTCGCAGAACCATTCGTAGCTGCCCGCTTCGGCTGGCGCCGTGAAGGTGAACGTCGTCTTGCTCGGCTTGCTTTCCGAGCCGGCGGCGACTTCCTCGTTGACGCCCATCTCCGGCGAGGTGAAGCTGTGCGGCATGTCGTCGTAGTTGTAGACGGTGACCTGCACCGTTGCCCCCGCCTTGACCGAGAAGTCGGCGGGCAGGTAGGCGTCGTGCCAGGCGCCGTCGCTCCCCTTCTTGGCGTGCTCCTCATCGGACTTGACCACCAGCTTCACGTCTTCCCCGCTCGCGGCCGAGACGCTGCTTTCGGCGGACTGCGTGGCCGCGTTGGCGGACTGTTCGCCGCTGCTGTTGTCCAGCTTGAAGGCGACGCCGAGCAGGGCGGCCATCGACATCAGCACGGCGATCCCCGCCGCGAGCTGGGTGAACCCAAGACCCTGGTTGTTGTTGTTTGGTGCCGACATGGATTCCTCCTTTGGTTTCAACGAGGATCGGCCAGGCGGGCGCCGCGCGGAAGACCCCAACCGGTTGCGGGCGCGATAACCGCTGGTTATGGGGACACTTCGGGCCTTCCGTAGAGTGGCCGCATGGTCTCCGCGATCGTCGCGACCGATGAGTAGGCCCAGGGTCGTGATCGTGGGCGGAGGCCTCGGCGGCCTCGCCTGCGCCCGCCGGCTCGCCGGGCGCGGCGAGCTCGACGTCCACCTCGTCGACCGCAACGCCGAGCACCGCTTCCCCCCCTCTTTCCCCTGGGTCGTCGTCGGCAAGCGCCGCGGCAGGCCCGAAGAGGCCTCGCGCCCGCTGGCCGCCCTCGCGGGACGCGGCGTCCGCTTCACCCAGGCGGAGGCGAGGGGGATCGACCTCGATCGCTGCTCGGTGTCCACGATCTCCGGAGAGCTGCCCTACGACCATCTCGTGCTGGCCCCGGGGGCGGCGCTCGCCCCGGAGTCGATCGAGGGGCTCGCCGCGGCGGCGTACGGCTTCTACACCCTCTCCGACGCCGAGCGCCTGCGCGACGCGCTGGCGAAGTTCGGGGGAGGCCGCGTCCTGCTTGTCGTCGCCGCGACGCCATACCGGTCGCTCGCGGCGCCCTATGAGGCCGCCTTCCTGATCGACGATCTGCTGCGCGGGCGCGGCGTGCCGGCCCGGGTCGACATCGTCACCGCGGAGCCCCGGCCGGTCCCGGTCGCCGACCGCGCGATCGGCGATCGGATCGCGACTCTGCTGGAGCGACGCGGCATCGGGTTGCAGACGGACCGCCGGCTCGAATCGGTCGACGCCTCGCTGCGCGAGGCGCGGTTCGGCGACGGGAGCGAGCCCTTCGACCTGCTGATCGCGGTCCCGCCGCACCGCGCCCCCGCATTCATCGCGAGCTCGCCGCTGGCCGGGCCGAACGGCTGGATCCGCGCCGAACCGTTCAGCCTCGGCGCCCACGCCAACGTGCACGCGATCGGCGACGTCACCGAGATAGACCTCTCGGGCGGATCGAAGCTGCCGAAGGCGGGGGTGCTGGCGCAGGCCGAGGGCGCCGTGGTCGCCGACAACATCGCGGCCGTCGCGGCAGGACGCGCGCCGCGCCGCGAGTTCGACGGGTCGCTCGAGTACTACCTCGACCTGGGTGCCGGACGTGCCATCGGCGCGAAGGGGATCTTCTACCGCTCGTCCGGCGGCGGGCTGCGGATTCGCGGCCCGTCCAGGAGGTCGCACTGGGGCAAGGTGCTCTTCGAGCGCCGATCGCTGCGTCGGCTACCGTGAGATCGGGAACCGTGAGCTGAGTTGCGCGACCTGCTGAGATCGGAGATCGACGCCTCCTGGTGGGTCGTGATCGTCCTCGGCGCGGTTCTGGTCGCCATCTTTGCCATTCTGATGCCGGTCCTCGGGTTGATCTGGGCTGCCCTGCTGCTCGGCTTCGGGGTCGGGCTCGCGCTGCGGGACGCGCGGCGCAGCCCGCCGCGCCACGCTGAGCGCTCACCCGCCGAGGACGGCCGGCACCGCGTGCTCGTGATCGCCAACCACGCTCTCGCCAGCCCGGCGCTCCTGGCCGAGATCGAGAGCCGCTGCGGGGACGGGCGCGGCGAGGTGCTGATCGTCGCGCCGGCGCTCACCGCCTCGCGCGCCGCGATCTGGGCCTCTGACGTCGACCCGGCGATCGACGATGCGCGGCGGCGGCTGGAGCTCTCGCTGCGAGCGGCGGAGGAGGTGGGCCTGAAAGCGCGCGGGCAGGTCGGGGACCCCGATCCCAACGTCGCCCTGGAGGACGCGCTGCGCGCCTTCGCCGCCGACGAGATCGTGATCTGGACCCACACGCCCGACCGCTCGCCGCTGCTGGAGCGCGGCGCCGTGCAGCGCGCGCGCGAATCCGTCGACCTGCCGCTCACCCACGTCGTGATCGACCCTGGCGACCGATCCGTCCAGGGCTGAGCGCGGCGCAATCGCGACTCTAGGCCGCTCGACCTACCCTCGGTGGGCGGCGAGCTTCGCCATTGCCTCGAGCCCGGGTACGAGGGCGGCGCGGAAGCGCTCTTCGGCGGCCGCCAGATCGGGATCGGCGGCCCGGTCGGGCGGGACGCGTGCCGGGTTCAGCGCCACGCCGGCGATCCATTCCTTGATGTCGGGCTCGGCGCCGAAGGCGAGCGCGGCGCGGCCGCCCAGCGCCTGCATCAGGGCCCAGTCGGCGGGCGTGTTCGAGAGCGGCGAGGGCGGGCACACCCGGTTCTTCTCGGCGTCGTCGTCGCGGGTTGCCTCGACGTAGCCGATCAGCGCCGCCGCCAGACAGGGGAAGCCCGCGCGCACGGGCTGGATCGCGATCGCCTCCTCGCCCCAGATCGGAGTCAGCGGCGGGTACTGGAGCCCGGCCGCGGCGCAGTGGACGATCGCCGCGTCCCTGTGAATCGCGGCTTCGCCGTGCTCGAGCTCGATCCGCCCCGGTTCCACCCCGCGGATGCGGCCCAGCCGCACGACCCGCTCGATTCCGCGCAGCAGATCGAGCTCCCAGCCGGCGAGGGTCGGGGTCTTCGCCATGGTCGGCGTCACCGACGGATCGATGCGGAGCATCACTCCGGCCGCCTCCATGCGCAGGAAGAGGTCGTCCGGCGAGGTGGCCTCGCGCGCCGCCTCCATCGTCTCGGCGGCCATGCCGACGAACACCGCGGGATTGGGCTGGACGACCGCGCGGTTGAGCATCCACGGCTCGCGCGGGCGAACCCAGCGGATCGAATCCGGGTCGACGCCGTTTTCGAGCAGCCAGACGCAGGCGTCGGTCGCCGTCTTCCCCGATCCCACGATGACGAACTCCCCCGGCGCGCTTTCCAGCCGCGGCAGCTCGTTGACCGGCAGCACCCGGACCCCGTCGGCGACGCCGAACGGCGGCGCGGT
>Ga0055470_10000049_pt1 | contig 9618 bp, 7 predicted proteins | sample MayberryNW_TuleB_FD_57676 | JGI IMG/M metagenome (GOLD analysis project Ga0055470, IMG submission 57676) | Wetland microbial communities from San Francisco Bay, California, USA, that impact long-term carbon sequestration - MayberryNW_TuleB_D1 | ecosystem: Environmental > Aquatic > Marine >...
GATCCCGCTGACCGGCGTCACCCTGCCCTTCATCAGCTACGGCGGCAGCTCGATCGTCGCAAACTTCGTGCTCGTCGCCCTGCTGCTGCTCGTCTCCGACCGCGCCCGCCGGGAGATGTCGTGAACCGCCAGATCGTCAAGCTCTTCGCCTTCGTCGTCGCCCTCTTCGCGGTGCTGATCGGCTTCACGTCCTACTGGTCGGTCTTCGACGCCTCGGCGCTGAAGAAGAAGGACGCGAACAAGCGGCCGCTGCTCGAGCAGCAGCAGATCAAGCGCGGCCGGATCCTCGCCGACGACGGCACGGTGCTCGCCAAGTCGGTGTCCAAGGGCCACGGCGCCGGCCTGCGCTACGTGCGCCGCTACCCGCACGGCTCGCTCTACGGCCACCCGGTCGGCTACAGCTTCGTGCGCCAGGGCGACAGCGAGCTCGAGCAGTTCCACAACGACGAGCTGATCGGCGAAGAATCCGAATTCGGCTCGATCCTCGACGAGCTCAGCGGCCGCAAGCAGGAGGGCGACGACCTCGTCACCAACCTCGACCCGGCCGCCCAGCAGGTGGCGCTGGAAGACCTCGAGGGCGCCGGCTTCGGCGCCGTGGTGGCGATCGAACCGCAGAGCGGCAGGGTGCGGGTGATGGCCTCCAACCCGCCGTATGACCCCAACCGCATCCCCTACGAACTCTCCAAGCTCAACGCCAACGAAGCCGAAACGCCGCTCGTCAACCGCGCCACCCAGGGCCAGTACCCGCCGGGCTCGACCTTCAAGGTGGTGACCGCCGCCGCGGCGCTCGACTCGGGCACGATCACCCCGCAAACGGCGTTCTCGGCGCCCAGCCCGCTCTCGGTCCAGGGCCTGCCGCTCGAAAACGACTTCAACCAGAGCTTCGGGCCGATCGCGCTCGACACGGCGCTGACCCTCTCGGTCAACACCTGGTTCGCGCAACTCGGCGAAAAGTTGGGCGAGAAGACGCTCTTCGAATACATGGACCGCTTCGGCTTCAACTCCGAGCCGGCGATCGACCTGCCCGAAAGCGAGCTCCACAAAAGCGGCGTCTACGACTACGAAGAAGGAAGGTGGCTGGGCCCCAACGACCCGGTCGACATCGGCCGCATCGCCATGGGCCAGGAGCGCCTGGTGGCGACCCCGCTGCAGATGGCCGAGGTGGCCTCCGCGGTCGCCAACAAGGGGAAGCTGATGAAGCCGCAGATCTGGAGCCGCGTCGTCAACCCCGACGGGCGGGTGACCAAGCAAATGGAACCGAGCGAATACAGCCAGCCGATCTCCGCCAAGACGGCGGAAGAGCTGGCCGCGGCGATGGAAGGCGTGGTCAGCGCCGGGACCGGGACCAACGCGGCGATCGAAGGCGTCGACGTGGCCGGCAAGACCGGCACGGCGGAAACGCCGAGCGAAACCTGCGGCGGCTCGAGCGAATCGAACCAGGCCTGGTTCATCGGCTTCGCCCCGGCGAAGGACCCGAAGATCGCGATCGCCGCCTCGGTTGAATGCACGCCGCAGTTCGGCAACGACGTCGCCGCGCCGATCTTCCGCGACGTCGCGGAAACGATCCTGGCCGGCGAATGAGAGACTGCCGCCGTGCCTGAGGTCAGCCAGGGGAGCGTCGTCGACGGTCGCTACCGGATCCTCGAGCGGATCGGCTCGGGCGGGATGGCCGACGTCTGGCTCGCCGACGACTCCCACCTGCAGCGCCGGGTGGCGCTCAAGGTCCTGCACGGCCGCTACGCGCAGGACCTCGAGTTCGTCGAGCGCTTCCGCCGCGAGGCCGAGGCGGCCGCCGGGTTGCAGCACCCCAACGTGGTCGCCGTCTTCGACCGCGGCGACGTCGACGGCACCTACTACATCGCCATGCAGTACCTCGAAGGGCGCACGCTGAAGCAGCTGATCGACGCCGGGCTGACGCCCGAGCAGGCGGTCGCGCTGATCCGTCAGGTGCTCGAGGGCGCTCGCTTCGCCCACCGCCACGGGATCGTCCACCGCGACCTGAAGCCCCAGAACGTGATCGTCGACGACGAGGGCAAGGCGACCGTGACCGACTTCGGCATCGCCCGCGCCGGCGTCTCGGAGATCACCCAGACCGGCTCGGTGATGGGCACCCCGCACTACCTCTCGCCCGAGCAGGCGCAGGGCCTCGACGTGACCGCGGTCTCCGACCTCTACTCGATCGGCGTGATGCTCTACGAGGCGCTCACCGGCCGGGTCCCCTTCGAGGGCGACTCCGCGGTCGCCGTGGCGATGAAACAGGTCTCGCAGGTGCCGCAGCGGCCGAGCTCGATCAACCCGCGGGTCAGCCCGGCGCTCGACGCGGCCGTGATGCGCGCGCTGGAGAAGGAGCCGGGCCGCCGCTTCCAGAGCGCCGACGCCTTCATCGCGGCGCTCGACGCGGCGATGCGCGAGCCGGGCGCGGTGGGGCAGAGCACCGCCGCTTTCGCCCCGCTGCCGCCGGTCGTCGCCACCCCGGAGGAAGCTGCCGCCGAGGAGGACGAGGAGAAGCGCAACCGCCGCCTCTTCTGGGTCCTGGTCGTGGCCGCCGTGATCATCGGCCTGCTGGCCGGCTTCGCCTTCACCCGCGACACGACCACTCCGGTGACGAGCGTCACCGGCGACCAGCTCAACGTGGCGGTCGCCCTGCTCCAGCAGGAAGGCTTCCGGGTCGGCGAAGTGAAGCGGGTGCAGCGCGAAGCGCCGGTCAACGAAGTCCTCGAGCAGGACCCGGCGGCCGCGCCGCCGGCCGACCAGGCCGAGCTCGACTGCGCCTTCATCACCTTCTTCTGCTCGAAGCCGAAGGTGACGCTGACGGTGAGCGCCGGCCCGGGCAGCGCCACGGTCCCCTCGACCGCGGGGCTCGAAGCCGAAGAAGCCGAAGAACGTCTGGAAGCAGCGGGCTTCGCGCCGCGGGTCGAGACCGCGACCTCCGAAAAGGTAGAAGAAGGCTTCGTCATCCACTCCGAACCGGGCGGCGGCGAAACCGCGACCCGCGGCAGCGCGGTCGTGCTCACCGTCTCCAGCGGGCCGCGGCAGGCCAAGGTGCCGGTGCTGGTCGGCACGCAGCGCTCGGTCGCCGTGCAGCAGATCCGCGGCCGCGGGCTCGTCGCCAGCGTCGAAGAAGAAAGCAGCGCCAAGCCGGCCGGCGAAGTGCTGCGCCAGTCGCCGAGCGCCGGCTCGAAGCTGCCGGTCGGCTCGACCGTCTCGATCGTCGTCTCCAAGGGCGAAGAAAGGGTGGCCGCGCCAGACGTCGTCGGCAAGCTCCGCTCCGCCGCCGTCGAAGCGGCGCGCGAAGCCGGGCTGAAGCCGGTGGTCCAGGAAGCGGAAACCGAAGTCGCCTCCGACGACGGGCGGGTCACCGAACAGTCGCCGTCCGGCGGCACGAAGCTGAAGCCCGGCGCGACGCTGACCTTGGTCGTCGGCAAGTTCGTCGAAGCGGGCGAACCGGAACCGGAAGCAGGACCGTGAGCCGCGGGCGGCGGCGTCGGTGAAGGTCGCGGTCCTCGCCGGCGGGCGCTCCTCCGAGCACGACGTCTCGCTGCGCTCCGGCGAGGCGGTGGCCGCGGGGCTCGAAGAGGCCGGCCACGAGGCGCTGCGGGTGACGATCTCGCGCGCGGGCGAGTGGAGCTGGGACGGCGGCCCGGTGCGGCTCGTCCCCGCCGCCGGCCTGCTCGGCGCCGACGCCGCCTTCCCGGCTCTGCACGGCCCCTTCGGTGAGGACGGCAGCGTGCAGGGGCTGCTCGAGTGGCTCGACGTCCCCTACGTCGGCTCCGACGTGCTCGCCTCGGCGGTCTGCATGGACAAGCTGACCCTGAAGCGGCTCTGCGCCCAGGCCGGCCTGCCCCAGGTCGAATTCGCCGCCGCCGGCGAGCCCGGCTGGCGCGAGCGCTGCGCGGCGATGGGGCTGCCGCTCTGGGTCAAGCCCTCGCGGCTCGGCTCCAGCGTGGGGATCAGCCGGGTCGAGTCGCTCGACGACCTCGACGAGGCGGTCGCGCTCGCCCGCCGCCACGACCCGCGGACGATCGTCGAGGCGCACTCGGCCGGCCGCGAGGTCGAGTGCTCGCTGCTCGGCAACGACGAGGTCGAGGCCTCGGCGCCAGGCGAGGTCGTCGCCAACGGCGAGTGGTACGACTACGAGACCAAGTACCGCGAGGGCGGGATGGACCTGGTCGTCCCCGCTCCGATCCCGGAGGAGCAGCTGGAGCGCGTCCGCGAGCTGGCAACCCGCGCCTTCCAGCTAGGCGGCTGCGCCGGCCTCGCCCGCTGCGACTTCTTCGTCGACCCCGACGGCCCAGTCCTCCTCAACGAGCTCAACACGATGCCCGGCTTCACCCAGACCAGCGTCTACGCCAAGCTCTGGCAGTCCTCCGGCCTCGCCTACCCGGACCTCTGCGATCAATTGATCCAATTGGCGGTCGAACGGCATCGCAAAGCGCGTTCATACGAGTTCTAAATTTGTACGAATAGCTCTATCAATCAACGTTCCCACGTCTAAGCTGGGTGCTTCTGCATTTGGATTGGAATCCTCGTGCTGGGAGAACCGAGAGACAGAGCCGCGTATCGCATTGCGTTTGTCAGCCTTGGTCTCGCCCTGGCCGTCGCCCTGATCGGCGTTTGCTGGCTCTCGACAGAACGCGGAAGTACATCCGAGGTCACCGTTCGTGCGTGCGCCTCGCACCCAAACAGCCACTGCAAGCCGAGGGTGTCCGTCAGCCGAACCAGTTCGCCCGGGGCTCCTTCCCGCGTTTGGCTTGCCTTGGCCGTGCTCGGAGGCATCTTGGTCGGCGCGCTTATCCCGTTTCCTCTGTCCGGAGGGTCATCGACCGCAGCCGCCAGGACAGAAGCTCATTGCGGATCGAAATTCCGGACGGTTGCGCTTGGTGTCGCGTCGATCTCGGTCCTCGTCCTAGGGGTGGTAGTCATCAGCGTTGCGCACGTCGACTCGGGTCGTTGCTTTGCGCTAGGGGGGCTCCTGCTCGGATTGTTGATCCCGTCACCCGCCCGGGAGGGGTAGAGGCCCAGTGTCGACGTGTCTCTTGCCGTTTGACAGCGAAGCGCCGGGGGATGAACGCAGGCCGTTAAGCGGCTTGATTCAACATTCGTTTGGGCTCCAGCTCTCCGAGACTTGCCGGCCATTCCGTGGCAGGACGAACTCCGAGCGGATCACCGAGCGCTTCGCCGTCGGCGAGTTTCAGCCCACCGCGGTCGGTGCGCTCGTGGATCTTCCAAATCGCGAGTATGCGGGACATAGCTCCCTCGCCAACAGTCGTCTGACCACCCTGGATTGCCTCCAGCCGGAATACGTCGGTCCAGAGCGGCTCGTCAAGGAGCTGCCGCCGGCCTTCGCCTGGGCGGGAAGGACCGCCACGGGGCCGGCTGCGGATCGCTTCGAGGAACCGAGGCTGATCTTCGCTGACAGGTATGACGATGAGCGATCTCCGTCGTTCAACGACTTCCTGATCCGGAGAAAGGCCGATTCGGTGCGAGAGCCCACATCCCAGGTCCTGCTCGAGTTGATGGCACACAAGCGGTCCCGGCTCTTCGGCTTTCCTCTCGCCAATCGCATTGTTAATGTGATGTTGCCCCATGCTGTCCTTACTCACCGGGACTCGCCGGGCGCCTCTGCCAACGCTGCGCGCTCGTGGTTCATGCAACCTCTCGTCTCATTCGTCCGCGGGGGACACGATCGTGCCCGCTTACGCAATACGTACTCGCTCACCTTCTTCTTGGTTCCGGTCCTCGTAAAGGGCGTGTCCTTCTCCTCGCGCGCGACGACTCAGCGTGAGATCGCCCAAATGACAAATGCGGGATGGGACTTCGCCGCCTCGCCGCCCAGCCACGCTCTCTTAAGGTTCGAGGTCTCGGGGTTACTGCTGGACTACCTTTCCGCCCTCGCGAGGCTTGATCTGCACGACATGCCCCCACTCGCAGGTGGCTCCGTGCGGCACGGCAAGGCGTGCGCATACCCCCGCGGTCACCTGACACTGCGACAGACCATCGAGAGAGTGGCGTTTGGGGTTGGGCTGAGCCTGGCGCAGGGGAGAGTAGGGCGTGCCCGCGACAAAACAATGCACGTCATCGGCAGCGACATCGCCATGTCGCTGGGCGCGGCCCGCGTCTCGTCCGTAGTGGTCGAGGATGCCGATCTGCAGCGCGACGACGTGATTCGGCCCGCGCGGTACAGGCGCGTGCCCAGGGGGCTTGGGTCTCTGCTGAAAGCTCTCGCGGACCCGGTGCGCGTCGAACTCCGCGGCGATCGCAAGGGGCACCAGCTTAGGCTCGACCGACCCTTCATCGACGGAGACGGCTATGCGTTCGGTGTGCTTCCCGTAAAGCGAGTGTTGGCGTTCACCAACCGCACCAGCGAGCAGTTCGGGGTCAGAGAGTCGGGGCTGATACGCGCTGGCAGCATTGCGTACATGACCATCGGAGCAGCCACGGCGATTGGGACCATGCGGCAGATCGACCAACGCCTGGAACGTCTGGAGGGGGCTGACGATCCAAAGAAGATCGCCGAGATCGACGCCGAGATCGCCACCGATCTGGGTGAGATCTACGACCTCGACATAACCCGCCAGTCATACCGCGAGACGTACCGGCACCTGCGCGACCGACTGGGCGTCACGCGCGACTACGAGATCCTGCAAGGCAAGATGGAAGCGCTCTACCGAGCAACCTCCACATTCCACGAAGAGAAGGCAAACAGGTTGCTGACTTGGCTCACCGCAGCGATCGTCATCCTCAGCGTCTTCATCCTGATCGGCACGGTCGTACTCGCCGGAAAAGGCTGAACCAGGTGCTCAGCCGCGCACCCCCGCGCGACGATCGCGTCGCCGAAGGCAAGCGCCATCTCTCTCGTTCGGGATGATCTGGCCTCTAAATATCCGGCGGATATCCGGTTGCTATCCTCCCCTTATGACCCCGGCTACGAAGGTGCTGGTGACCATGCCCGATGATCTGCTGGCAAGGATCGATCGGGAGACCAAGAGGGCTGGGAGCACGCGCAGCGACTTTCTTCAGGAGGCGGCTCGCCGTCGGTTGGGGTGGCCCGACCGCGCTGCTGTCGACGCCGCGCTCGAGCGCGGGCGGGCGGCGCTCGCCGATGCGGGTAGCTTCGAGTCGGCTGAGTTGATCCGCGCCCAGCGAGAGGAGCGCGATGCCCGCGATCGACGTCGTTAGCGATGCAAGCGTCGTCGTGAAGTGGTTTCACTCCAAAGGCGAGGAGGAAGTCGCCGAGTCCCGCGCCCTGCTCGAGGCGCACAAGCAGCGGAGCGCAGCGTTGAGCGTTCTCGATCTGACCGCCTATGAGGTCGGCAACGCTCTGTTGCGCGGTCGGGCGAAGGCGAGCGACCGGCAGGTGGCGATCGTCCTCGACTCGCTGGCCGAGATCTGCCCCGCCCTGCAGCCGAGTCGCGAAGAGCTTCGCCTGGCGACCAAGCTGGCCGCTCGGCACAACCTCACTCTCTATGACGCCGCCTACGCGGCCGTCGCGAAGAGCCGCAAGGCAACGCTCGCCACGCTCGACGAACAGCTGCTCGATGCGAATCTGGGCAAACGCCCGAGCGAACTGACCGCCAAGTTGCGCCCGCTCACCTGAGTAGCTTGATGTCACCGAACTGCGTCCGGACATTAGGTATGCCGCGTATCGAGCACGTAACGGACATATATTGGCTATATTTGTCTTGTGGGGGCACTTCAGGATCTCGCTCGTAATCTCGAATGCGAGGAGCGGACCTTGCGTCGCGCAGCTGCGCAAGGCACGCTTCGCTGCGAGCGGCCCGGACCGCGGAGATTGCGCTTCGATCCCGGCGAGCAGGAGTATTTGCGAGAGCACTGGCCGCTTCTTTCTGAGCTCCGGCGGATCTTGCGCACCAAGCGCCGCGTCCGATTCGCCGCCCTCTACGGCTCTACGGCGCGGGGTGATGAGGACTCGGATTCAGACCTTGATGTCCTCGTGATGCTCAACGACGACCAGCCCATGGCAGCTGTAAGGCTCGCCGGCGAGCTGGAAGACGAGGCTGGCCGCAGGGTCGATGTGGCTCGCTTGCCGCAGGTGGAGTCGACTGCGCCCCTCTTGCTGGATCGCGTTCTCGACGAGGGGAGGGTGCTGGTCGACCGCGCCGAGGTCTGGCGGTCCCTTCAGGAGCGGCGACGAGCGATTCGTGCCCGTGCCAAGCGGGCTCATAGCCGCCGGATGTACGAGGCCGGCGTGGCGATCGGGGAGTTGGTCGCTTGAGCACCGATCTCGCGACCAAATTGGGCACCAAGGCATTCGAGGCCGAGAAGGATCGACTCGCGGCCTATTTCCAGTCCATGGCCAAGCATCGCCGTGCCCTGGAGTTCGCGATTGAAGAGTCTTTCGGAGGGGAGCTCGACGAACGGTCGTGGCGAGACGCCTTTGACGCAAGTGAGCCTCACGACCTCCTCCGGACCATGGCTGTGACCGGAAGTCACTCCGCAATTCTCAACGGCTACGTCGAGGTGCTCAAGGCGAGCGCCGGAAGCCGCCTGATCGGCTTGTTGCGTCACCGGCGACCGCATGCGAAGCAGACCTTCGAAGCCGTCAGGAAAGACGGTGGGTTGACTCGTGACCAAGCCGGTCTGCTGAACCGTCTCTACGTCTTGGAGGGTCGCCTCGAGCATGCGTCCCCTGACGTGGAGGCGGAGGAGGTTCGGCAAGCGGTCGAAGATCTCCGAAAGGCCCTGCCGAAGTTGGTCGGGAGCGCCAGTGACTGGCTCGCCCGTCACGGCATCGAGTTCACCGCAGCAGCTTGATGTCGCTGATCTGGACCTGGTAGCCGCCGTATTGGTCTTTCGCTTCGGAGGCCTTGTTGAACCAGAGGAGGAAGTAGGTGGCGGGGGTGGTGACGTTGAGGTCGATCTCCTCGGTGGAGGAGGCGTCGACGGCGGTGCCGAGCGGTTCGCCCCAGCCGGTCAGTTCTTCGGGGGGGCCGGAGGAGGCGGCGAAGACCTGGGCGTCCCAGCCGGGGGTGGGGGTGCGGACGATCATCTTCGTCGGCTTCGACGGCGAGGTCGTCTTCACGTAGATGCCGACGCCGGGGTCCGGGCCGGTCTTGGTCCCGGCGAAGGTGTCGGATTCGTAGTGCTCGGTTTCCCAGGAGGTGCCGGTCGGGTTGCCGTCGTGGACAAGTTCGACCTTTTCCGGCACCTCTTCGCCGTCGCCCTCGGGGTCGTAGTCGGTGGCGCTGGCGATCGAGACCGTTTCGCCGATGCCCTTCTCGCCCCCTCCGCCCCCGACCTTGCCGCTGGAGATCAGCTGCACGGCGAGCAGGACGCCGCCCGCGACGAGCAGCAGGGCGAGGATCGCGGCCCAGCTCCAGCGCGCGCGACCGGAGAGCTTGCGCTTCGGCGGCGGCACCGCGTCGAGCACACTGGTCGCCTCGCCGGTGGTCGAGCCCGCCCGCGCCGCCTCGACCTCGAGCGCCGTGGAGAGGTCGTCGATCATCTCGGCGACGCTCTGGTAGCGCTCCGCCGGGTCCTTGGCCGTCGCCCGCTCGACCACCAGGGCCACCGCCGCCGAGAGCTCGGGCCGCCGCCGCTGCACGTCGGGCAGCTCCTCGTTGACGTGCTTCATCGCCACCCCGACCTGGCTGTCGG
>Ga0055470_10000059_pt1 | contig 9170 bp, 5 predicted proteins | sample MayberryNW_TuleB_FD_57676 | JGI IMG/M metagenome (GOLD analysis project Ga0055470, IMG submission 57676) | Wetland microbial communities from San Francisco Bay, California, USA, that impact long-term carbon sequestration - MayberryNW_TuleB_D1 | ecosystem: Environmental > Aquatic > Marine >...
ATATCGGGAGGCGAAGAAGGTGCCAGGTACGGACCCAGTATTATGCCCGGCGGACCAGAGGAGGCATATGAGAGGGTAAGACCGATACTTGAAGCTGTTGCTGCAAAAGCAGGGGAGGAACCATGCGTGACATATTTAGGACCAAAATCAGCCGGCCATTTTGTCAAGATGGTTCATAATGGCATTGAATACGGTTTGATGCAGCTGATCTCTGAGACGTATGCGCTACTGAAACTGGCCGGAGGATTTACCGATACTCAGCTTAAAGAAATTTACAGAGAATGGAATAACGGGGAATTGAATAGTTTCCTCCTTGAAATTACTAGCAATATTTTCAGGAAAGCAGACGATAAAACAGGCAAATTGCTTATTGATGAAATACTTGATGTTGCCAGGCAGAAGGGCACAGGCATGTGGACCTCCCAGAGCGCGATGGAACTTCATGTACCTGTGCCAACGATAGACATTGCTGTGGCTATGCGTGACTTGTCGGTATTTGAAGAAGAACGCAATTCCGTATCCCGAATCTTTCCGCGTTCTGAAATTCGTTTCAGCGGCGACCCCGACAATCTGATCCTGCAGCTGCGAAAATCCTATTATGTTTCAATGATTATCACCTATGTCCAGGGTTTTATGCTGCTGGCAAAAGCATCAGAGAAGTACGGTTATAGGCTAGATCTTGAGGATGTTGCACGGATCTGGCAGGGCGGCTGTATTATCCGGGCAGAAATTCTTGGAGAATTAATGAAAGCATTTCATGCAGTGAAGGGTCTGTCAAATTTATTTCTCGATAAGGGAATTTCAGAGAAGATAAGAGATAACCAGGAATACCTGCGGCAGGTAGTATGCGAGGCAGGAAATGCTGGTATCACCGTACCGGGCTTTATGGTTTCTCTCGCTTATCTCGATGCTTTCAGAAGTTCCTGGCTGCCAGCAAATCTGATACAGGCCCAGCGCGATTATTTTGGTGCTCATACGTATGAGCGTCTGGATACTAAGGGAACATATCATACAGAATGGCTTAAGGGATCAAAATGAGATCGCCGGGCATTGTTTCCATGAATGATTGAAAAACACTGAAAAACAGATCAATACGAGGACTAAAAACTTTGTCACCGCATTTTATGGATCTAAATTCTTTGATTATGGAAAGATTTATTCCCGTTACCACATTATTCCTCGATATTGGAGGGGTTTTGCTGACAAAAGGCTGGGGGCATCAATCGCGCAAACTTGCAGCCGGCAAATTTCACCTCGATCCGGACGAAATGGAAACCCGTCACCATCTTACTTTTGATACCTATGAAGAAGGGAAAATCACACTAAACGAATACCTGAACCGTGTTGTCTTTTATCAGAAACGCGATTTCACCCCCGGACAATTTCAGGAGTTTATGTTTGATCAATCCTGTCCTTATTCTGATATGATCAGGCTCATAACAAAGCTGAAAGAGCTGAACAAGCTAAAAATTGTAGTGGTAAATAATGAAGCAAGGGAACTGAATGAACACAGAATAAATAAATTCCAATTAAATCATTTTGTAGATTTTTTCATATCCTCATGTTTTGTTCATATCAGAAAGCCTGATGCAGATATTTATCTGACAGCCCTGGATATATCACAGGTGGCAGCCAAACATGTTGTGTATATTGATGATGTCAGCATGTTCGTGGATGTTGCCCGGGAACTGGGAATCACAGGTATTCATCATACTGATTATTTATCCACAGCATCTCAACTGGCTGCTTTAGGATTAAAAACCGGCAATCTTTTAAAGAAATGAAACAGGAAAATACTTTGTCACAGGAGCTTCTTCACAAAATGGATGCGTATTGGCGGGCGGCAAACTATCTGTCGGTCGGCCAGCTTTACCTGAAAGAAAATCCTTTGCTACGGGAACCTCTGATACTGGCACATGTGAAAAAGATGCTGCTGGGACACTGGGGAACCACACCGGGACAGAATTTTATTTATGTGCATCTGAACCGGATCATTAAGAAGTATGATCTGGATATGATCTATATTTCCGGCCCGGGACATGGCGGCCCGGCACTCGTTGGCAATACTTACCTCGAAGGCACCTACAGTGAAATCTACCCGAATATCACACAGGACGAAGCCGGATTGGCTAAGCTATTCACCCAGTTTTCGTTTCCCGGGGGAATCCCGAGTCATGTATCACCGGAATGCCCCGGATCGATTCATGAGGGTGGTGAATTAGGTTATTCCCTGAGTCATGCCTTTGGAGCTGTTTTCGACAATCCGGGTCTGATAGTGGCCTGTATTATAGGCGATGGGGAAGCAGAAACCGGTCCCCTGGCCACTTCCTGGCAGTCAAATAAGTTTCTTAATCCGGTTACTGACGGAGCAGTGCTGCCTGTACTTCATCTTAACGGATACAAAATAGCCAATCCTGCGATCCTCGCGCGCATCAGTCGTGATGAGCTTGATCAGTTTCTGAGGGGCAATGGATGGATCCCCTATTTTGTGGAGGGTGACGACCCTGAAACAATGCATCAGCTGATGGCTGCCGCAATGGATAAAACAATTGAAAAGATAAGGAACATTCAGAAGAATGCAAGAGATAACAATGATTTCACACGTCCTCAATGGCCGATGATAGTCTTCGGTTCACCAAAAGGCTGGACAGGACCGAAGGAAGTCGACGGTCTGCAGATTGAGGGAACATCGCGGTCGCATCAGATCCCGATGCTTGTTGATGCTGAACATCCCGGACATCTGAAGCTGCTGGAGAACTGGATGAAGAGCTATAAACCGGAAGAGCTGTTCGATAAAACCGGGCGTCTTCTGCCTGAACTGGCTGACCTGGCCCCGGAAGGCAACAGACGGATGGGAACAAATCCCCACGCGAATGGCGGAATCCTGTTGAAGGATTTGCTGATGCCTGACTTTCGTAACTTTGCGATAAAGGTTCCGTCACCGGGGTCGGTTCAATATGCCGATACACATGTTCTGGGTGAGTTCCTGCGTGATGTGATCCGGATCAACAGGGAACAGAGGAATTTCAGGATCTTTGGTCCCGATGAAACCCTTTCAAACAGGTTGAATGCGATTTTCGAGGTCACAAACAGGCAGTGGGAGGCACAGATTAAGGAGAGTGACGAGTTTCTTGCCGGTGACGGCAGGGTAGTGGAGATGCTGAGCGAACATCAGTGTGAGGGTTGGCTTGAGGGATATCTGCTGACCGGAAGACATGGTTTGTTTAACAGCTATGAGGCTTTTATTCATATAGTTGATTCGATGGTTAACCAGCACGCCAAGTGGCTTAAAGTTACCTCCGGATTGCCATGGAGAAAAAAAATCGCCTCGCTCAACTTCCTGCTCGCTTCGCATGTCTGGCAGCAGGCCCATAATGGCTTTACGCATCAGGACCCGGGATTTATCGACCATGTAGTGAATAAGAAGGCCTCAGTGGTGCGTGTATACCTGCCACCCGACGCAAACTGCCTGTTGTCGGTAATGGATCATTGTCTCCGGAGCAGACATTATATCAACGTTGTGGTGGCAGGTAAATACCTTGCACCGCAGTGGCTTACAATGGACGAGGCTATCGGTCATTGTACCAGGGGGATCGGCATCTGGCACTGGGCCAGCAGCGATCATGGAGGTGAACCAGATGTAGTGATGGCCTGCTGCGGCGATGTGCCGACACTGGAGACGCTGGCTGCGGTTTCAATTTTACGGGAACATCTGCCGGAATTAAAAGTCCGCCTTATCAATGTAGTCGATATTATGAAGCTTGAACCAGCCACGGAACACCCGCACGGGCTGACTGATAAGGAATTTGATGACTTATTTACAAAAGATAAGCCAATAGTATTTGCTTTCCATGGATATCCGTGGCTTGTCCACCGCCTGACTTACCGTCGTGCCAACCATGAGAATCTGCATGTGAGAGGCTACAAAGAGGAAGGCACGATAACAACAGCCTTCGATATGACCGTTCTGAATGATCTTGACAGATTCCACCTTGTACAGGATGTTATAAACCGCATTCCGGCACTGGGTGATAAGGGAAGGGACCTGAAGAAGATAATGGAGGAGAAGCTTACTGACCATAGAGCTTTTATTATCAAAAATGGAGTGGATATGCCGGAAATTATTAACTGGAAATGGAAACACTAAATTTAAGTTTGGGACAGACTGGACAGAGCCTCAAAATATTTAATCCTATTGTGCCCTTTTCCTGGTCATTAACAATAATCTGCAGATTTTCGTAAATTTACTATGACAGTTTACGAATTGGACTTATAGGTCTGTTGTTAGAATAAATGCTGATACGAATCGCTATGGAAAATCAACCTTCTATGGATGATCAGTTTCTTAATAAAATCTACCAGTATATTGAAGATAATCTGGACAACGAGTTTTATTCTGTGGTGAACCTGGCCCACCAGGCAGGATTAAGCCGGTCTACTCTGCACAGGAAACTGATAAAACTGACCGGAAAATCCCCAAGTGATCTTATCAAGGAAAAAAGATTAATACGCGGCAGAAAGCTGCTGGAAAACAATGTGGCCACTGTTTCGGAAATTGCCTACAAAGTCGGGTTTAGCAGTCCGAGCTACTTTACTAAGGTATTTAAAGACTACTTTCAGTTGTCTCCAGGAGATATCAGAAAAGGGAATAAACCGGCAATTCGTCAGAAATGGAACAACGAGCAAAATGGAGTGAAGCTTGTATTCCGGAAAAATATCAGGCATCTGACTCAAATTAGTCTGATTGCTATATTTACAATTGCCATATCTGCAGCATTTGTGTTTTATTTATATCATAAAAAAGAACCGGTTGAGAGGTCAATCGCCATATTGCCTTTCGACAATCTAGGTTCAGACCAGGAAAACCAATATTTTGCGGATGGTATTGTAGAAGATTTGCTTTACCGTATATCACAAATAGACGGATTAAAAGTGATTTCACACACATCATCCGAAATGTTCCGTGACAAAGGCAGCAAAACAATACCCAGGATTGCAGAATTACTTGGTGTTAAATATATTCTTGAAGGTACTGTTCAGCGGGAGAGTAATAATATACGGATTAACATACAGCTAATCGATGCCCTCAAAGATGATCACATTTTATCAAAACAATATGACAGGGATTTGAGCGAAGTTTTTAAAATTCAGAGTGAGATAGCTGGTGAGATAGCTTCTGAATTACGCTTTGTGTTAACCAACAAGCAATTATATGCACTGAAGTATAACCAGACTGAAAACATAAAAGCACTTGAATATTACCAGATGGGACGTTTTTACTCGAACAAACGATGGGTAGACGGATACAACAAAGGCATTGAGTATTATGAAAAAGCCATAGCTGAAGATTCGCATTACGGACTGGCATATGCCGGGCTTGCTGACAATTACCATCTTATGGCACTGCAGGGTTGGATGGATAAAACGGAGGGAAAAAACAAAGCTATTCAGCTTGCCCTGAAAGCTATGGCGTTGGATCCAAACCTGGCATTGCCACATGCTGTTTTAGCTTCCTTGCATTCCGATATAGATTGGAATTGGGAACTGGCAGAAAAAGAGTACCTCCAAGCCATAAAATTAGACCCAAACTTTTCTACCGCCCAATTCTATTATTCATATCTTTTATCCATTTTCGGTAAGGATTATGAAGCAAGAGAGCATATCAAAAAGGCGCTGGAGCTTGATCCATTGTCATTTGTCATTCGTCATTACAGTGCCGTGTATTATTACAACCAGGGGCAGATCAATGAGGCTTTGGCTGAAAATAATCTATGTCTTGATCTGGCTAAGGATCATCTGTGGGCACTAAATCTAGAATTTTTGATATACATTAGATTAGAAAATGATCTGGCTGCTTTGGCTTGCTATAAGAAAGTTGGGGAAATAACGGGTGAATGGACAAGGGAAGAAGCAGATAGTGTTTACAGGATCGGGGGTATTGATGGTCTTCTTTGGTGGCGGGTGAAGGATAGCACATGGTATTATACACTGTACAAAGCTAAATACTATGCTTTGCTGGGTGAGGATGAAGAGGTTCTTGAAATCCTTGAATCAGCTGCTAATGAACATACTATAGGTGCTTTTCATTTTACATCTCTTGAATTTAGAAATCTTCGTTCACATCCAAGGTTTATAGCTGTCAGAAAAAAAATGGGTCTCCCTCCGCTGTAAGGGGAATTGCGACCAGATTTACAAAATGCGACGTTTATAATTTCAATTTTAACAATGTTTGCTACCGTCCTGCTATGCTTCAGGGGTTTTCTCGTTGTTACTTTGCAGGTCAGGGTATAAGTTTTTAAAAGCCCTGTGTTTGTTACACTGGAATTGACAGATTATTAAACAAACCTTAACCTCTTAACATTATGAAAACACAAAAGTCAGCCATCTGTTTTCATATGGCTATGACCATTTCAGGCCTGCTATTGTTATTTGTTTCCGGTTGTAATGACCTACTCGAAGAAAGGCCATTCGTACCCAACGCTGTTCCGGATCAGGCAACCGTACAGTTGAACGATATACTGAGTAACCTGGATCTTGAATCAGGTATCGTAATTGTACAAAAAGACGGTTCTATTCAGGATGCTTTAGATGCATCCATGCCCGGTGGTTCTATATATATTGAACCTGGAATATATAAGGAAGCTATAACCATTAATAGAGAGGATATCAAATTAATAGGCTTATGCAGTTCTGCTGAAGAAAAAGTAGTATTGGAAAATCCGGGAATTGCGGAAAAGGGTATTAACGTGATTCCGTACGGGAATAATTTTGAAATATTTAACGTCCAGATTAGGAATTGCAAAGGAATAAGTCCCTCTACTTCTAAACTCAAATGTACCGGAAATGGAAGGGTCAGCCCTTTTCTCAAAATAACACGGGATGAACTCGGAAACGGGATCGCACACTATATGTATGAGGTGAAACTTGGTAAACGTCAGTTTGATGTTGTCCGTATCCACCGCGTGGTTCATGAAAAGCGTCCATACCATCCTGATCGATGCCGGGGAGATATTTTTATGGTACACGGCGCAAACCAGGATTTCGATGATATTTACTACACTGCGGGAGCCGAAAACATCAATACAGAGACATCATTGCCTGTTTATCTTGCTGAAAAAAATATAGATGTCTGGGGTATAGACCTTGCCTGGACTTTGGTTCCTTCAGAAACCAGCGATTTAACCTTTATGAAGGATTGGGGTATCGAACGGGACATTAATCACACACTGACTGCTATGACAATTGCCCGTCTGATCCGTGGATATACCATCCAGAATTTTGACAGAATGAATCTTCTCGGATTTAGCTATTCAGTAAAAATCGCTTACGGGGCTGCCGGAAGGGAAACCCAATTACCCAAAATAGCAAGGAATGTCAAGGGTATTATCCCGGTCGATGGAGAGATGAAATACGCTGCATCAGATGAAGAATATCGTTTGATCATTTGTAGTATGACAGCTGCCATTAAAACACAAATCGATAACGGTATATATCAGGATGAAACAGGTCTAACTCTTGTGTATCTAGGTAATCTGGCAATTACAGCACCTGACGACCCGTCTCCAGTACCTGATTTTGCCGGCCTGACAAATTACCAGGTAATGCTCTTCATTGGGTCAATGAGCTATCAGGCAGGAAACAACTATGCTCCTTATTGGCATTTTTTTGGAGGTGATTTGACCGATTTTATTTATTCTGATGTAGACCGTTTCTTAAGATTATCCATTTCGATGGCTCCATACATGCCAATGCAGCTGAATTATGATTTCGGAAAATGTGTTTGCAATGAGGAAGATGTCAGTTTTGATAACCATCTGGATGCGATCACCATACCTTTGTTTTACCTTGGGGCTGGTGGTGCTATGGGTTCACTTGGAGAATATTCGACAAGCCTGACCTCAAGTACCGACATTACAAAATTTATCGTAACTTTTAATGAGGATCGCGCAATAGACTTCGGTCATGCAGATCTCTTTCTTGGAAGAAACGCAGATGAGCTATGTTGGGGTGTTTTGTATTCCTGGCTGATTACTCATGCCAAAGTCCATAATTGACATTGAAGATCTTATTTCTTATTTATTAACATAAATCTTTGATTACGAAAACACAAATAACCAAAATCCCTGCATTCGCCTACGGCGTCTGTCGGGTTTTTTTGTTTTCATACCCTCGCTCAGGCAAGCCTGGCTCGGGCCTGAAAACAAAAATCTCCAGCGCATTCGCGCCAGGGATTTTGAGTTGTAGCGGAGGGAGGATTGCTCGCTTCGCCGCCATAGCCTCCGCCAGAGGCGGACTCCGCTCGCGATCCTCTGGGGCAGGCCATGTAGATCAGATGTTTACGAAGGAATGGCTTCCATAGGTACTGATGTTGAACAGGAGGATCCCGCAGATTCGCTTGATGTACTTGTAAAAACAAGTGATGATAATAAAATAATTTCCATGTATCTTGTAAATTATGGTACTCAATCAAGAAACCATGATATGTTTTTTAATAATTTTATTCCTGAGGAGGATGTTACTGTCACTCAACTGGGTCCACATATTAAAACAGCGCGGAACAGTGATGAGAATCCAGATATGTAGCTGATATTCAATAATCAATGATAATAAAAACTCCAAAATAATCAGACTATGACACAAAAAAACCTTATTTTCAAACTTCTTTGTTCCATTGGCATCTTGTTTTCTTTTCTCTTCTCTGATTTATACTCACAAAGAACACAGGAAAGTCCCGGCAATTCAGGGGTTTCGGTATTGATGGTTGATACTGACCTGTCAATTAACAGAATTGATTCAGGTATCTATGGCCAATTCCTTGAGCATATAAATCACTCTGTAGTTGATGGTCTGTTTGCGGAACAGATGCAAGGCCAGGGTTTTGAAGGTAAAGATATTGAAACATACTGGAAACCCTTTAATAATAACGGATCGGCATCTGTGGTCGAAGAATCGTTTAAAAGTGGTGAGAAGAGTCTGAAACTGGAAGCGCAAAAAGGATCTGCCGGCATACGACAGGGACGTTTTTTCCTTCAGAGCGGTCAGACTTACAATGGTTTCGTCTGGGCTAAAGCCATTGAAGGTTCATTAAACCTGACAATGACCATTAAGGATTCATTGAATAAAATCATAACACAGATTCCTTTAAAGGGGATAAACAAAGTATGGAAAGA
>Ga0055470_10000061_pt1 | contig 9074 bp, 10 predicted proteins | sample MayberryNW_TuleB_FD_57676 | JGI IMG/M metagenome (GOLD analysis project Ga0055470, IMG submission 57676) | Wetland microbial communities from San Francisco Bay, California, USA, that impact long-term carbon sequestration - MayberryNW_TuleB_D1 | ecosystem: Environmental > Aquatic > Marine >...
CGCACGCCGGCCTGCTTGGCGAGCTTCGTGAGGAATTCATCGGTCACGTAGCCGGAATTTTCGGCGCCCTGCTCCAGGTAGAAGAGCTCGATGAAGTTCCAGGCGCGACCCTGCTCGCCCGCGGCGACCGCGGCCGCGGCGGCTTGGGTGGACTGCGGCCCGGCGGTCGTGAAGTTGCTGAAGCTGAGCTTCGCTTCTCCGTTGCGGACCTGGTTGGCGACGACGGTCGGCAGCACGTCTTCGGCGTATTTCCTGCAGGTGGCGCACTGCAGGTCGCCGAACTCGATCAGCGTGACCAGCGCGCTGGGCTCGCCCAGAGTCGTTGCCTGCTGCGGAATGCCTTCCAGCATCGCGGCCACGTCGGCCGCGTTTCGCACCTTTTCGGGCGGGTCCGCACCGCCGCAGGCGCTGAGCGCCAGCGCCGCGAGCGCGGCGGCGAGCAGCGCCATGCCTCCCTGCTTTCCGGATCGCCGGCTCCACATCCCGGCAGTATTGGTAGCAAAAAGCTAATTAAAAAGCAGAGCGCCGAGCGTCAACCGCTAGCTTTGGAGATCGCTTCTTCGAGCTGGCCGGAGGTCTGGAATTCGTTCGTGCCGAGGATTTCGAGGCCCTTGGTCTTCGGCCCTTCGATCGCGAAGGACGGCGTGCCGGTGAAGCCGAGCTTTTGGGCCTTCGCCGTGGTCGCTTCGACTTCTTCGAGCGTCGCTTTGGCTTTGCGGTCCTTGTTCCACTTGGCGATGTTGGGCACGCCGGCCCCCTTGGCGACCGCGGTGAGGAATTCGTCGGTCACGTAGCCCGAGTTCTCCTTGCCCTGGTTGCGGTAGAAGAGCTCGATGAAGTTGAAGGCGCGGCCCTGCTTGCCGGCGGCGATCGCGGCGGCGCCCGCGGGGACCGATTGCGGGCCGATGATCGTGTAGTTGTTGAAGCTGAGCTTCGACTGGCCGTTGAAGATCGGGCCTTCGATCACTTCCGGCAGCACTTCTTCGGAGTTGGCCTTGCAGAACGGGCACTGCAGGTCGCCGTACTCGTAGAGGGTCACCTTGGAGCTCGGTTCGCCGAGGACCATGCCGTTCTGCGGAATGCCTTCGAGCTCCTGTTCGACCTGTGCGACTTCAACCAGGTTGCTCGCGTCGCCGCCGCTGCCGCCGCCGCTGCCGGCGATCACGATCAGGACGACGACGATGACGACGGCGACGAAGGCCGCGGCGCTGCCGATCTTGATCAGGCGCCCCCGGCGCTCACCGGACTCGACCGCCTGCTCTTCGCGTAGCCGCTCTTCCCGCCGTGCTTCCCGATCCCTTTTTCCGCTCATGGCTCCGTTCCAACGTAGGTCAACATTCGCGTCACATTCGTAGCAAAGAGAAGCGTCATCAGAATCGCGCTGGTGACGCACCACTGACAGATCGCTTCGATCTTGAAGAGCTCCAGGTAGGTCAGATAGAAGCTGTAGCCGAAGCCGACCAGGCTGACGAGGAAGCCTCCCATGCGCGGCAGATCGCCCCGCAGCAGCGCGCAGGCCAGCAGAACCACGTACCCGGAGAGGCCGAAGACGGCGATGTTGACGCCGAAGACGTGCGAGTACGAGCTGGCGGCGACCGTCTCGCAGCCGTGGCTGCCGGCGACGCAGACCGGCGAGCCGCCACCGGAGTCGGCGATCGTGATGTAGGTGGCGACGCCGATGCCAAGGGTCGCGAGGAAGGTCGCGATGCCCCGCAACGTCCCCTCCCTAGGCCGCCTCATGCGGTCAAACGGTATTGGAAAGGGCTTAGCTGTGCATAAAGGCGGAGATCGCCCGGGAGAGGCGGCCGCCCTGCCAGGCAAGCGGCGAGGCGCCCGGCGGCTCGCTGACCAGCTCGGCGCGCGGCAGCATCGCCGCATAGGCGGCGGCCGTCGCGTAGGGGTGGCCGGGGTCGGCCTCGTCGTGGCTGGCGACGACCAGCGCCGGCAGGTCGAGACGGGCGAGATCGTCGATCCCCTCGAAGGGCCGCGAGTGCGGGACCTGGCCCAGGGCGTCGACCACGGCCTCGAGGTGTCGGTGGCGCAGCATCCGTTCGCGGGTGAAGCGCAGCACCGAGTCGCGCCAGGCGGACCCGATCGGCTGGGCCTCGCCGATGTAGGCGACGAAGGCCTCGATTCCCCCGGTCCGCAGGGCCGCGGCGAGGCCGTCCCAGTAGGCGAGCGATTCGGCGCCGAGCGGTCCCTCGTAGGTCGGCCCGATGAGGACCAGGCCGGCGAGCCGCTCCGGGTGGCGCAGCGCATAGCCGACCGCCGTGTGGGCGCCCATCGAGTGCCCGCCGAGCACGAAGCGCTCGTCCTCTCCGACGGCCGTGGCGACGACCCGCTCCAGGTCGGCGATCAGCTCCGGGTATCCATAACCCTCGCCCGGCGGGGCGGGACCGGACTCGCCGTGCCCGCGCGCGTCGTAGGTGACCAGCCGCAAGCCGGAGCGCTCCAGGGCGCGCGAGCCGTGGACGACCGAGCGGCGGGTCGCGGTCAGGCCGTGGCAGAGCACGACCGGCGTCCCCTCCCCCGCCGACTCGCCGCGGATCGCGACCCCGTCGCCGGCGACGAGCTGCCGCGCCGCGGAGCTGTCCGCCGCCATCAGGCGACGGCTGTGAGCGCCGCGGCGATGTCGTCGACCGACTGGAAGCTCGCGCCGGTGCGCGAGACGTGCCGGTGGCGAACGACGCCCTCGCCGTCGACGATGAAGATCGCCCGCATCACGTAGCGGCCGCCCGGCGCGTCCTTCAGCCCGGTGAGCCGCGCCAGCGGACCGAGCCAGCCGGTCACCCCGTAGCTCCTGGCGACGGAGAGATCCTCGTCGGCGAGCAGCGGCACGTTCAGCTGCTGCTCCTCGACCCAGCGCTCGTGCGAGTCGACCGACTGCGGCGAGATCCCCACCACCTCGGCGTCGAGGCCGTCGAGGCGATCGGCATTGTCGCGGTAGGAGCAGAACTGCTTGGTGCAGACGGCGGTCGCGTCGCCGGGGTAGAAGGCCAGCACCACGTTGTGCCCGCGGTGCTCGGAGAGCCTGAAGGTCCGCCCCTCGGTCCCGGGCAGCTCGAAATCCGGCGCCACGTCTCCCACGTCGACCTTGGCCATCGACGCAGGGTAATTCATTCATCGCCAGTTGACCCCCACCGAGTGGTTGTGCCACCACCTGTAGTTCCCCTGGCGCCCCGCCCCTCGGACCACGCCGAAGAGGTCGTCGCGTGGGTCTTCCCACTTGAGAACCGCCCTGCGCTGCAGGCCGAAGCAGAGCAGCCTGCCGATGGGACGAGAGCGGTGAGCCTCCTTAAACCAGGTGCCGGTGTAGGTGCCGCTGTGATTGCTGCACCAGGCGGCTGACTCTCCCCCCTGTCCGACTTCGTGCTCCTGCTGAGATCCGTACAGCTCAAGCAGCTCGTGGTTGTGGAAGGCGAGGAGCCGACCGCGGACTCGACCGCTGTGGCAGAACACCATTCCGTCGAGGCTGTTGCGAAGCAATCCCGAAGGGAGCCTCGCCAACGATCTCCGGTGGCAATGGCCAAATGGCGCCGCCCGGGCCAGGCGAGCGTCGAGAACTCGCTGCTCTCCTTCGCTTGGCAGATCCGACCTTGGGGCTGCAGCCCATGCCGCTGCGGTTGCCAGCATGCAGAGAAACAGCGTCGCTGGCACGGCGAAGAGCCGTTTGCCGAAGCGACTGATCAGGAGGCTAACCAGAAGGGTGACGAGAAACGCTGTCCAGAGGGCGATCGGGAAGCCCAGCCACGCACTTGGAGGAACTGAGCCCTCGCCTGCGGCCCCGATCACGAAGGCACCGCAAATGGCTGCGCCTATCACCCAGAAGTAGCGAAGCTTGATCGCCTCGGGCCAGAAACGATGACCAGCCGAGGACTGGACGACATCGTAGGCGAAGCCCACGACCCAGGCTGCCCCTGCGGCGATCGCCAGGGGCAGCCATACGTAGTCCCACGCGGCCACCACCTCCACGCCAGGGGATGCCCCAACGCTGAACGTCAGAGAAAGCGCGAGGGCCAGAGAAAGCGCGAGGGCCCCCGCGGCCCCTACCAGGAGCTGCCAGGCGCCGCGCATCGCGGCGCCTGGCAGCTCCTCGGTCCTCGACCTTCCGCCCTGCGAGGTCGTTTCGGGCGACCACTTCGAGGCCTGCCCGGACCTTCGATGGACCGTTCGCTTCTGTTTGATGTGGCCTTGCGGAGATTGCCCGAATGCCCCCGCCTGCGGAGCGGGCCCGGGACTTGATTCTCGGCGCGTCGGGCTGGAGCCGAGATAGCGTTCGTATTCGCACCAGGGACAGGTCTTCTCAGAGGCTGGAAAGTGGTGGTGTCGTCCGAGTGCGCCATCGCATTCTCTGAGGCCGCCCATCGCGGATTTGAGCGCCGCGCTCCAGGCCAGGGCGCTCGGCCGCTTCGTCGGTCGCCGCGCGCCAACCGTGAAGGTGTCTACGAATAGCCCTTTCAGCTCCCGGGGAACCGCCCTCCAGGGGGGTGCCTCGCGACTGGGCGAGAGTGGGGCACGGCCGGGTGCGTAGGGGAAGCGCCCGGCGGCCGCGTGCTCATCCTGCTCGGGTTCGCCGGGGCCACTCCAGATCCCCGCGAACGGATGGTGGCCGTCCATCAGGGTCATCCAGATGAGCACCGCCAGAGCCCACAGGTCGCTGGTCTGCTCGCGACGATGCTTGCTCAGGTCAGCGATCCCGTTGAGCTCGGGAGCTAGGAACTCGACCTGGAAGTACCCCGAGCCATAGCGGCGGCCATCGACCTCGAACTGAGCGGAGTCGCAATCGATCACCGTTGCCGTCAGGTTGCCGGAGACCACGACATTCTTCAAATTGATGTCGCAAACGACGATCGGGAATGAATGTAGAGCGGCGATCGCGCTGCAATAGTTTCGGCAGACCTCCAGCAGCGCCTGCCACCCGAGGTTGACGACGCTTCGCTCGCGCTCCCGTCGGAGCGCGAGACGGGATAGGTTCACCGGCGCCGGTTTGGGCGCGGCGGGCATCAGGAAGCCCACGTAACGGCCCGCCGCATCGAAGACCAAATCGCTTGGCCATGCGATCACGGCCGAGACGCCCGGGATTCGGGTGGGGACGCCGATCTTGAGCATCGCCTTCAGGCGACTCTCATCTTCAGCAGTCGGTCTCGAGAGCAGCTTGAAGACGAGGTCGGGCTCGCCAGCGAGAGTGAAGGCCGTTCCCGCCGCCCCCTTCGCCAGCCTCTTTGCGGGACGCACAGAGCGACCTGACCCCGTGAACCATTCGCCGCTCAAGCCCCGTCTCCGCCGCAAGACCCGATCCGCTCGCTGGCGGAGATCCCAGAGAGAAAGGAGCGGTCGCGCTCTGCCAAGGCATCCTGATCGGCGCCCTCGAACATTCCGGGCCCCGGTTCCCAGAGCACGACCGTGCGATTGGGATAGACGACGAAGGAGTCGAGCGAGAGATGTCCATGAGAGAGGCCGCTCCTGTGCAGAGTCTCGACGGACGAGCGAACACCGGCGAGAAGCTCGGCCATTTCGACCGGACCCGATCGCCGAGCGACGGCGCCGACGAGTGGCGTCCGTTGCGGTGGGCGCTGGACCAGAATCAGGCCGTGTTCGATTCTCCTCACCGGCCAATTGACCCGCGCGTAGCGGCTGCCGCGGTCGAGAACCTGCTGCTTTCGCGTCGCGATCCCGCCCCTCGTCGGGAGTGTTGGATCGGGTGCCATCGCCAACAGACTCGAGCAGCCATCGACGAGCCAGGTTTCGCAGCCGGACTTGATCGCCGTGGTGGGCATCAAGCTCAGCCGGCCTACTCGTAACGAACCTCTCGCGGGTGGTTCCACGCGTCGGATCACGGCAAGCGACAGATCGTCGTCGCTGTGGCGCCGGATCAGATCGCTTTTCAGCAACGCCTCAAACTCCGGACGGCCCCAGCCGTCCTACACCGGTGCGTTGAGAAGCGCTGTCACCGTTGCATGCTGGGGCCAGCGCTCGCCCGCCCGCCGGTCCAGTAGCTGAGGGTCGAGCCCATCGCTCGAGAGCAGCAGACACTCGACCCTGTCCGCCGGGCATGTCTCGACTTCGATCTTCTCTGGAAGGTCTGAGTCAGTGAGGAAATCGGCGTGGTTGGCGATCTCAGTATCGGGCGCCATAGCCATCAGGGCGAGCTCGCCATCTCCCCTCATCAGCACCTGAATCCCATCTCCGACGCTCGCCACGCCAACCCGCTCGTGGCCGAAGACGGCGACGGTGAGCGTGGTCCTGAGGTCTCGCGTTTCGACCGGGTCCGAGTCGTTGAGCGACGCGGCCGCTGCAACCTGGAGCGTGCGACGAGCCTCGGTCATGGTTCGGACGAGCACGTCCCCCAGTGGGCTATCCACCCCGCTCGCCCCCAATTGCTCGCAAACTGACTCGACCGCACTGAGCGCCCCGAGTTCGGCGCCATACCGTCCACGTCGCGCCGACCCGGCACCGTCGGCGAGCGCCACGACTGTGGTCGAATGCACCCGTCTGACCTCAATCACATCATCCCCTCGCTCACCTGGCTTGCGCTTTGAGCCAGGGACCACCGTTGAGATCACCTCGACCGCGGGGGAAGGGAACGACGCGCTCAAGTCTGCAGAGACATCCAACCCTGGGCGGCGGGAAGCGAGGGCTTTTCCCCGGGTCGGCTGTTTGCGGTCACGCCCAGCGAGTCGCTGATCCACTTGAAGAGCTCGCGGAACTTGCCGGCTTCGAGCTTCGCGGGAGCGCGGTCCGGAGGGCTGATCTCTCCCAGCTTGGCGAAGTTCGCGTCCTTCGTGCCGATGCAAAAAAAGTTGAGCTTGCCGTCACGCTCAAGCGCATGCGCCTGAGCGGCGGACGCGGCGACGTCGTCGGTGGGCTCGCCATCGGTGATCAGGAACATCATCGCTGCGTAGGCCCTCGCGCCCCGCGATCTGTACTCGTCGCGCCGCGCCTGGATCGTGTCGAGACCAAGCTTGATCGCGCCGCCCATCGGCGTCGCTCCATCGGCCTGGAGCGTCGGGGGTCGGAAGTCCCGGGCGAGGGTGAAAGGGGACTCGACCCGCAAGCCGGGATCCTGCAGCGCTATCACCGAAATGTCCGCCCGATTGCGCGCCAGCTCGTCGTCGTTGACTTCCACGGCAAATTGCTTCAGCCCACGGTTCACTTCTCCAATTGCGTCGCCGCTCCGCATGGACGACGAGCAGTCGATGAGCAGCACACACGCGGCGAACGGGCCAGGCTCCCCGCGCGGAAGCTCAAACCCGGCCGGTATGACCTCGGTTGCCCTGGAAAACTCCACTCTTACCCCCTCTGCTCGACCTTGGCGATTCGGAGCGCAAGATAGTACAGATCAATCAGAGGGATTTAACGTTTGTGGTACGCCCTCCTCGGCTAACCCTTTTCGATCTTGATCTTTTCGATCAGGACGGGCTGCTTCGGTTTTTCGGCTTTCGTGCCCTGTTCTTCGATCGCTTCGACGGCGTCGTAGCCCTTGCTGACCTTGCCGACCAGGGCGTATTCGGGGGGCAGGCCGGCGTCGGCCGCGGTGACCACGAAGAACTGGCTGCCGGAACGGCCCGGCGGGTCGGCCGAGCTCTTCGCCATCGCGACCGTGCCTTTGGTGTAGGAGAGATTGGCGGGCGGCTTCTCGGTGACCGAGTAGCCGGGGCCGCCGACTCCGGTGCCGAGCGGGTCGCCACCCTGGATGACGAAGCCGGGCTTCACCCGGTGGAAGGTGAGATCGTCGTAGAAGCCTTCTTCGCTCAGATAGACGAACGAGTTGACCGTCTTCGGGGCGCGAGCCGAGTCGAGGGCGATCTCGAAGGTGCCGCAGCTGGTCTTGACCACCGCCGTCAGCTTTTCCCCCTTGGCCACGGTCTGCGCGGGTGCTTTCAGGGTCACCTGCTTGGGCGCCGGCTGTTCGACTTCCCTGCAGGGCCCGCTGCTCGCGGAGTCCGACGAGCCGCCACCGCGGCCGATCAGGATCACCGCGACGATCGCGACCGCCACCACGGCGAAGGCGCCCAGAATGATCAGCCGCCGGTCGGTCGCCTGCTCCTCCATCGGCGCGCAAGCCTAGTGGATGCGTCCGCGGGGCCCCAGCCCTGCGATCATCGCTCGCCGTGCCGGCCCCACCGCTCACCCCGCTCGCCGCGGCCGCGCTGCACGTCCCGGCGCCGGAGCGGGCGCTGGTCATCGAGTGCGGCGAGGGCGACGCGGTCCTCTTCCTCGCCCGCGAGTTCCCCGCCGCCCGAATCCGCGGCCTCGACTCCTCGCCGGCCCAGGTCAAGGCGGCAAGCGACCGCGTCGGGCTCGACCCCGAAGGCCGCATCGCCTTCAAGCTGGGCAAACCCCGCAAGCTCCCCTACCCCGACGACTTCTTCGACCTGATTGTCCAACTCGACGGCTACCCCTCACCGCGGCAAGCGACCCGCGTCCTCCGCCCCAACGGCCACCTGATCCTCACCCGCTCCGCACCTACGTCCATTCCCTCGTCCCTTCGACACAAGCTCAAGACAGCCGGCCTGGCCCGACGAGGCTTCACCCTCATCCGCTCGGAGCCCTCCGGCGACGGAAGCTTTCAGCTCATGCACCTCAACCCGCAGGATCGGGGCCTGTCCCGGTAGGGGTGGAACGTCTTGTACTTTTTCGTCGTGAGCTAGCGGCGTCAGCCCACCAACGCTCCACCGAAAAAGTTAAGTGGAACCCCTACCGGGACAGGCCCCACCCCCGCCGACGGATTCAGCGGGCATGCCGCTCACCCTGCTGGTCAACCCCCATTCCGCGGGCGGCCGCGCCCTGAAGCTGCTGCCGCGCCTCGAGCAGGAGCTGGACGCTCGCCGCGTCCCCTTCCGGGTCGAGCGCACCAAGAGCCTCGAGGACGGCGTCGAGCGGGCGCTGCGCGCCGCCGATGCGGAGGAGATCCCGGTAGTGGTGAGCGGCGACGGCCTGATCGGCGCCGTCGGCGGGGCGCTCGCCGGCTCGGACACCCCGCTGGGAATCGTCCCCGCCGGCCGCGGCAACGACCTGGCGCGCATCCTCGGCATCTCGAGCGACCCGGCCGAGGTCGCGGCGACGCTGGCGGG
>Ga0055470_10000065_pt1 | contig 8942 bp, 9 predicted proteins | sample MayberryNW_TuleB_FD_57676 | JGI IMG/M metagenome (GOLD analysis project Ga0055470, IMG submission 57676) | Wetland microbial communities from San Francisco Bay, California, USA, that impact long-term carbon sequestration - MayberryNW_TuleB_D1 | ecosystem: Environmental > Aquatic > Marine >...
CAACCTGATCGTCACCAACGTGCCGGGGCCGCAGATCCCCCTCTACGTGCTCGGCCGCGAACTCGAGAACGTCTTCCCGGTCGCCTTCCTGCCCCCGAACCACGCCCTGGCGGTGGCGATCATGAGCTACAACGGCCACGTCGGCTTCGGCCTGCTCGCCGACTACGACTCGATGGAAGACATCGAAATCGTCGCCGAAGGCCTGGAGCGCTCGCTCGCCGAGCTCGAGCAGGCCGCGGCGGCGGCCGCACCCGCCTGAACGACCGAACTGCATCGACTTTTCCCTCTGCCAGGCGGAGAAGTTGATGCAGTTCGGTCGCTAGGCTCAGTCGGTGGCCATTCTCGTCGCGCTCTTCATCGTCGTGCCGATCGTCGAGATCTACGTGATCGTCCAGATCGGCGGCCTGATCGGCGTCTGGCCGACGGTCGCCCTGCTGATCGCCGACGCCGTGCTCGGCTCGATGCTGCTGCGCCACCAGGGCCGCGGCGCCTGGCGCCGCTTCAACCAGGCGATCGCCGAGCGCCGCTTCCCCGGCCGCGAGGTCGCCGACGGCCTGCTGATCGCGATCGGCGGCACCCTGCTGCTCACCCCCGGCTTCGTCACCGACATCTTCGGCGCGATCTTCCTGATCCCGCCGACCCGGGCGATCGTCAGGCGCCTGCTGCGCGGCTACATGACCAAGCGCTTTCTGATCGTCGGCGTCCCCGACGGCCCCAACGGCGCCGGCCCCGCCCGCCGCTCCTACGACTACGAGGCCACCGCCGAAGAGATCGACGCGGACGACCCGCGGCTGCCGGGCTGACGTCTCTTTCCGCCGCAACGCGCCCTGCCCGGGGTTAGCGCCGAAAATAATAAGTGCGGGTAACTTACGTAACCATCCTTGAAGCACGTGCGATAGCTCTGCCGGCAGTTGCGCTGACGATGGTGGCCACGGGTGTGCTCATCGGCCACGACACGGCTTCGGTGACGCTGATCGTGATCGGCGCGGGCATGTTCTTCATCGGCATGCTGATCCCGACCCTGACCGAGTTCCAGGTCGGACCGACGGGCTTCTCCGCGAAGCTGAGGGAGCGGGACCTGGACTTCAGCGAAACGCTGGGGCCCGACGCCGAGCAGCTGACGCGATTGGGCGCCTGGCTGGCCGGCAGCCCCGAGGCCGGCAGGGAGCTGGCGGAAAAGGCGCTGAGCGACGTCTACATGCGCTGGTCGCGGGGGCCGGACTCGAATCCGCTCGACGACGTGCGGAGGCGCATGGTGAAGTCGGCTCCGCCCGCGGCACCCGCCCCGACGGGCGCCTCCGCCGCCTCCAGCGACCTGCTCTCGAAGCTGCTGGCTCTGCCAGTCGCCGAGCGATCGGCCGTGGTCCTTCACCTCCTCGAAGGCGTCGACGAGAATCGAGTGGCGGCGATCACCCGCCGGGAACCGGCAAGCGTCGCCGCCGACGTGGCTCGCGGTGCGGCGCGGATCATCGGCAGCGACGTCCCGCCGCGGGGCGCGGCCACACCGTGAGCGACGTTGAGCGCCTCGCCGAGGCGATGCGCCAGGCCGATACCGAGCTGGACGTCGATCCAGTCGAGCTCTCCAACTCGGTCGACCGGGCTCGACGGCGAATCGCAGGACGCCTCCTGCTGGTCGGCACCGTCAGCGCTCTCGCCGCGATGCTGCTGCTGACCGGCGGGCTCGCGGCATCGTCAGCCGTGGACCGCGCGCGACGCAAGCCCGCCGAGCACGAGGCGGCCACCAAGAAGCCGCAAGGCGCGCATTCGCGGCGACCCGCGCACGCCAAGGGCGACAAGCGCGGCTCGAGCTCGGAAAGCACGTCAGGCAGTCCACACCCTCGACCGCGCACCGAGACTCAAGTCGCTCCCGGCAGTGCGATTACTACCGGGCCTCCGGTCGAAGCCGAAGCGGAAGTCGAAATCGGCGACTTGAGCAGAACCGAGATTGTCGTCATCAATGTCGGATCCGCAACGGCGGAAAACGTCATCGCACTCGTGACCCCGCTCGATCCGGAAGGTGAAGCTCTCGAGACGGAACAAGTCATATTCGGCGACCTCGCCAGCGGGGACCGGGAAGGTGAGACGGGCTTCTTCAAACGGGAACTCACCTGCGAAAGCATCCGAGTCAGCATCAAGGTCGAGCTGGAAAACGCGGCCACCGAACCTGTCACGGAGCGCGATCTGGCTCCGTGCGAACCGGCCGCAGTAGACGAAGAAGCCGGGGCGGGCTCGGCTCAGCGGTAGTAGAGGGTTCCCGGGCAGCGCTTCGCGCTGCCGCGGCGCAGCCAGCAGCCGGCGGCCACCTTACGGATCCGGTAGCGCATGTTCCAGAGCGCTCCTTCCCGGGGGAGCGAGTAGTAGACCGTCGTCGTGCCGCTGTAGATGCTGCCGGCCAGGTACCAGAAGACGCTGCACTTGACCTTTTCGCGGGCGAGGCGGCGGCAGCCGATTTCCTTGAAGCGCCCGTGGGTGAAGTGGCCGCGGAATGCGTTCGAGAGACCGATGTAGGCGAGGTACTCGGCGGCCTTGAAGGTCAGTGGCGGCAGGTGGACCAGCGGCGGCGTGACGACCGGCGGCGCCGGGGCGCCGGTTTCGACGGCGGCGATCCAGCTGGAGATCCACGGGGCTGCCTGGTCGACGCGGGCCTCGACGCCGGGGATGTCGGTCTTGCATTCCGGGCCGACCATGCTGATGATCCCCACCTCGACGGGCACCCCGTCCGAGCGAACCGCGACCGCCGGCCCGCCGCTGTCGCCGTGGCAGGCCCCCACCTCGAACTTCGGCGGCGCGATCGCGCAGAGCTGGCTGGCGGCGCTGTAGAAGGGCGTCACCTTCCTCGCCTTCTCCCGGCAGTAGGCGCTGTCCTGGATCACGGTTTCCCCCCAGCGCAGAACGGTCGGCGCCTTGGTCGCGGCGCCGCTCGTCAGCCCCCAGCCGGCGATCGAGATCGGCGTGCCGCCGGAGAGCAGGGCTTCGTCGCCCGGAGCCGGCAGGGCGATCGGCAGCGCGGCGACCGGCGCGGCGAGCACGAGCAGCGCCGCGTCGTTGAGATTCTTCGACGGTTCGTAGCTGGGGTTGACCAGCACCTGAACCACGGTCGAGACACGGTCGGGCGTCAGCTGCTTGAGGTCCGCCAAGCCGGTGACCACCCGGTAGCGCGACGGGTCCAGCACGCGCCCCGATTCGGCCACTGCGCAGTGCCCAGCGGTCAGCACCAGCCGCGGCGCGACGACCGTCCCGCTGCATTCGAACCCCTCGGCCTTGCCGAGATAGGTGACGTGCGCAAGCCAGGGAAACGCCTCGATCGAGGCGGTCGTGCCCTTGATGACCGAGGTTGTGGCACCGGCTCCGCCTGACTTATATGGCGCGGACGAAGCGGCTGCGGAACCCGCCATCAACAGGAAGCAGAGCGCCGTCACCAGCACGCCGGACGACGTCCGACCGCGACCGCCACCCCCACGACGCATCATCCAATTTCTTCGTCGCATCCGCATATCGTCATTCCCTTCGCTGGCGTGGTCGAACAGGACTGCGCCGGTCGGCGCGATCGACTATGTGATCAAGGTACGGGTCACGCGCGAGCTCCCGCCAGGAAACCATCCCGCGCCGTTCACGAACCGCCCGAGCGAATTCGATGCACTTGATGAACTTCGCCTTGCTGCCCACGTGAGGAGCCTCACCCGGCTCGACCTCACGATGGATCCCCCATGCCGCTTCCGCATCGAGACCTCTCTCGCCACAGGCAGCCGCAGCGATAAGCAGCGACGCACCGTATGCGTATTCCAAGCGATATTCCTCAAGGGCGCCGCGCCCTTTCTTGTCGTCGGTTATCGCTGTCCATCCATGCCGGCGAGAGAGGGCGACGATCTCGGCCTCGCCCATGTCCTGCGTGGGGCCGCTTTCCCAAAGGACATGCAGGTCGGCAACAAGCTGCGTGTCTTCGTCTCTGACGGGAGCCTCGATCAACCAGTCGGCCTCCAAGATCGCTCGATTCTGCGGGTGGTTCTTGAGGCTGCGGCCCAGCTCGAGCTTCGTGATCACATCCGCTGTGAAGGCGGGGCCGACAAGTTCGCCTAGAAGGTCCAAGTACCCGGCATTGTTCCAGCCGATCAGGATCATTGCGTCCAGGCAGAAGTGGTCCGGGCCTCCGCCAAACAGTCCGTCGAACTCGGTCATCGCGAGACCCCCTCCCCTCCAAATGCCCGGTCGATCTCCGCGTCGAGACCGTCCAGCGCCGGCTCCACATCCCCTTCAGGCGCCTGACCTCGCCCGACCAGCTTCGCCGCCTCCGTCTCATCAGTGCGGAGGAGACGCGCCAGCGCGGGCAGCTCAATGGCACCGCCTTCGTACATGCCGACCGCCTTCAGCATGTAGTCGGGAGGCAGGAACCCAGACGGAAACTCTTCGCGGTCAAACCCCTTCGCGGAGAGGATGGCGTTCACGCGGCCGTTGCCGTCGGCAAGGATCCGATCGCGATCGCTCGCCTTGATCCGACCCGAATTGTGAAGCCGGTAGACGGTCATTTGAAACGTCGTCCCGAACTCGTGCATCAGGTCTGCGATGTCCTCCGCAGAGACCTGAGACGAGGGTTTGCCGCTGAACGCGCGGGCCATTGCCTGAGTCGGAGCGAGGAGGTAGCCGGCGAATGCGTCGGCCTCCTTCTCGATCCTGTGCTTGCCCTTGGAGGGCGCTTGGAGGTCCCCCTCCGGGATGACAAGCGACGCCTTCCCCTCCCGGTGCAAGAGGTGATGACCGAGCTCGTGCGCCGCCGTAAAGCGCTGACGCGCAATCGGAAGCTTGTCGCGGTTGACGACGATCAGGCCCCTCGTGCCGTTCCAGTGATAGACGCCATCCGGACCGTCGCGGCCGAAACCGTGGAAGGCAAGCGCCGCATCGTCGATTCCCCGCACCAATCCCCAGAGGTCCTTGAGCGGCTCGAGGCCAAGGTCCAGCGAGAGCCGCAACTCATTCGCGGCATTGGAGCCGCGTACGACGTAGTCAGGCAGCGCCATGGCCGAAACGCTCCACGACATCCATGTCTCGCTGCAGCCCAACCGCCCAATCGACCATCTCATTCAGCCGCTCGTCCTCGACCCCTCCGTCGCGAGCCATGACGGTCGGCTCCTCCGACGGGAAGAAGGCATCAAGGCCCACGCCGAGCACCTCGGCGGCCCTACGCAGGACAAGCGTGTCGATCCCCCTCTCGCCCTTCTCCATGCGAGAGAGGCCTGACGGACCGACGCCGATCCGATTGCCGAAATCGGCCAGCGTGTAGCCGGCCTCTTTACGATGGGCACGAAGGCTCGCCCCCAACCGGGCACGGGCATCCTGCTCAGTCACAGACATCACCTCCTCAGGTCAGATGGCAAGTCCAAGCTACCGCAGCTTGCCAAATTAGCAAATGCTTAGGACGGCGCGCTACGCCCTTCGCGCAGCCGCTTGTAGACCTTGCGCAGGTAGAACTCCGCGAGCGTTTCCTGAAAGTCCTCATCGTCGAGGATTCGCTTGTAGATCTCTTCGTTTGCACCGGCTTGGGCGACGATGGTCTGCAGGAACTTGCGCTCGAAGGCGAAGCGAAAGTTGTCGAGGCTGTTGTTCCTGGCCTGGTCGGAAAGCTCCTCGTCGGCGACCCAACCCTCCTCGAACTGGTCGAAGAGCAGTTTGTCGACCTCGGTGAGAGTGGTGCCGAAGCGCTCGTTGAGAACCTCGACGATGCTGGATAGGTGCTCTGGCTCGAGTTCTTGTTGAGCGCCGCCACCCTCGCCGAAGGAGCGCACCTCTCCGACCGCGGAATCGAGGGAAAGGGAGCCGCTGAAGGTGACCTGGTTGCGCAGGTGGGTGAGCTCGACCTCATCGCCCAAGTCGAGCCGCTCGACCGTGCCGGTGTCGCGAACGTAGAGCGAGAGGGCGCGGCAGAAGACGTAGTCGCGCTCCAGCTCCTCGTCCGTGAAGGCGGCAATCTGGGCAACGAACGAGTAGGTGCGGACGAATCGGGTAAGGGCATCGCGGAACTCCAGACGCTCCTCGTTGCCAAGGTCCTCGAAGCGTCCCCTGGCCTGGGCAAGAGCCGCGTAGACCTCGGCGGAGCGCTTCTCCTCCGACTCGGCGGCCCCGAGCAGCGCCGGCAGCGCCGCTTCGATCTCCTCCTCGCGCAGCACGTCGAACTCGTCGAGCCGGCGCCGCGTGTCCCAGAGGACATTCGGGTCGGTCGGCGGTGCCACGGTGCAGCCATGGAACTGTTCGAAGGCGGCCACGATGCCCTCCGTGTCGTTGCGGAAGTCAAGGACGAAGGTCCTCTCCTTCAACCGGTGGATGCGGTTGAGGCGCGAGAGGGTCTGGACCGCGGCCAGGTCGACGAGCGTCTTGTCGACGTACATCGTCTGCAGCAACGGCTGGTCGAACCCGGTCTGGAACTTCTCGGCGACGATCAGCATGCGGTACCCGGAGCCTCCGAATTCCTCCGCCGTGCGCGACTCGGGGAAGCCGTTCATGTTGGCCTCGGTCAGCGGCTTGCCCGTGCCGTCGTCGACTTTTCCCGAAAAGGCGACGAGCGCTTTGAGGTCCGCGTAGCCCTGGTCCCGTATGTACCTGTCGATCTGCTGCTTGTAGCGGACCGCGTGCAGGCGAGATGAGGTCACGACCATAGCCTTCGCCGAGCCGCCTATCTCCTTTGCCGTGTGATGGCGGAAGTGCTCAACGACGATCTCGGCCTTCTGAGCGAGCTGCTGCGGGTGCAGGCTGATGAACTGCCCGATCGCCCGGCGCGCCTTGCGCGGCTCGTACGCGGGATCCCTCTCGATCGTCTTCTGGATCTTCCAGTAGGTCTCGTAGGTCGTGTAGTTGGCGAGCACGTCCATGATGAATTCCTCCTCGATCGCCTGACGCATCGAGTAGAGGTGGAACGGCTCGTGCTTGCCGGTGTCCGGATTGAGCCTGCCGAACATCTCCAGCGTGCGACCCTTTGGAGTGGCGGTGAAGGCGAAGTAGGAGAGGTTCGAGTGGCGGCGGCTGCGCGCGGCGACGGACTGGGCGAGCGCCTCCTCGACCGGGTCGATCGCCGCCGCCAGCAAGCCCGAGTCCTCGGCCTCAGCCGCGGTCAACTCCTGCTCCTCGCCCGCCCCGAGGGCGAGTCGCAGCTCCTTGGCAGTCTCCCCCGTCTGCGAAGAGTGCGCCTCGTCGACGACGATCGCGTAGTTGCGCGCCCGAAGCTCGCCGACCTTGTCGAGCACGAAGGGAAACTTCTGCAGGGTCGTGATGATGATCCGCGCCCTCTCCCCGGCCAGGGCCTCGGCGAGCTGCTTCGAGTCCTCGTCGATCTTCTCGACCACCCCTCGCGCGTGCTCGAACTGGTGGATCGTGTCCTGCAGCTGGCGATCGAGAATCACCCGGTCGGTGATCACCACCACCTTGTCGAAGACCTTGCGGTCCTCGGCGTCGTGCAGAGTCGAGAGGCGGTGGGCGGTCCAGGCGATCGTGTTCGACTTACCCGAGCCGGCCGAGTGCTGGATAAGACAAGAGTGACCGGCGCCGTTGGCGGCAGCGTCGGCCTCGATCTTGAGCACCGCGTCCCACTGGTGATAGCGGGGGAAGATCGTCTCCGCCGCTGCCCGCCGGGCGGCCGCGGAACCCTTGTCCGGCCGCTCGACGTGGACGAAGCGGTGGAGGATGTCGATCCAGGGGTCCTTCGCCCAGACCCGCTCCCAGAGGTAGGACGTCTTGTGGCCGTGCGGGTTGGGAGGGTTGCCCGCGCCCAGCTCGTGGCCGAGGTTGAAGGGCAGGAAGCGGGTCACCTTGCCCGCCAGCTTGGTGGTCATCATCACCGAGTCCGGGTCGACCGCGAAGTGGACGATCGCCCGCCGCCCCAGCGTCACGTTCCTCGGGTCGCGGTCGCTGCGGTACTGCCCGAGCGCGTGCTTGATGTCCTGGCCGGTGAGCGGGTTCTTCAGCTCGGCCGTCGCGACCGGGATGCCATTGAAGAAGAGACACAGATCGACCGTCTTGTTCGAGTCGGGGTCGAATGGAAGCTGGCGGGTGACCGTCAGCCGGTTGGCCTCGTAGTGGGCTACCAGCTCCGGCGCCACCCCGAATGCCGGTCGGCGGTACGACAGCCGGACCTCGACGTTCTGGTCACGCACCCCGTGCCTCAGCACGTCGACGGTGCCCCGCTCGTCGAGCTGCTGAACCAGCCGCCGCGTGAACTTCTCGTAGGCAACCTCTTCGTCCCCGCCGTGCGCCTTGACCAGCTGCTCCCAGGCATCGGCCTGCGTTTCTTCGATGAAAAGAAAGAGCTCAGTCATGTCGAGCCCGACCTCAGCGTCGAAGTCCTTCCGCCGCTCCTTCGCGATCCCGATCTTGCACACCTCGTAGCCGCCGACTTTGACGAGCTGGTCAGCGATCTCCCTCTCGAACTTTTCCTCATCGACCGAGCTCACGCCGCCTCCGGGATGTCGAGCTGGCCGGTGACGGCGGCGGTGATCAGAGCCTGGCGGCGCTCTTGGAGGAGGACGATCTGGTCAGAGATGCGAGCTGCACATTTATCGAGTGCGCCTTGCTCATTGTGCCCGGCCGCAACTATCTCCATCTGCTCGTCTGCTGGGGGCAAGGGCACCCTGATCGATTCGATGTCGGGCATGTATATCGTCTTGTGAGTCGAGCCCATCGCCAACCTCCCAAGCAAGTCCTGTCGCATAGTGCGAAGGCACAGGAGGAGGAACCTCGGAGCGATCAGTGAACCGCACGTCCACGTTACGAAATCTTGACTGGTGGCCATATCGCCACCCATGATGGCTGAGTATCCGGCGGATGCCGTCCGAGAGAGGACGACCGTTTCTGCAGGATGCAACTCGGCTGATGAGTTCGCAAGTCCAAGCTCGCTTATTTGCGGGTCTCCAAGGCTTTCCGTGGTTCGTTTCTCTGACTCATGAGAAAGGGAGATCGATCTC
>Ga0055470_10000073_pt1 | contig 8307 bp, 14 predicted proteins | sample MayberryNW_TuleB_FD_57676 | JGI IMG/M metagenome (GOLD analysis project Ga0055470, IMG submission 57676) | Wetland microbial communities from San Francisco Bay, California, USA, that impact long-term carbon sequestration - MayberryNW_TuleB_D1 | ecosystem: Environmental > Aquatic > Marine >...
CCTCCGCCGCAGCCGCCGGCTCCTCGGGGAAGAGCCGCAGCGAGGCCGGACCGTAAGCGCTGACCGCCTCGAGGATCTCGGCCGAATCGGCCAGCACCCGCCCGTCCCAGACGAAGACGGGCGCCGTCGTCCCCCCTCCCGCGCGCCGCACCGCGAAGCGGTGGAAGATCTGCAGGTGAGCCCGCTCCCGGTAGGACACCCCGGCCCGGTCGAGCGCCCAACGCGCCTTCTCGCAGAAGTGACTGATCGGGATAGTGATCAGGACGTTCTCGTCGTCCACCGCGTGGCTGTCACTCCTGCGTGTCACCGCCAGGAGAATGTAGTCCTAACTCAGGGATTCACGGGCGGACCCTGAACCACTGGGCGAGGTTCGGATCCCCATTGGGATCCTGGATCAGGCCGGCGGCGATCCTCACTGCAAAGAGCTTCGCTCCGCGCGGGAGCCGCGGCAGGCAGAGATCGTGCATGTTGTCGGCGTTGAACGCGCTCTTGTGGTCGTGGAGGTCGGCGATTTCGAGCGGGGCGACCGCGACGGTCCTGCCGCTCGGCAGCTCGTAAAGGGCGCGGTAGGAGGCGGCGACCGCGGCGCCGACCTCTTCCCCGGTGGGATAGGCGGTGAGGCCGTTGGACCACATCACACGCACGAAGGTCTCGCCCACCATGCAGCGATTGGGGTCGCTGCGGTAGATCGACGGCATGAGCGTCCATGCGTCGACGATGTAGGGGCCGCCGGCCAGTGGATCCACGCCAATCTTCGGCAGGCGCCCGATCCGCCGCCACCCGCGCGCGCCCGGGGCCTTGCCCTGGAGCGCGCCGACCACGCGGACCGCAACCGGCGTCGGACCGCTCGCCGAGTCCCCGAAATCGCCGATCAGGTTCACGGTCTGCGCCTCGTCGGGCTCGTCCGGCGGAAACTGGAGGGCGCACGCGGGGATCGCGACGCTTCCGTCGCTGCGAACGATCCGGAAGTCAGCAGGTTGGATCGAGGCGCGACGGATGAACCAGTTGAAGGTGACCGGGATGTTGTCGAGCCCCTGTTCCCCGCCGGGGCAGCCAACCGCGTTATCGGTGCCCCAAGAAGCGCTGAGAATCTCCGGCGCCGGCCGCCGGAGCGCACCAGCCGACGCCAGCGGCTGGACGAGCAGCACCGCCCACAGCGCCACACAGACAACCGCCGACAAGCGACCCATCGAAGATCTCCCAAGGCCAAGCAACCACCGGAGCCTAATTGGTTTCCCGACGCCCCATAGCCCAAGCCGGGCTGGAATCCGTGGGGCATGTTGCCCCAGGGAGAGCGAATGCCTCTACTGACCGGCGAGCGCGCGAATACGCGGCAGGAACACCTCGTTGACCCGGTCCGCATCGCCAGATCCGCTCCCGGGCCCATCGCCCCCAAATCCGACAACGGTCCCGTCGATGGTGTCCAAGAAGCGGGGTTGATCCAGCAGAGTCGCGATCTCGCGGGACAGGAATTCACGGAGATCGCCGGGTGCATCCTCGACCTCACCGGCGACCTCGCCACGGCCGTCGATCAGCGTGATGATGTCCTCCAGATCGTGGCTACGCAGATGATCACCGCCCCCACGTCCGTTCCATGCCTCCACCAACTCGTCGCCCGGACTTCCTGCCCTCCACCTGCATATGACGGGGCTTGACGTGTCGTTGCGAAGTCCGTGGGCGCGGAGGCGCTCTTCGAACCGGTACCAGGCGACACGTGTGGCGACCTCGACGACAACGTCCACGTCCTTTGTCACCCGGGGCTTCGGCCCGGCTGGATCGGTGAGCCAGAGCGCAACGGTCGCGCCGCCGACGAAAGCGACCTCGTCGAGGAACGGCGCCAACTCCAAGGCAGCCCGCTCAAGCATCGCGACACTCACGATCCGATCCTCTCCCTCAAGCGTTTCGCCGCGAGCTGGGTGATGCGCGCGCTGTCGTTGCTTCGGAGTGCGTCCACCAGAGCCAGGCGCTGCCAAAGCTCAGGGTCCGCGAGCGCCGCCTTGGGGACCATTGCATGAAGCGGCTCGAGCCCAAGCCCGCGAACCTTTCCCTTGGAGTAAGGCCATACCGGCGGCAAGCCGCCCGGCTCGGCAAGCTCTTCCTTCAACGGCTCGGCAGCCCATGAGGTCGGGACCCCACGAACTTCGGAGCCCCATCGCGGTGGAAAGCTGAACTTGGCCGCGTGAATCAAGAACTCCTCTGCCGCCGCCGGGTAGATCCGACGCCGCGCCGCCGAGTAGAGACCGGCTTCGTCGAGCCGCCGCATCGCTCGGTGAGTACCGGCGCCGTCAAAGCCAAGTCGATCGGCAAGCTCGCGAACGGGCACCGGCTCGGCCGAGCCGAGCAGCTTCAGCAGCACAACCACGTCTTGCCCCTTCAACATAACCGTATTGTTTCATGTTTCGATACATGAGACAAGGCCTCCTTTGGCCTCCCCATCGCGGACGAGCTTGACCGGTGCGGAAGCAAGCGCGTAGGCGACGGCCGCGACTCAATGGTCGCCACGGATGTCGTCAAGCGCACGGCTCAGAGCCCGCGGGTCGCCCGTCAGCTCCAGCGGTTCCAGCAGACCCGAACGCGACGGAGGCAACGCTGATTCGGTCAGCTCCTCAACCTCGAATCCCGCCTCCGCCTTCCCGGCGAGATCACCGATCAGCTCATCGGTGATCTGCTTGCCGCTGGCCGTCCTGCCGTAGCTCTTTCTCTCTGCTGATGGCACAGACAATAAGTATCGTAGAAGCCGTCGACTACGAGCGCATCAAGACCGAGCACGCCGAACCGAGGGACGGTGGCGAAACGCGGATGACGCGCACCGAGGCAAAGCAGAGCGCCACGCGCGAGCGCCGTCAGACCGAGAGGGCTGTCAAAGGCGGGCGGCTCCTCGATGACTGGGGCGACTTGGACCGGTTCAGCGCACAGGCGTCACGCGGCGTTCTCCGCCACATGACCGCAGACGAAGAGGTAGCCGGCTTTTCGTGGGGGAAGTTCCGGCCGAAGTGAAGACCGCGACGATTCGTTCGCTGGCAAGGGCTGACCCTCGGTTTCCCACGAGGACAATCAGATTCGTAGCTAGGTTCCGTGGACCCGCTGGACTACGTGGAACACGGTTTCAAGCGGTTTCCGGCGGATCGAGCTACGTGGAGATCGGCTGGAATCTGTGGGGCATGTTGCCCCATTTGTTGCCCCAGAAATCGCGGCCAGAGCGCTACCGCGCTGCCGCTTCAGGCATCAAGACCTGGGAGCCCCCGTCGGCGGCGGCGAGGACGACGGGAAGCCCTTCGTCGGCAGCACGCTTGATCTCATGACCGGCCGACGCGGTGTCGGCGTCGATGAAGGCGGCGCGCTCGGGATAGGGCGAGCGCCCCTCGATCGCGAGGTCGATCGCTTCGTCCATGACTTTGGCTGCCGGGGAGCGTCCGCCGTCGATGCTCATCGTCCCTTCCATCGCGGATCGTCCTCCGCGTAGCGGGGCTCGCACTCAGCACCCTGACCACGCCACTGCCCGATCTGGATCGAACCGTCGTCCCAACCCCAGACCGAGAAACCAGCCGCCGCGAGTTCGTCAAGAACCGCGTCGAGCCTAGCTTTCGCCTCTGCGATGTCCATTGGCTCAGGCTTGATCCCCGCCGAGCGCAACTGCCTCAGTGAGAACGCGGTCGCGCATGTAGGGCGACAAGCTGGCCTCGGTGACGACATCCAACTCGACCCCAAGGCTCGCTTCCAGTTCGTTGGACAGCGCGATCAGGTCAAACAACGTCCGGCCCTCCGCCATGTCAACGAGAAGGCTGAGATTGCCGGTTGCTCCCTGCTTCCCACGTCCGGCTGGACCGAGCAAGCGAACATTGCTTGCCCCGTGGGCGGCGGCGATGCGGTGCACGTCCTCCCGAATCTCCGTCAGCCCCTCGATGCACTTGAGCGCGTCGCGGTCCAGCCCGTCGGCGCGGTGCAGGCGCTCGACCAACTGCCGTAGTCGCTCCGCGCGGTCGTTCATCTCCCCGATCTCGTATCCCGCCTCCGCCTTCCTGGCGAGGGCGTCAACCAGCTCATCGGTGATTTGCTTGCCGCTGGCCATCTTGCCGTAGGTCTTTCTATTCGTTGATCGCACAGACAACAAGTATCGTAGAAGCCGTGAGCTACAAGCGCATCAAGGCCGAGCACAGCGGATCAACGAACGACGACGGAACGTGGCTGACCCGCACCAAGATGAAGCAGAGCACTGGGCGCAAGCGCCGTCGGGCCGACAAGGCTGTCGAGGACGGGCGGCTCCTTAATGCCTGGAACAATAATCTGGAGCAGTTCGGCACATATGCGTCGCGTGGCGTTCTCCGACACATGACCGAAGACGAAGAGCGAGCCGGGCTCTCGTGGGAGGAGTTCCGGCCCGGCGTGAAGGACCGCAAAGATTGAGGTCGCATCGGCCCGACCGGTACAACCACATGACCCAAGCCACCAAGGCAGACGAAACGGTTGTAAAGCGTCGCCGCGAGGCGGCCGAACAGATGCGCGGCATGTTCGCGCACGTCGCACCGGGGGTGAGCTTGGCAGATGAGCTGATCGCCGACCGCCGATCCGAGATTCGCTCGGAAGGGCGGAGAGAGGCCAAGCCGCGTCGTGCCAGCGGCTGACGCCGCGCTGCTGCAAGACAATCCGGGAGCCGCTTCGTGCACCTTCACGCCGCACCCGCGCACCCAAATGGCGCTTGGTCTATTGGCCGAGTTGCTCTAGCGCCAAGAGCCAACCAGAGAAGTGAGCGGTGGCACGGTTCACGGGGCGACGAAGCGGCTCGGGCAGTTCGAGAGCTTCGAGATCATCAAGTAGTCGCTCGTGCTCCTCACCGAGCAAGGCGTATGCATCATCGACGTCGAGGTCTCCCCAACGCTCGATCTCAGCCTGACGCGCAAAGACCGAGTGCTTCATTAGGTCGTGATAGCTGAGGACTGGGGGACCGTCTTCACAAATCCCGCACCCGCAAGCGGTTAGATCCGCGTCCCGAGACCAAAGCTGATAAGCAAGGTCTTGGTTGATGTAGCGGTGAAAGCGGGGGGCGTAGTAACGCGGAGGCGGCGGTCCAGACTGAGATAGCTCCGGCCAACTGCGATGTTCTCCGTACCCAATGCCGTGGCATGCGCCCAGCAACCCCTGAGAGGCGAGAAGAACGCTGAAGAAACCGCCATACAGTGCAAAACATTGTTGGTCCCTATCGGCGGCTGACGCGATCGCGGTCCCGTACGTTACGAGTTGACTGGGTGGAACGTCTAGCTCTTTAAGATCCGAAACCCAAATGATCACGCGCTGATCGTCCACGTCGGAAAGGAGGCGGTCAAGGTCAGCGGTACTCGGTGAAGCGACAACTCGGAAAACATCCACGCCCTCAGGTGCAAGCGATGCCGTGGCATCATAGAGTCGCTTGGCGACCACCCACCATTCATCGTTTTCGGCGACAAGATAGGGGGCGATAATCCCGCTCGGACCCTCGGCCTCTTCGCGATCAACCTCCTCATCAAGGCGTTCCGCGTACTTGCGAAACTTGCCAGCCTGACGTTCTTCGTAGCTGAGATTGAAGTCGACCCAATTGTGAGCAATAGCCTCAATCAACTCTGAATCGAAATCAGTGGGCTGCGGTCCAACGGGGGCTCGAAGGAGACGCTCGGGGGCCCCAAAAAGATCAGCAAGAGCCTCGTGTGACTGCTTCGGCTCCGGCTGGGCGGTCTGAAACAGCGGGAACCGCGGATCGATCAGATAAGGGGGCGCGTCGGAAGCAGCGGAAAGGCTGAGCACGAAGCCTCCGGTTCCCTCCCGCTGAAAGGCTGCAATCGTGCCTGGGACAATGAGGCCATCGTAAGAGCCCGTGAGCTCCCGCATGGTCTGTTGATCCGTGGCGCCATAGGAGAGATAGTGCGAGAAGCGCTCAAACATTGTTGCCTCTACGAAGAAAAGCTTGATCGCGCAATGATCGAACAACCACTGGGCTAGGCCGGTGAAAGACGGGGCGCTCTAGCAGCCTGACGGTACCGTTGACGACAAACAGACCCAGTCCTTGGGATCGAGCCAGCGCACGATACTCCTGGGTTGGATAGCCGCCGGAAACTACGAAGCTGCGATGGGCAGAGACGCTGTTATAAATGGCCTGCTCGAACGCCCTACGCGTCCCGCCCATCTTGAGCTCGAAGGCGCTGATCCAGCCCTTGGAATTGACGACGACGAGGTCGATGCGACGCCCTCGCCAAGGCACCTCAAACGCCGCCCGGCTTCCCGATCCGATCCAGCGAGCCCGAAGGAGCCATCGCAACAGGCCGGCCGCCATTCGGCGCTCGCCAGGCATCTGCTCCCAGCACTCGGCAAGTTCCAGGGCTTCGGTAACCGATGGGAGAAGATCAGCGTGCGAAGTCCTCAAAGAGTTCATTTGACCTCTTCCGAAGACCTGATCTCCGCCCCAGAGAGCTTTTGATTGAGGAAGATGAACGCGGCGAATAGGAGGAGTCCAAAAAAGACAGCTGTAATGCCGAGGACAATTCCCCCGACTCGAAGGAGGCCGGATTCGATGAGCTCGGAATTGTTGAGAAATACAGCAGCAAGGGAAAGGATAAAGAAGGAGGCAATTACAATCGCCGCTGGTCCAAGTCTCAGCAACCACCGAAAGTAAGCAGGAAGACGGTTTCCAACGATCAGCGTTTTCTGAAAGTCCGCTGCCCGATGAGCAAGCGGATTGGGGTCAACAGTAGCTAGCAGCGGGGGCGAAGACGAACCAGCGCCAATGAGCCCGGCGATTTCATCCTGCAGCATCAGCGCCTCGTTGGTGGCGCGTTCCGCAAGCCCTGCCTCGGCCACCTCAACCCTGGTCGTCCACCTCTCACTGAGATCGCCCCGCATGGTCGCTGCGCGAAAGAGGGCCGCAACTCCAGCGACGCCGAGAACAGCGAATAGCTCCCCGTGATCGAGGTTCAACTGCCAAGGATTTCGTCGCGGATTATCGAGCGATCGGTGAACTCCGGGTGGCGCTGGTAGACGTAGCGAATCAGCCGTCTCAACGGAATCGAACCGAATCGGCGCTTGAGCTTCGAGACAACATCCTCCGCGTCACGGGGAAGCTCCCGCAGTAGCGCGGCGTAGTAGCGCTGGCCTTTCTCAGTCAACTCAAGATTGCGGGTCGCATAGGGCTCGGGAGTGTCCTCGCCGATGATGTTCTCGGTCTCCCAAGTGTCTTCGGCAGACTCGCTCAAGGTGGCCGAATCATTGACCAAACCGTAGGTCGTAAGAGTTTCGATCTCCTGGTAGGCCTTGGCTGAAAATGGACCGAAATTATCCGAGCGAAAGTCGGCTTTGTCCTTTATCCAGTTCGCCGCCTCCGTCTCGTTCTCAAGCAAGAAGAGAAGCTTCTCCAGGCGGGTGATGCCGTCGACACGGCCGCGATCACGCTCAGTTGTACCGGGTGCGCCAAGCAGAAGAACGATCGCATCGTCCGTTTCCAGCACTCGACCCGATCCCGCCTTGTCCCTTTTCGAGTCTGGCTCCATTGATCTCAATCTAGACCGACCGCGGGACAGACGTAGTGCCCCGGCGTCGCGATCAGTCTCGCAATGTCCGCATAGAAGCCGCGCGAGCCAGCGCCCGGACTGCCCTGCGAAGTCCGCGCACTCTCCGGGTTGCGGGCGGCGGCTACAGGGACGAACGATCACGGGCGGCCACATTCCCCGCATGACTCGCGACGACCTTCGCTGGGAGGGCGCTGGCCTTAAGTGCCGAGATGGAGCGGCGGCGCCTCATCGCCTGGCAGCAGATGCGTGTAGCGGGTCAGCGTGAAGGCGGGCGAGTGGTGGCCGAGGGCACGGCTTAGCTGGAGGAGGTTGGTGCCCTGGCTGAGGTGGAGCGAGGCGAAGGTGTGGCGGAACGTGTGGAAGCCGGCCGAGGGGGCGTCGACCTCCTCTGCGAGGGGCTTGAGGACGCGGCGGCGGAGGTTGCCGGGGGCGAGTGGGCTGCCCGCTTCGCTGGGGAATGCGAGGGCGGTCGAATCTTGATCGGGCTGGGCGGCGAGGTGGGCGCTCAGCTTCGCGACGAACGGCGCCGATAGGTGGACCTCGCGCTTGCCGTACTTGCTCTTCGGCGGCACGATCCGCTCGCGGACGATGGCGCGGCGCACGCAGACCTCGGGCTCGCTCTGGTCGAGCTGGAGGTGCAGGCGCTGGAGGGCGATCGCCTCGCTCTGTCCAGCGTCGAAACCCCGCAAACCCGCTTCCCAAGCGGGATCACATCAGCGCGCCCGACTGGATTCGAACCAGTGACCTTCGGTTTCGTAGACCGACGCTCTATCCG
>Ga0055470_10000075_pt1 | contig 8302 bp, 7 predicted proteins | sample MayberryNW_TuleB_FD_57676 | JGI IMG/M metagenome (GOLD analysis project Ga0055470, IMG submission 57676) | Wetland microbial communities from San Francisco Bay, California, USA, that impact long-term carbon sequestration - MayberryNW_TuleB_D1 | ecosystem: Environmental > Aquatic > Marine >...
ATGACCCACATGCACATCGACCACACCTCGGCGATCTCCGAGTTCCCCAACTCGACCTTCGTGCTCAGCGAGACCGAGTGGCAGGCCGCGGCCAGCGGCCCCAGACCGCTGCTCAACGGCTACCGCCGCGTCCACTTCGACTACGCCTTCGACTACCGCACGGTCGACTTCGACCGCGGCGGGATCGACTCCTACGCGACCTTCGGCCGCGCCTTCGACCTCTTCGGCGACGGCTCGGTCCGCCTCGCCTACACGCCCGGGCACAGCGCCGGGCACATCTCGGTCGTCGCCCACCTCGCCGAGCGCGACTTCGTGATCGGCGGCGACGCCACCTACACCGCCGCCCAACTCGAGGGCGGCGCGCCGCTCGCCCCGCGCCCCTTCGACGAGCACAACTACCGCCGCTCGCTACAGGAGCTGAAGCTCTTCAAGCGCGAGTTCCCCGGGGCGATCGTCACCCCCGGCCACGACGCCGAGTTCTTCGCCGGGCTCAGCGCCCGCTACGAGTAGCGGCGAGCCCCTCGTACATCTCGCGCACCCGGGCGAAGACCTGCTGGGCGACCTCGAGCTGGCGCTCGCGCGAGGGCGACTCCTCGACCGCGAAGCTCAGCGGCTCGCCGTACTGGACGGTGACCTTCGGGAAGCTGAAGCGCTTCCAGCGGCGCACGCCCTCGGAGCCGTGGATCGCGACCGGCACGATCGGCGCCCCCGATTCGAGCGCGATGCGGCCGATCCCCGGCCTCGCCTCGCCCAGCTCGCCGCTGCGCGAGCGGCCGCCCTCGGCGTAGACGAGCAGCATCTCTTCCTGGCGCAGCAGCTCGAAGGCGGTGACGAAGGCCTCCTCGTCGTGGTGGCCGCGGCGGATCGGGAAGACGCCGCCGTGCTTGAAGACGTAGGTGAGGACCGGCGGGCCGAAGATCTGGGACTTGGCCATGAAGCGGATCTTCCGCCGCAGGTAGAGACCGCAGAAGAAGTGATCCATCTGGCTGAAGTGATTTGGGGCGAGGACGAGGGCGCCCTTCTTCGGCACGTTCTCGCGACCGATCGCCCGCACCCGGTAGATCAGCAGGGTCGGCAGGGAGACGATCAGACGGACGAAGGTGTACGTCCAGCCGACCCCCTTGCGGGCGGATGCGTGGAACTGGTCGAAGTACTCGGCGGGACGTTCGTCCCTGTAGGCCTGTGGCTTCATGTCCGCCATAGAGGTGCGGCCTCCCGGCCGTCGCTACGCGATACACCGCTGGCGCGCGCGGTTACGCGCGCGCGGCGTCGTCCGGGCCGGCCCAGCCCCGGGCCCGCTCCAGCGCCCGGCGCCAGCCGGTGAGCAGCTCCTCGCGCTCGTCCTCGGACATCGCCGGCTCGTAGCGGGCCGACTCCCGCCACATCCCGCCGACCTGCTCGAGGGTCCAGCGGCCGGTCGCGATCCCGGCCAGGTAGGCGGCGCCGAGCGCCGTGGTCTCGGCGATCTCGGGGACGACCACCTCGGCGTCCAGCACGTCGGCCTGGAACTGCATCAGCCAGCGGTTGACGGTCGCGCCCCCGTCGGCCTTGAGGACGGAGAGCCGCTCGCCCGAGGCCGCCTCCTCGGCGCGCACCGCGTCGACGGCCTGGTAGGCGATCGCCTCGAGCGTCGCCCGCGCCAGGTGCGCGCGACCCGTCCCCCGGGTCAGCCCGACGATCGTCCCTCGGGCGTAGGGGTCCCAGTACGGCGAGCCGAGTCCGGTCAGCGCCGGCACGAAGTAGACCCCGTCGTTGCCCTCCAGCGAGGCCGCCAGCCCCTCCGCATCCGCCGCCCGCTCGATCACCCCCAGCCCGTCCCGCAACCACTGCACCGCCGCCCCCGTAACGAAGATCGAAGCCTCCAGCGCATAGTCCACCTCGGGGGTCGACGGGACGATTTCCTGCGATATGGGGACATTTTCGTCCCGTCGGCCGGCGGAGGCGGCGAGGGTGACTGTGAGGCCGGGGGGTGGGTCGGGGGGGGTTGGACCCGCGTTGAGGAGGACGAAGCTGCCGGTGCCGTAAGTGTTCTTGGCGGTGCCGGGGGCGTGGCAGGCCTGGCCGAAGAGGGCGGCCTGCTGGTCGCCGGCGATCCCGGCCACGGGGGCCTCGCCGCCGAAGGCCGAGGTCGTGCCGTAGACGTGCGAGGAGGGCAGCGCCTCAGGCAACTGCGCCGGATCGACGCCGAACAGGGCGCAGAGCTCCTCGTCCCAGGCCAGGCGGCGGATGTCGAAGAGCATCGTGCGCGAGGCGTTGGTGCAGTCGGTCGCGTGGCGCCCGGTGAGCTTGAAGAGCAGCCAGGAGTCGATCGTGCCGAAAAGCGCCCGCTCCGCTCCCTCGACGTTGCGCAGCAGCCACTCGATCTTGGTCGCCGAGAAGTAGGGGTCGAGGACGAGCCCGGTCCGCTCGCGGACCAGCGCCTCGTGGCCGGCGGCGCGCAGCTCCTCGCAGCGCTCCGCGGTCCGGCGGTCCTGCCAGACCAGCGCCCGGTGCAGCGGCTTGCCGCTCCCCGGGTCCCAGGCGACGACCGTCTCGCGCTGGTTGGCGATCCCGATCCCGTCGAGCTCGGCGCCGCCGATGCCGGCGTCGGCAAGCGCCGCCCGCCCCACTCGCAGGCTCGTCTCCCAGATCTCGTTGGCGTCGTGCTCGACCCAGCCCGGCCGCGGGAAGTGCTGCTCGAACTCGGAGTAGGCGCGTCCCGCGACCCGGCCGTCCTCGTCGAAGACCAGGCAGGTCGTCCCGGTCGTGCCCTGGTCGATCGCGAGGATCAACCCTGCGCCCCGCGGACGATCGTCAGCAGCGCGGCCGCGATGCCGGAGGTGTCTTCGTTGCCGGTCCCCAGCCGCCGCAGGCTCATCCCGTAGAGCATCGCGACGATCGAGCCGGCGTGACGCTCGGCGTCGGGCACTCCGAGCAGCCCCAAGCCGGCCGCCGCGACTCCTTCATAGGCCTCGAAGCAGCGTCGCGATGCGTCTCGCAGCTCCGGATCGCGCGCCGCCTGCAGATGGAGCTCGAGCTCGGCGAGCTGCTGGACCCGGTCGCCGGTCTCCTGCACGACCCGCTGGACTTCGGCGGCAACCTCTTCGACGTTGGGTCGGCGGCGGCGCAGGTCGGCGGCGACCGCCTCCTGGCGGGCGACCTCCTCGCCGACGAAGAGCAGCAGGCTCTCGCGCAGCAGGTCGACCTGGCTGGGGAAGTGGTAGGTGAGCGAGCCGAGGGCGACGCCGGCGCCGGCGGCGACCCGCCGGTTGGTGACCGCGGCGACGCCCTCCTCGGCGATCAGCTCGATCGTCGCGCGCAGGATCCGCTCGCGGGTATCGGGAGGAGACTCGCCGGCCAAGATGCGGCAGCCTACCCTCTTCGCCTATCGTTCGTTCGAACGAACAACGACTTTGAGGCCAGGAGGAAGGCGATGAAGACTGGGATTGAGCCGTCCAGGACAGAAGGAACGGTCGAGTGGGAGATCGGGCCCGGCCTGGCCGAGATGGCGGCCCAGGTGCAGACCGGCGAGGCATCCTCGCGCGAGCTGGTCGAGGCGGCGCTCGCCCGCGCTCGCCACACCCAGGCGACGCTCAACGCCTTCCGCGTGATCTGCGCCGAGCAGGCGCTGGCCGAGGCCGAGGAGGCCGACCGGCGGGTCGCCGCCGGCGAGGGCGCGCCGCTGCTCGGCGTGCCGGTGGCGATCAAGGACGACGTCGACTTCACCGGACACACCAGCCCCTTCGGCTGCGGCGGCGGCAGTCCCGCGGTTCGCGATGCCGAGTCGGTGCGCCGCCTGCGCGAGGCCGGCGCGGTCGTGATCGGCAAGACGCACGCGCCCGAGGTCGGCCAGTGGCACTTCACCGAGACGCCGCTGCACGGGGCGACGCGCAACCCGTGGCACCTCGGCCACACCCCGGGCGGCTCGAGCGGCGGCGCCGCGGCGGCGGTCGCCGCCGGCGTGGTCGGCGGCGCGATCGGCTCCGACGGCGCCGGCTCGATCCGCATCCCGGCCGCCTGGACCGGCCTGGTCGGGCTCAAGCCGCAGCGCGGGCGGGTCTCGACCTGGCCCGACGCCGAGGCCTTCAACGGGCTCAGCTGCTACGGCCCGCTGGCGCGCAGCGCCGCCGACGCCGCCCTGCTGCTCGACGCGACGCACGGCAACGTCCCGGCCGACCTGCACAAGCCGCCGCCGCCGCGCGAGTCGTTCTCCGAGGCCGCCGCGCGCGAGCCCGGCCGGCTGCGGATCGCCGTCTCCTTCGCGATCCCCTTCGGCCTCGCCGCCAAAGTCCACGACGAGCACCGCGCCGCGATCGAGGCCTTCGCCGAGCGCCTCGCCGGGCTCGGCCACGAAATCGTCCGCGCCGACCCCGAATACGGCCTGGTCGGCCCGGCGATCATCCCGCGCGGCATGGCCGGGGTCGACGAATGGCTCGCCGCCAACGTCGAGGACCGCGGCGCGCTCGAGCCCCGCACCCGCGTCCACGCCCGCTTCGGCCGGGCGCTGAGCGGCCTTCCCCTGCGCCTCTCGCGCGCCGCCGAGCCGGCCCTGCGCCGCCGCGCCGGCCGCATCTTCGAGCGATGCGACGTCGTCCTCACCCCGGTCACCGCCAAACCCCCGCCCCGCATCGGCGCCCTCGACGGCAAGGGCTACTGGGTGACCAGCTCCACGGCCAGCGCCACCTGCCCCTTCGCCTTCGCCTGGAACGTGACCGGCTGGCCCGGGATCAGCGTCCCCGCCGGCCTCACCGCCGCCGGCCTGCCGATCGGCGCCCAGCTCCTCGGCCGCGAAAACGACGAGGCCACCCTGCTCTCCCTCGCGGCCCAGGTGGAGCGGGCCGAAGGCGGCTGGCCGGGGCCGCAGCGCGCCTGAGCTCATCGTACTAAGTCATATTTAGTACTAAATACTTTTGATCTTTTTGGACGTATCTGCAAGAGTCGTCTCGTCGTGGCGATCAAGAGCGAAACGCATCGGCCCCGTGCCAAGTATGCGGCGCTCGGCTTGGGCGCAGCGACACTCCTCGTCCTTGCAGGAATTGCGTTGGGCAATGGCGCGGTTCACGCTCACGGTGGCATCTCATTCGGAGCTAGTGAACAAAAACACGAACACGGCAAGGCGACGAATGCGAGGGACCCGCTCGAGTTCCTCTTGCTCGACACGGCGAGAATCGACTCATACCTTCCTCAGCTGACCAACGGCGACAACGCCAGCGAACACCTGCATCAGAAGGTCGTCAATTCAGCCAATGCCGGCATCGACGTCAACGGACTTATCAAAGGTGGCGCCGAAACCCAAAAGGAGAACTTCGTCGAACGCGAAGTGACTCCCACGGCGACGAGCCGGCTGATCGCACTGGAAGCCGAATTGCGCAAAGACGGGCTCATCGAATCCGAAGGCGAGTTGCACAAATTCGAAGCCAGCCTCAAGGGCAAATCGGACGGCGAGCGCGAAGCCAACGTCCTCGAGGAAGGGGATATGGTCCGCTTCAAGGCCGCAGTACGGGCACCGGAATACATCGAACCGTACCTTGCCGTCAGCCGCGAGGCCACCATATCGGCTCTCTTCCCCGATCCCAGTCGCGGCCGCTCCAAGCGGCGAACCGTGAAAAGGCAACGGAAGGCGGTGGGCCATTTCCGCAAGCAGGTCGGTCCGAACCCGCGTCTCCTGCTCACCGCCCACCCCGAGCAGGCCGGATCAAAGAAGAACGACGTCACCGTGCTGATGCCGGTGCGCATGAAGCAGCTGAGCGAAGAAAGAAGCCTGCTGCGAACAGGCGGATTGTTCACCGTCCTCGGCAAGGTCATACGAATCTTTTCTCCGGTCAAAGCGGCGATAAAGGAAAGGGGTCGCGCCAACGCCTACGTCGATCTGTCGACCCTCCACACCTGGCTCCAGCCGATTCGAAACGCACCCCGCGAGCTGATCTGCAAGGCCAACTTGACCTGTGAGACGGAAGTAGAAACGTCGGGCGGCGCGGTCGGAACTTTCCGGCGACAGGCAGCCAAGAAGGCCCGCAAGGGTATGGTCCGGTCTCTGAAGAGGGAAATCCGGATCGATCGTGAGGGCGGCCTCATCATCGTCCCGATCGCGATCTACAGGTAACGCCGCCTCATCCAGATTGCCCGCACGAAGTCGAGCAGCTGGCGAGCGCGGTGGGTGAAGCCGGCCAGGTCGCGGCGGGTAGCTCTGTGGCTTAGGTCCAGCTCGTACTCGCTCACGCGGAAGCCGGCGCGGACGGCGTCGACCGTCATGCCGATCTCCATGCCGTAGCCGCGGGCGAAGGGCAGGGTCGCGCGCAGAGTCTCGGCTCGCATCACCCGCTGGCCGGAGATCGGGGCGCCTGCCTCGAATCCGCAGAGGCGGCGGATCGCCCAGCGAGCGAAGCCGAGCGCGAGGCCGAAGCCGCCGCCCTCGCGCCGCGCGAAGGCGGCAACCGCCAGGTCGCACTCCCCCGCCTCGACGGCGCTCACCAGCGGCGCCAGCCGTGCCGCCGTCTCACCGAGGTCGCCGTCGCAGAGCAGGACCAGCCCCGGGCCGTCTCCCTCGCTGAGCGCCGCCTCGGCCGCCGCCGTCACGTTCGCCCCCTTGCCATGCGGCCGCCCGCGGCTGACCACCCGCGCGCCCGCCGTCATCGCCACCTCGGCCGTCCCGTCCTCCGAGGCGTCGTCGGCCACCCAGACCGCCGCCCCCGGAAACGTCTCGCGCAGCGCTCGCACGGTCGTCCCGATCCGGTCGGCCTCATTCCGGGCGGCGACGATCGCGGCCAGTGACCTCATCTGCTCATGCCCAAAGGGCGCAGATTGGCAAGGCCACTATCCGGTCGGAGACTTCGAATGGCAAGGGGCCCGTGTGGAAGAGGACCCCCCGGGCAAACCGATCGCCGATCCGGTCGCGCAGCCATGCGAGGTGTCGGGCGGCGCGCGCGTCGGGCGCCGCGTCGGCCTTGATCTCGAAGGCCACGATGTCCCGACCTCCCAACTCGGCAATTAGGTCGACCTCACGGCGTCCGTGCTCCTCGCGCAGGTGGTACAGACGCGGCTGTCCCGATCCGAGGGGCAACTCCGCGCGTAGCTGCGCCACGACGAACGTCTCGAGGAGGCGACCGAGAAGATCGCCATCGCGCATGAAGGCGCTCGCGTCAAGAGCGAGGGCGGCCGCGCCGAGCGCGGGGTCTACCAGGTAGCGCTTCGAGCCCCGGGAGAGGCGTCGCAACCGGTTCGAGGCCCAAGCGGGGACCTGGTCGACGACGAACAGGTCGGTCAGCAACCGCTCGTAAGCAAGGGCTGTTCGCCGGTCGATCCCGGCCGCTCGCAGCAGGGTCGCGTCGGAAACGATGCCGCTCGTGTTGAGCGCATACGCCTCGAAGTAGCGCCGCAGGCGGCCGGGATCCCGTCCAGGGTCTAGCTCGATCGCGTCGCGAGTGAGGATTTGCTCTACGTATCCCCGCAGCCAAGACGGCCTCGCGGCTGAAGACAGTCGCAGGGCCGGCTCGGGAAAGCCGCTGACCAGAGCGAGATCCACGTATCCCTCCAAGTCAGGGGGCGAGCCCGGAACGGAGAGGTTCTCGGCCGCGGTCGTCCGTTCGACGAACGAAGCTCCTCGGACCTCGCCTTTCCGCTCCCGCACCGTCATCCCCTCCATCCGGACGCGCACGATCCGCCCGGTACCCGGCCACGTTGCCGCTTCGAGATTCGCGCGCACCGACCCTGTGAGGATGAATCGGCCAGGACGTGCATCGTCATCCACGGCCCGCTTCACCGCTCCCAGCACCGATGGCACCTCCTGCCACTCGTCGAGGAGGATCGGCTCCTCATACTGCCTCAGCGCCGCGTCGGGGTCCGCCCGAAAGACCAAAGCCTCTGCCGGTCGGTCAAGGCGCGCCACGCCAGCGGCATGCCGCGCCGCGGTGGTCGTCTTTCCTGCGGCGCGTGGCCCGGTGACCATCACGGCGGGAAGCTCTGAAACAAGCTCCTCGAGGGACCCGTCAACGAAACGACGCGCGTAGGAACTCGGCTCCATCCGCATACAGTACCTTATTTCGACAACTTACAATGCTGTTTTTCGACAGCTGCAACCGTCGATTTTCGACTCCATTCTTGGGCGTAGCGCACCCAAAAAGTCCCCCGTCCCTGGATGCATGCGTCTGCTCCGCCCGCGCGGATATTCTCCCGCGCGATGAACATCGAGGCTCACATCACCGGCAACATTTGGAAAATCGAGGTCGCGGTCGGCGACACGGTCGAGGACGGCGACACGGTCGTGATCCTCGAGTCGATGAAGATGGAGATCCCGGTCGAGGCCGAGGACGACGGCACCGTCAAG
>Ga0055470_10000081_pt1 | contig 8193 bp, 4 predicted proteins | sample MayberryNW_TuleB_FD_57676 | JGI IMG/M metagenome (GOLD analysis project Ga0055470, IMG submission 57676) | Wetland microbial communities from San Francisco Bay, California, USA, that impact long-term carbon sequestration - MayberryNW_TuleB_D1 | ecosystem: Environmental > Aquatic > Marine >...
GGCCTCCCCGCCCTCGTCCGCGAGGGCCTCACCTGGAGCGACCTGCGCGTGCAGGCGCTCAGCTCGGCCCCGGTGCGGCTTGAGCCGCGACCGGCTCGCTCTCCCGAGCGGGCGAGCTAGCAAAACACTTATATCAATCAGTAAGGCAATTTTTAGATAAGATCTCCGGGTGTCTCGTGCGGGCAGTCGGGTACTTTCGCTCTTCACGCATGCGCTGAATGCGAGGGTTCTGCGAGCCTACGCGGATGGCCCACTCCGCCTCGGCGAGCTCGAGGCGACGCTCGGCTGGGCGCCGCAGTCGAGCTTGCGGGTGGCGCTTGCAGACCTGAAGGAGCTGCGCCTCGTCATCCAGCTCGAGGACCAGGGAGCCGGTAGGCCTGCGAAGCTGACTGTGGCCGGCCAGGACATGCTCGTCGTCCTCGACGCGCTCGAGGACTGGCTCGCGGAAGGCCCAGACGGCCCGATATCGCTCGACGACGCCGCCTCCACGGGAGTCGTGCGAATTCTCACCGCAGGCTGGGACTCGGCGATCGTTCGCGCCCTTGCGGAGCGCCCATGTACGCTGACCGACCTCAACGCGCGCATCCCCGAGCTCAGCTATCCGGCGCTGAAGCGCCGCCTCGCCAAGCTCCGCGCCACGCAACTCGTCATTCCCGCGCGCACGACCTCGGGCTCCATGTACGCCGCGAGCGACTGGTTGCGGCACGCAATCGCGCCGCTCACCGTAGCGGTCCGTTGGGAACGTGCGCATCACCCTCACCCCGCCCCGCTGACGCCGGTCGAGGTCGAGGCGGCGTTCCTGCTGTCGCTTCCGCTCTCCGAGCTTCCGGCAAAGAGCAGCGGAACCTGCGTGCTGGCCGTGGTCACCTCAGACACCAGCGAGGCCCCACCGGAGGCAGCGGGCGTCTCGCTCGACGTGGTGGAGGGCAGGATCGCCGCAATGCGGGCCGGCACCCACGGCGATCCGTCGGCGTGGGTTCTGGGGACGCCGGAGGCCTGGTTCGAGGCGCTGGTCGACGGCAGTCGCTCAGCGCTGCGCCCCAGCGGCGCCAAGCCCCGACTCGCCAAGAGCATCGTGATCGCAATCCAGGCGGCGCTGTGGCCGGAGGCACACGGCGGCCGCAGCGCGGCATCTGGCTCCCTTCGTCACTGAACTCCGTAGACCCCGCTGGGCATGACTGCGGCCGCACCGTACATTTACATCGCGGTCGACGAGTTCGAACCCCGCGAGGAAGCCGGTGCCTTCGCACCCGGCTGTGTTCCCGATCGCAAAGATGGCACGGTTCTTCTTGACTAGCCCGATGCGGCTCGGCACCTGCGCGGCGGTTCCTCGGGCGCAGGCTTGCGAGCGGTGGGCCGCGGTTTGTTGATTGTCCAGGTGCGCAATTTTGCGGACTCGCCAAACGCTCGCACGGCCGTTTGCAGGGGGATCCTCTCGCTCCGCAGCCGCGGCAGTTGCCGGGCACCGGAATAAAAGAAAAATATTGCCTGATTAGCCGGGCGGCGCTATGGATGCAGGTGCTCCCGGTATGGGAGCGTCACAACGACAGAAGGGAACGAGATGAATCTCAAGAAGATGCTGCTGCTCGCCGGCATGGCGCTCGCGGCAGTCGCCTTCGCGGCGCCGGCCGCGGCGCAGGCGGAAGGCACGTGGACGAAAAACCACGTTCCGATCACCGAAAACACCAACGTGTCGGTCAACGGCTTTGTCGGCTTCGCGACCGCCTTCGGTGGCTACGGCTGCCCGGCGTCCGGAACCGCGACGCTCGAACCGGGCGGTGGAGGCACGGTCAACACCTTCGTGATCGGGAATACAGCGGAATGCGAAGGCACCGGTTTCCTCGCGGCATGCGAACTCGTCAACCACGAAGTAACAGCGGGTCTCCCGTACGAACTGACAGCGACACACGAAGATTTCGACATCATCGGCGACATAACAGTCTGGAACGAATATGACGCTGAATGCGGATTCGGAGAACTCGAGGTCGAATTCAACGAAATCACAGTGACGGCGGAAAACCCGACGACAGCTACCAATCTGACGCTGTCGGGCCAGAACGGCGTCGTCAACGTGGCCGGCCAGCAGCTCGAAGCCGAAGCCTACGGCAACGGGACGCTGAGCCCGGGCGGGGTCTACGGGGTCGAATAGAGGACGCCCATGCACGACTTCGCGAGTGCGCAGCTTTGCGCACTCGCGAAGTCTTCTTTCGACGGAATCCAGGGGAAAGATCGTCGCCGACCCGCGGCGCCCTGTCCCCGGATCGGCGCTCTAGGCCGAGAAGTTGCAGCAATGCCGGTTCCCGACTAACGATCTGCGCGCTCCAAAGGGAGCGGATGCACAACGACAGAAGGGAACGAGATGAATCTCAGGAAGATGCTGCTGCTGGCCGGCATGGCGCTGGCCGCAGTCGCCTTCGCCGCGCCGGCCGCGGCGCAGGCGGAAGGAACATGGACAAAGAACCATGAACAGCTGACCGAAAACGCGACAGTCGAAATCCACGGCTTCGTCGGCTTCGCCACGGCATTCGGCGGGTTCGGCTGCCCTGCGCACGGCATGGCGACGCTCGAACCAGGTGCGACGGGTCATGGCACTATTGACACGTTCACAATCGGCAACACAGAAGGATGCGAAGGCACCGGTTTCCTCGCGGAATGCGAACTGGTTGAACACGAAGTCACAGAAGGATTGCCGTATACACTCACAGCTACACATGAAGACCTCGATATAATTGGCGATATCACAGTTTGGAACGCCTACGATCCGGAATGTTCGTTCGGAGAACTCGAGGCCGACTTCAACGAAATCACAGTTACCGCCGACAGCCCGACGACAGCTACGAATCTGCAGCTGTCAGGTCAAAACGGCATCATCACAGTCGCCGGTCAGGAAATCGAAGCCGAAGCCTACGGCGAAGGTGAAATCACACCGGCCGGGGTCTACGGGGTGCACTAACCGCGGTGGACTCGATCTAGCCGGTCGGTTCGAGATCGGTTGCCGAAAGAGCGCAAGGGGCCCGAGATCTCGGGCCCCTTGCATATCGACGTTTTCTGCGGTACGGTCGGGATAGTAAAAGGGAAATACAAGGGTCCCGCAGGGTGAGTTCGGAGGCCGTGCTGAGTAGAGCGCGGGACGGGACGGAAGGGGAGTTGGTGACGGGAATACGTGGCAGTCTGGTCGGGGCGGGCCTGGCGGTGCTTGCGGTGCTTGCGGTGCTTGCGATGCCCACCGGAGCGGGCGCGGTCGAATGCGCCAATGCGGGGATCCGTGCGGCGCAGGGTGCGGCCACCGCGGCCTTGCCCGATTGCATGGCGCTGGAGATGGTCAGCCCGCCAGAGAAGAACAACCAGTTCGCCCGCTACCCGAATGTGTCGGCCACGGGCGAGCGGGTGCGCTTCCGCTCGATCGCTGCCCTGGCCGGGACGCCCAACCTCCTCCAGGCGGTGGAAGGCGACCCCTACCTGGCCACGCGAAGCCCGCAGGGATGGGAGACGCAGCCGACGACGCCGCCGGCCGCTTACCTCAAGGGCTGGTACAAATTCAGCGAAGCGAAGAGCTTCGCGCCGGACTTCTCGCGCTGGCTAAACGTGGCGGCGACGACGCCGCAGTACGAGACCGGTTCCGATCAGGCGTTTGTGGCAGGTGTCGGTGGGCTGTTCGAGCCGATGTCGCCGCTGCTGGTCCCGCTCGGCGCGGGACGGCTCTCGGATGTCGAAAACAGCGGCATGGCTGGAGTGTCCGGGGATTTGTCTCATCTCTATTTCCGCCCTGGGCAGAGCAATATCGCGACCGATCACACGACTGCCTACCTGCCGGGAGACCCCCGGCCATCGGGTACCTCGAACATCGGCCTCGACTACAACGTCTACGTCGCCAGGCTCGACTCCGAAGGCCGGCCCTCGGTCGAACTGTTGGCCCGCGACGGCGCGGGCAACGTGGTCGGCGGCAACTGCGGCGTGCGGCTGGGAGGCACGAGCCGCCTGCAAAACGCCGAAGAAGGCCAGGGCGGCCGCGATCAGGGCGCCGTCTCGGCAAGCGGCTCGCGCGCCTACTTCTCGGCGAGGCCGGGCCAACCCGCCACGGGCTCCTGTGAACAGTCCAGCTACAAGCTGCGGATCTTCAAGCGCATCGAAGGCCCCCAGGGCGCCTTCATCGGCCAGCTCTACGGCAACGAATGCACCCGCGCCGCCCCCGCCTGCTCTTCGGTGGACGGCAACGACTACTACCAGGGCGCCTCCCTGGACCAGTCGAAGGTCTACTTCGCCACCAACCGCCAGCTCGCCAACTCAGACCTCGACGGCTCAGCCGCCGAATGCGCCAAATCCTCGGGCACCCCAGGCTGTGACCTCTACCTCTATGACGAATCCCAGCCCGCCGGGCAGCGGCTGATCCAGGTCAGCGCCGGAGAAGACGTCCCCGGCAAGCACGTCGCCGGCAAGGAAGCCGACCTCTACAACGGCATCGCGGCGATCTCCGCCGACGGCTCCCACGTCTACTTCGCCGCCGCCGGGGTGCTCACCGCGCACAAGAACCCAGAAGGCGAAGAAGCCCAGCAGGGCAAGCCCAACCTCTACCTCTATGAGCGCGACGCCGCCCACCCCAACGGGCGCCTTTCCTTCCTCGGCACGCTGGACGAAGGAGACGGCCCGATCGGCATGTGGGGCGGGGAGGGCACCTGGCGAAACCAGGCCTACCCGGTCCCCGTCCTCTCTGAAGCCGAACAACGCGGCGAAGGCGGCGAAGAAGGCGGCGACGGCCACGTCTTGCTGTTCGAGTCAAAGGCCCAGCTGAGCGCTGAGGACCGCGACGGCACCCACCGCGACGTCTTCCGCTACGACGCCTCCGCCAACCCGCCGAGCCTCGTCTGCGTCTCCTGCGCGCCCGCCCCCAGCGCAGTCGAACCCGACACCGGCCCCTACGACGTGACCGCCAGGCGAGTGGGAGGCGCGGCCGGCGCCTCCTATGCCGAGGAAGGCCGCTGGGCATCCGAAGACGGGGAGTCGGTCCTCTTCCGCACCCCCGAGCCGCTCGTCGGTCCGATCGAAGGCGAACTGGGCCAGTACCTGTGGCGCGAAGGCCAGGCCTACCGGCTGCCCGGAATCCCCTACGTGACCAACTCCCCCGAAGACGGCCCGACCCTCTCCCACGACGGCTCGACCGTCGCCTTCCAGTCCTACTCCCAGCTGCTGCCCCAAGACGGCGACACCTCACCCGACGTCTACGTGGCGCGGGTCGACGGGGGGTATGCGAGCGAACCGGAAGCGATCTGCGTTCCCGACGGCGACGGCGGCTGCCAGGGCGCCGCCGCGCCGGCCCCGAGCGCAACGAGCCCGGCGAGCGAAACCTTCTCCGGGCCGGGCAATCCACCGCAGGCCGGCGGCGCCTGCGCCGCTCCGGCCCAACGTGCCAGCAGGCTGAGTCGCAGGGCGCGGCGCCTGCGCCACAATGCGAGCCGGGTCCACGGGCGCAGGCGCTCGAGGCGGCTACGCCACAAGTCGGCGCTCCTCGCCAAGCGAGCGCATGCACTCAGCAGAAACGCCAAGCGCTGTAGGCGCGCGGAGAGGAGGGCGAGCCAGTGAAGTCCCCGAAGCTCATTCCCGGCATCCGGCTCATCGCCCTCGTTGCGACGCTGGGGCTCCTCGCCGCTCTCGCCGGTCCGCAACCGGCCTCCGCGGCTCCGCCGCCGGCGCTCGGCGTGTTCATCGAACGCGACCAGGCCGTCGTACATCGCAGCGACGAACGGATCGACTACCTGGCTACCGTCTTCAACCTCGCCACCGTCGCCCCCGGGGCGACCCTCACCTGCAACCCCGAAAGCTGGACCGGATCAAGCCCGACCTTCGCATACAGATGGCTCCGCAACGGCGTCCCGATCGCCGGCGCGGAAGCGAGCGCCTATGCGCTCGCCGGCGCCGACGAAGGCGAGTTCGTCCAGTGCCAGGTGACCGCGACCAACACGACCGAAGACGCGGCTGGCGGCTTCGCCGGCTCGACCCGCGTGTCCAAGGGCTTCCTGGTCGAAGGCGGAGGCGGGAGCGCGCCGCCGGTGCTGGACCCGAACGGGATCCCGGCGCCCACGCCGGCCAACCCCGGCGCCGGCACGATCGAGAGCTGCGGCGCCGGAGCCTGGGCTGGGGCGAGCCAACCCTTCTCGTTCCAGTGGTACCGCAACGGCTCCCCGATCGGCGGAGCGACGGGGGCGACCTACCAAGTGAAGCCGGCAGACGTCCCGGCGGCGATCCAGTGCGCCGTCACCGCAACCGGCACCGGTGGCTCCGTGACGGCCGTGTCCGGAAACGTCAGTACTGCGCCGGCTCCCAGCCCGCCGGCTCCCAACGGCGCCGCCTCGATCTCCAGTCCGGGCGCGACCAGCGGCCCGACGACCGGCCTGCCCACGCTCGAAGTCGAACTGCCGAACAGCTTCGGGACCTATGTGCTGGAAACCGCCTCGCTTCCGTTCGCCTGGAGTTCGTGCACGAAGCAGCCGGCGTCGGGCTCACAGCCCGCCAAGGCGGTCTGTCCGCGGGTCACGGGCACGCTGGCGCCGGGCGGCTCCGACAAAGCCCTCGACGTCGCCGCCGCGCTCGGCGCCGACGCCCCATCGCACGCGGTCGCAAGGGCGACGATCTCCGGCGGCGGCACGTTCGCCGCGGCGAGCGCGAGCGACGAATTCGACTTCGCCCCCGCGGTCCCCTTTGGCATCTCCGCCTTCAACGCCGCGATCCTGGACCCCGAAGGCCACGACTATACCCAGGCGGGGGGGCATCCGTTCCTCGCCAAGTCGAACTTCTCGTTTGCCACCAAGCGGACGCTGAAGCCGTTCAGCAACGAACCCCAGGCCAGGTTCGTGCCGATCGAAGAAGACAAGCACGTGATCGTCGACGTGCCGCGCGGCTTCACCGGCAATGCGCAGGCGCTGCCCGAACCGTGCGAATCGGTAGAAAAACTCGTCGGGTTCGGCTCGTGCCCGTCCAGCACCGCGGTCGGCGGGATCAGCGTCGAACTCAGCGAACTGCGCCTCAACCGGATTCCCCTCTACGCGATCGAACCGGAATTCGGAGTGCCGGCGGAGTTCGCCTTCAAGGTGCCGCCGGGCGTCGTGATCACCTTCGCTCCGCACCTGCGGCCCGAAGAAGCCTACGCCGTGCGCTTCGAATCCTCGCCCAACGCGAAGATCCACATCCTCAAGGCGACGCCCGAACTGTGCGACTTCGGAGCGAAGCTGAAAGTGGAATCGGGAAGCACGCTGTTCGACCGCTGCAAGACCGAAGCCGAAGCGCTGACCGAAGACGCCGAAGCCAAGCCCCTGATCACCAACCCGACCCGCTGCGACGGCCACAGCCCGATCGCGACGATCCGCGTCGACTCCTGGGAAAGCCCGGGGAGGATCAACCCCGACGGCTCACCCGATCTGACCGACCCCAACTGGAAGTCGACCGACTTCGCCAACCCCCCGGTCACCGGCTGCGAGAAGGTCCATTTCGACCCGACCAGCCAGATCAGGCCCACCTCCTCCCAGGCCGACTCGGCCACCGGCCTGGAAGTCGACCTGCAGATGCCGAGCAGCGGGCTGGAAGGGCGAAACGCCAAAGGCGAACCGGATCCAGAAGCCGTCTCCCAGGCAAACCTGAAGGAAGCGAAGGTCATCTTCCCCGAGGGGATGGCGGTCAACCCGACCGCCGGGCAGGGCCTCGGCGCCTGCACGAAGGCCCAGATCAAGCTCGGCACCAACGAGCCGATCTCCTGCCCGAACTCCTCCAAGGTCGGCACGGTGGAAATCGAAACCCCGATCCTCGAAGACACGCTGAAAGGCGCCGTCTACGTCGCCCACCAGGGAGACGTCGAAGGCGGCCTGGTCGGCTTCTACCTCGTCTTCGACTCGCCCAAGAACGGCATCCTGGTGAAGATCCCCGCCAAGGTCTCCTTCGACCCCGCCAGCGGACAGCTGACCACGACCGTCTCCGAAAGCCCCGAGGCGCCCTTCTCGGCGGTGCGGATGCGCTTTCCGCAGGGGCCGCGCTCGCCGCTGCTGACGCCGCCGCGATGCGGCGCCTACCAGGTCCAAACCGAGCTCACGCCGTGGACGGGCGGGGCGCCGGTGAGCCAATCCTCCAGCTTCACGATCGACAGGGGCCCCGGCGGGGGAGCGTGCCCGGGCGGCGGCCTGGACGCGCACCTCTCGTCCGGCAGCGACA
>Ga0055470_10000088_pt1 | contig 8002 bp, 7 predicted proteins | sample MayberryNW_TuleB_FD_57676 | JGI IMG/M metagenome (GOLD analysis project Ga0055470, IMG submission 57676) | Wetland microbial communities from San Francisco Bay, California, USA, that impact long-term carbon sequestration - MayberryNW_TuleB_D1 | ecosystem: Environmental > Aquatic > Marine >...
CCGCTGCAGCTGCTCGCCTACGACATCGCCCGCGCCCGCGGGCTCAACGTCGACCAGCCGCGCAACCTGGCGAAGACCGTAACGGTCGAGTAGCGACGTTTCCGCTACTCTCTTCGCGCAGATGCACGGGAGGAATTTGACCATTGCACTTTTTGTGGTCGCTGCGCTGGCCCTGATCGCCGGCTGCGGCGGTGGCAGCGGCGGCGGCGGCTCGACGAACGCCGAAGCGGCCGGTTTCGCGGCGCCCGGCTCGGTCGTCTACGTCGAAGGCGACCTGCGTCCCAGCGGGGAACTGAAGTCCAACGCCGACTCGGTCGCGAAGAAGGTCCTCGGCAGCGAAGACTTCAACGAGTTCATCGCCTCCAAACTGGAAAGCGCGGCCGGCGAAAAGGGTAAGCCGGTCGACTTCGCCACCGAAGTCGAACCGTGGCTGGGCAAGGCGGCGGGCGTCTCCTTCGCCCAGGTGGAAGGCGAAGGCGAACTCTCCAGCCCGACGATCGCCGTCCAGACGACCGAACCGAAGGAAGCGCAGCGCTTCATCGAAAAGCGCGCCGCGCAGAGCAGCAAGCCCTATAAAGCCGGCACGTACAAGGGCAACAAGTTCGAGGCCGGCGGGCCGGGCGGCAAGGCGATGGGCGTGGTCGGCAAGTGGGCCCTGCTGACCGGCGGCGAAAAGGAATTCAAGGCGGCGGTCGACGCCTACGAAGGCGAATCGCTGGCCGACGAATCGCGCTTCGGCGACGCCTTCGGCGCGGCGTCGAGCGGCAGCATCGCCGACGTCTACGTCGACCTCGGCGCGCTCGTCGAACAGTCGGGCGGCAGCCGCGGCGCGCAGCTGAAGGCGGCCCTCGAAGGGGCCGGGGTCGAAACGAGCGACGCGACCGCGGTGGCGAGCGTCGTCCCCGGCGCCAGCCAGATCCAGGTCGACCTGAGCAGCAACCTCGGCGGCGAGAAGCCGGCCGAAGGCGACGCCTCGCAGCTGCTCGGCTCGCTTCCCGCCGGCGCGGGCGCCGCATTTGCCCTGAACGGCTTCGCCGAACAGTTCGAAGAAGCCGTCGACAACCTCGACGAAGAAGGCGCCCCGCCGGAACTGAAGCCGGGCGAACTGAAGGAAACGCTGAGCAAAGCCGGCGTCGACGTCGACAAGATCGCCGCCTCGCTCGGCGAAGCCGCCCTCTTCGTCGAAGGCGCCGACAAGGCGAGCGGCGGCGGCGCCCTGGTGGTGACGACGAAGGGCAACGAAGCCGCCGAAGCGGTCGCCGGGCTCGGCACGCTGCTGCGCGGCGCCAAGGTGCCCGGGGTGACCGTGGTCAGCGGCCAGGCGAGCGGCTTCTCGATCCACAACCTCGAACCGGCCGGCAAGGCGATCGTCGTCGTCGGCAAGGGCTCGCGGATCGCGATCGGTTACGGGCTGCCCGCGGCGCTCAGCGGCCTCAACGCCGGCAACGGCGCGACCCTGTCCGGCACGGCCGGCTACAAGGAAGCGGTCGCCGCGCTGGGCAAGGCCCCGATCGGCGGCTACATCGACGGGCCGTCGGCCCTGAAGCTGGCGGAAGCGATGGTGCCGCGCTCCGACAAGGACTTCTGGGAAGCCGTCCCCTATTTGAAGAAGGTCACCTACGTCGCCGTCGGCTCCGGCACGAACGGGGAGCTGGCGACGGCCAAGGCGATCGTCGGCCTGCCCAAGTAGCCTCGGTGCCGGTGGCAGCCGGCGTCGGCATCGACCTGCTCGAGATCGCCCGGCTGGAGCGCGCCCTGGAGCGCCGCCCGCGCCTCGCCGAGCGCGTCTTCACCGATGGCGAGCGCGAGTACGCCGCCGCCCGCGCGCGCCCGGCCCGCCACCTCGCCGCCCGCTTCGCCGCCAAGGAGGCCGTGGTCAAGGCGCTCGGCCTGCGCGGCGGCTTCGGCCTGCGCGAGATCGAGGTGATCGCCGGCGAACCGCCGACCGTGCGCCTCAGCGGCCGCGCCGCGGAGGCGGCAGGCGAAGGGCGCGTCGACGTCTCCCTGGCTCACTCGCGGGAGTTTGCGACCGCCGTGGCGATCAGGTCAGGCTGAGCTGGCGGCGCTCGCGGACGATCTGGAAGGGGTCGTCGCTAACGTCGGCGCGGCGCCCAGCCCTAACCCGTCCTCGCAGCTCGATTGGCTCAGAACCGGCCAAGTAGTAGCGACCGCGCCGCTCGCCCACCGGCTCGAGCAGGCCGCGGTCGGCCATTGCCTGTAGGTCCCGCGTCGCTGTCTGCTGGCTGATCGCCTCTCCGGTTCCCGTCTCGACTCCGTTGCGGTAGGTACCTCGCCGGATGCGCAAGCCATAGGCCGCGTCGATCAGCGCAGTCGCGCACCGTTCGGGCAGCCCGTGCCGGCTGCTGAGCGCTAGGCAGTCGTTCCAGAGTTCCTCGATCTCTTGGCGGCGGCGCAGCATCGTTCTGATCTGGAGGTAGTGCGCACGCAGCATGAAACGGATCCAGGGGCGAGCATTTCGATCGGGATGCCAGGCGCCGCCGCCCACCTCGGCGAGCACGTCGTAGTACGCCTGCGTGTTGCGGCCCAGGAACTCCTCGACGCTGGAGAAGGTCGGGGCGAGAACCCTGTCGCGGGCGAGCACAAGGGATTGGAGGCATCGGGCCATGCGTCCATTGCCATCGCTAAACGGATGAATCAAGACGAGATTGAGGTGGGCCATCGCCGCCGTCACCAACACTGGGCTTCGGTCGTCCTCGAGTCCTTGCAGCATCGCCTCAATCAGAGCGGGCAGTTCGTCGCTCGGCGGCCCTTCGTAGACGATCTCTTCACGCTCGTCGTCGCGCACGTAGATGTCTCCCGGACGCCACTGACCTGGGTTCTTGCCCAGATCGTGCTTGAGCATCATGAAGTGAAGGCTTTTCAGCAAACCCTGATCGACTTTCGGCTCTTCGCCGCGGGCGAGCTGAAGCACGTAGGTCATGGCGTCGCGGTAGCCCGCCAGCGCATGTTGGGTCTCTTCGCTCGCGTCCAGCGTGGGCTCACCCTCGACTGCGGCCACGACGTCATCAAGCGAGGCGTTGTAGCCCTCGATGCTGTTGGAACCCTGCACAGCGCGAGCAAAGGCCATGCGCCGCAGGGTGCCCGTCCACCTTCGAGGCTCTGCCACGCGATCTCGTAGCCGCTCGCGCTGACCGGCGAGAAGCGCAAGAACGTCCTGCTCGTCATCGCGTATGTCGGGGGTCTGGAAGACCATGATGTTTTGAAAATATCATTGATTCGGTATCAATGACGTTTTGCAAATGTCATAGAATCATCGCATTGAGCCCTGGCTGACACCGCTATACGACGCCGAGGGCATCCGGGCGGTCGATCGCTGGGCGATCGAGGAGCGGGGGGTGCCGGGCGAGGAGTTGATGGAGGCCGCTGGGACGGCGCTGGCCGAGGCCGTCGCCGGGCTGGCGCCGCGGGGGCCGGTGCGGATCCTCTGCGGCAAGGGCAACAACGGCGGGGACGGGCTGGTGGCGGCGCGGCGCCTGCGGCGGATGGGGTTCGAGGTCGACGCGCTGGAGATCTTCTCGGCGGAGCCGGAGGGCGGCTTCGACGCCTGGCTGGACGGGTCGGGCGCGGTCGTCGACGCGATCTTCGGCACCGGGTTCTCGGGCGCCCCGCGCGAGCCGGCCGCGGCGGCGATCGAGGCGATCGACCGCTGTGGGGCGCCGGTCCTCGCCTGCGACATCGCCTCGGGCGTCGACGCCTCGAGCGGCGAGGTCGAGGGCGTCGCGGTCGAGGCCGACCTGACCGTCAGCTTCCACGCGGCGAAGATCGGGGAGCGGGTGGCGCCGGGCAAGTGGCACACGGGAGAGCTGCGGGTGGTTCCGATCGGGATTCCGGATGGGGCGCCCGGAGAGCCGGCCGCGGGGGAGATCGAGCCTTCCGTCCTCGCCCTTGCGCCGCGCCGCGGGCCGCGCTCGACCAAGTTCAGCTCCGGCCAGGTGGCGATCGCCGGCGGCTCGCGCGGCCTGACCGGCGCCGTGCGGATGTCCTCGCGGGCGGCGATCCGGGCGGGCGCCGGCTACGCGACCGTCGCCGTGCCGGCTGATCTGGAGTCGATCTTCGAGGCCGGCCAGCCGGAGGTGATGTCGGTCGGCTGTCCGGGCGGAGACGGCTGCCTCGCTCCCGGCGGGCTGAAGACCCTGCTGCGCGCCTTCGAGCGGGCCGCCGCCGGGGTGCTCGGCCCTGGCATGGGGAGGGACCCGGGCACGGTCGAGGTCGCGCGCGAGGCGGCCGCGGCGATCGCCTGCCCGCTGGCGATCGACGCCGACGGGCTCAACGCCTTCGCGGGTCGGCTTGGGGCTCTCGCCGGCCGGTCCGCGCCGACGGTGCTCACCCCGCACGCGGGCGAGCTCGGCCGGCTGCTCGAGCGTTCCTCCGAGGAGGTCGCCGCGCAGCGGATCGCGGCCGCGCGCGAGGCGGCCCGCGCGGCCGGCGCAATCGTCGTCCTCAAGGGTGACGACACGATCGTCACCGACGGCGAGCGGCTCGCCGTCAACGCGCTCTCCTCGCCCGCCCTGGCCACCGCCGGCACGGGCGACGTGCTCTCGGGGATGACCGCGGCGCTGCTCGCCCGCGGCCTCGAGCCGTTCGCCGCCGCCTGCGCGGCGGTGATCGCCCACGCCCGCGCCGGCCGCGACGCCGCCACCCGGATCGGCGCCGCCGAGTCGGTGATCGCGACGGACGTGATCGACTCGATCCCCGCCGGCATGGCTCCCGCCATCCCCGTCGAATAACCTGGCGCCCGTGAAGACCGCCGCCGAGATCATGGACGCCGAGGTGCCCGCCGTCTCGCCGGACGCCGACGCGCGGGCCGCGATCGAGCTGCTCGCCAAGACCGACCTCGGCGCGATCCCGGTGATCGACGCCGAGCGCAAGGTGGTCGGCATCGTCAGCGAGTCCGACCTGGTGCTCGGCGACGAGGAAGCCGACCTGCATCTGCCGCACTACCTGAACATCATGGGCGGCATCGTCTTCGTCGGCTCGATGAAGGGCTTCGAGAAGCGCCTCGACAAAGCCTTCGCGACCAAGGTCTCGGAGCTGATGAGCGCCGAGCCGGTGACCGTGGGCGAGGGTGAGGACGCTGAGGCCGTGGCGAGGAAGATCGCCGAGAAGCATCACAACCACCTGCCCGTGGTCGACGGCGAGGGCCGCCTCGCCGGGATGGTGACGCGGGCCGACGCGCTGGCCGCGCTCGTCGCCAACGGCTGAGCCGTGGAGCGGGCAGTCGCCCGGATCGACCGTGGCGCCGTCGAGCGCAACTGCGCCCGGCTGAAGACCGAGCTGGGCGACGCCGAGCTCTGCGCGGTGGTCAAGGCCGACGGCTACGGCCACGGCGCCGATGCCTGCGCGGAAGCGGCGCTGGCCGGCGGGGCGACGCGATTGGCCGTCGCTACCGGCGCCGAGGCGGCGCTGATCGGCAGGCGATTTCCGCAGGTCCCCCTGCTGACGATGGGCGCGCTGACGCCAGCCGGTCTCGACGCCGCGCTCGCCGCCGGGTCCGAGGTCGCCGTGTGGCGCGAGGGCTTCCGGCAGCTGGCGGCCGCCCGCGGCCGGGCCCAGGGGAGGCCGGTGCGAGTCCATGTCAAGCACGACAGCGGCATGGGGCGCCTCGGCAATCCGGACGCGGCCGAGGTGCTCGCCCTGGCACGCGTCTGCGCCGAGGACCCGCGGCTCGAGCTGGCCGGGGTCTGGACCCACTTCGCCACGGCCGACGAGCCGGGCGCCGACGAGGGCTACTTCGAGCGCCAGCTCGAGCGCTTCGAGGCGGTGGCGAGCGCGGTCAAGGCCGAGTTCCCGGGAACGCTCGTCCACGCCGCCAACAGCGCCGCCGTCTTCCGCGAGCGCCGCTCCCACTTCGACATGGCACGCTGCGGCGTCGCCATCTACGGCCTTGACCCCTTCCAGGGCGATCCGGCCGAGCGCGGTCTGGCGCCGGCGCTCTCGCTGCGCTCCTACGTCGCCGACGTGAAGCGCTTCGCCGCGGGGGAGAGCGCCGGCTACGGCCGCACCTGGCGGGCGCCGGCCGACACCTGGGTGGGAGTGCTGCCGCTCGGCTATGGCGACGGCTTGCGCCGCGGCCTCTCCAACAACGCCGAGGTGCTGATCCGCGGCCGCCGGGTGCCCCTGGTCGGCACGGTCTCGATGGACAACGTGACGGTCGACCTCGGGCCGGATACCGAGGTCGAGCCCGGCGACGAGGCGGTGCTGATCGGGACGCAGGGCGAGGAGACGATCCTCGCCGAGGAGGTTGCGCGCCGCCTCGACACGATCAACTACGAGGTCACCTGCGGCCTCTCGGCCCGAGTCCCCCGCCAGCCATGACGTTCCGGTGCGCCTTTTCCTCTCCATGCGCGGTTAAGGCGCACCGGAAGGCCCTGCTGTGAGCGCGGTCGGCGAGCGGCTCGCGGCGGCGCCGCTGGCCGGGCTGGCGCGGGGCGCGCTGGGCGGCACGCCCGAGGGGTTCTGGGTCGCCGGCGGCGCGGTGCGCGATGCGGCGCTCGGCCGGGAGGTCACCGACCTCGACCTCGCGGTCGCCGGCGATGTGGCGGAAGCGGCGAAGGCGATCGCCCGCGCGGGCCGCGGGCACTCCTTCGAGCTCTCGGCCGAGTTCGAGACCTGGCGGGTGGTCGACGCCGGGGGCGGCTGGCAGATCGACCTGACCGCGCTGCGCGGCGCGACGATCGAGGAGGACCTCGGCGAGCGCGACTTCACGATCGGCGCCGTCGCCGTGCCGCTCGCCGGCGGCGAGCCGCTCGACCCGCACGGCGGCCTGCCCGACCTCGAGCGGCGGCTGCTGCGCGTGGTCAGCGAGCGCAGCTTCGCCGCCGACCGCCTGCGCCTGCTGCGCGCCGCGCGGCTCGCCGCCGGACTGGCGCTCGAGGTCGACCCGGCGACTGTCGCCCTGGCCCGCTCCGAAGCGCCCCACGCCGGCGAGGCGGCCGGCGAGCGCCAGCTGCTCGAGCTGCGCCAGCTGCTCGGCGGCCCCGACCCGCTGCGCGGCATGGCGCTGCTCGACGAGCTCGGCCTGACCCCGGTCCTGCTGCCCGAGGTCGAGGCGCTGCGCGGGGTCGAACAGGGGCCCAACCATCACCTCGACGTGCACGGCCACACGCTGGCGGTGCTCGAGCGCACGCTCGAGGTCGAGTCCGACCTGGAGCGCTTCGCCGGCGAGTGGGCGGCCGAGGTGCGGGCGCTGCTCGACGAGCCGCTCGCCGACGATATGAGCCGCGGCACGGCGCTGCGCTTCGGCGCCTTGGTCCACGACATCGGCAAGCCGGTGACGCGCGCCGAGCGCGACGGCTTCGTCACCTTCGCCGGCCACGACCGCGACGGCGGCCCGATCATCGCCCGCCTCTGCGGCCGCCTGCGCGCCAGCCGCCTCCTCACCCAGCACCTACAGGATCTCACCCTGCACCACCTGCGGCTCGGCTTCCTCGTCCATGAGGCGCCATTGCCGGCGCGCCGCGTGCACGAGTACCTGCGCGCCACCGAACCGGTAACCGTCGATGTGACCCTGCTGACGATCGCCGACCGGCTCTCGGCGCGCGGCTCGGGGCCGTTCGCCACCGAGGAGGCGATCGCCGCGCACCTCGACCTGGCTCGGCAGATGATCGGCGCGGCGCTCGACTGGCGCCGCGATGGGCCGCCGGCGCCCCTGATCCGCGGCGACGAGCTTGCCGCGGAGCTGGGCGTCGAGGAGGGCCCGGAGCTCGGCGAGCTGCTCGCCGAGCTCGAGGCGGCGCAGTACGCGGAGGAGATCTCAACCCGCGAGGAGGCGGTCGCCCACGCCCGCGCGCTGCGCGGCTGAGCAGGCGTCCGATACGCTGCCCGCCGCATGGGGAAAGAGGAGAAGATCGAGATGGAGGGTGAGATCACCGAGGCCCTCCCCAACACGATGTTCCGCGTCAAGCTCGACAACGGGCACGATGTGCTCGGCCACATCTCGGGCAAGATGCGCCGCCACTACATCCGCATCCTCCCCGGCGAC
>Ga0055470_10000096_pt1 | contig 7643 bp, 8 predicted proteins | sample MayberryNW_TuleB_FD_57676 | JGI IMG/M metagenome (GOLD analysis project Ga0055470, IMG submission 57676) | Wetland microbial communities from San Francisco Bay, California, USA, that impact long-term carbon sequestration - MayberryNW_TuleB_D1 | ecosystem: Environmental > Aquatic > Marine >...
GGCGTTGTAGGAGCGGGCGAGGCGGCCCAGCTCGTCGTCGGTGCCGTCGTCGGGCAGGCGCCGCGAGAGGTCGGCGCCGCCCGCGATCGACTCCGTCTCGTCGGTGAAGCGGGTGACGGGAGCCAGCGAGGCGCGCGAGACGAGCGCACCGAGCAGCGCCGCGAGGGCGATGCCACCGGCCGCGACGATGGCGAGAATCAGCAACAGCTCGCGCAGGACGCTGTCGACTTCGTCAAGCGGCCTGGCGACCTGCACGGCGCCGCCACCGTCAAGGGGCTCGGTGAGCACGCGCAGGTGGTCCCCGGCAACCGTCTGGTCTTCCAAGAGCGGCCCTCTTTCGCCCCGCGCGACTTCCCTCGCCTCCGCGGTCACCGGCACCCTGATCGTGTCCTGGCCGGGCAGCTCGCGCACCGCGCCCTTCGGGCCGATGATCTGAACGAGCCCGGTGGCGCCGCCAAAGCGCGCCTGGGGAGGTTTCGGCAGGCGCAGGTCTTTGGGCGGGGTCGGCAATGAACCTGCGCCGGCCTTCGAGAAAAGCTGGATGCCCTCCGCCCGTTCGCGCAGCGCCGAGTCCACCTCTCCCCGCAGCTGCGAACGCACGGCGAGGTAGGCGGCGAAGGAAGCGGCGAGGACAGCGATCGCAACAGCTACGGCCGCAGCGATCGCGAGGCGGCGGCGAATGGTCATGAGCGCGGACGGCGCAGGACGTAGCCGACACCACGAACGGTCTGGATCAGCCGTGGCTCACCGCCGGCCTCCAGCTTGCGCCGCAGGTAGCCGACATAGACGCCGAGGGAATTGGAGTCGGGGCCGAAGTCATAGCCCCAGACCTGCTCGTTGATCGTGGTCCGCGAGAGCACCTTGCCCTGGTGGCGCATCAGTAGGTGCAGGAGCGAGAACTCGGTGCGGGTCAACTCCATCTCGCGTCCGCCGACGCGGGCCTCGTAACGCACCGGGTCGAGGACGAGCCCTTCGTAGCGCAGCGTTTCCTCTTCCTCGTCGGCAGGAGTGCTGCGGCGCAAGAGCGCCCGCAGGCGTGCCAGCAACTCCTCCAACGCGAAGGGCTTGACGAGGTAGTCGTCGGCACCGGCCTCAAGACCCCGCACCCGGTCGGCCACCGTCTCGCGCGCGGTCAGCATCAGGATCGGTATTCGCTCGCCCGCCGACCGCAGCCGCTCGCAGACCTCCAGTCCGCTCAAACCGGGCATCAAGACGTCGAGGATCATCGCGTCCCAGGTGCGGTCGCGCAGCAGCTCGATCGCCTCCTCGCCACTGGCCGCCTCCGTTACGCCGTAGCCCTCAAGCGCCAGCGCTCGCCGCAGCGCCGCCCTCAGCGGGTACTCGTCATCGACCACGATCACGTCCATCACAGATTGAGGATGGCGGGCGAAATGAAGAACAACGTAAGAAACAACTTCGCACACATATTCGCTGGCTCCGGCGGGGTTGAAGTACCTAAAAATGGGTATAGCCTCTGGGTGTCGGGAGTCCAGGTGGCTCCAATGTCGTGTTCGGAGGCGTCCATTGAGTACCGCGCCAGCAATCCAGGGGTCCAAAATCGACCCTTCCTCCCCTGTTGTAGTGATGGACTACGACACGGCCACGACTGACGGCGCCGCCGCACTGCTCAAGAGCTACGTCAGCGGCGAGCGCGGGCGAGCGCTTCGCGTCCAGCTCGCTACGCGGTTCCCCGAGTGCTCCGACGAGGAAATCGAGGACGCCGTGCAGGGCGCCTGTCAGTGCTTCCTGGACGAAGCCGAGGAAATCTCGGACCCTGGCAAGGCGTATGCGTGGCTGCGCACCGCAGCCCATCGAATCCTCGGCCATGACGCTAAGCGACAGCACCGCGAGGTCCCGATGGACCCTGCCGTCGGCGGCGGCCTTGAGAGCGTCGCAATCGACAAGACCGGCCCGGTCGAGGAGCTGATCGCCCTCGAAGACGACGCGGACCTCGACGCGCTGGTTCGCGTGGTCGCCACCTCGCTGTCCGATCGCAGGCGTGACGTGCTCGCCCTCTACGGCGCGGGGGTCGGGCGCACGGAGATCGCGGAACGCCTTGGGCTGCCGGAGCGGACGGTCAAGCGGGATATCCGCGAGATCGTTGACCGGGCACGGACGGTCGTGACCCGCCTGGCCGGCGGCGGCTGCGAGCGCGGCGAGCCGCTGGTGATCCGTCTCGTCTGTCGCATCTCGACGCCGGACGAGGCCGCCCAGGCACGCGCGCACCTTTCCCGCTGCGCTCGCTGCGAGGCGTTCTGCGAGAGGCTGTCCGCCTGGCGGGAGAAGGCGGGGGCGATGCTGCCCGCGCCCGTCGCCGAAGGCGCCAGTCCGGGAGTGATCGGGCGACTGGCGCACAAGACCGCGGACGGGCTCTCGTCGCTCAAACAGCACGTCCTCGACGGCAGCGCTCAGGTCAAGCAGCACGCCGCGGCGACCTACTACCGCGCCGTCGACCCGACTCCTCTCGCCGCTGCGCGCCCCGGCACTGTCGCCAGCGTTGTCGCGAGCTGCATCGCGATCGGGGGCGGGGCCGCGACCTATTGCGCCCAGCAGGGCGTCGATCCAATCGGCGCAGCGACGGGGATCATCGCCTCGGGGTCCGAGAGCGAACCCGAACCCGCGTCCGCGCCGCCCGAGGCCGAATCCACCGCACCCGAATACACGCCCGTCGAGCCGCCCGCCGAAGAAGCGCCCGTCGCTGAAACGCCCGCGCCGGAACCCCAGCCCGAACCCGAACCCGAACCGCCGCCTCCCGGCGACAGCTTTGAACCCGTCTCGCCGAGCTACGAAGGCGAAGCGAATCCCGAAGCCTACGACCCTCCACCGGCCGAACCTGCCCCTGTACCGCCGAACTCCGGTCCGCAGTTCGGGGGGCCGTGATGCGATCGGCCACAGCGAAGAGCCTTCGCAGCGCGGTTGCCCTCGCCACCGCCGTCGCGCTGCTGGCCGGACTGGCGGCACCGCGACCGGCAGCGGCCGGCGAATACACGATCTACGCCTGTCAGGCCGAAGGCGCCGGCTACGTCAGCTCGGCCTTTGAAAACTTCGCCACGCGAGGGATGAAGTGGCGGCGGGCCTGCAACCCGCTCGGCCCCGGATTGCGGGGCCTGGTCACCGCCAACGTCCCGCGCGCCGGCACGGTCCCGCGCGGAGCGCAGGCCGGGTTCGTCCTCAACGCGCCACCGGGGACGACGTTCTCACGCCTGCGTTGGTCGGGGCACGCGCGCCGTCGCGATTGCCGCTACGCGCTCCAGCTCTACGCCGTGCGCCCGGATGCATCGTCAGTCGCGATCAAGAACGTGCGCGCCAACCGTCATTGCCCGCGCCGCGCGTTCGCTCAGGCATCGAGCTGGCCGCGCCTGCGCAGCTACGACCTCGGCGGCGCCAGTCGAATCGTCCAGCGCGTCGTCTGCGTCGGCGCCCCGTCGCACGAGTTCTGCTCGGCGCGCGGCCAGAACGTCATCCGCACCTTCGCCGCCGAGGCGACCGTGGTGGACGGGTCCGCGCCATCGGTCGGGGTGGTCCAAGAAGGCCCGCTTGCAAGCGGCGCGTGCCGAGCGCGACCGCTTCACTCCTTGCGGCGGGTGTCTTGACTGGATCTTCGAACTCGGCGGAGCTGAGACTCTCGTTGCATTTCAAGGTACGCCCGGCGGGCCGCAGCTAATTCTGCGTGCGGATGAGCTGATGCCCCACTATCCCTCGTAGCCACCTGCCCCGCGCGGGCCGCTGACGTAAGCGGCTGACCGAAGGCGCATCAATCTCGGCGATCCCTCGCTTCTAATCTGTCGGCTCGCGCTTGCCCGCGACATCGGCAGTTGCCGGCACGCACGGATGTCGAAGCACGCCAGGTCTGCTGGGGCAAGAAATGGGGCAAGGTGCCCTACGGATTCCAGACGATCCCCACGTAGCTCGATCGCTCGGAAACCGCGCTAGACTGTGCCCCACGTAGTCCAGCGGGGTTATGTGGCCGTCCTCATAATAGGACTGTCCGTGTAGGAACCCGACAGTCGCAGGATTGTCTTCGAATTCGTGTCCTGCCTCTTGTCGCAGGCCTTACGGCTAGGTGAGGGCTATTTCATCTTTTGCTTCAGAACGTCGAATCCGGACGCCTCTAGCCGAGTCCTCGCGGAGCGACCGACTTCTGCCGGAAAGTGCTTCCTGAAGCGCCAGGCGACATTCTCGACGGCCAGGTCGAGTCTACCTTCGCGCCAGAGTCGCTCATACCCGTCAGTCATGTCCTTCGCGAGCACATACTTGTAAACGAGCTCGGCCGGATCGCTGTTTGCCACGTCCTGCAGGTAGCGGCTCGGGATGTAGGGAGGATCGAATTCCTTGGTCTCCTCGGCGATGTGCAGCAGCTCTGCGAGCAGTTGCTTTTTGATGTCCGAGTCCAAAAGTCGTCTTGCCCCCCAACTTCAATCGGCCTTGTTGCGCAGCCAGCTTCGGAGTGAGGCGACAATGCCCTTCTTGCCATACATTCGCTCCCGATACGCCTTGTAGCTGCCTACGCCAAATGTTTGGCGATCCCGACACGCGTAGGCTTCCTTTCTGGCCCGTCGCAACTCTCGCCGAGAAGGTGGCTTTTGGGCCTTCGGCCTCGACCCCGCGGCCGTTCGCCTTTCGATGAACTGGACCTGCCCTCCGTCACTTGTCATTTGGGTCGCTTGAGGGGACGATGCGTCCGCCGGTTGGGGCGGCCCGTAGAGCGCGACCATCTCAGGGTGCGCCGGATGTCCTCTGGGTGGTCCCCCGTTCATTGCTGCGGAGACTACCCGTCATGGTCCGAGTCGAGGCAGGGTTCAGGTAAGGCGGGGTTATCGGGGGCGGGCGATTGCCTGGGCTAGATGCCATCACCTTGGCGCTCACTGTGCTCGAAGGCCCGAGTTCGCTGAATCGGCTCGCCCGATCTTTTATATGATTGCCCAGATTGTTTTAGGTAACGCTATGGATCTTCCATTCGACACTGGCTCAGATTTTACTTCGGTTCAAAGTGCGGTGAAGGCCACCGAGGAGGCTGTTCGCTCTGAAAAGGAGTCACGGCAGCGACGGCAGAGGTCGCCGTCAGAACTCTCCTTCTACTGCATCGTTCTGTATACGCGCGACTCGGAGTTGAATAGCGAAGTTGCTGACTTCGCGCTCGCGAATCAAGAGAAACTGGATCGTCAATTCGGCCGGCGGCTACATGGATTTGGCCTAGAGTTGCCCGAAGGCGGGGACGCCGATCGGGCCGGGGATGCCTATTTGCTGGCACGAGCGTTCAACGTGGGCTTGGATGAACTTCCTTGCGCGGTGTTGGCAACCTCACTAGAGAAGCCCAAGCAGCGTCTCCGGCTGTCCTTCGGAACGTTCATGCCGGGAGACGGCGATCGCCACAACGACGATATCGATGCCATCTTCACTGCCATTGCCGGAGCCGCCGACCGTTGCGCCGACATCCCTGTACGCAGACGAGTCAAGGCGCTTCAACGCTCATTGCGGGACGCGAGGCGCAACGTCTACGGTGAGCGAGCGCCAAGCGGCGTGGCGTTGCGTCGCGGGGGCGATGACAAGGAGGCCATGGCTCGTTTGAGGAGCAATGGTCTCACGGTCGCCCAGCTGCTGGTCAGCGTGGCTAGCGTTGTCATCGGTGGTGGCGGGGTCGTCTAGCGACTCAATCGACCTCGCGGAGTCCACGAGGAATGTCTCGGCAGGGGTCGTTGGGGCAAGAAATGGGGCAAGGTGCGCCACAGATTCCAGCCGATCGCGGCCGATCTCGATCTCGCGAAAACCGCTTGAAACCGTGCCCCACGTAGTCCAGCGGGACTCTGACGCGGGCTCATAAGCGGACTGTCCGTGTAGGAACCCCACGGTCAAGGGGCTTCCCGTTCCGAATTTGTATTTCCTGTCCCTAGTGCGGCCCCACGATCAGGGTAGCGGGACGGATGCCCTGGGGTCCGGTCAGTCGCTCGCGCGGGTGTCCATAGGCGGGGTGTCGGGCGTGGAATTCGCATGAAGTTCAGCGAAGTGCCTAGAGGGCGGCCGCGACGGTCAGCGTAGGCACGGCAGCACTCAGCGCCGTACAGGGCAGCGATGCCAGTGGGTCCGTGGAAACATGAAACACTGAGGACCATGGCCACTAGGTTGATCCTTGTCAGGCACGGCCATTCTCTAGCTGAGGCCGACGGCATCGTCGGCGGTCCTCAGGGATGCCGCGGGCTCTCGGCGGAAGGCGTGCGACAGGCCGAGGCTTTGCGAGAAAGGTTCGCCGCCGCCGACTACTCGGCGCGCGTGGTGGCTTTGTACACGAGCGTGCTGCCTCGGGCATGGGAGACCGCAGAGCTAATTGCCCCCGCTCTCCCCTGCGCGAACTCGCCGACGCGGCTTCACGATCTCAGCGAGATACACGAGCCAGCGCTCGACGGTAAGCCGAGGACGCCTCGTATCAACGGGCTTCGACTGGATTCAACGAAGCCGGGATCGCGTGGAGCGGAGTCCTACGAGACCTTCTTCCGTCGGGCCACGCAGTGTTTGGAGGCCATCGTCGCCGACAACCCCGGCACGACGGTTGTGGTGGCTACTCACGCTGGCGTCGTGCGTGCAGCAATGTCCGTGTTCGGGAAGAGCCCGCTCGGGAATGGGATGTTTCTCGATGTCGATCACGCCAGCATCTCAGAGTTCGTCTACGGTTCCCCCGACGCTAGGCCGTTTACTTGGCGCCTACATCGGTATAACGATGCTGCCCATATGGAGCAATGGTCGGAGTTCTACTCGTCATGCCATGGAAACATCGCCAACTGACGCATGGCCGACACTCCTATTACGCCATCGTGAGATCCACGAGCGCCTTCCGCCCAACAGCCGCCCACTGAGGTACTGACTCCACCAAGGTGAAATGCGTGAGTGCGTGCATGGCCCGATAAATCTTGGCGGCTTTGAGACGCGGGTCAACTGCAGCTTCATCATCACCGCCAGCGTCTAGGTATCCCTCAATGAGCAGAGACATGCTCTGCCTGGTGTCTAGCATGTACCACCACTTTGCAAGGTCGTGTGCAGCGTCACCCCCCGTTGCGTCCTCGAAGTCGATCACTCCCACGATGTCGTGTGTGTTTCCGACAAGAATGTGTCTAGCAGCGAAGTCATTGTGCAGCAGACATGGACGGAATTTGGGGACGAGTGCCGCAGCACGGACCTCGGCTGTCACGCGTGCATACATGCCCCCAGTCAACCCAAGTTCCCGCGCACTGCCCCACGAGTCGATCTCTGAATCGAGCCAATCAGAGGCGACCTCGAATTTTGGTCCCGCCATCCCCAATGACCCGAAACCCGGAAGGACCACCGAGTGAAGGCGTGCCAGAACTCGGCCAGCGTCGCGAACCATCTCGCGGACCTCCGGCTTCGCAAAGCGAGGGTCGTCTCGAATAAGAAGACTGAGCAGCCGGCCGGGTGCCCGCTCTTCGATATGGAAGGAGAGGCTACGCCCATCTCGGATGACCATTCCCGACCCAAGTGTCTGAGGCGCGGGCAGCCCTGCCCTTCGTGCGTGGTTCGCTGCCAAACGCTCAGACTCGAAAGCGACACCACGGCCTGGGGGCGCAATTCGCACGACGACATCATCGCTACCAGCAAAGCGGACCACCCAGGTATCCCTGCCAATGCCGCCTTTA
>Ga0055470_10000100_pt1 | contig 7523 bp, 10 predicted proteins | sample MayberryNW_TuleB_FD_57676 | JGI IMG/M metagenome (GOLD analysis project Ga0055470, IMG submission 57676) | Wetland microbial communities from San Francisco Bay, California, USA, that impact long-term carbon sequestration - MayberryNW_TuleB_D1 | ecosystem: Environmental > Aquatic > Marine >...
GCATCAGCAGCTGCGGCGAGTTGTAGGCGCCGCCGCAGAGGATCGTCTCGCGCTCGGCCCACAGCTCGCGCGGCTCGCCGAGCTGGCTCGCCTCGACGCCGACCGCCCGGGTCCCCTCGAACAGCACCCGGTTGACGTGCATGTGGGGCATCACGGTCAGGTTCGGCCGCTCCATCGCCGGGTGCAGGTAGGCGACGGCGGCGCTGGCCCGCATGCCGCCGCGCTGGGTCACCTGGTACATGCCGACGCCGTCCTGGTCGGCGCCGTTGAAGTCCTCGTTGCGGGGCAGGCCGGCTTCGACCCCGGCCTCGACGAAGGCGGGCGGGATCGCGCCGCGGGAGCGCTGCTCGGAGACCGGCAGCGGCCCGCCGGCGCCGTGCCACCGCGAGGCGCCGCGCTCGTTGTCCTCGGACTTGAGGAAGTAGGGGAAGAGGTCGTCCCAGGCCCAGCCGGGGGCGCCCCATTCGTCGTAGTCGGCGTGGTTGCCGCGGATGTAGACCATCGCGTTGACCGAGGAGGACCCGCCCAGCACCTTGCCGCGGGGGAGGGGGAGGCGGCGGCCGTCGCAGTTGGGCTCCGGGGCGGTGCAGTAGTCCCAGTCGACGTCGGTCCGCGCCAGCTGCAGGTAGCCGAGCGGGACGTGGATGTTCTCCTTGCTGTCGGGCGGCCCCGCCTCGAGCAGCAGGACGCTCACGTCCGGGTCCTCGGAGAGGCGCGCGGCGAGCACGCATCCGGCTGAGCCAGCCCCGACGATCACGTAGTCGTACATCGCTCTCTCCTCCTGATCGGGCCGATGCTCGGGCGGCCATTGCGCCGTCTCCCAGCCGGCTTGCCGACCAAGCCTACTCCGCGCCGGAGGGTTTGCCGAGGCTATGCTCGGGCTCGAGACGCGCTCGTCTTCACCTCGGCGCCGTGGACGCGCGAGGCGCGCGAGGTCGGGGCGAACCCGGCGGTGGCGCTGCTCTTCCGCGCTCATCGAGCAACCGAGTAACAGCAATCAAACATTCTCCTCCCTTATCTGCATAAACTGGTGGGGTCCGATCCGAAGCCATCCGCGACGAAGTCGCTCTGGATCGGTCAGGGAGAGAAAACCCAGGATCAGATCGCCGGCAGTGGGGCCGTCGCGACCCGAGCCGGTGGGCCCCGGCGACTCGGCGCCGCGCCCACCGGCCCGGGTGCCTCGCTTCCTGGTAGGGCTGCTTGGCAGCGCGGAGGCGGCGAAGTACCTAACGGGTTACCTCCAAGTCGCGCGGCGCGACGGTCGCCAGAGAAGCCGCGTGAACGTGGAGCCAGGGACCCCGCAGCCCGCGCGCATCCGACATTTACCCCACTGGGGGTGGGTAAATGTCGGATGCGGTGTCCGATCGGCTCGGATGGAGCTAACCCGTGGCCGGGTGCCTTCTTGGTGGGATCCGCAGGCGCCTCGGCGCTCAGCGCGCGCGGTAGATGTCCTCGGCGTTGCGGGCGGCCTTCTGTTCCTCGGTCAGGCGGTCGAGCTGGAATGAGACCTCGGAGAGCGCAAGGTCCTCGGTCCTGAGCTGAGGGAGCAGATCGGCCGCGGTCTGCGGGCCGCCGCTCTGGAGCAGCGAGACGATCTCCGTCCGCAGCCCGATCCCCCTCGCCGTTGCCAACTGCGCCCTGCGGGCGCGCTCCGCCTCGTCGTTCATCGACCCTCCCTATCGTGCTCCCGGCCGGGCGGAGAGGCTAACAGGAACCTGACAAACTGGCACGTAGGGAGCGGCGCCGCAGGGCGAGTCTGCCCCCGGTGCCAGCCCAACCCAACAGCCCTGCCGCGGCCTTCGCCGCCAACGTGAGGCGCCTGCGCGAGAAGCGCGGGCTTACGATGGAGGAAGCGGCCTGGTCGGTGGGGATGCACCACACCGCCTGGGGCCGGATCGAGTCCGGCGAGCGAAAGCCGACCCTCGAAACCGTGTTCAAGCTCGCCCGGGCGCTCGACGTGAAGCCAGCCGCCCTGTTCGCCGGGATCGACTGAGCCTCGGCGCCCCAGCTCCCGCCGGGAAGCGCGGCGCGGCCCCCGGGCTCCGGCGAGACCTCACGACGCAGAAACCCCGCCGCGGCGGGGCTCCCGAGAATGCGGCTGAATGGAGTCGAACCATCACGGGTGTTTCCACCCACAAGGCCCTCAATTGCGTGGGTGGGACTGATCTCCGTTCCATTCAGCGATCTCAGGCGATCCTAGCTGTCCTCAGTTACGGAAGATTGCGAGAGATTGGCCACCAGATTGGCCACCAACTAGGACGCAAGCCGGACCCTCTGTCCCAGGCGGGTCGCCTTTCGGTCGGCGACGGTCACAAAGTGGCAATAGCCATTGAAGAAGGCCTCGGCTACGAACTTCCGCTCGCCGCCGTCAAGATCGGGGATCGTGACTTCGCAGTTCGGTGGGTCCACCGCAAGTTTCGAGCGGCAGACGATCTCTGCCAGCGGTGCGTCGGCGCCGTCTTCGACCAAGAGCTTGCCGCCCGGCAGAAGCTGCTCCAGCCGACCGTGGCGCTGAAGGAACGACTCTGACTCGACGCTCCGCCAGATCGGGAGAGTTCCGTCGGCGTGGGGGTAGCGCCCGGCGACGAGCAGGGCGATTGGGAACGGATGTTCCTCGACGTAGTAATGCAGCGTCGCGTGTCGCGACGCCCCATAGGACGACGAAAGAGCGATCGGGGTGCGGATCGAGATCTGGTCGGCAAGGGCGCGGCGGTGGAAGCGACCGCCTTGGAACACGAGGTGGCCCGCCCCATAATTTGCCTCCCCCTCGATCCTGTCGTGTAGATCCTTGAAAAGGGTGTCCTCGTTGTCGAGACGAAGGATCTCGGTGTGCCATCCGCACATCACGTGAACGGCCTCGTGGGCGTCGGTCCACTGTCTGCGACTCGTCCCCTGCTCCTCGTCGATGAAGACGATGCGCTCCTCCTTCCAGAAGGCACCGAGAAGCCGGGACCACGCGGAGGGCTTCTTTGCCTCGACGGCGGCAGGCAGGTTGCGCATCGATACCCGTTCGACGACGCCCAGCGTCCGCTGCACCTCATCGAGCGGCGTCGGCAGGACATCCACCGCGCCGCTCCTCTGTAGCGCCTCCTCCGCTAGTGAGGCGATGCGGCGCCGCGTGAACGGCGGGGGCGTGGATGAGCCTTCAGGCATCACGACGCTTTCGCACTTCCGACATAAAGCCCAGGACTTCGTTCTGCTCCTTTGCCGAAAGCTCGCCCATCGCGCGCATCGCGACTGACATCCGCTGCCTTTCGCGGCCTGACCCTCCCTCAGCAACGCCGTAGCCCGCCAGGGAGAGCAACTCTCGGTAGTCCAAGTGGTAGAGCGTTGCGAGCGTATACAGCAACGCCATGTCCGGTTTCTCGATTTTGCCGCTCTCCACCTGGGAGAGGTGCGCGTTGCTGATTTCGGTTTCCCGCTCGACCTCGCGAAGCGATAGGCCGAACTCCTTTCGAGCATCTTTGAGGACGTCTCCCAATTTCTTCTTGGCCATCAGCCTCTCCTTTCTCCTCTCCCTCTAAGTATTTCAGATCGGCTGCTAATCAACTTTGCGCTAACCAACTTAGCGATCTGCTAAGCTGGTTAGCAACGGATAGTCGACCTGGGGTGTCCGCACCTCGGAAAGGAGGCCCGATGGAGGCCAGCGCAGTGCCTGAGGAGGACAAGAAGAACCACAAGCTCGTCGAGGTGACGCTGATCACCATCGACGACGAGAGCGGCGATCAGGTGGAGGAAGAGAAGCTCGTCGAGAAGGGCAAGACCCCGGTCAAGAAGCTCAAGGAGGAGCTGGGGGTCGAGCCGGAGCTGGCGCTCTGGTCGATCGACAAGCACGGCAAACGCACGCGCCTCGGAGACCACGAAACGGTTGACGTGAAGAAGGGCGACCGTTTCGTGGTGATCCGATCGGGCGGGGTGAGCTAGGTGGAGCAGGCCGAGGCAGCCGATCTGATTGCCCGCATCGAGCGGGCTTTCGGGTCGGCACGCGATGTGACCCCCGCGCCGGACCAGCCCCTCCATGTCCTGATGGAGGAGGTGGTCCTGCCCGACGCCTGGAGCCCCAACCTCACTCGGGCGTTGGTGATCTGGGAGGGATGGCCCGAGGCGCGGCCGCGCTTCCTGATCGATGAGCAGGTGCGGGGAGAGGGCGGCGAGCCACCTCGCAGCAACGACCTGGTCTACGTCCTCGGCGAAGGCTGGCGCCAGTTCAGCTTCAGCTTCCCCTGGGTCGGTGACGATCCAGTAGTCGCTGTGCAGAAGTGGCTCGAGCGCTTCAGCGTGGAGTCCAGTTGATCACGCCGCGTGCGCTTGGTCGGTTGGTCCGCCGCCTCCTCCCGTCAGGCCGGGAGGAGGCGGCCGCCCGGACGCTCGATCTGCGCATCGATCGCGCGCTCTTCACTGAAGTTCGCGCCCATGTTGAAAACTTCACCCGAGGGGAGGAGGCGGGCTATCTGATCTGTCGGCTCTCTCGGCTGGACGATCGGGTCGTCCTGCTCGCCCGCGAATGGCTGCCTATACCCGACGAGGAGATATCCCGGAACATCGATGGTTCCGTGCTCGCCTGGACCGCCGCCTTCAACTCCGACGCTCTTGAGCGGGCGCTGGGCAGTGGTTGCACCCTCGTGCTCGTCCATTCCCACGGGACTCGGCTGCCGGCTTTCTCGCCGGACGACCTCGACAAGGAGCGTCGCCTCTTTCCTGGACTGAGCCTGCTTGCGGGCAGCATCCCGATCGGGACGATGCTTCTGGGGCAGGGGGACGCGGTCGGGTCGTTCTGGGAGGACGGGTGCCCAGCCGACCTCCTGTTCGGCCAGGTCACGGTCGTGGGCGAGCAGATCGAGGCATGGCCGGCAGTCGGGTCCACGCTGACGGGAGAGCAGATGGTGAGGCCACGGCTCGACCGCCAGTCCCTGGCCATCGGACCGCACGCTGATGCGGCTCTCCACCGGGCGCGCGTGGCCGTCATCGGCGTTTCCGGTGGCGGCTCGCACATCGTCCAGCAGCTTGCCCACATGGGGATCGGGACACTCATCCCGATCGACGACCAAATGGTCGAGGAGTCGAACCTCGGCCGACTTGTAGGTGCTCGCGCGGCCGATGTCGATGGGACGAAGAAGGTCGAGGTCGCGCGCCGCCTCGCTGAGGGGATCGATCCCGAGATCAAAATCGAGCAGGTGGAGGCCCGCTTCCCCGAGGCGTCGGTGATTGATGCCCTGAAGAGCGCCGACGTAATCGTCTCTTGCGTTGATCGCTTTGACGTCCGCGAGGGCATAAACGTTTTCTGCCGCCGGCATCTGATCCCGCAGATAGACATTGGCATCGAGCTGCGCTCAAACGGGGAGCGGCTTGTGTCCGCCGACGGTCAGATGATCGTCTCCCTACCGGGACGGCCGTGCCTGCGCTGCTGGTTTTTGACCGACGCGCTACTCGAGGCCGAGCGGAGGCATCATCCGCCCGGTTACGACGCCAACTCCGACGCACCTGGCGAGGCGCAAGTCGTCTCGATGAATGCCGTCCTCGCCGCTGAGGCCTGCAACTCGGTGTTGGACCTCGTCACCGGCTATTCGGGAAGGGCGCGTCGGGCCGCTTTCTGGCAGTACGAGGGTCGCGCTGGCGAGATGACCCGGCACGACTTGCCGTCCCGCCGCGAGGACTGCCCAGCGTGCGCCGAGGAGGGCCTCGGCGACCCTGGCTGAACTAGTCAGCTCCACGCTCAGTCGTCAGGTGTGGCGTAACTTCCTGTCGCGGGCGGCCGGACCCAAGTTCGAACAGGCTCGCGGGGGCATCGGGGAAGAAATCCCGCCGGATCTCGGCGATCGAGCGATACCTGCGACCCGTCTCGGCGGCGCTCCCCGTCTTTGTCTTGGGGTCGTCAGTCTTCTTCTTCATCTTCGACGTCCCGATAGTAGTTGGCAACGAAATGGGGATTCAACTCCGTCTTGAAGTAATGCTTTCGTTTGATCCAGATGAAGCCGTCTCCTCGTGAGATCACAGCGACGTCGATCGGCCCTCCCACCGTCTCCGCGTCCTCGCTGACCCGTCGCTTGAATGAGGTCAGGTTGACGAGTGACTCCGCCATCGCGGCGAGCTCGTCCTTCGGCAGCATCGCGACAATTTTCAGAACCGGCTCGATGTTCTTCTCGCGGGTGAAATCAGCCAACTGCTGGGCATAGTCGCCTTCGGCCAGCTCCATCGCGCGTGGCGCGTAGGTCTCGATGAGATTCTCCCGTGCCTGTTCGTCCAGTCCGAGTGACTCGCCGATCTCGTCGACCACCTGCAAGAGCCAGGAGGGCCAACGGCTCTGGAGGAAGGCACCGACTTGGGGCATCACGCCGGTCAGGAAGCTGACCACCTCTTCGTCCTGGGCGAACGGAACGATCGCCGACTGGACCTCGTGGCCGATCCGCATCGGGTTCCCCTCGGTGTACTTGAGCCGTCCATCGGCGATGACCTCGAACTGGAACTTGCGTAGGCGCGGGAAGACGTCGTGGTGCCCGAAACCGGCGATGACGATGCCCGAGCGTTGTGGTGCGCGGACGAAGGCCTCGTCCTTTAGGAGCACGAGATAGAAGAGCTCACGAAGCCGGCGCCGGGCGCGCGTGGAGATCGGCACCTCAGAAAAAAGGGCAAGGCCTTGGTCGATCTCATCGCGATAGGTCTCGCGAAGGCGGCGGCGATACGTCCTGGGAAGACCCTCCCGTGGCTTCGCCGCCTGCCAGCGATCGAAATGCAGTTCGATCATCGCTTCAATGCCGGCGACCACCTCTCCGTCCTCTGGTTCCTCACCCCGTTCCATCGCTTGCTGGAAGAGCGCGAGCGCGTCCTGAAGGATCGCGGCGTAGAGCTTTCCGGCGAGCTGACCAACGGCACGTTTCTGCGCGACAGGCGGGAAGAGGCGTTCGTTTCCCTCAAAGAATTCGAGGAAGTGATCAGCATGCTCATCGAGACTCGCGAAGGACTGATCGCCCAGCTCGCGGCGATACTGCTTGACGATCGTCTCCCAGGGCACCTTCAGAAACTGGGCACTGGCGAAGTCCATCACGCCGACCGGGTGATACTTGGAGAGCGCGAAGATCTTGTTGGCAGAAGTGAAGATCTTCGGGCCAGTCACCGCACTGTCGGCAGCGAGGGCGATCGCCTCCTCGTTCATAACTGCGATCTCGGCAGTCACAGTCGTTCTCCTTCGCGGTCAGCGTCTGGCCAGTAGTTGAAAGCGCAAGGCAGCCTAAGCCACTGGTCCCTACCTGAACGTTTGAGGGCGCTAATGCAATCAGCCATCAAAGAAGTCGGCTTGGGTGTCGCCAGCTCCGACGGGGACTCGCCTTAGCCCTCCATGGGGTCGACCAATCACAAGTGCAGAAGCTTTGCGTGCGCCGCGAAAGAACGCAATTTGCGGCTAAATTGGCCACCAATTGGCCACCAGACCCCCAGTTGCGGTGATGCCGCCGGCGAGACTCCGAACGAGAAAACCGTAAGCGTTCAGTCGCCAGCCCGGCCAGGGACGATCGCGGCGACCGTCGGAA
>Ga0055470_10000102_pt1 | contig 7408 bp, 6 predicted proteins | sample MayberryNW_TuleB_FD_57676 | JGI IMG/M metagenome (GOLD analysis project Ga0055470, IMG submission 57676) | Wetland microbial communities from San Francisco Bay, California, USA, that impact long-term carbon sequestration - MayberryNW_TuleB_D1 | ecosystem: Environmental > Aquatic > Marine >...
TTCTTCTGGTACTTCAACCAGTTCAACGACCTGCACGAGGGCGACTGGGAGGGGATGCAGATCGCCTTCGAAGCGAACTCGCCGCGGGCCGCGCTGCGCGAAGAACCGAGCGAAACGATTCTCTTCCAGCACGCCGGCGGCGAGCGGGCCGGCTGGGACGAATCGAAGGTGGACAAGGAAGGGACGCACCCGGTCGTCTACCCGGCGGCCGGCTCGCACGCGACCTTCTACGACTCGACCGTCTACCTGGGCAACGGCTCGGGCGGCTCCGGCGTGGGCTGCGACAACACCAGCCCGCCGACCTACCGGGTTGTGCCGCACCCGGTGCTGGTGCCGACCTTCCCGACCGCGCGCGGCCGCTTCAAGTGGCTCACCTACTTCGGCCGCTGGGGCCAGAAGGAGGCGGGCTACAACAACGGCCCGACCGGCCCGGCGACCAAGACCCAGTGGCTCGAACCCTTCTCCTGGATGGAAAGGCAGCGGACGACGAGCCCGCGGCTGCCGGGCGGCTCAATCGCCGGGACGACGGTGACCAGCGCCTTCTGCGGCGCGGTCTCGACCGTGACCGGGGTGATGAACCTCGACGCCGAGTCTCACTGGGCGGCGGTCGGCACCCTCGCCGGCGCGGCGATCCTGCTCGCCCTCTTCTTCGGCATCACCCGCTGGGGGCCGGTCGACCTCGGCGAGCTGCGCGCCCGGCGCGCCTTCGGCCAGATCGTGCGGGCCGCCGGCCGGCTCTACGCGCGACACCCGCGGACGATGCTGCCCGCCGCGCTCAGCGCCCTGGCGGTGGTCGGCGCGGCGCGGGCGCTGGCCTGGCTCGCCGCCGGGGCGCGCGGCGTCGACGGCGCGACCGGATCGGGGGCGCACCTCGGCCTCGCCGACACGATCGAATCGGTTGGCCTGCCGATCGCCGAAGCGATCGCCGCCGCGGTGGCGATCATGGCCGTGCGGCTGCTGGTCGAGACCGGCCGGATGGGCATCGCCGACTCCTGGCGCGGCGTGCTGCGCCGCTTCCGGCGCGTCGTCGGCGGCCAGCTGCTGGCGATGCTCGGCGTCTTCCTGATGGCGATCACGGTCGTCGGCATTCCCTTCGCGATCTGGAAGTTCATCGGTTGGCAGTTCGTCCAGCAGGAGATCCTCTTCGAGGACAAGGGCGTCCGGGACGCCCTCCGCGGCAGCTCCGAACGGGTCCGCGGGCACTGGTGGCGGACGGTGCGGGTCACCGGCTTCTTCTGGGCGCTGAGCGTCGCCGCGGGCCCGGTGCTCGGCTTCGCCCTGATCTTCACCAGCTTCCCGCTGATCTGGATCAACGCGATCGGCGCCGCCGTCTTCGCCCTGCTCGTCCCCTACGTGGCCCTCGGCCGCACGCTGCTCTACTTCGACCTGGGCGTGCGGGCAGCGGAGGAACCGGCGAAACGCTGGCGGGAGCGGCTGCCTCGGCGCAGGGTCGGCGACGCCCCGGCCGTCGGCTAAGTTGTCGGTCGTGAAGCTGCTCGCGTTCAGCGACCTGCACCGCGACCTCGGCCAGGCGGCCGAGCTGGTCTCGATGGCGGCCGAAGCCGACGTGGTGATCGGCGCCGGGGACTTCGCCTCGGTGCACGAGGGACTCGAGGAGACGATCGGCGCGCTGGCGGCGATCGAGACGCCGACGGTGCTCGTCCCCGGCAACAACGAGACCGACGAGGCGCTGCGCGCGGCGGCCGCCGGCTGGGAGGCGGCGACGGTCCTGCACGGCGAGGGCGCGTCGATCGGCGGAGCCGAGTTCTACGGACTCGGGGCCGGGGTGCCCGTCACTCCCTGGGAATGGAGCTTCGACCTCGACGACGAGGCGGCGGCCTCGATGCTGGCGGCCTGCCCCGAGGGCGCGGTCCTCGTCCTGCACTCGCCGCCGCGGGGACACTGCGACGCCAACGGCGCCGGCGACCACTTCGGCAGCCCGGCGCTGCTCGCCGCGATCGAGCAGAAGGCGCCGCGGCTCGCGGTCTGCGGGCACATCCACGAGTCGTGGGGCTGCGAGAGTCGGGTCGGCCCGACGCCGGTCCGCAACCTCGGCCCGCGGGGCGCCTGGATCGAGGTCTGAGCCGGGCGCTCAGCCGAGCCGGTCGCGCTGGGCGGCGGTGCGGCGGAAGATCTCCGCGGCGCCGATCCGGTCACCCGCCCACTCGACCAGCCGCGGGGCGAGCTGGCCGACGGCGAGCAGGGGCCGCACCGGCGAGCCGCTCTCCAGAACCTCGGGGCGGTCCTCGCGGATCGCCTTGACGACGCCTCCGGCGACCTTCTCCACGGTCGTCTCGCCCATCAGCCGGTTGGAGCTGATCCCTTCTTCGACCATCCGCTGGTACATGCCGTCGCCGGCGACGAAGCCGGGGCAGACGACGGAGAAGCCGACCGGCGAGCGCCGGTGCTCGGCGCGCAACGACTGGGTGAGGCCGATCAGCCCGGCCTTGGTGGCGGCGTAGGGCTCGTTGTAGGCGGGGCCGAACTTGCCCGCCAGCGAGGAGATGAAGACGACGTGGCCGCGACCGCGCTCCAGCATGCCGGGAAGGACGCTGTGGGTGAGCAGCATCGGCGCGGTGAGGTTGACGTCGACCATCGCCGTGAGCTGCTCGGGGGTGTAGGCGACGAAAGCGCCGACCGTCTCCACCCCGGCGTTGTTGACCAGCAGGTCGAGCGGCCCGAGCACCGCCTCGCAGCGCTCCCGCTGACGACCACGTCCATGCCCTCCGCCGCAAGCCGCCGGGCGATCCCCCGCCCGATCCCGCCCGAGGCTCCCGTCACCAGCGCCGTCTTGCCGCGCAACTGCTCCATCTCGACCCCTCCAGCTCGTTTTAGTGCGGCAAAGCTATAGGCCTCGTTCGCTAGACGGAGATCGTGACCGGGAAGGTCGCGACCCAGATCGCTGCGCCGAGGAAGAGCGCGTAGCCCAGGGCGAGCAGAGCGACGCGCTGCCCGGGCGCCCTCAGCTTGGTGCTTATCCCGGCGAAGAAGAGCGCGGCGGCGAAGAGGACGACGGCGAGCACGTAGTTGTCCGAGCGCTGGTTGGACTGGCGGGCTTCGGCCGTGTCCCGTTCGGCCTCGGCGAGCAGCCGCTGCGATTCGGCTTTGCTGGCGAGCCTGTACTGGGGCATCGAGAACGGGGTCGGCGGCGCGTGGGGGTTCTTCAGCGGGCGGGTCGCCACCCAGGCGTGCACGGCGGGCCTGAACTCGGGGCGGAAGCGGGCGAAGTAGAAGTCGGCGAGCTTCGTTTCCTTCGCCGCGTAGGCGTTGACCCACTGGGTGAAGGTGAGCACGTCGACCTGCGTCTCCTGCCCGGCCTGGGTGGCGGCCCGCGTCGACTCGACCCGGGACGCGTTCGCCCGGCTGAAGTCGATCGCCTGCACCCCACTCCAGCGAGCCGACTGGTAGGAGCTCCAGGCCGTGGCGACCGCCGCCACGGCCAGCAGGATCGTCGCCAGCAGCTCCAGGTGCGGATGCACCCGGCCGATCCGGCCCACGACGACGCGATCCTGAAGGGGCTCACCCTGGTCCGGCGCTGACACGAAGGCCGGAGCGTATATCTATCCCGGGCTCAGTGGCGGCGGTGGCGATGGTGGTGACGCTTGGTCTTCACGCAGACCGCCTTGCCGTGCTTCCTCTTCGCCTTGTGGAAGCCCTTGCGGCATTTCAGCGCCTTGTGGTGGCGAGGCCGCTTTTTTGGGGGAACCGGCGGCGGGACCGGGGTCACGATCGGCGGCTGGGCGACGGTGACCTGACCGGACGTCGAGTAACGGAGGCCCCATTCGTCTTCCACTTCGAGAGCGACCGAGAAGGTGCCCGGAGCGCCGAAGGCGTGCGACACGGTTTCCCCGCTGGCGGTCCCGCCGTCTCCGAACTTCCAGTTGAAGGAGACCAGTTCGCTTTCCCCGGGCGCCGAGCTGCTGGCCGAGAAGCCGCCGGGCTGGCCCGGCGCGAGCTGTGCGGGTCCCGAGATGACGGGACTCGCCGGTTCGGCGCGCTGGGCGCAGTCGAAGATGTTGTTGCTCCACTCCTGCTGGAGGTAGTAGTGGCCACTGCCGATTTCCTCGTTGAAGAGCGAGCCGCCCGAACCACCCAGAGGATCGCCGTAGTCATCGCTGGAGTTCCGGCACTCGTCCCCGTTCTCGTTACCGCGTTCGTCGAGCCAGGCATTTATGTAGGGGTCGGTGATCGACTCGTTGGCCTCATGGCTCAGGCTGCTCAACGTGTCATCGACGTTGCCATTCGAGTGGCCGCTTGGGTACTCGCCGACGCCGCAACCTTCAACGTCCCCCGGGGAGTAGCTGATGTTGGCGTAGATTGCTCCCGTCGATTCCGTGTAGCTGTGATAGGCACAGAATTGCCTGTCAAAGCAGACGGTGCCTCCTTCGTCGAAACAGCTGCCGACCTGAGGCGGCAAGACGACGTAGTACTCGGAGCTGAGTCCCGATGGCCAGCCCTGAGCGGCAACCACAGATTCAACCTCTTCTTCCATCCTTTCATCTGAGACACAGGCCGAAAAAGATTCAACGCCTGAGTACAGTGGACAGGTATTGGCAGTTGGGTAGGCCTGTTTGTCAACGAAGGAGCCACCATAGGAGTCGCTGTAGGTGGCGCGGCCGGTTTCGTCGGTGTACTGCGTGCTCACCGAGTAGACGTTGGTCGACTTGCGGCTGTCGGCAGCGACGTTTTTGAGGAAGGTGTCGATTGCCGAGGCGTATCCGGCGGGGAAGGAGTAGCCGCTCGGCGCCCAGAAGATCGCGTAGGCGGCATGGGAATGCATCACCGGTCCACCCCAATATTCAAGCGGGGGATAGCCGTTTGGATAGGTGCCGTGAATCGGAGTCCCGCCGCCGCTCGGCGACTTGGCTTCTTCGTTCAGGGGCAGGTAGCCGATGCGGCCGCCTCCCGGCGTGCTGGTGGCGACCGCCCCAGCCGTCGCGGCCGTGACCGCGCAGACAGCCATGACCGTGAACAGCACCGCGAGAACCTTGATCCGCATTCTTCCTTCTCTCCCCCACGAAGTCTTTGACTGGGCGTCCATCCGAGCCGCCCCGATCGCCGGAGCGGCCACGCAATTCATACCGTGTCTCGCATACCGCTGCAAGACCCAAAAAAGAATCTAATGTATACAGGGGGACGGAGGACCGGCGGGTGGCTCTTGGCGGACGGGACCCTATGCCTGGCCGGGGTTGGTGGCGGCGACCAGCCAGACGGAGGCGCCGCCGACGATCGAGCCGTCGGGCTGCCGCCACTCGGCGTAGCGCTCGGCGAGCGCGGCCTCGATCTCGGGACGGCGGCGCTCACCCTGCTCGCCGTTGAGGCGGATCAGCTCGGCGCCCGGCCCGATCGCGAGCATCGAGTCGAGCGCTTCGTCCATGTCCTCGCCGATGAAGTAGTCGAAGTCGCGTTGCCGCAGATCGATCTCGGCGAAGCCGGCCGCCTCGAGGATCCCGGTGAGGGTTTCGGGGTTGCCGAGCGAGAACGGCCCCGGCCCGCAGGTGTCCGCCTCGTACTCCTCCGGCCGCGAGAGGAAGCGCTGCACGACGCGCTCGGTCTCGGCAAAGATCGCGCTCTCGTCCTTGCGCCGCCAGCAGAGCTTGTAGAGGCCGGCGCCCGGCTTCAGCGCGCCGCGGATCGCCCGCATCGCGGGCACGGGCGCCGCGAAGAACTGCGTGCCCATGCGCGAGAAGGCGTAGTCGAACTCCGGCCCCCAGGTCGCGGTCTGCGCGTCGGCGCACTCGAACTCGACGTTCCCAACCCCGGCCTCGGCGGCCTCGACGCGCGCGTCCTCGATGAAGCGAGGCGAGGAGTCGCTGCCGAGCACTGAGCCCTCATTGCCGACCATCGCCGCGATCCGCTGCGTCGTCTCGCCGAACCCACAGCCGACGTCGATGCAACGCCCGCCCGCGGGCGGCGGATACGCCTCAAGCAGCTCGTCCGTGACCCCGTCGAGCGCGCCCACGAACACCCGCCGGTTCTTCTTCCAGCGTTCGTAGAGGACCGTGTCCCAGGCCCTCACGGCCTCCTCGTTGGCCGTCGCCGTCATGAGAAGAGACTAGCCAAGCCGCCTTGAGCCGCACTCGCTCAACCGGCGGGAAATGCCAGGATCGAGAGGTGGCACTTTTCCGTGGTTGGCCCGGTCGTTGTTTCCGCCGTGCTGTGAACGTTCAGATATCCAGGCTCGGGGCCGAGCTGAACCACCTGGGAGTTGTGGTTCGACTTGCTCCCCCCGGCTTCGGCTGAAGCGCTGCCGACGAGCTGTGGCGAGGAGATCGTTCCCGCCGGCAGATCGACGTTGTTGGCAGCGGTGCTGGAGGTGCCGTTGTCGGTGAACTCGCCGCCGTAGTCCCACCTGAGCGAACCGTCGCTCGTCATCACGTAGACCTTCAGTTCGGCTTCGCCCGCCGACGGAATCGAGCATTCGGCCGAGAAGGTGTCGCCGAGGACAGTTCCCACAGTCGTCGGACTGGGGCTGCCGCTCGCGTTCGCGTCGTAGGTCAGCGTGGTCGCGCCGGGCCCCTGCTGGCCGGCGTCGCCCTTCGGCCCCTGCTGGCCGGTGTCGCCCTTCGGGCCCCGGGGCCCATTCGCGCCCTTCGGGCCGCGCGGTCCCCGCGGCAGCTGGCCGGACTTGAAGTCCTTGGCGAGCAGCGAGTGGTCCTTGACCTTCGGCGAGGTGACCGCATTCTTCTTCAGCTGCCTGGGCCCGACACTGTTCTTCGGCAGTTGGGTCGTCGCGTAGGCCGCGCCTCCGAGCGCGACGAACAGAGCGACCAACGCCACCACCATTGCCGGCGAGGGCCGGCGGACGAGAACACGATGCATTTCAGACTCCCCCTTCGGTCAAGCTTTTCGATCACCCTAGTCAATGGATTGGCGGCAGGTGCGGACATTGGACCGGTGGCCGAGGGGCCATCGAGCGCCAAGTCAGGGTTGAGGTCGGATCCGGCGCTCCTCGCGGTACATGCGCAATGCGTGAGCCCCGGCCGGATGAGCGCGAAGGTCGGTCACCTTGGCGCCCATGGCAGCCGGGAGCACGTCCGGCTGCGGCAGGGGGACCCCGTACTCGGGCGGCATCAGGACCGATGCGGCGAGCGCGGCGAAGGTGAGGTCGGCGGCCGTGAAGGTCTCACCGCAGAGGTAGGAGCGCCCGTCCGCAAGCCGCTCGGCGACCTCGTCGAAGGTATCTCTCACGACACGCTCAGAGCCTGCGGCCGTCTCCGGCGTCACGTCGAGGAAGCGGTCGATGAGCCGCGCGGCAACCGGGTAGACCAGCGGAAACGCGCGCCGCTGCCAAGCGGGCACGCCGGTGCAGCCGTACTGGCGAGCGATGTCGCCCTGCCCGCGCAGCTCGTAGTACATCCAGCGCCGCCCCTCGGGACCGAGACGCTCGTCGAAGTCGCGCTCCAGC
>Ga0055470_10000103_pt1 | contig 7393 bp, 8 predicted proteins | sample MayberryNW_TuleB_FD_57676 | JGI IMG/M metagenome (GOLD analysis project Ga0055470, IMG submission 57676) | Wetland microbial communities from San Francisco Bay, California, USA, that impact long-term carbon sequestration - MayberryNW_TuleB_D1 | ecosystem: Environmental > Aquatic > Marine >...
CCTCGAGCGCTCGATCCTGCTGCAGGTGATCGACAACCGCTGGCGCGAGCACCTCTACGACATGGACTACCTGCGCGAGGGAATCCACCTGCGCGGCTTCGCCCAGATCGACCCGCTGGTCGCCTACAAGAACGAGGGCTTCGTGATGTTCGAGGAGCTGATGCACTCGATCTGGGAGGAGTTCAGCAAATCGATCTTCCACGTCGAGGTGGAAATCGACCCCTCCCAGGCGCAGCAGGCCTTCGCCGCCAACGGCGGTGGCGGCGCCGCGCTCTCCTACTCCGGCGGCACGCCCGAGGCCCAGCCCTCGGCGCTCCAGCAGGTCGCTGCCGGGGCCGGCCTGGAAGCGGTCGCGGCGCCGGTCGCGCAGGGTGGCGGTGGCGGGGGCGGCAACGGCGCCGGCGAGATCGTCGAGACCGTCGTCAAGGACGAGCGCGAGAAAAACATCGGCCGCAACGACCCCTGCTGGTGTGGCAGCGGCAAGAAGTACAAGAAGTGCCATGGGGCGTGAGAGCGGTCCCGGTAGGGGTTCCGCTTAACTTTTTCGGTGAACCCGAACTGGGCTTTCGCCCGCGGCTCCCGACGAAAAAGTACAAGACGCTCCACCCCTACCGGGACCGCTCTTTATGAGCCATGACCCGGTTCGTGAGTTCATTCGGGCCTTCAACGAACGTGACTTGGATGGCTTCGTCGAGGTGCTCGATGAGGGGATTGAGCTTCACTCGATGAAGGGGTTGCGCAAGGGGCGGGAGGCGGCCAGGTTGTGGGCTACACGGGCGCCCGGCGGGGTGCAGCAGACGATTGAGTTGGATGAGTTGTATGAGGACACGGACAAGGCCGTGGCGCTGATCCGGCGGGTTTGGCGTTGGGACGAGGACGGGTCGCACGCCTCGACCGACGAGATGGCCTGGTTCTTCGAGCTGAACGGGCACCGGATTCGCAGTTGGCGGCCGTTCGAGGATCGGGCGGCGGCGCTGGATAAGCTGCGCTGATGGCAGAGGCCGCGTCAACTGAGTCGGTGCCGGCGCGGCTGGCCGAGATCCGCGAGCAGATGTCCCTGCTCTCGGATTATCTTTGACCCCGCTTCGCTGGAAGCCGAGATCGCCCGCCTCGAGGGGGAGATGCAGGCGCCGGGGTTCTGGGACGACCAGGACGCCGCCGCCCGCACCTCCGCCGCGCACGCCGGCGCGCAGCGCAAGCTGGAGACCTTCCGCGACCTCGAGTCGGAGGTCGTCGACCTCGCCGAGCTGGCCGAGATGGCTGCCGAAGACGAGGAGATGGCCGCCGAGCTCGGCTCGCAACTGGCCACGGTCGAGACCCACCTCGCCGAGCTCGAAGAGGCGCGGCTCTTCAGCGGCGCCTACGACGCCGGCGACGCGGTGGTCACCGTGCACGCCGGGGCGGGGGGGACCGACTCGCAGGACTGGGCCGAGATGCTGCTGCGCATGTACCTGCGCTGGGCCGAGCGCCGCGGCTTCGAGGTCGAGATGAAGGAGGCGTCGCCCGGGGAGGAGGCGGGCCTCAAGTCCGCCACCTTCGTCGTCCATGGCGAGAACGCCTACGGGCTCTTCGCGGCCGAGCGGGGGGTGCACCGGCTGGTGCGGATCTCCCCCTTCGACTCCTCGGCGCGGCGCCACACCAGCTTCGCCCAGCTCGACGTCGGGCCGCTGGTCGACGAGGGCGTCGAGGTCGAGATCGACGACGCCGACCTGCGGATCGACACCTACCGCGCCTCGGGCGCCGGTGGCCAGCACGTCAACAAGACCGACTCGGCGGTGCGCATCACCCACCTCCCGACCGGCGTCGTGGTCCAGTGCCAGAACGAGCGCTCACAGATGCAGAACCGGGCGATGGCGATGCAGTTCCTGCGCTCGAAGCTGATCGAGCTGGAGGAGCGCAAACGGGCCGAGGTGCTGGCCAAGGAGCGGGGCGAGGTCAAGGACGTCGCCTGGGGGTCGCAGATCCGCAGCTACTTCCTGCACCCCGACCAGCGGGTCAAGGACCACCGGACGGGGCATGAGGCCGGCGACGCCGAACGGGTGCTCGACGGAGATATCGACGAGTTCATCCGGGACTACCTGAACAAGACGGCTGCGTCTTCGGCTCGGTAGGTGGGGGGTGGGCCGGGTGCCCCTCCCGGCTCAACTTTTTCGGTGCTGAGAGGACGGGCTGGCGCCTTGCGGCTCACTACGAAAAAGTACAAGCCGCCGGGAGGGGCACCCGGCCCACCCGACTGCTTCGAGACGGATTACGACCTTGCGATTCAGGCTGCGGGCGTTCTCGGTGAAGCGCAGGACGCCGGATTTGCCCAGGTGACGCTTGAAGGTCATGATGCGGCCGCTCTGGATCTGGACCGTGGCCGGGGTTGGTTCGAGGCTTGCGTAGCCGATGGTCAGCTTCAGGCGGTTGTGGGATTCCGATAGGTGGGCGTGGGCGCTGCGGAGGGGGCACTGTTCGCTTTCTTCTTCGGTTTCTTCACAGCCTTCTTCTTCGGGTTCTCCCGGTTCGGCTTCGAGGCATTCTTCGCCTTCTTCTTCCAGTTCCCATTCTTCTTCGGATAGCTGGACTTCGGGTTCGGCCTGAAGCGGGGCTTCGGCGGCGTGGGCCCTGGCTACACCGAGGATCGCCAGAATCGCGAGGAGAGCGGCAAAGCAGACCAGCAAGACGAAGCGCTCGGTGGGCGCTTTTCGACCGGGGCGTGGGGGGAGTTTGGAGAGCACCGCGGCTTTTGTCGGCCGGCGGTCGGGATTGCTTTAGCCGCGGGCGGCGCTGGACGCCGAGCTCCGCGGGAATGCCCTGTAGATTGGCGCGCGATGCACGGACCCCCGCCGGAAGTCGATGGAGTGACGCACCGGTATCTGGACGCCGCCGGCGTGCGGATGCACGTCGCCGAAGCGGGGGAGGGCGAGCCGGTCGTTCTCCTGCACGGCTGGCCGCAGCACTGGTGGATCTGGCGCAAGGTGATTCCGGAGCTGGCGACGGAACGGCGGGTGATCTGCCCCGACCTGCGCGGCTTCGGCTGGAGCGAGGCGCCGCCCGGGCGCTACGAAGTCCAGGGGTTCGCCGACGACACGCTGGCGCTGCTCGACGAGCTGGGCCTGGAGCAGGTCGACCTGATCGGTCACGACTGGGGCGGATACACCGGCTTCCTGCTCTGCCTCGGGGCGCCGGAGCGCATCCGCCGCTACCTGGCGTTGGGCATCGTCCACCCCTGGTTCGAGCCGCCGAAGCCCTCGCTGCAGGCGCTGCAGCGGACCGCCTACCAGTTCATCCTCGCCACCCCGGGCCTCGGCACGAGCGTCCTGCGCCACCTGCCGGGCTTCGTCAAGCTGGCGCTGCGGCGCGGCGCCCACCCGAGCATGAGCTGGAGCGAGGAGGAGCTCGACTGCTACGCGCAGAGCTTCCGCTCTCCCGATCACGCGGCGGCCGCCTCGCACGTCTACCGCAGCTTCCTCACCCGCGAGCTGCCGCGCCTCAAAAAGGGCTACCACCGCTCGCGCCGCAGCCCCGTGCCGACGGTCGTCCTCACGGGCGAAGCCGACCCCGTGATCCGCGCCGACATCCTCACCGGCTACGAGCCCTACGCCGACGAGATGCGGGTCGAGACGGTCGAGCGCTGCGGCCACTTCATCGCCGAGGAGCGCCCGGACGTGGTCCTGGCGCGGGCGCGCGAGCTGTTCGCCTCCTAGAGCGCGCCCTCGAGTTTGAGCAGCGCCTCCTTCATCGGCACGCCGCCGCCGTAGTTGCCGAGCGCGCCGCCGGTGCGCAGCACCCGGTGGCAGGGGACGAGGATCGGCACCGGGTTGGCGCCGCAGGCGGTGCCGGCGGCGCGCACGGCGCGCTCGTTGCCGGCGCTGCGCGCCAGGTCGGAGTAGGTGCGGGTGCGGCCGTAGGGAATGCGGTAGATCGCCCGCTGCACCTTGCCGCGGAAGCCGCCGGTCAGGCGCCAGTCGATCGGCAGCTCGAACTCGGTCAGCCTGCCCTCGAAGTAGAGGTCGAGCTCGCGGCGGGCCTCGTCGAGCTTCGCCGGCGCCTCGAGCACTCGCGGCGAGACCTTCGCCGCGATCTCCTCGAGCGCCTCGTCCGGGTCGTAGTTGGGCAGGCTGAGCTTGACGATCCCCCGGGGGGTCGCCGCCACCAGCAGCGTCCCGAAGGGCGAGTCGACGCTGGCGTAGGCGACGTCGAGCAGCCCCTCGGCGTCGGCGCGTTCGGCGAGCCGTTGCAGCGATGTCCTCATGCGAGCTCCTTCCGCAGTCGCTTGATCCCCTCGTGCAGGCTGCGCCGCGCCGCCTCGGGCGAGCAGCCGAGCGCCGCCGCGATCTCCGCGTGCGGCAGGTCGCAGGCATAGCGCAGCGCGACCGCCGCCCGCTGCTTCGGCGGCAGCCCGCCGACCAGCTCCCAGACCCCGTTGCCGGCCGGCAACGGATCCTCGACCGCGACCTCCGCGACCTCGGCGACGGGCAGCGGCCGCCTGCCGCTCGCCCGGTGATGGTCGATCGCCTTGCGCTGCGCGATCGTCAAGAGCCAGCCGCGCAGGTTGCCGTCGTCGCTCAACTTCGGATACGCCCGCAGCGCCGCAAGAAACGTCTCCTGAAAGCAGTCCTCGGCGTCGCTCCGCCCGACGGCGCCGCGCAGGACGCCCATCACGTCGGCGGCGTGATCGTCGAGAAGGCTCTGAAACGGCGGCAGCGGGGTCACTCAGGGGATTAAACGCTGAATGCCGCACGTACGTGAGAACGCGTTCGACCGAAATCTACTTGCAGGCTACATGCAATAATTGCAAGTAGACGATATGGGAACGATTGACGTTGAAAATGCTCTCAATGCGCCCTTGCAGGAGGTCGGAGACGAGCTTGCCGGCATCGATGAGGATCAATGGCTGGAGAGGAAGTCGGCCAGGGTCGCGCCGCGCGACCTGGCCAACACGCTGATCGGCTTTGCAAATGCGGACGGCGGGGTCGTGGTGGTTGGCATTTCGGATGGAGAGATCGAGGGAACGGACAGCAACCTGGAGCGCCGAAACGCGCAATTCCAGGCGAATGTCGATTTCTGCGCTCCTCCGGTTCGGACAAGGCCTCGGCTCGTCCAGTGCATCGACAGCAAGGGTGGCCTGAACGAGTTGCTTGTCTTCGAGGTCGAACCAAGCGATTCGGTTCACGCCAACCAGAGGGATGAAGCCTTTCTGCGTGTCGGGGACGAGAACCGAAAACTCAGCTTTGCTCAGCGGCAAGAGCTCCTTTACGACAAGGGGCAGTCGAGCTATGAGGCCGGTCCATCGGGGGTTTCGCTGGAGGCGGTCGAACAGGCGCTCCTCGAGAGCTACGTGATCGCCGTCGGCGCGGCTGATCCGCCTCGTCTACTGCGCGCTCGAGGGCTGGCTTTGGACGATGAGCTGACGATCGCCGGTTGCCTTCTTTTCGCTGAATCGCCACAGGCGCTCCTGCCCGAGGCCTTCATCAGGGTGCTGCGATACCGAGGTCAAGAGCGTGGCTCGGGGGCTCGCCAGCAGCTGATTGCCGACGTCAAGCTCGAAGGCCCGATCCCGAAGCAGTTGGCGGACGCCCGAGCACAGATCAGGCGCCTGCAGCCGACGCGGCGGGCTCTCGGATCCGAGGGATCGTTCGAGGATATCCCGCTCGTGCCCGAGGACGCGTGGCTCGAGGGCATCGTCAACGCGGCGGTGCATCGCTCTTACAGCATGGCGGGTGACCACATTCGCGTTGACATATTCGACGACAGGATCGAGATCTCGAGCCCGGGGCGCTTTCCGGGCCTCGTTGACCTGAGCGACCCCCTGCAGGCCATGCGCTTCGCCCGCAACCCTCGCATTGCCCGTGTCTGTGCCGACCTCAGCCTCGGACAGGAGCTCGGCGAGGGGATTCGCCGCATGTTCGAGGAGATGAGGCACGCGGGCCTGACCGATCCCGTATACAGGCAGACCTCGGGGAGCGTCGAGCTGCAGCTCTTGGCCGAGCCTGTTGACCGAAAACTGGAGGAACGGCTGCCTGAGCAAGCACGTGCGATAAGCCGGGCCTTGCGCTCCGATGGACGAATGAGCACCGGCGACCTGATGAACGCTTTGGGAGCTTCGCGACCAGTCGTGCAAAGAGAACTCAACATGCTTAAGGAGGCGGGAATCGTGGAGTGGGTGGGTAAATCCCCCCGGGATCCCCGCGCCTATTGGCAGTTGAAGGCCCGCTAGCTACTTGCAATCTACTTGCAGCTTCTTGAAACAAGACTTGAAATGTTCCTGCAAATAGGCACTTCTACTTGAAATGAGCATGTCGGGATGAATGGCTTGAGCTTGGAGGAGGTCGTCGCACAGGGGCTTGCCGAGGATCTTGGGCCGGGGGACGTGACCGCAGAGGCGACGGTTCCGGAGGAGGCTCGGGGGCGGGCTCGGATCGTGCAGAAGCAGCCGGGGGTTGTCTACGGGCTGGCTGTCGTGGCGGAGGCTTTGCGGCAGTGTGGGGTTGAGGACGTGGACAACCTCGTCGTTGAGGGGCAGTGGCGAGATGGGGCGCCGGTGGATGTGCTCTTTGCCAGTGGCTCGGCTCGGGGGTTGCTTGCGGCTGAGCGGACGGCTCTGAACTTCCTCGGGCATCTCTCTGGGGTGGCGACGCTTACGGCACGCTTCGTCGAAGCAGTCGCAGGGACAGGCGCAGCAATTCTGGACACGCGCAAGACAACCCCCGGTCTCCGTGCCCTGGAGAAGGCAGCGGTTCTGGCGGGCGGCGGTCGCAATCACCGGATGGGCCTCTACGACGCGATCCTGATCAAGGAGAACCACATCGCGATGGCCGGTGGCTTGGCGAAGGCCGTCCACGCCGCCCGATCCAAGCACCCCGACCTCGCGGTAGAGGTCGAGTGCCGCAACCTGGACGAGGTCGCCTACGCCCTAGGCACCGGAGCCGACGTCCTCCTCCTCGACAACATGGACCCCGCCACCCTCCAGGAGGCGGTGAAGCTCCGCGACGAAAACGCCCCGGCCGGCAAGCCCCCGTCCCTAGAGGCTTCTGGGGGAGTGACCCTGGAGACGGTTCGCGCAATAGCTGAAGCTGGCGTCGACTTCATCTCCGTAGGAGCTCTAACCCACTCGGCCCCAACCCTCGACTTCAGCCTGCTACTTGAGCAACCGTGAGAGACGGCGGTCCTTGAGGACGCGTCCGCCGGTTTGCTCCTGCGGGCAGTAGTTCGTCTGGTGCTCGGAGAAGTAGACGGCCTCGATCGTCGTCCCGCAGCGCGGACACGGCTCGCCCTCGCGCCGGTGGACCCGCAACGGCATCGGCACCTTGTCCGGCAGTTGCTCGCCGATCGTCTTCTCGTAGTGGTCGATCGCGTCGCCGAGGACGTGTAGGGCGGCGTGGAGGCGCTCGGCCTCCTCCTCGTTCAG
>Ga0055470_10000105_pt1 | contig 7345 bp, 6 predicted proteins | sample MayberryNW_TuleB_FD_57676 | JGI IMG/M metagenome (GOLD analysis project Ga0055470, IMG submission 57676) | Wetland microbial communities from San Francisco Bay, California, USA, that impact long-term carbon sequestration - MayberryNW_TuleB_D1 | ecosystem: Environmental > Aquatic > Marine >...
AGGCCGAGCAGCGCGATCCGCCTGCCGGCCAGCGAGCCGCCGAGGTGCTTCTTCAGCTTCCCGACCACGCGCCGCTTCTGGAGCTCGTTGACCTCGATCACCGCGTTCAGCAGCTGGAAGTGGTAGCCGCTGTTTCCGGCCAGCTTCTTCAGCGCGATCGTGTCCTTGCCGAAGCAGCTGCCGCCCCAGCCGATGCCGGCGCTGAGGAACCGCGGGCCGATCCGCTCGTCGAGGCCCATCCCGCGGGAGACCTCGCCGACGTCGGCGCCGACCTCCTCGCAGACGTTGGCGATCTCGTTGATGAACGAGATCTTGGTCGCAAGGAAGGTGTTGGAGGCGAGCTTGATCATCTCGGCGCTGGCGACATCGGTGCGAACCCGCTCTCCGTCGAGCGGCGCGTAGATCGCCTCGACCGCCTCGGCCACCCACTCGTTGCCCGGGTCAGCCCCGACCACGACCCGATCCGGATTCATGAAGTCGTCGACCGCCGAGCCCTCCTTGAGGAACTCGGGGCAGGACGCATAGCCGGTCTCGCTCAGCTCGCGCTGCACCTTGCGCCCGGTCCCCACCGGGACCGTCGACTTCATCACCAGGGCGTGACTCGTATCGCCGCGCAGCTCGTCGACGACCGCCATGACCCGGCCGAGGTCGGCGTCGCCCGAATACGTCGGCGGCGTGTCGACGCAGACGAAGAGCAGGCGGGCGCGGTCGAGCAGCTCGGCCATGTCCGTGGTGAAGGTGAGCCGCTCGGCGTTGCGCTTCAGCAGCTCGTCGAGGCCCGGCTCGTGGATCGTGATCTCACCGCGCGAGAGGGACTCGACCTTCTCGGGCAGGATGTCCCGGGCGACGACCGGGTGGCCGAGCTCGGCGAAGCAGGCCGCGGTCACCAGCCCCACCCAGCCGACGCCGACTACCCCGATCGTCTCTCGCTCTGCGCTCATGGTTTGGCCCTTCCCCTCCTTGGCTTTGGATTTGGCAGCTTCACCTGGGCGGATCGTGCCATGCCGATCATCTGGTCGTTGGTCAGCGTGTTGAGCAGGTCGTTGGCGACCCAGTACGAGTTGTTCCCGCGGTGCCAGGCGACCATCGAGACCCGATCGCCATCGACGTAGATCTCGTATTCGCGGCCGTGGATCGTCTCGGTGACGCTCGGATTGTCGAGGATCGGCGGGTCCGACCACCCCTGGATGCCCTGCAGGCCGAAGTAATGGGACCCGTCCGGGAGCGGCCACTCAACCACGATGCGGTAGGCGCCGTGCCGCATTTCTTCGGTATCGCGCAGGTGGTAGACGCGCGGGTTCTGGACGTGTTCGTAGGGATCGTCTTCGACGTAGAAGGCGCCGGAAGGCAGCCGCGTCGGGTAGAAGACCGGGAAGCCCGAGCCGACCTTGCGCGCCACGTCGGCCCCCATCGCTTCGCTCGTTTCGTGCGCCGACAGCAGCCCGTCGCTGCCCGGCGGCTTGGGCTTCGGCGCGTGCGGCTTCTTCGGCTTCGCGCGCTTCTTGCCGTGCCCGCCGCCCTTCTTGCTTTCGCTGCGGCCTTCGTCGAGCGAGCCGCGCGGACCGGCGCTCGCTTCGATCCCGAGGAACTTTTCGATCGCCCCGTGGATCGCTTCCGGCGAGGAGTAGACGTAGCTTTCCCCCAGCCGGGCCGGGAAGTGGATCTCCTTGACGGCGGCGTTGCGCGAGGCGATGAACAGCTTCAGCACTTCGAGCATCGTCGTCGTGTCGCTGATGTCGGAGGTCGTGTACTTGGTGAAGATGTCGACCAGGTCGTTCTGGCCGAGCACCAGCTTCGAGATCGGCACCCGCTCGCGAGCGGAGCTGAGGAAGTCCTGCTGGCGGGCCGAGCGGACGATGTCGGTGTCGGTGTGGCGGTAGCGCACGTACTCCAGCGCCTTCTTGCCGCAGAGCAGCTGGTAGCCGGGCTTGATGTTGATTTCCGAATACTGTTCGGAGGGCGGCACGCCGAGGTTGGAGTGGTAGTAGCGCCGGTCGACGTCGGTGTAGACGCAGCCGATCGCGTCGACCGCGCGCACGAAGCCGAGGAAGTCGACGTTGACGACGTGGTTGATCGGCAGGCCGGTCATTTCCTTGACCACCCGCAGAGTCAGTTTCGGCCCCCCGAAGGAGTAGGCGGCGTTGAACTTGGTCGTGCCGACCCCGGGGATGTAGGTCTTCAGGTCGCGGGGGATCGACATCACCGCGATCGCGTTGCGGTCGGGGTCGAGCCGCAGCAGGATCGTCGTGTCGGAGCGGCCCGGGTCTTCCTTGAGGTTGGCTCGCTTGTCGGAGCCGAGGATCAGGATGTTCTCCGCTTCGCCGCCGTGGACCTGGGCGAGGTAGCGATGCAGTTTGCCGAAGTGGTTGTGATGGGAAAGCGCCGTGGCGATGCTGTCGACGTAGAGCAGGATGCTCGCCGAGGTCGCCGCGGCGATGGCGAGGACGATCACCAGCGAGCCAAGCGTGAAGCGCCACCAGAAGCGCTTGCGCTTCGGCGGCGGCTCGTGGTCGCCCTCGGGCGGCGGCTTGACGAAGACGGGCTCAGCCACGGTCGCTCAGACTTCGAGGCGCGCCGGCAGCGAGCGCAGGAAGGTGTCGAGCGTCTGCCGGTAGGTGTGCAGCGATGAGACCGAGACCCACTCCTCGGGCCCGTGGTGCCCGGCGCCAACCGGGCCGAACTCGACCGCCGGCACCCCAACCCGCAGGAAGGAGACCGCGTCGGAGGCGCCGTCGCGGCCGACGCTGGTCGGCTCGCCGGAGTGATGGGCGGCAGCCGCGTCGCGCAGCGCCCGCACGTAGGGCAGCTCGCGGTCGACCACCGCCGGCGGTCGCGTGAAGAGCTGCTTGACCTCGGCCACACCGATCCCCCGCACCTGCTCGAGCAGCTCGGCGGGATCCTGGTCGGGCAGGTAGCGGATGTCGACGTCGATGGCGCATCGGTCGGGCACCTTGTTGAGCGCGTCGCCCCCCAGGATCCTTCCCAGGTTGATCGAAGGGCGGTCGAAGAGCTCAGAGCTGTGCCGAGCGAAAGGTAGCGACTCGATGCTGCGGAAAACGTCGATCGCGCGCAGAACCGCGTTTTCGCCGAGCCAGGGCGTCGCCCCGTGGGCCGCCGTGCCGCTCACCTCGACGCGCAGCGCCAGCACCCCCTTCGCCTCGACGCCGATGTGCAGATCGGTCGGCTCGCCGGTGATCGCGAAGTCCCCGGTGAAGCCCGAGTCGACCAGATGGTCCGACCCCCGCTCCGCTTCCTCCTCGGACTCCTCGTCGCCGACAATCCCCAGCCGCACCCGCACCGCCTCCTGCTCCCGCATCGCCGCGGTGACCAGCAGCATCGCCGCCAGCCCGCCCTTCATGTCGTAGGCCCCCCGCCCGTACAGCCGGTCCCCCTCCACGCGCGGCTCGAACTGCCCAGCCAGCGCCGGCACCACGTCGATGTGCCCGTGCAGGACAACGGTCGGCGCCCCCTCCGGCCCGACCTCAGCCTTGAGCACCGGCAACCCCCGCACCTCGTCGCTAACCGTCTCGATCCCCCGCGCCTCCAACCACCCTTCGACGAACCCCGCGCACTCGAGCACCCCCTCCGCCGAGGAAGTCTCGTACCCCACCAGCCGCGAGGCAAGCCCAATCAGCTCATCGGTCATCTGGATGAACCCTCCGGCTTCCAGGCGAGCTCATCGGGGTCCCAGCAGGAGAAACGCGCCCCTTCATCGGCTAGCAGCGGGTCAATGAAGCCAACCACCCCTACGATGAGGTCGGTCCAGCGCCCGGGCGGGGGCGAGAGGTACGACATGCGCTCAACCATCGCGGCGTACGATTGCTGGCGGTCGGGCATGTGGAGCAGCGCCAACGCCATCGACATCACCGGCTGATGGCGGTGGGAGGCAACAGCCCCGATGTGACCGCGAAGCTTCGCCGCCGATAGGTGGTGCCGACGGCTGGCCACCCAAAGATCGGCGAAGTCACGGTCTCGAGTGCTTGTCTCGCGTCGCTGCATCGCGGTGACGATCTTCTCGGCCAAGTTGAGCTCGAGGGGATACGCATCCAGAAGCACCGGTGCTCGGTCAATGACTGAGGGCAACTCGATCTCGACCGACTCGCCTGGATCGCCAAAGGAGAAGTCCAGCGCAAACGGGATTCGCGCCCTTCCAAGCGTGGCCACCAACTTGCAGCGAACGCCCTCGTACTCGTCCTCTTCGCGCATCGCTTCGGTTTTGATGGTCGTGGCGTCAACCACCACGCCATCGTGAGGTTCTGGCTCCAGTGCACAGATTCTGGCGACTACGTCGCGAATGCTCTCGGCATCGCTGGGCATGCCATGCGCCGACAGATCGGCATCCCTGGTCATCCGCCGAATATCGTTGGCAGCCATCAGCATTCCACCCTTGAGAACCATCTGTTGGGCATAGTCCGACAAGGAGAGGCGCCGCAGGAAAGACTCCACTGCATAAACGGTCAGCAGCGACTGGGTATTGCCTCCGTGCTCAGCTCGTGCCCTCGCCTGAACCGCCGTGAACGCCTCGCGCGCCGTCTCATCAACGGATGGCTTCTCCCGTGCGGTCAACTGAGCAATGTCTCCAACGCCGGCTGCAGCCGGGCGCTGCCGCCCAGCTCCCGCGCCAGTTCCGCCAAGCGGGCCGCATTGGCTCCCCGTTGCGCCATATAGCGTCGCAGGGCTTGCAGGGCGATGTCGTGACCCATCCAGCGCCCCATCCGCATCGCGTCAATCACAGAGCGCTCGCGAGAGTAGACCCAGAAAGGCTCATCAGCGTCGGTTCTGGCCCGTTGCCGGTCGATCTCAAAGGTCTTTGCATCGAAGACGTGCACTTTGGTGGGAGGCTGGTCGATCGCCGGCCGGTGCGCTCCACGGGGAACGGCGACGTGCACTTGCCTGGGAATCTCGTCGGTCAGATCCCAGAACGCCAGAGCGGAATTGAGGCAGATCACCCCCCGTGGCACCGTAGCTGACACCACTGCCAGCCCAGAATGCATTCCCATGCCACCCTCGGGCAGTTGCACGATCCCACGACTGACAGTCGCCAACTCGCCCTTCTGGCGCAGCCGGTGGAGAGTCGTGCTGCTCACACCCGCGGCGACGGCCTCCGACACCCGAAACGGTCGCTCGCCGAAGCGCGCGTGAAGAATCTCGATAGTCCGGGCCTGGCCGGTTGACATGGGATAAATCCTACACACAACTGCTGACGAGGTGTAGGTTTTGTCCCAATCCATGGGCTGCCGAGACGAGCCGTCCCCAACTTCGCGGGCGCTCGTCACTCGCTCGTCTCTGAGCGGCGTGCGACCTCAATTCTCGTGGAAGGCCGTCGGCTCCCCTTCGGCCTCTTGCTTTGCCCCCGGCGGCCGATAGGTCCGGATGATGAAGCGGCCGAGCAGGGGGACTGCGAACGAGTACCTGCCCTGGCGGTTCTTGTAGATCATGCCCCGCTCGGCGAGGCTGGCGAGGATCTGGTTCGCGTGGCTTGACGAGAAGGCCTTGACGAGGAGTCCCGTGGCCGCCTCCTTGAGCTCCTGGATCGTGAATTCCTCGTCCGCGTGGTCCAGGTGCGCGACGACCCAGAGGAGTTCGCGCTGGCGATCGGTGATCCTCGCCCAGCGACCGGCGAAGAAGTCGGCGTCCAGCTTGTGCTGGATCGCCTCGATCGGAACGCTCTTGGCCTCCTCGTCGGCGTGCTGACGGATGAAGACGTCGTAGACCTCGCGGCAGATGAACTGGATGAAGTACGGGTATCCCGAGGACTCGAGAACGATGACCTGAACGGACTCCGGCGTGAGCGTCACCGGGCAGCCGGCCACCTCGATCGGCTTCAGGATCGCTTCCCTGCTCTGATCGGGACTGAGCTTCTCCAGCGCCATCACGCGAAACATGCGCTCGGCAAAGGTTCTCGCGTCAACCAGCTTGGGAAACAGAGTGGGCAGGCCGGCCAGGACGAGCATGAACGGAATTCCCTTCCGCTGGATCGACTGGAAGACATCGAGCAGCACCGAAAGCGGGAACTGGTCCTTTTCGGCGTGATCGGAAAGGTTTTGAGCCTCGTCGTAGGCGAAGATCACCTTGTGCTGCCCCTGGCTCCTCAGGTGCTCCCACGCGAATTCCAGCGTCGCCTTGATCTTGTCGGCCGTCAGCCCGGGGGTTCTGTCGTAGACGCCGACCAGAACGTCGTGCGTCAGCGGAACCTCGTCGGGACGGTCCGGCGCGGCGAAGCCAACTGCCTGGTCTCGAACGGGATTGGGGACGGTCGCGGATGAGCCGATCAGAGCAAGGTCGGCCAGTAGCCGCTGAGCGAGGGCGGTCTCGCTGATGCTGGCGGACTCGGAAAGATCCGCCGATGCCCAAAGCCACCCCTCTTCGATCGCGCGCGGCTTGAAAGTCTCCAGCAGGACCGTCTTGCCGACGCCCCTGAGACCGGTAACGACAAGGTTCTCGAGAATCTCCTCCTGCCCCAGCAGGCGTTCGAATTCCTCGTACTCGCCCTCCCGACCAGCCAAATAAGGCGGCATATGCCCCGCCCCCGGCCGATAAGGATTCCTGAACTCCACCGAATTCACAGCCATTTAGTCCTCCACCTAAATTAAGACCAGAGACTTAATTTAGCAGAGTCCCTAAACGAAGCTTTAAACACAGAGGGGACCGAAGCCCCCTTCCGTGTCTCGGCTATCGAGAACCGGCGACTGCGCAGGCGAGTCAGTTGCCCCTCTCGCAAAGGCTCCCGGTCAAGCGCATCGAATTGCCGCGGACGACCTGCTGCGCGACGGTCTTTGAGAGAGGGGCAACTGACTCGCCCCCACCGTCACGCTTCAGCAATAGCCAGGAACGCCTCGGCCCGCGCGATGTCCTTCTCGGCCCGCGCCCGCTTGCCGCTGCCCTCCTCGGACTCGGCCAGCCGCTGTTCGGCGTCGGCGAGCTGCTCTTTGAGCTTCGCCACGTCCAGCTCTGCCGGGTCGAGGGCCTCCTCCACCAGGAGCTTGGCCTGGTTGCCGAAGACCTGCAGCCAGCCGTGGGCCTGGGCGTAGCGGCGGGTCTCGGTGTCGCTGACGTGGAGGCGCAACTCGGTCGGCTTCAGCGCGGCGAGCAGCGGGGCGTGGTTGGCGAGGATGCCCAGTTCGCCGACCGCGGTTCGGGTCGAGACCTGATGCGCTTCGCCGCGGAAGACCTCCCCCTCCGGGGTGAGGACTTCGACGTCGACCATGTGCTCGGCAGCCACTGATTCCCCCTAGGCGGCCGCGGCCGCCTCGCGGTCGGCGGTCACCTGGTCGATGCCGCCCTTCATGTAGAAGGCGCCCTCGGGCAGCTCGTCGTGCTCGCCGTCGAGGATCTCGCGGAAGCC
>Ga0055470_10000107_pt1 | contig 7287 bp, 4 predicted proteins | sample MayberryNW_TuleB_FD_57676 | JGI IMG/M metagenome (GOLD analysis project Ga0055470, IMG submission 57676) | Wetland microbial communities from San Francisco Bay, California, USA, that impact long-term carbon sequestration - MayberryNW_TuleB_D1 | ecosystem: Environmental > Aquatic > Marine >...
GAAGTGGGCGAGGGCGCTGAGCGGGGTGGGGAAGGAGCGCTTGCAGGCGTGGTCGAGCTCCCCCGACTCGGTCACCAGCTTGCAGCCGACCATCCCGATCCGCTCCTCGGCGCCCAGCCGCTCCAAGGCCGCGTCCAGGGTTCCCGCGTAGACCTCGGTGTCGGGGTTGAGCAGCAGCACCGCCTGCGCCTCGCTGTCGCGCAGCACCAGGTTGTTGGCGGCCGAGAAGCCGATGTTCTCGCGGCGGATCAGCCGCACGCCGGGAAACTCGCGCTCGACCATGTCCGGCGTCGAGTCCGGGCTGCCGCTGTCGACCACCGTGACCCGCATCGCGCCGCTCGCCGGGTGCTCGGCGAGCGAGCGCAGGCAGCGCCGCAGCAGCCCCTCGGCGCCGTGGCTGACCACCACCACCTCGAGCCCCAGCCCGGTTGCGGTGGTCCTTATCCCCGTCATAGGTGGCAAAGGCGCACCGGAGGCGCTCAGTAGGCGCCTTCGCCGCGGACGATCGCCCGCGGCGTGCGCAGCAGGATCGCCAGGTCGCCGGCCACCGAGAGGTTGTCGAGGTAGTCGCGCTCCATCGCCAGACGCTCCTCGAAGGTCAGGTCGCCGCGCCCGTAGACCTGCATCGGCCCGGTCAGCCCGGGCTTGACCGCCAGCCTCACCCGCTGGCGCTCGTCATATAGGGCGACCACGGCCTCCTCCTCCGGGCGCGGGCCGACCAGCGACATGTCGCCGCGCAGCACGTTGAACAGCTGCGGAAGCTCGTCGGCGCTGGTGCGGCGCAGCAGTCGCCCGGCGCGGGTGACGCGCGGGTCGTCGAGGATCTTGAAGGAGGGCTCCTCGAGCTTCTCCAGGTCGACCAGCTCGCCGAGGCGCTGCTCCGCGTCGGCGACCATCGTGCGGAACTTGAGCATCGTGAACGGCGCGCACTCCTTGCCCATGCGCCGCTGGCGGAAGAAGACCGGCAGCCCCGAGTCGAGCACGATCAGCAGCGCGGTGGCCAGCAGCAGCGGCGAGAGCAGGGTCAGCAGGAGGGCGGATACGACGATGTCCATCGTCCGCTTCATCGCCAGGGTCGAGCGCGGCGGGTCGGAGAAGCGGAAGTCGAGGACGGGCAGCTCGGCCAGCCGGTTGAGCTCGATCCCCGGCCCGAGCAGGCCGAAGTGGCGGGGCAGCAGGGTCAGCCCCAGGCCGGCCGCCTTGCACTCCTCGATCAGGTGCTCGGCGTCGGCCTCGCTCATCTGCTGCTCGGTGACCACGACGCGCTCCACGTCGTACTCGCGGGCGACCCGCGAGATCTCCTCGATCGAGCCGAGGCGCGGCAGCGCGGCGCGGCGGTCCTTGTCGCTCGGCGAGGAGAGGTAGCCGACCAGGCGCAGGCGGGTCTCGGGGTGCAGCGAGATCCGCCTCGCGACGACGTCGACGGCGGTCGCCGGCCCGATCACCAGGCCGGCCGCGGTCGCCGCCATCCGGTGCCAGAGCAGGCGCAGCGTGGCGCGCATCGCGAAGCAGGCGACGAAGGCGCCGATGCCGACCAGGATCGCGCTCTGCGGGGAGAGCGGCCCAACCGGGCTCAGCGCCAGCAGGCCGTCGATCGCGATCGTCCCCAGGGCGCTCGCCGAGACCAGCGCCGGCAGCTCGTCGAACGTGCTGTGGCGGATGCGGCGGTGGTCGTTGTCGTAGAGCCCGTGGAGCTTGAGCACGAGGATCCAGGCGGGGACGAAGAGCACCCCCCAGAACAGGGTGCCGACGTCGGTGGTCGAGGTGGCGGCTGTGGCAAGGCAGAGCGCCGCGACGATCGCCACCCAGTCGCCGGTGGCGAGCAGCCGGCGCAGCAGCGCGCCGCGCCGGCGCGAGTCCGCCGGCCGGCTGCCCTCCGGGGGCCCGCTCCGCCCGTCGGGCCGCTCGCCGCTCGCCGGGCGCTCGCCGGCCCGTTGCTCCCCGCCTGGCGCCTTGGTGCTCATCAGCACTTCCATTCCCGGCCTCGCAGGCAGGTCTCGAGCGTGTTGAGCCGGCGGGCCCGTTCGAGGTCGGCCAGCGCGGCCGCTTCGTCGCCGGCCTCGTGCTCGACCCGCGAGCGCAGGTAGTACCACTGCCAGTTGCGGTCCTCGCGCTCGATCGCGTCGCCGAAGTCCGCCGCCGCCGCTTCGTATTCGCCCTGCTGCTCGGCGAGCAGGCCCAGCTGCACGTAGGGAGAGGCGGCGAAGGGCTCGATCGAGCGCGCCGTTTCGGCGTGGTTGACCGCCGAGTCGGCTTCGCCGCGGGCCGCGGCGGCCCGGCTCGAGTCGATCTCGCGCTCGACCAGCAGCGGCCCGACCAGGGCGATCGCCGCGATCCAGGCGAGTCCCAAGGTGGTCACGGTGAGGCCGAAGCGGCGTCCCTCCGAGGTGCCTTGGCGGCGCGGGTCGGCGGCGATCTGCGCACAGCGCGCGGCGACGAGGACGCCGGCCGGCAGGAAGAGGAAGGCGCCCAGCGCCGGGATCTCCCAGAACCAGTCGAAGGCGGCGCCCACGGCGAAGGCGACCATCGCCGCCAGCAGCGCCGCGTTGCGCTCCCGCTGGGCCCCGCTCGCTTCCCGCCAGGCGGCGAAGCCGAACCAGAGCAGGCTGCCGACCAGGGCGAGGACGAGGATGCCGCCGACGGCGCCCAGCTCGGCGAAGGCCTGGAGGTAGAGGGAGTGGGCGTCGTGGACCGGGTCTTCGACCGAGCGGTGCTGGTCCCAGGCGAACTTGTAGGTCCCGGCGCCGATCCCGAGCACCGGCTTTTCGCCGAACGCGTCGAGCGCCGCCGACCAGAATTCCTTGCGCCCGGTGCCGGAGAGGTCCGTGATGCGGCTCTGCGGGTTGGTCGAGAACTGGATGTCGGAACTCGAGAATTGATGCCAGGCCCGGCCGCCGACGGCAACGACCGCGACGATCGCCAGCAGCGCCGCCGCCAGGGCGATGCCTCTGAGCACCGCCGGGTTACGAGATATGTCCAGTGCCCGGCCGCTAAGCCGGCCCTCGCGCCGCTCCTCCCAGCGCAGGCCCGCGAAGAGCAGCAGCGAGAGTGCGATGCCGCACACGAGGATCAGCAGCACGGTGACGCCCTGATCGATCGTCGCCTGGGTCGCGTAGTCGTTGGCGAGGTCGCCGCGGGCCTGCACGGCGAGGAGCGCCGGCAAGGCGCCGAGGGCGCCGATCGCCAGGGTCGCCAGCAGCCAGAGGCGGTCGCCGGAGAGCGCGATCAGGCAGCCGCAGGCGACCGCCAGGGCGAGTAGACCGCCGCGCGAGTAGGTGAAGTAGAGCGTCAGCAGGAGGGCCGGAATCGCGCCGACCGAGGCCCAGCGCAGCGCCGCCCAGGCGCCCCGGCGGCTGGTCCAGAGGAGCAGCGCCACGCCGATCCCGGCAACCGCCCCGTCGGCGTTCCAGTAGCCGAGCGGATATCGCAGCCGCGAGCCGCTGCCAAGCGATTCGGCGGTGACGATCACGTGCGGCAGCAGGCGGCTGCCGAGGGCCAGCAGGGCGACCAGCGCCGCGGCGATCGCCAGGCCTTCAGCGAAACGTTGGCGCCTCTCGTCGGTTTGGGCGATCAGGAATGCCGCAAGGAAGAAGCCGAGGTAGGTCAGGACCCGGTCCGCCTCGGTCACGCTGAGCTCGACCGACCCCGACCAGAAGGACGAAATTGCAGACAGCAGCGCCAGACCGACGATCAGGCCGCCCGCCCAGTAGAGCGGACGCTCCAGCTTCGCCCGCGCCCCGGCGCCGAACACGAGCATGGCTACAACCGTCAGCCACGCCGCCAGCCCGGCTATGTGACGCGCCGTCACATCGAAGCCCCCGCCGGCGAGGGCCAGGCCGCCAATCAGGGCGACCGGCGCGAGCAACGCCGCTGTTTGGTCTAACCTTCCGGCGGATGAGCTCCGGGAAGCGCCTCCGCCCGGCCCCACGTGGGGGCCGCCATGCCTTTGTCTTGACGTCAGTGGTTGCTCTGCTGGCATTGGCTTGCTTTCCGATTGCCGCTCACGCCGAATGCGAAAGCTCCGGCTGCGTCCAGTACGAAGACGCTATTCCCAGGGCCGAAGGCGGCAACTCGCCGACCCACCATTCGCATTCGGGTCAGGAAACACCTGCCAACGCCTCGAAGACCGATAACGGTGGGGCGACGGCGCCCGGGTCTGAAGGGAAGCATTCGGGTGGCTCCGGGAAGTCTGAAGAACGCGAAACGTCCGCGGCGGGTGGCGGAACGAACGGTGGCGGTGGCGGCAATGGGCAGGGTAGCCCAGGTGGCGGCTCGAGCGGCGGCGGTTCGCCGTCGGTGAATCCCGCCCCCCAGAGCGGCGGCCAGCCCACCTCGAGCTCCGGCGGCTCCTCGCCGCTGGTGCCGATCCTGATCGCGATCGTCGCCCTGGCGGCGGTCTCGATCGGTGCGGTGATGCTGCGCCGGCGCCGCCAGGGACAGGGCGCGGCGCCGTCCGGAACAGCCTCTCCGAAGGCAAGCTGACCGTGGCGCCTGGCGCGATTCGCCCGCCGCGGCGGGCTCGTATCTGGACAGCCGCGATGGCCTTGGCGCTGGTGACGCTGCTCGCCGTCCCCGGAGCGGCTCTCGCTCTCCCGCGCGACTTCTGGGGGGTCTCCCCGCAGGCGTCCCCGAGCCCCGAACAGTTCCAGCGCCTCGGCGAAGGCGGGGTCGAAAGCGTGCGCATCCCGATCAGCTGGGCCGCGGTCCAGCCCGCCCGGGACGGCGCGCCGGACTTCTCCAACATCGATCCGCTGGTCGGCGGCGCGGCGGCCGCCGGCATTCAGGTGCTGCCCTTCGCCTACGACGCGCCCGCCTGGGCGGTGCGCGCCGCGGTCGTCCCCGGCTCCCACGGGCTGACCAGGGCGCCGCTAACGCTGCCGGTCAAGAACGGCCTGCAGCGCAGCTCCTGGGCGAAGTTCCTCAAGGCGCTCGTCGGTCGCTACGGGCCTCGCGGCTCCTTCTGGGCCGAAAACCCCGAACTGCCCAAGCATGCGATCCGCGTCTGGCAGATCTGGAACGAGCCGAACTTCAAGTACTTCGTCGTGCGGCCCAACCCCGCCGACTACGGCAAGCTGCTGAAGGTCTCCTACGCCGCGATCCACGGCGCCGACCACGGCGCGAAGCTGATCCTCGGCGGCATGTTCGCGCGGCCCAAGGAAGCCGAATACAAGCGCAGGCCGCCGGAAGCCTATTTCGCCTCCGACTTCCTCGAAGGCGTCTACCGCTCGACCCCGGGCGTCGGCAGCAAGTTCATCGGCGTGGCCCTGCACCCGTACACGTCGACCTACAAGCGGCTCACTCCGTACGTCGAAGAATTCCGGCAGGTGCTGGCTCGCAATCACGGCGCCGGCAAGGGTCTCTGGATCACCGAGATCGGCTGGAGCTCCGAACATCCCTCGGGCGGGGATTCGTTCGCCAAGGGCCCCGGCGGCCAGGTGGCGCAGCTGAAGGGCGCCTTCAAGCTCTTCAGGCAGAAGGCGGCGAAGTGGAGGCTCAAGCAGGTCGACTGGTTCTCGGTCGACGACGCGCCGGGCAACTGCAACTTCTGCGGTGGCTCGGGGCTGTTCGGCGAAGGCTTCGTGCCGAAGAAGTCCTGGTTCGCCTACGCGCACTTCGCCGGCGGCCGCCCCGGCTGAGGCCGAGCGGTCGTAGTTCGTCCCGCATAGCGGCGGGAAGTGCGACCGCAGGCGCTCGTCGGCGCGTAGACTCGGTGGATTGGCCACCGATGAGAAGACAACCGTAGAACCCGATCCGCTGGCGCCCTTCAGCGCCCCGGTGAGGCGCTGGTTCGAGGCATCCTTCGAGGGACCCACCCCCGCCCAGGCGGGAGGCTGGGAGGCGATCTCCAGCGGCGAGCACGCCCTGATCTGCGCCCCCACCGGCTCCGGCAAGACCCTCGCAGCCTTCCTCTGGGGCATAGACCGCCTAGCCCGCACCGCCGCCGACGGGCCGAAATGTCAAGACAGCCTTGACATTTCGGCCCGTCGGCCCGGGGTGCGGATCGTTTACGTGTCGCCGCTGAAGGCTCTCTCTTATGACATTGAGCGGAACTTGCGGGCGCCGCTGCGGGGGGTTGGGGTCGATATCTCGGTGGGGTTGCGGACGGGCGATACGCCGCAGTCCGAGCGGCGGGCGATGCGCAAATCCCCGCCCGACATCCTCATCACCACCCCCGAGTCCCTCTATCTGATGCTCTCTTCGGGCGCCCGCGAGATCCTCGCGACGACAGAAGCGGTAATCGTCGACGAGATCCACGCGGTCGCCCAGTCCAAGCGTGGATCGCACCTCGCCTTGACACTCGAGCGTTTGGAGCACTTGGCCGAGGAGAGCGTCCAACGCATAGGCCTATCCGCTACGCAGCGGCCTTTGGAGCGGATAGCTCAGTTCCTCGTCGGGCCGAAGCGCGAGTGCCGGATCGTGGATGCCGGCGTTGCCAAGGAGCTTGACCTGGAGATCGTCGTGCCGGTGGAGGACATGGCCGAACCCGGGGCGCCGGCTTTCCCGAAGGAAGACGGCAATCCATCGGAGGGCGAGCCGCAAGCTCACATCCGCTCCATCTGGCCCGCGATCTACCCCGAGCTTCTGAAGCTCGTTCGCGAACACACCTCGACGATCGTCTTCGTCAACAACCGCCGAGCCGCAGAGCGCTTGGCAAAGCGCTTGAACGAGCTGAACCTGGATCAGCCCGCCGAGGAGCTTCCGGCGACTGAGCATGGGGGGCACGCCTCGCCCGCGACAGGACCCGCGGGCGACGACGGCCCCGTCGAGATCGCTCGCGCTCACCATGGCTCTTTGAGCCACGAGGAGCGCACGGTGGTCGAGGAGATGCTCAAGTCAGGCCAACTCCCGTGCCTGGTCGCGACCTCGTCGCTGGAGCTGGGAATCGACATGGGCGCCGTCGACCTTGTGATCCAGGTCGAGTCGCCGAAGTCGGTCAGCCGTGGGTTGCAGCGAGTCGGGCGTGCCGGGCACTCGCTGGGGGAGGTCAGCCGCGGGCGGATCTTTCCCAAGTTCCGCGCCGATCTGCTCGAGTGCGCGGTGGTCGCCAGGCGGATGCGCGAAGGGGCGATCGAGGAGACCGTCATTCCGCGGAACCCGCTCGACGTGCTCGCCCAGCAGCTGGTGGCGATGGCGGCGCTCGACGAGTGGGAGGTCGACGAGGTCGAGCGCCTGGTCACCGCCAGCGAGCCCTTCCACGACCTTTCCCGCGAGCAGCTCGAGAACGTGCTCGACATGCTCGACGGCCGCTACCCCTCCGACCGCTTCGCCGAGCTGCGGCCGCGGATC
>Ga0055470_10000120_pt1 | contig 6893 bp, 6 predicted proteins | sample MayberryNW_TuleB_FD_57676 | JGI IMG/M metagenome (GOLD analysis project Ga0055470, IMG submission 57676) | Wetland microbial communities from San Francisco Bay, California, USA, that impact long-term carbon sequestration - MayberryNW_TuleB_D1 | ecosystem: Environmental > Aquatic > Marine >...
CACCCTGGAGGATCAGGCGGTAAACCAGGCACTTTGCGAAGCGTTCGCCCATCTCTACCCGGACGAGGCAGGCAGCTACGAGGAACTTGAGGAAGTGACCCTCGACGACGAGGGGGTGACGGAGTTCATCAAGTACTTCGTGGCCGAGTGGGCTTATGCCCGATTGCTCCCGACGCTGGCAGAGAAGTTCACGCACATTGAGGATCCGGCCGAGGCCCAGAAGCGCGACCGCGAACTGCGTGAACGCATGCAACTCCTCGTAACGCTTGGAATCGGTGACCGGGACACCCTGTCGATCGACTGGCGAGGAGATGAAGGCCGCGATGTATTGGAGCGCGTTGTCGATCAGTTGTACGAGGACATGGAGGATTTGGACTCGTGAGCGACGTTCAACTTCGGACTGAGCCCGGTCAGCGCGATGAGGGAGCCGACGTACTGCTCGACTGGTTCGAAGACCGCCAAGCCTCGACGGTGCGATATGGGCCGGACTTCTTGAAGGCACTGGCGCCGTCCACCGTTGCGCAGGATCTGTTTCGGATCGCGGGGGCCGTCTTTTGCGCAGACAAGGTTCTGTTGCGCAAGGAGACGGAGGACTTCTGGACGCGCGATATCACCATGTGCGTGCCGGTGAGCAATGTCCCGCTTTGGGATGGAGTCGCGGAGTTACTGGATAAGGCATTGACGTTTCTCAGTGGAGATCGCTGGCAACTTGAGTTTGTGGAGAACACTGCTGTAGATCTCACAGCCGAGGCGATTCCCGACAACCACGAGGCCGTGGCACTGTTCTCAGGCGGGCTCGACTCACTGGCTGGCGCAATAGACCTGCTTGAGTCAGGGCGCAGAGTCGTCCTGGTTGGCCATAACGGCAGTTCACTCACTTCCAGCAGACGAGATGAGCTCTTCAGGGCGTTGCGCGTGCGGTACGGGGCGGATGTTGTTTCCCTACGCAAACTTGTTCTACGCCCTGCAGCACGGCGTCCCGCGCAACACAGATCGCTGCCTCGGGGGGAGGGCGAGATTACGACCCGAAGCCGGTCATTCCTCTTCATCGCGGCCGGCATTGCGGTTGCTGATGCGCTCGCTCTCGACGCACCCTTGGTGGTTCCCGAGAACGGATTCATTGGTGTGAACGTTCCGTTGAGCGGGGCGCGAGCCGGGAGCCTCAGCACTAGGACCACGCATCCCATGTTCATACATTGGATTCAACAACTTCTGGAACGGCTCGGCCTAAACCATTCGATCGAGAACCCCTACCGCCTCCTCACGAAGGGAGAGGCCCTAGCCGAGACGCGGGCGGCAAACCTGCTGACCAAACTCGCTGCTCGAACGCTCTCCTGTTCCCATCCAGAGGCCGCCCGCATGCGTATGCGGCCTCAAGGCAACTGTGGCTACTGCTATCCGTGCTTGATCCGACGGGCGTCTCTGCACCGGATCGGCCTTGATCGGACCGCAGGCTATTCCTGGGATGCTCTGACTGATGTCGACCTGCTTGGCAGGGAGTCCGAATCTGGGGCATCACTTCGCGCTTTGGTACAGACCCTGGGTTGCGCTGAGTCTCCGAACGACGTCCTGCTGAACGGACGCATTCCGAATGGAGAGGCGCCCGCATTCTACGAAACCTATAAGCGAGGGCGAGCGGAGTTGCGCGACTGGATTCTCTCGGGTGCTGGTTCGGAGCTTCGACGGCGCTTGGGGGCGGTTTGACCTACGTCGATAGTCACTGCCATATTGACCGCTACGATGATCCCACCGCAGTTATGCGCCGCGCGGAGGCCGCGAATGTGGTCACGATCGCGGTGACCGAATTGCCGTCGGCGTTTCAGCGGCTTTCGGTACGACTTGGAAAGCGCCGATTTTTTCGGCTCGCACTCGGGCTACATCCGCTTCGTGTTTCCCTGGCTACCTCAATGGAGCTTGCACTCTTCGCTCAGCTGCTCGATCGGGTCGATTATGTCGGCGAGGTCGGCCTCGACCACTCCCGCGACGGGAGGCCCTCATTTCCTCAGCAGGTCAAGGTCTTCGAACGTCTCTTGCAGAATGCGCGCGTAAAGGACAAGATCTTGACCGTACACTCGCGTGGTGCAGAGAAGGAGACGATCCAGTGCCTTGCGGCCGCCGAGGTAACGGCCATTCTCCATTGGTACAGCGGCGCGCTCACACACATTGATGCTGCCGTTGAAGCCGGGCTTTGGTTCTCGGTGAATTCAGCGATGCTTCGATCTAAGAACGGCCAGAGGATCATCCGATCAATACCACGAGAGCGGATCGTCACCGAGACCGATGGCCCATATGTCAAAGTCGGCCGGCAGGCAAGTGAGCCACGCGACATTCCCGGGATCGTCAAGGGTCTGGCGAATATCTGGAACGAGGACCCTGAGTATGCGCGAGAGCGTGTTCTCGACACGATGCGCGATATCGCCCAGGCCGCATGGGGTGGGAGCGACCCGACACGGTCACCATCCCGGTTGTCATGACTTCCAACGGGTCGAGTACTGTCGCAACACCAGCGGAAATCGGGGCCCTGCGCAAGCTGCTCGATTTTGGTCGATCAGAGGTCAGCGCCCGCATCCGCGCCAATGGCGAACCCGACTTCCGGCTCCTGATTGTCGGCTTCTTCTCTCGTGCGACCACGACCCTGCAAGCGCTCGCCCTGCTCATCGTGAACGACTTTGGCCAGCAGGCAGTAATGCTGAATCGCGCCGCTTTTGAGTTGATGGTGGATGTCTACTGGATCGAGGCGAACCGGGAGCTCGCAGCCTCGCGGTTCGTCCAGCATGCCCGCTTCGATCAGCACCTGAAGCGCGAGACTGTAAGCCGTTACCCCGATCTCCTAGAGGATCTCGGAGCTTCCGGAGAGCGCCTCGATGAAGGCGAGCTTGCCGATCTCGGCAAGTTGTACGGGCGGCATGGGTCGCGTTCCTGGACTGGCCTTACGCTCTATGAGCGTGTTGAGGCGATCGCCGACAGTTTTGACGACCCCCGCGACCGCGAGCAGTTGCGGAGCTTCCGGGACATCGTTCACCGCCTCGACAATCAGGAGCTGCATCCCTCCCCTTGGTCGATCGCGCGCGTTCTCCGGCGGAAGCGAGCAGAGGATGGCAGCGAAGTGCTCCAGTACCGGATGGCGCCCGAACCGGACCTTGGCCAACTCGCTGTGCGCTGTGCATGGTGGATTTATTTGCAGACGCTCCACCTCTTGCTTGAGGTATTCAGCGTGCCTCTTGACGACGCTCTGGCGCGGTTGAAGGAGGATGTACCTTGGGCCATCGAGTAGACCCCGACTCCGACGCCTACCACCTGAACGCCGTCTACGGAGCGGTGATGGGCCAGGTGCAATCCTTCGAGGTGCTGCTCGCGGCGCTGGCGCTCGCGCTTGAGGCTGATCCCGCGGAGGTGTCGAATGCAAGGCTGCGCCGTCAAATCAAGAACGCGATCAAGGCCGCTCGCCACGCGTTTCAATCGGGCTCGGCAGCTGCGTCTCGCGATCGACTCAAGGGCCGGATTGACGGCGATCTCTATAAAGAGATTGACGCGCTGGTCTCGGATCGCAATCGACTCGCCCACCGCTTCTGGTCGAGCAGTTGATCGACGTCCGGGGCACAACCCGCTTCAAGTCAGGCACTGCCCTGCAGCTGGTCGAGTACGCGACGCGTTTCGCTGACGGCACCCGACGGATCGTGCAGCTACTCGACGAAACAACCACCAGCTTCCCCTCTTCATCCGACGAGAAGATGACCGCCCTGGGTGAGGAAATTGGCCGCGCGTTGATTCTGCGCGAGCCCCTCGGGCGGGCACGCTCGGGCCAGCAGTCCCCCGATTGAAACCGGCCTCATTGATTTCGGGAACTTCTGGCCAGAAGTTCCCGAAACGCCGCATATCGGCGCACATCCACGCGCATCACCGGAGGCGAGCGCCCGTGTGCCGTCCGTAGATCCCCTGCAAATCGGCGGGTTCCCGCACGAAAGTCGCCCGAAGCCGCCGTAATTGCCATGCAGAAGGTCGAGGGTTCGAATCCCTTCAGCCGCTTTTTCGAGAATCCCCTGCACGTGGGCGGGTCGGGCTCGGCACAGCGGCCCGAAATCAACTGGAACCACCCCCGCATATCGCCGACATTCCAGGCACTAATTCGAATTAGTGCCTGGAATGGCCCGGATGCGCGGCGATTCACGCCGATTGCAGCCGATTCCGCTCCGGGCTAGGCGTCGGTATAGAGCTGAAGCGTGGCCCTGCTGAGATCCGCAAGGTCGAACCGCCCGCGCTCGAATTGCTCGGCCACCGAGTCGAACCGCCCGCCCTTGCCGCGCCAGCTATACGGAGGCCCGGCAATCGAATCTGAGTTGCACAGCTCGTTGGCGGTGAGGATGATCAGCCGGCCCGAAAGACCACCATCGACCCGGTTCCTCAACTTTGCAATCGCTTTTCCCTCATCCTTCTCCAAGCCCTCGCGCAGGGTTGCCAGCACAACGATGCACTCCGGAAACTCCCGCGCCAGTTCGGTGGTTCGCTCGAGATCTCGCGGCTCGAACCGCCCGAAGCTCTTGCACTCACCGAGTACGAGCTTTGGCACCTCGGTGTGATCAATGTCTTCGCGCAGCCAAAGGCCAAAGTCGAACTCGAGTTCCCGTCCTGCCTTGCGGAGTTGCATGCTCGTCGTCCAGGTCGCTTCATCGACGCTGGACCCCGTCATGAAGAACCGCAGCGCAAGCGCGACAGCGTAGCCGCCCGCTGCGAAATTCTCCGCGCTGAACGGCCCATTCGGCCTGTATGCCCACCGTTTGCGGTCCGGCGGCTGGCCACGCGGGAAATCGAAGTTCTGAAGACAGCGCTCGCAGGTGAGCTTCGTGGCCAGCTCCTCAAGCGAAAACCAATTTTCCTGTTCGCAGAGCGAGCATCTGACCAGTAGCCCTTGTCTGAGGACGTTGGTTTCGAGCAGACGGCCGAGGCGTGCCTCGGCTCCCTCCGGCTCGTCGATGACGGAGTTCAGAACTCGCTGGAGGTCGGCGTAGCCGATCACCCTGCGCCGCGGCGGTGCCGGGCCGCTTCCCCCGGGCTCCTCGACCAGCCCCCGGGCTGCGCCGTTGATCAGGCGGATCAGGTCGGGCTCCTGTACGAGCGCCGCCATGATCGGTCCGCCTAGCGCTGCGATGAGTTGCTCGGCGCTGCGGCCGGCCGGCGAGAGGCGGGCGTCGAAGCCTCGTCCCTTGAGCCAGGCGGCGAAAACACTCAGCCCCCTTGGCAGGCTCCAGGCCTCCACCAGTTTGGCGTAGCGCTTGCAGAGGATGATGCCTTCGCTAGAGGCCGTTGGCGCATATTGGCCGACCGTGCCCAGCAGGCCTCTCATATCCCGCAGCTCAGGTGGCAGCACGGGTGCGAGGTCGCTTGACCACGACCAATCTCTAAGGCGGATTACATTTGCCCAGGACGGTGAGTTGCCCGAGATCTCCGCCCCTCCGGTCGGCGCCAGTGCCAGGAACCTGATCTGGCCGTCGCCAGCGGCGACCTCGATACGGTCTGAGTCGGCTTCGACGGGAAACCTCGCCCAGTTGTTTCTCCTTAGATGGTCAGTGTCCCAGAGCGGGGGGAACCACGGTTGGCGGCTAAGGCCGCAACCGTGGCCGGCCATTACCTCGGCGAACTGATCGAGCGCCTCAGGGTCGAGGCCCTGGGCACCGAGAGCCGTCGCCTGACCTGAATCGCCGAACCAGAAGGGTGAGCGCGATGGCGCCGCCTTAACGAGACGCTCAAATGCCTCGACGAACTCCTCGATGTGGGTCGAGGGAACGGCGGCGACTCTCGCGCCGAGCGCACGGACGTTCCAGAAGTCGATCAGATCCGCGGTCTCAGACGGTCGCAGGACCATGAAGATTGGTCCCAGTCGACCACGTCCACCGCGGCCGGGCTGAAGGTCCCGCATCGTCGCCCGCAACGGCGTCAGCTTCTCAGCGTCCGAGAGTGCCAAGGCGTGGAAACTCGAGCAGTCGAGCGTCTCAGGGTTTGGGTCGAAGGCTTCGTCGTAGCCGTGCCCGATGAACTTCAGCGGTCCCTTCGTTGGCAATCGCCCGAACAGAGCGTCCAAAAAGAGTGCGTCGCGCTCGGTGTGAGACGTAGGCAGGCAAACATCCATCGGTCTGCGCTGCAGGAATCGGAATTCCTGGTTGTAGGCGTCTCGGTAGAGGTGGAATGCGCTGAGACCCCACGGGAGATTTCCGGCGTGGTCAGCGTTCTCAAGTTCCTGAATCTTTCCGACAATGCCCGAATCGAGGTCTAGTCCCTCGGCGATTCCCTCCTCCGTCTCGACGACGAAGTCGGGCTCGAAGACACGCAGGTATCCCTTGACGATCTCATTTGCACTAATGCGTCGATCTGGGAAATTAGAAGGTCTGCGCCGATACCGAGGCACGATCGCCGACAGCATCCCGCCCCAGCGCGAGGTGGCTGCCTCGATGGATCGCCGCAGGGCATCTCCGTCGCTGGGTTGGACGAGGAAGGCGAGCCGGATCGGGCGCAGGGTGCGCTCGACCTGGATTGATCGGCTTCGCTGTGGCATGTCCCCTTTCTATCCGGATTTGAGTCGGCTTCACCTTGCCATTTGCCTTCTCGCGCCGCTCTCTATGAGATTCTTCATCTCTCTAGTAAATTCGCTAGAAAGCGTTAGATATCGCTAGACTCGCGCCGAGGTGGATCCGTTCGAGAACCCATACGCGCCGGGGGCCGGGACGCTGCCGCCCGCCCTGGTGGGGCGCGAGCGCGAGGTCGAGCGGTTCTCGTATTTGCTCGGCCGCCTTTCGCGGGGGCGCAGCGAGAAGAGCCTGATCATCCACGGACTGCGCGGAGTCGGCAAGACGGTGCTCCTCACCGAGTTCGCATCGCGCGCCGAGTCCGCGGGATGGAAG